>Ga0208696_1000050_pt1 | contig 108266 bp, 106 predicted proteins | sample Sb_taG_9_FD_187711 | JGI IMG/M metagenome (GOLD analysis project Ga0208696, IMG submission 187711) | Peat soil microbial communities from Weissenstadt, Germany - Sb_50d_b_LC metaG (SPAdes) (version 2) | ecosystem: Environmental > Terrestrial > Soil > Wetlands > Peat | place: Germany... | reverse complement strand
TACGGTGCTCAGAGCGTCACCGGCCCAACCATCACGCTGCCCTTAACAATAACTGAGCGCATGGACGTCACCTCTTCGAAGGAAGGCTTCGGGCTCTGGTTCGGAGACCTTGTGGCCCCGCCTGCCGAGATAGCGTCTCCCACCTATACCGCCACCGGGACCCAGGATAGCGGTACCCTGGTTATGAGCGCACAAGCCATTCTGCTGATACCTTAACGGTGAGGAGAGGAGCGATAAACAAGTGCGCGGGAAAAGTACGGATCGGCGTGATCGCGCTCCTAAGCGTGACGGCGTTTGCGATGCTCGGCGTGTATCGTTCGTCACGCCGTGCCTATAGCAGGGAAGCCAGCCCGTCGCTGTTCGTTACCGACCATTGCTCCAACGCGGTGACGGCTTATCCCGCCGACAGCAACGGCGACGTCTCGCCGCTATCCCCCGCCCCTACCGGCCTTTCCGAGCCGGTCGCTTTGGCGTTTGACATAAGTGGGAACATTTACGCCATCAACCAATGCACCAACACTGTCACCATTTACGCCAAGGGTAGTAGTGGCGATGCCGCCCCCATCGCCACCATCGGAGGGAGCAACACCGGCATGGAGTTCCCAGCCGGCGTCGCGCTGGATTCCAGCAGCAAAATTTATGTGACGGACCAGTCCGCCAGCAGCGTGTTTGTCTATCCGGCGCTGGGAAGCAGCACAGGGGCGCTTAACGAGGCGCCCATCGCCACCATCAGCGGGAGCAACACCGGCCTGAGCGATCCAGCCGGCATCACGCTGGATTCCAGCAATAACATTTATGTGGCAGATGAGAACCAGAGTAGCGTGTTTGTCTATCCGCCGCTGGGAAGCAACACCGGGCTGCTCAATGAGGCCCCCACCGCCACCATCAGCGGGACCAACACCGGCCTGAGCGATCCAGTTGGCGTCGCGCTGGATTCCAGCAAAAACATTTATGTCGCGGACAACAGCGCCAACAGCGTTTTTGTCTATCCGGCGCTGGCAAGCAGCACCGGGACGCTCAACGAGTCCCCCACCGCCACCATCAGCGGGAGCAACACCGACCTGAGCGAACCAGACGGCATCGCGCTGGATTCCAGCAACAACATCTACGTGACGAATGAAGGCGGCTTCAGCGGCGTGACGGTCTTCCAGGCGGGAAGCTACGGCAATGCCACCCCCCTCGCCACTATCATCGGGCCCAACACCGGCTTCATCCGCCCAAGCGGTATAGTGCTGGATGCCGTGAATAAGATCTATGTGGCCGACTACGACGTCAGCAGCGTGTTTATCTATCCGGCGCTCGGGAGCAGCACGGGACTACTCAATGAGGCCCCCAGCGACACCATCGATGCGGCCACAACCACCGGGGCGGTAGAACCAGAGGGCATCGCGCTGGATTCCCTAGGCAAGATCTATGTCGCGGATCCCGGGTCCGGGAGCGTGTTTGTCTATCCTGTTGGGAGCAACGCCAATACTGCCCCCACCGCCACCATCAGCGGGGGTAACACCGGCCTGGAGTTCCCAATAGGCATCGCGCTGGATCCTAGCAACAACATTTACGTGACCGATGGAAACCTCAGTGTGTTGGTCTTTCCGCCGCTGGGAAGCAGCACCGGCCTGCTCAACGAGGCCCCGACCGCCACCATCAGCGGAAGCAACACCGGCCTGGTCAATCCACAAGGCATCGCGCTGGATTCCAGCCGCAACATATATGTGGTGGACATCAGCGCCCCAAGCATATTTGTCTATCCGGCGCTGGGAAGCAGCTCCGGGACGCTCAACGAGGCCCCCACGGCCACCATAAGCGGGAGCAACACCGGCCTGGGCGACACACGAGGCATCGCGCTGGATTCCCTCGGCAACATCTACGCGGCGAATGAGTTCGCCCACGTGACGGTCTATCCTCCGTTGGGAAGCAGCACCGGGACGCTCAACGAGACCCCCACCGCCACCATCGAGAGCGCCAGCCTGTCTCCGTTCGGCATCGCGCTGGATTCCAGCGACAACATCTATGTGGCGAGCGAGTACGGCTCCCCTCCCAATGTGTCGGTGTATTCTCCGCTGGGAAGCAGCACCGGCATTATCAATGAGGCCCCCGTCACCACGATCAGCGGTCCGCAGACAGAACTGGGTGAGCCTCTGTACGTCGCCATCCGGTCGGCTGCCTCGCCGACGGCGACTGCGACGGCTACCGCGACTGCGACAGCGACGGCTACCGCGACTGCGACAGCAACCCCGACCGCGACGGCCACTGCGACAGCGACGAAGACCGCCACTGCGACGGCCACCGCGACGGCGACGGCGACGGCGACATCAACCGGATCGGCGACACCGACTGCGACGGCGACCGCGACCAAGACCGCCACGGCGACGGCGACTGCGACAGCGACGAAGACCGCCACGGCGACATCGACCGCGACATCAACCGGATCGGCAACACCGACGGCGACCTCGACCGCTACGGCGACTGCGACAGCGACGGCTACCGCGACTGCGACGGCAACCCCGACTGCGACCGCTACTGCAACCGCGACGGCGACCGCGACCAAGACCGCAACCGCAACCGCGACGGCGACCGCGACCAAGACTGCGACGGCGACATCAACCGGATCGGCGACGGCGACAGCGACTAAGACCGCAACCGCGACGGCGACCGCGACGAAGACCGCCACGGCGACGGCGACGGCTACCGCGACCGCGACGGCAACCAAGACTGCAACTGCAACGCCGACTTCAACCGCGACCGCGACCGCGACGAAGACCGCGACTGCGACCGCAACGGCGACCGCGACGGCAACCAAGACTGCAACTGCGACGCCGACTGCGACCGCGACTGCGACCGCGACTAAGACCGCTACGGCAACCGCGACCGCGACTAAGACCGCAACGGCGACTGCGACATCAACCGGATCGGCAACACCGACGGCCACCGCGACCGGGACGAAGACCGCGACGGCCACTGCGACAGCGACTAAGACCGCAACGGCGACGGCGACCGCGACGCCAACCGAAACACCGACGCCAGTTGCTGGGTCGATCACCTACGTGGGATCGAGTGCTTTGGCCGACTATAGCGCTCCGGTCACGACCGTAACCGTCGACTTACCAGCAGGAGTTGTGACAGGCGATCTCCTAATTGCTCAGATCGTCGTCTGGGATGGCACCGGCACTAATGTGCCTTTCGCACTGGGTGGCTGGACCGGCATTCGTTATGACACGGTAATAAGCAACAACGGGAATCGGATAACCTCGTGGCTGTATTACAAGGTTGCGAGCGCGACCGAACCGACCTCGTATGTATGGTATATCGGTTCGCAATGGGCTGCCGGTGTGATGGGCGCATGGCAAGGTGTTTCTTCTGTAACGCCGATAGACAAGAATTCGGGAGGGACCGCGGCAGGCGCCAGTCCGCTTAACGACGCAGCTCCGTCATTGACTCCGGCCAACAATGGCGAGCTGCAAGTCTATTTTTACGGTGCTCAGAGCGCCAAGAGCCCAGCCTTCCCAGCCATCGCGCTACCGGGAGCAATCACTGAGCGCACGGACGTCACCTCTTCGAAGGAAGGCTTCGGGCTCGGGTTCGGAGACCTTGCGGCCCCGCCTTCCGGGACACCGTCTCCCATCTACACTGCCACCGGGACCCACGATAGCGGTACCCTGGTTATGTCCGCACAAGCCGTTCTGCTGATACCTTAGAGGACAGGGTTTGATTACATACGGAAATTCCAGTTGAACGCCTCGCGCTACTAACCGGTGGCCCAACGCGTCATAATGCCAAGTGGAAATCCCGCGATGACCTACCTGGCAGCCGCAATCCAGATGACCGCCGGTCCGGACAAGCCGGCAAACCTGGAACGCGCCGAACGGCTCGTCCGCCTCGGCGCCGCTCGCGGTGCAGACCTCGTCGCGTTGCCCGAGGTCTTCAATTGGCGCGGCAAGCGGATCGAGCAGGCGGCCGCCGCGGAAACGCTCGACGGTCAATCGCTCACGCTGATGTCGCGTCTGGCGCGCGAGCTGCGAATCCACCTCCTCGCCGGATCGATCACCGAACATGTCGCCGGCGAGTCGCGATGCTACAACACGTCCGCGCTGCTCGGCCCCGACGGTGGCCAAATCGCCGTGTATCGCAAGATTCACCTCTTCGACGTCGATCTTCCCGGCCGCGTGACGGTGCGCGAATCGGATTCCAAACTCGGTGGCGCGCAGCTGGTCTCCGCCCCAACTCCTCTTGGCGCGATCGGACTCAGCATCTGTTACGATCTCCGCTTCCCGGAACTCTATCGCCGGCTCACTTTTGCCGGCGCGCAAGTTATCGCGGTGCCGAGCGCGTTCACCTTCCCCACCGGCGAGGCGCATTGGGAGCCGCTGCTCCGCGCCCGCGCGATCGAGAACCAGGCGTATGTGATCGCGCCCGCGCAGTTCGGTCCCAACATCTACGGCTACAGCGACTACGGCAATTCAATGATCGTCGACCCATGGGGACGCGTGATTGCTCGCGCGGCGGATCAGGAAGGGGTCGTGGTGGCGCCTATCGACCTCGAGTATCAGGACCGCGTGCGGCGCGAACTGCCGGCTCTGCAACACGCGCGCATCCGCGCCGATCGCGACTGAAGTTATACGCCAGGGGATCGCATGAACAGGCACAAGCTCGGTTTTCTAATTGTCACGCTCGCTCTTTCAATCAACGCACCTGCATTCGCGCACGATATGGCCGCGACGGAAGAAATGGACGGCCACGGCATGGCGCCCAACGCGATGGGCGGTCAGATGGGCATGGATGCGCACATGGTCATGACGTCCTCGCGTCCGCAAACGCCGAATGACATCGAACGCGCGCACGACCTGATCGGCACGCTGCGCCGCGCGCTCACCAAGTATCACGATTCCAGAGTTGCGCTATCGCAGGGCTATCAGATTTTTCTGCCGACGGTTCCGCAGGAGGTTTACCATTTTACCGACTACGGCGCCGCATCGCAGGAATACAGCGGCCATTTCGATCCAGCCCGTCCCGGCTCGCTGCTTTACGTTAAAAGTTCGAGCGGTGATTACGTTTTGGTCGGCGCGATGTATAGCGCACCCGCCGACTACACGCCCGATCAGCTCGACGCATTGATCCCGCTCAGCGTGGCGCGCTGGCACGCCCACACCAACATCTGCCTGCCCAACGGAATCACGCTCGACGACGTCATGCGCGGCGATATCGGCGGGACGCATTTGGACATGCCGGGCATGATGCCGGTGGCTTCCAGTCCGTCAGCAGCGGGGATCAACCGCCGCCTGGGTTTCCTGGCCGACGGACGCTTCGGGTTCACCGGCAAAATCGCCGACGCCGCCGAGTGTGAAGCCGCGGGCGGTCATTTCCTCAAACAGGCGTTCGGCTGGATGGTCCACGTCTATCCGTTCAACGGCGACGACTTGAAAGTTGCATACGGCCTGAGCGTCCCGAAGCCTCCCGCCAACTGAACTACCCCGACCGCGAGCTTTCCTTATCGATGACACGGGTCGCCGCTGCCGGCCAGATTCGCCTTGACGCCGCGCGCTGGGCGGGTTAAGCAGGCTTCGCGTCAGTGATCTGACGAACTGGGTCGGATAAACTGCGGAACTGTGGCGGCAGATAAAATTTCGGTTCAACAGCTGATTAAAACCGCATTGGACTGCGGGCTGTGTGACTCGCCGCGCTATCGCAGCTAGTATCTCTGACGCCCAAGCGTGCGCTTGAAGGAATTTTGTCATGGCTGATGGACCGCTGATTGGTTTTCGCATTCTTGATTTGACCGCAGTCATTTCGGGGCCGTTCTGTACGCAGCTGCTCGGCGACCTTGGCGCCGACGTGATCAAAATCGAACCGCCCGAGGGCGACTCGATGCGCCGGGGCGTCGGCCCACAGCGCGGCGGCCTCACCGCGGCGTTCCTGAACTTCAACCGCAACAAGCGCAGCATCGTGATCGACATCAAGAAGGAGCACGGCCGCGACCTGGTGCGCCGGCTCGCGGTCAAGGCCGACGCTCTCGTCGAGAACAATCGCCCCGGTGTCGCCGAGCGCCTCGGAATCGGCTACGCCGACATTCGTCGCGCAAATCCCAAGGTCGTCTATTGCTCGATCTGCGGCTTTCCGCCCAAGGGCCGCATGGCGAATTTTCCCGCCTACGATCCCGTCATCCAGGGCTACTCCGGCATGGCCTATATCCAGGGCGTGAAAACCGGCCAGCCGACCGCCGTCAAGATGGCGCTGGCGGACAAAGTAACCGGCATAACTGCGGCGCTGTCCGTAGTTAGCGCGTTGCACGCCGCGCGCGCCCGTGGCGTCGGCCAGTACATCAAGGTCCCGATGCTCGAGGCGATGATAGCCTTCACGGCCAACGATTCGATCTACGGCTACACGCTGCTGCCCGAGGACGAGTTCAAGCACCTTGCGCCCAAGAGCACCTCGCTCGATCCTTTCAAAACGAAAGACGGATGGCTCACGATTGCGCCGTTCACCGAGGCGCAGTCCAAGCGGCTGGCCGAGGCGGTTGGGCATCCCGAATTTTTCCCTGAGACCTCGGATCGCGCCGAGCGCGGGCGCAATTTCATGCGCGGACTGGCAAAGGTCTTTCCCGAAAAAACCACCGCCGAATGGCTGCCCGTGCTCGAGAAGGCCGACATTCCATGCGGGCCGGTCCACAACTACGAAACGCTCCTGCAGGATCCGGAAATCGTCGAAAACGAGAGTTTCTCGATTTACGAACATCCCAGCGCGGGCCGCGTGCGCAGCGTGAATCCCGGTGCGCGATTTTCGGAAACGCCGATGAAGATGTGGCGGGTGCCGCCCAAACTCGGCGAACATACCGACGAGATTCTGCGCGAGGCCGGAATCGAACGTAGTCAGGTCGAGGAACTTCGCGCCGCCAAGGTGATCATCTGAGATTTGCCTCGCCCGAGTTAGGATGTCGCGTTCCGCGCGACCTTTTACCCGCCTCGCCCGCTTTGTTGCGGGAGAGGCCGCGCCCTCCGGCGCGGGTGAGGGCGCAGATTTCACGGAAGAGGTCAGGTGAGCGTCTGCGGCTCAGCCGAGGTCAGGCCGCCCCTGCTACGCGAACATCTCCGGCTCGCGCGATCGCAGCCACACCAGCCCGCGATACATATAGTGCACGAACGACGCCGCGGTGACCGCGACCGTTGTGATTAGCAACGCGCTGAAATCGCCGGGCCAGTAGTTTCCGGCTCGCGCCAGCACGGCGATCACGCACCCCAACTGCAGAACGGTGCTCAGCTTGCCAATAAGACTCGGCCGGACCGGCACCCGCTCGCCGGTGAAGAACGAAATCATCAGGTAGCCGACGACGATTACGATGTCGCGGATCAGGACCACGCTCAGCAGGTAGCCGGGCAACTCGCCGCCAATCGTCAGAACGACGAACGCCGACACGAGCATCAACTTGTCCGCGAACGGATCGAGAAACGCGCCCAGTTCGGTGCGCCAGTCGAACCACCTCGCCAGAGTGCCGTCGAGTCCGTCGGTCACCGCGGCCGCGACAAAGACATACAGCGCCGCCGTGTAGCGTTGGCGGGTTAGAAACGTCAGGAAGATCGGAATCGAACCGAGCCGGCACAGGGTCAGAAAGTTGGGCACGTTCAGCAGATTGCCGTACGAGGGCGCGGGCTCCGCGCCGCGATGCGCATGGACGCGAGTGTGTGAAGGCGCTGCCATCGTGAATCCGCTTCAACGCGCGGTCAGATTACGGCGTCCGCAGCCTTGCGCAGGCGCCCCGCGACAGGCGCGCTGACGCGGGCCCGCACCGAAACCAGGCCGTCGCGGTACTCCTCGCTTAGCACTTCTCCATCCCGTCGCGCCATTGCCACCAGGTCGCCGCGCCGGGCCGGGAACGTGACCGACACTTCCTCGCGCGAGCCGCCGAGATGGCGCCCAATGGCGTCGAGCAAATCGCCGAGACCCTCGCCCTTCAACGCCGAGATAGAGACCGTATCGTGCGCGCCGTTTCCATGCGACGGGTTTTCGGCCAAGTCGGCTTTGTTCATGACGACGATACGCGGCACCGCGCCCGCGCCGATTTCCTGGAGCACTTCATCGACAATCGTCATCCTTTCTGCCACCAGCGGCGAGCTCGCATCGACGACGTGCAGCAGCATCGTCGCGGTGCGCACTTCTTCGAGCGTGGCCTTGAACGCGTCGATCAGCATATGGGGCAGGCGATGGATGAATCCTACCGTATCGACAATCATCACGTTCATCTTGCCCGGGAGCTTCAGGCGCCGAATCGTGGGGTCGAGCGTCGAGAACGGACGATTGGCGACCTCGACGCCGGCGTCGGTCAGCGCGTTCATCAGCGTGGACTTGCCGGAGTTCGTGTAACCCACCAGCGCAACGGTCGGATAGGGAACCTCGAGGCGGCGCTGGCGCTGAATCGTGCGCGTGCGTTCGACCTCGCCCAGCCGCGCTTTCAGGCGGGTGAGCCGCTCGCGCAGCCGCCGCCGGTCAACCTCGAGCTGCGTTTCTCCGGGTCCGCGCGTACCAACGCCGCCGCCTCCCGCGCCGCCGCCGCGAACGCGCGAAAGATGCGACCATTGCCGCGTCAGCCGGGGCTGCAGATAGCTGAGCTGCGCGATCTCGACTTGCAGCTTGCCCTCGAGCGTATGCGCGCGCTGCGCGAATATATCGAGGATCAGCTGGCTGCGATCGATCACGCGGATCTTGAGTTCGTTTTCGAGATTGCGTGCCTGCGCGGGGCTGAGCGCGTCGTCGAAAATCGCGAGCGACGCGCCCTTCTCAAGCGCCAACTCGCGCACTTCGGCGGCTTTGCCTTTGCCGATAAATGTGCGCGGGTCAGGAGCTTTCAGGCGCTGGCGAACGACTCCGGCGACTTCCGCGCCGGCGCTTTCGGTCAGGGCTTTGAGTTCGTCGAGCGATTCTTCGCTGCCGATTCCTGCTTCGGTACCGAGTTCGATCCCGACCAGGATGGCGCTCTCGTGATTCTCGTGGGCGACGTCGTAAGATTTTGCCAGAGTGTTACCTCGATCGCGGAAAATTTGCGATTTAAGTCTATCAGATATTCGCGACCCCCGGTACGCCGCCCACCCCGGCCCGTTTAACGCTCGCTCGACCAACCTGCACGCGGGCTTATCTTAATTCCACGGCGCCGGGCGAAAAAATCTCCTCCATCTCGGCTACGAACGTATCGGTCGGCGTCACGCGATAGCTGTCGCCCAGGAGCATCACCGCCTCGCGGCCGTCATCGAGGCTCAGATGCAGATACGTCATCGACTTGCCGCGATACCGCGAGAGCATCGCCTTGAGCGCGTCGAGGCCGCCGTTTTCGAGCCGGCTCATCGGAGCGGTGATCCGCACCTCTCGAATCGAGTCAAGCAGAGCAGAATCGAGAGGCGTCAAGTTTTCTAAAATAATCTGCGCGCGCTCGTCGTCAACGTCGAGCTTGCCGCGCGCGACCACCGGCTCGTCGCCCATGATGATCGCCTCGAACTTCTGATAGGTCTCCGACCATGCGATCGCTTCGACCGCGCCCTCGCGATCCTCGAGCGAAAAAGTCGCGTAACGCTTGCCCGACTTGTTGTTCTTCAGTTTCACGGCGTGGATCACGCCGGCTATCTGAACCGGGCTGCCGTCGGGCGCGGCGGACAGGTCGGCGGTCGTGACTTTGCTGATTCGCGCCAGTTCGCGATCGTACTTGTCCAGCGGATGCGCCGTGATGTAGAAGCCGAGCGCTTCTTTTTCGAATTTCAGCTTCTCGCGCGCATCCCATTCCGGAATCGGCTCGCGCGCCGGCAGCTTGGGCACTTTGACCGCGCCCCCGAACAGGCCAATCTGGTTTTTCTCCGCGTCGCTCTGCGCCTTCTGCGCGAGTTTGATCGCCTGCTCCGCCTGGGCCATCAGCGCGGCGCGCACCGCGCCGATTGAATCGAACGCGCCGCACTTGATCAGCGCTTCGAGCACGCGCCGGCTGATCAGCTGGGTGCCGACGCGCAGGCAGAAATCCGCGAGGCTCTCGAACGGACCGCGGGCCTCGCGCTCGGCGATAATCGCCTCCGCCGGCTTGGCTCCGACGCCGCGAATTGCGGCCAGGCCGAAGCGAATCGCACCGCCGGCCACCGTGAATTTCACGCGGCTCTGATTAACGTCGGGCGGCAGGATCGCAATTTTCATGTCGCGCAGCGCCGCGATGTTCTTGTAGGTCTTGTCGACGTCATCCATGTCGAGCGACATCAGCGCCGCCATGAACTCGTGCGGGTAGTGCGCCTTCAGGTATGCGGTGGTGTAGGTGGTCAGCGCATACGCGGCGGCGTGCGATCGGTTGAATCCGTACGATGCGAACGTTTCGATCTTTTCGAAGATCGAATTGGCGAGCACGCCGATGACGCCATTTTTCTTGGCGCCCTCGATAAACCGCGCGCGCTCCTTTTCCATCACGGCATGGTTCTTTTTGCCCATCGCGGCGCGCAGGATGTCGGCCTGTTCCAGCGAGTATCCCGCCAGCGCCTGCGCCGCGCGCATCACCTGCTCCTGGTACACGATAACGCCGTAAGTATCGCGCAGCACCGGCTCCAGGAGCGGGTGATCGTACTCGACTGGCTCCTTGCCATGCTTGCGATCCACGTAATGCTGGACCATCGTCTTGCCGTCCTGGACCGCATCGAGCGGACCCGGACGAAACAGCGAGCCCGCCGCGATCACGTCGTCGAAGCAGGTCGGCTTGAGCTCGGTGATAAACCGGCGCATCCCCGAGCTTTCCAACTGGAACACGCCGACCGTGTCGCCGCGCGAGAGCATCCGGTAGGTATCGGCGTCGTCCAGCCGCAGCCGGTTCAGGTCCGGCGCCACTTTGCCGCCGGCCTTGATCAGCGTGAGCGTGTCGGTGATCAGGGTCAGGTTCTTGAGCGCGAGGAAGTCGAACTTGATCAGCCCGATTTGCTCGACGCCCTTCATCGAATATTGCGTGATGGACAGCGCGGCTTCGTCGCGTTCCTTGTCCACGTACAGCGGCACCAGGTCGGTGAGCGGCTGATCGGAAATGACGACGCCCGCGGCATGGCGCGAGGCGTGGCGCAGCAGGCCCTCGAGCTTGAACGCGTAGTTGAAAAGATCCGGATGCAGCTTGCGCTCGGCCTTGAGCCGCGGCTCCATTTCGAGCGCGTCGGCGAGCGGAAAATCGCGGCCCTGCTTGGGCGCCGGATACAGCTTGACGATTTTGTCGGTCTCGGCGAACGACAGTCCGAGCACGCGACCGACGTCGCGAATCGCCTGCTTGCCCTTGATCGTTCCAAACGTGATTATCTGCGCGACCCGATCGTCGCCGTACTTCTTGCGCACGTAATCGAGCACCTCGTCGCGCCGCTCGAAACAAAAGTCCACGTCGATGTCGGGCATCGACTTGCGCCCCGGATTGAGCCATCGCTCGAATAGGAGGCGATGCTCGACGGGATCGACCTCGGTGATTCCCAGCGCGTACGAAACCAGGCTGCCGACCACCGAGCCGCGGCCCGGACCGACCGGAATGCCAAGCCCGCGCGCGTAGCCGATGAAGTCGGCGACGATCAGCATATAGCCCGAGAAGCCCATGTCGCGGATTACCGGAATCTCGCGATCGATGCGTTCCTGGTACTGCGACTCGTCGAAATCAGCTCGTCGCGCGCGGATCTCCGCCAGGCGGGCGGTCAACCCCTCGCGCGCCTGCCGCTCCATCTCGGCGTCGAGGTCAACGCCCGGACCGGACTTGAAAACCGGGAAATGAAACTTGCCAAATTCGAATTCGAAATCGATTCGCCGCGCAATCTCGACGCTGTTGCGCAACTCCTCGGAGCCGGCACCGAATGCAGCCGCCATCTCCTCGGGCGTCTTGACGTAAAGTTCGTCGGTGTCGAAACGCCATCGCGTTTCATCGGCCATCGTCTTGCCGGTCTGGATGCAGAGCAGGACTTCGTGCGCCTTGGCGTCTTCGCGATGCAGGTAATGGCAATCATTGGTCGCGACCAGCGGCAGCCCGACCTGTTTGCCGATTTCGCGCAGCGCCTCGTTGTACGGCGAATGGAGCTTGTTGTCCTGGAGTTCGAGATAGTAGCGGCCGGGAAACATTTTGGCGTACGACTCGGCGGTCTCGCGCGCCTTGTCCATGCGATCCTGCCGGAGCCATCGCGCGAGCTCACCCGACAGGCATCCCGACAGCACGATCAATCCGCCCGACAGCTCGGCGAGGATCTCCTTGTCGATGCGCGGTTTGTAGTAGAGCCCGTCCTGGTACGCGGTCGTGAGCAGCTTGCAGAGATTTCGATAACCTTCGCGATTCTGCGCGAGCAGGATCAGATGAAAGTTGCCGCCACCGTCGAAGTCGTCGCTGCGCGGAATCTGGGTGCGATCGGTGCGCTTGCCCGGCGCGAGGTACGCCTCGCATCCGATGATCGGCTTGACTCCGGCGGCCCGCGCCTTCTGATAAAACTCGACCGCACCGAACATGTTGCCATGATCGGTCATCGCGATCGCTTCCATCCCCGACGCCTTGGCGTGATCGATGAGCGGCCCGATTTTGTTGGCGCCGTCGAGGAGGCTGTACTGCGTGTGGACGTGAAGATGGACGAAACTCATAGCGGCCCCTCCCCCTGCACCGGACTTGCAGCGTGCGCTGCCCGTGTCACTATTAGCAGACCTTAGTTTGCTAAGTCATCTCCTCCGGTCGCCAGGAAAGTATCTTGCCGAAGTCGAGCGCGCCGACGAGATTCGATAGAGAAGAAAGCTCAGCATCATCTTAATGGGGAAACCGTGCGCCGGTTTCCCCACCTTCCGCGGCAGGGCTGAGCCCTGCACTCAGTGATAAGCGCGACCCGTTGCGACGGGGGCGCAGGGATAATCGCGAAATGCCGCGAACGGCCTTTCGCTCTCAATCGTGGAGAGGTGCTGGCGAACGGGCAGCGCGGCAAAGCCGCGCGGTGAAAGGGAAACCCCAAAAAACACTGGCCTGCCGTGCCAACGGCCTGCGCTGCCGTCGCAACGGCCAACGGCTACTTCTTTTTTTCCGCCGCCTCGGGCTTCTTCGCGGCCCTGTCGGGCTTGTCGGTCTTTTCCTTGTCGCCGGCTTCTTTGGCCGCACCCTCGGCGGGCGCTGCCACGGCGCCTTCGACCGGCGCACCCTCGACCACCGCGCCTTCGACCGGTTCCGCCACCGCGGCGACTACCACTTCCTCGACGGTCGGCGGCAGCACGGTGACCACTGGATAATCGGTGTCGAAGATCGGCTTGACGTGGCCGGGGAACTTGACCGCCGAGACGTGAATGACCTCGTGTATGTCAACGTCAGACACATCAACTTCGATCGAATCCGGGATCTCCATCGGCAGGCATTCGACGGTGGCGGTGCGCTCGAGCGGCGCCAGAATTCCGCCGTTGGCGAGACCTTTGGCCTTGCCGGTGAACTTGAGCGCCACTTCGACGCGAATCGGGCGGTTGAGATCCACCTCGTACAGGTCCGCGTGCAGGATCTCGCCCGACACCGGCGCGCGCTGCAGGTCCTTGAAAATCACGTACCTGCCGTCGAGCTCCGCGGTGCTCGACTTGAGCTTGATGATGCGGGTGTGCGCGGCCGCCGAAATCCTGGCCTTCAGTTCGAGAAGATCGATCGCCAGGGGCATCGGCGCAGTCGTGGGTCCGTACAATATTGCGGGCACGCGGCCATTGCGCCGCAGCGCGTTGTTCTGACCCTTGGGTCGGGTGGCGCGTTTCTCGCAGGCTAGTTCACCGGTCTCCATTGTGTCCTCGCTTGATGGTTCGCGCGCTCATGCAAAGAGCGAGCTTACCGACTCCTCATTATGAATTCGCTTGACCGCTTCCGCCAGCAGGCTGGCGACCGACAGCGCCCGGAGCTTGGTGAGCTCGGCCTGTGCCTTGGCGCGCAGCGGGATAGTGTTGGTCGTAACAATTTCAGTGATGTTCGATTTATTCAGGCGATCGCAGGCCGGGTCCGACAGGATCGGATGCGTCGCGACCGCGATTACTTCCGACGCGCCGGCGTTGGCAACCACCTTGGCCGCCTCCGTGATGGTGCCGGCGGTGTCGATCATGTCGTCAACCAGCAGCGCGATCGAGTCCTTCACTTCGCCGACCAATTGCATCTCGGCGACCTCGCTCGCCCGGCGGCGGCGCTTGTCGATGATCGCGAGGTTCGCGTTGAGCCGCCGCGCGTAGGCGCGCGCGCGTTCCACGCCGCCCGCGTCGGGCGACACGACAGTAACCTTGTGCCCTTCGATGCGCTTGCGCAGGTATCCGATCAACACCGGCATCGCGTACAGGTTGTCCACCGGAATGTTGAAGAAGCCTTGAATTTGGCCGGCGTGCAGGTCCACCGTGAGCACGCGGTTCACGCCCGCCGTTGTGATCAGGTCGGCTACCACCTTTGCGCTGATCGGCACGCGCGGCGCAACCTTGCGATCCTGCCGGGCGTAGCCGAAGTACGGGATCACAGCCGTGATGCGCCCGGCCGACGCGCGCCGGAGCGCATCGGTGAGCAGGATCAGCTCCATCAGGTTCTCGTTGGGGGGAGTGCATGTCGATTGGATGACGAAGCAATCGCCACCGCGCACGTTCTCGCGGATTTCGACCATCACTTCGCCGTCGGGAAAGTGGCCAACCTCGGCTTCACCCATCTTCACGCCGAGATGTTCGGTCACCTCGCGCGCGAGCACGGGATTGGAGTTCCCGGTGAAAACTTCGAGTTGGTCCTTGACCCTGTCCGACATCTTCAAATTCCCCGCGTCGTCATCATCATGCGAATCCTCAGTTACCGCAAACTACCGCGCAGATTGGCTGGGCGGGAAGGATTCGAACCTTCGAATGCCAGGTCCAAAGCCTGGTGCCTTACCAGCTTGGCGACCGCCCAGCGCATTTGGATTCAAAGGCGGCGAGCCCGCGCTTCTCCCAACCAGACAGTTAAAACCAACCGCCGGCGAAACGCCATGTGAGCGCTCAGCCGGCGAATCTCGAGCAATCCAATCTATGCGGACCGAACCGCCGCGAGACCGCACCGCACAACTTTCGCGGCGAACCTGCCCGGACTTCGACTTCAGCAGCCGGTGTGCAGGAATTGCGATGTTATTGATGCGGTTTTTCGCTGTCAATGCGTCGCCCCTGCGATCATGCACAGGTCCGGTGCGATTGCTGGATTTCAGGCTAGCCGGGGTCAGATTCGCCATCCGATTCGCCGGCGGTATGACTGTCCAGCGTGGTCGCCGCAAACACCTTGGCGAACGGGGCACGGCGGCGGATCTTGATCGCCGCGCTTTCGGCCCCGTCGATCGAATCAAACACGCCAAAGACCGCGCCGCCGCTGCCCGACATCTGCGCCGCGCGAGCGCCCGAATCTTCAAGTAATCCTTTAAGGCGGCGAATCTCGGGAAACTGCGCGATCGCGACCGCGGCCAGGTCGTTTACCGCGAGCTCGGCGGAGATATCGCCCCGCGCGATCGACGCGAGGTGCGCGTCGGGCGCCGCACCGCTCCATCCGGCGGGCTCGAGCGCGCGAAAGATCGCGGCGGTCAAAACCTCGAACGGCGGCGCGGCGATAACGATGGGCAAGCGCGGGACTCCCGCGAGGGCCACGATCCGCTCGCCGATGCCGGTTACCCGCGACGGGCGCGGCTCGAGAAAAAATGGCACGTCGGCGCCGAGCGAAAGCGCGATTCGACGCAGCCGGCTCAGCGCGGCTTCGTCGGTGAGCTGCGCCGCTGTCGCCATCATGCACAATATGGTGGCGGCGTCGCTCGATCCGCCGCCGAGTCCGGCGCCCACCGGGATGTGTTTTTTCAGATCGATCAGCACGTCGGCGATCAAATCGAATTCGTTCATGAATGACCGCGCGGCGCGTGCCGCCAGATTGCTCGGGCTCCTGGCGAGTTCCGGCAAGTCGCAGTGGACGGTGACCGAGGGATCGTCGGCGGCGCGGATTTCGAGGCGAATTTCGTCAGCGAGCGAGACCGGCAGAAACACCGAGTCGAGTTCGTGATAGCCGCCGCCGCGGCGCCCGGTCACGCGCAGGAACAAATTGATCTTCGCGCACGCGCGGCCGGATAGCTCCGTTACCATCGTAGAAATTCTATCGCGGAGTCCGTGGAGCGCCGGGCCACCCGCGCGGCAGCGGCACGTCGTCCTCCGGGCGGCGAAACGCGCGGCGGGAATCCTGCTGAATCACGCTCATGAAGCCCAGCAGGGTGACCAGCAGCCCAGCCAACACCATCGCGCGACCCGCCAGAAATACCGCGTGATAAAAATCCGTCCGCGCCGTCGCGTACGACGCCTGCCGTTGCTCGGCGGTGAGCGGCTCGAGGACCGCAGCGCCACCCGCGCCCTCATCGAGTTCGTCGAAACTGCGATAGTCGGTTGCCGCGGGGGATTGCGTGCGCGCGATGATCATCCGGCTGTAAGTCTCGGTCCGTTCCATCCCGATGCCCCAGTTGGCGGCGCCGAGCAGGACGAGCGCGAGTCCGGTCACGATTTTCCAGTCAGTGTAGATGTCAGGAAGCTTCATTCGGTGAACTGAGACTAAGGCGCGCAGGCAAGGAAAACAATGCCGCCCAGCGCGATCTATTCACCGGCGGAGGTTTTGTTGCGCCGCCCGATCGCAAGCCGCTATCATGAGTGGACAAGCTCGTATGCCTGCTGAATCCCGACCCAATTCCGCCGACTCCGCCGCGACTGTCCAAACCACAGACGCGCGGCTGGACGCGCTGCTCAAGCGTTTCGAGGCGGGCGAGATGCGCGCGCTGGCTCAGCTGATCACGATGGTCGAGAATCGCGCTCCCGAGTCGAGCGCGATCATCGAGCGAATCTACGCAAAAACCGGCCGCGCACAGGTGGTCGGGATAACCGGTCCGCCGGGCGCCGGAAAATCGACGCTCGTCAACCATCTGATCGCGAAGTATCGGGCGCTCGGCAAAAGAATTGCGATCCTCGCCGTCGATCCGTCGAGCCCGTTTTCCGGCGGCGCGGTACTTGGCGATCGCGTTCGCATGACCGACCATTACAAGGACGCCGGCGTGTACATCCGCAGCCTGGCATCGCGCGGAAGCCACGGCGGACTGAGCCGCGCGGCGCGCGAAATCGTCAAACTGCTCGACGCTTACGGCAGCGACGTGATCATTATCGAGACCGTCGGCGTGGGACAGACCGAACTTTCGATAATGGATTTGGCCGACACCACCGTCGTCGTTACCGTGCCGGAGGCGGGCGACGCCGTGCAGGTGATGAAGGCCGGACTGAACGAAATCGCCGACGTGTTCGTCGTCAACAAGGCCGACCGCGAAGGCGCCGATCGGGTCAAGGCCGAGCTGGAACTTGGCGTGCACCTGCGCTCCGGCGAGGGATGGCGCGCGCCGGTGCTGCTCACGCAGGCCGCGACCGATCAAGGTGTCGAGGCAGTCGTCAGCGCGATTGCGAAGCACGGCGAATACCTGCGCGCACATGTCGATTCGGCGCGCGAGTCCGAGCGCCGCACCCGCGAGTTCGTGGAGGTTCTGTCGGCGGAACTGGAGGAGCGCACCGCACGCGCCGTCGCCGACGGTGGCGCACAGGGCGTGCTCGACGAGATTCGCGCGGGCAAACTGAATCCTTACAGCGCCGCGCGCCGTATAATCGGAGACCGCAAGTCGTTGATCGATTTGCTCCACAACGGCAGCTCCAAACGCGCCCACTGACTTAAGCCTCGCGATGACGACCAACCGAAAATCGAAACCCGAAGGACGGCTGTTCGCGATCGGCGATATCCACGGATGCCCCGATGAACTGAGCGCGATTCTCAAGTCGATCGCGCCGGCCGCCGGCGACACGGTGGTATTCGTCGGCGACTACGTCGATCGCGGCCCGGCGGCGCGCGAGGTTATCGAGCTCGCGCTGGACCTCGAGCGCGGCCATGCGGAATGCGTCTTCCTGAAGGGCAATCATGAGGACATGATGCTGTCGTTCCTCGGCATGCCGGGAAATTACGGCGAGTCGTTCCTGTTCAACGGCGGCATCGCGACGCTCGACAGCTACGGCGTGCACGAGGACGACCTCGAGGATGCCTTCGCGCGGCTGCCCGACGCGCACCTCGACTTCATGAATCGCCTCGCCACCAGCTACCTGCGCCCACCCTACCTCTTCGTCCACGCCGGCATCATGCCAACCCGCCAGCTCGAGGAGCAGCAGCCCGAAGACATGCTGTGGATTCGGCAGGAGTTCATTTTCAATCCGCACAAAATCGACGCGACGGTTGTGTTCGGCCATACTCCCATGCGTGGCGTGATGATCGATCTGCCGTACAAACTCGGCATCGACACCGGCCTGGTGTACGGCGGCAAGCTGACCTGCGTCGAGTTCACCGAGGGCGTGCTCTACCAGGTCCAGCGCGGGCATCAGGCGGTCAAGACCCGCAGCATCCCGCTGCGCTGAGCGAATTGCCGGCGGTCTTTCGCGCCTTGCGCGCTCAAGCTAGATTTGACGGTTCCGGTGGCGACGTAGCTCAGTTGGCTAGAGCATGCGGCTCATATCCGCAGTGTCGTAGGTTCGACTCCTACCGTCGCCACCAATTCCCCCCTCTCCGTTGGGCTTCGTTGACTCATCATCTTCGCGTGCCAGTTATGGTACGTTCGTGCTGCCGACTATGAGCCCAAGAAAATAGCCGAAATCAAAAGCGCGGAACTTGGATGGCTGATGGAGCAGCTTCCGGTGCTGAAGGCGAAGTTCAAAAAGTGTCTTGACATTCGCAAATGGTAGGGCGAAAACCGCTTTCCAGTTCGATATCCGCAACTGAGAGTCCGTGGAAAATTGAGGAGACTAAAATGCCAACACGATTCGACGGCTTCTACATCGCGCGATACGAAGGATTGGAAGCGGACGCGAAACCCGGCTACGGCGTCATGTTCCTGAAGGACGGGAAGATTTACGGTGGGGACAATCTGAGCTGCTTCCTCGGAGAATTTGAAGACAATGGGAAGGCGGTCGTCGCTCGGGTTAAAGTTTTCCTCATAGCGAGCCCATCTCAGTCGATAACGGATGTCGATGATAAGCCATGGGACTTGCCTGATATTCACGGTGACGTGCCGCAAGGCGTCCTTCCAACGGATGTTGTCGTGGAATTGTTCGGTCAGAGACAAGACACGCATCAAGATATGCGCGTGGAGTTGCAGCGAATTGCGGTCTGGGGATAAAAAGCCGCCTTCCAGTGATCTCGTAGAGGCGGGATAGACCAACTCCCACCGTCGCCACCACTCGGATACTCATTCTGCCATAGCGGCGACGTCGCCGGCGCCGCAGTCCGCGCGAACCGCCGCCTGATGATTCGCGCCTGACGATTGCCGCGGGCGCACTTGTGCGGGCTCGGAATCGAAAATCAAATCGCACGCGCGAATCCAAAGGTACAGCGTGATCAGCACCATCATAGGCCCCTGCGACGCGACCACGCGCACGCTCATCCATTCCGATCGAATCGGCAGGTACGCGATCACGAACGCGAGATGGCTCATCACGACCTGGACCATGTAGCAAAGCGCGAGCAACAGACCCCATCGGCGACGCGCAAAAACTCCGATCGCCATCGCCCCGAATATTCCCGCCTCGACGATCAGCACCACGCGCGCGTCGTCGCCGTTAAATCGCATGCCGGCGAAAATAGTCTCGATCGGATCGACAACGTCCAAATCGCCGAGGTGAACGAACGCCCTCATCACCAGGCACAGCGCCCATAGCCCGGCTAAGGCGGCGAAGACCCGAAGATCGAAGGGCCACGCCGATTGCGGCTGGCGAGATTGGCGATCGGTTTCCATCGGAGGTTCCGAGCCTATCAGAGCAACACAAGACCTAACAAGAGTTGCTAAATTATCATCCAGCGACGCGGACGGCAGCGCGGCCCGGCATTGGGCATCGGTTCAGTTTCTGGGTTTGGGGATGAACTATTCAGCCTGACGCCGGCCGATTTGGCGTGCTATGCCTATGGGATGGACGACCGTCGCAATTCCCCAGACCCCTCCGGCTCGCCCGAAATCGGGCGACGCCCGCTTCCGGCGGAAATTATTTTTGACGGAACGAAGCTACCCCTAGGCACTGGTTCAGTTTGATTAGAAGCGGACTCATGCAGGATCAGGCGGGATATACTGGGATGGTCTGAACCAGTCGCTAGCGTTGCCAGTGAGAATCAGCAAGACGGCGACTGTCTCAGCCAACCACGACAGACAAGTTATCACTGCATCGAAGAGCGGAACCGCAGACGGCCAATGAAGAAAGCCGTAAGGAATCCCAAAAAGGACCGGCGGCAGCATCAACCACCGAACCCAACTTTTCCGTCGTCTTGCAACGAGCCAGATGAACAATACGTCCGTCAGGATGCCAAGGATTTCCCCTATTGCAACGGCCACACCATAGTGGCGGTCCTTTGCTATCAATTGATCCCATCGCTGAATTCTCCGGATCAAATCGATTCCAACCGAGAAGTACATCAATCGCTCGAACCATACGACGTTCGATGGCCGAGCATTTGACGTGACCGGCAATTCTGTCATATTCTTTCGGTCATGCAGAAGCGCTCTCGCATGCCCCGCGACACTAATCTATTGGCGCACAAAGTTCTACAGATCGCCATCGGCGAAGATGTAGAAGAGACAAAGACCGATGATGGCAAGAATCCGGCTGCCGTTGCGCTCGGAAGACTCGGCGGGAAGAAGGGCGGCAAGGCGCGCTGGGCTAAACTTACAGCTGAGCAGCGCTCGGAAGCGGCGAGCCTAGCCGCGCAAGCGCGATGGCGTAAGAAAAAGCATTAAGCCGCATCCGCTGCTTCAAGTTCGGCTAGGTCCGCGTCGAAAACAAAGGAAATCTGCAATGGCGGTTCATCGGGATGGGCGTAGTTGTAGCTATCAAGAGCGATTTTTAGCTGACGGCATTCGCCCACGATTCCTTTCCGATGATTCTGAAAAGACATCTGCATGTGCTTTCTAGGTGCGGTTCTGATGTCATCCCACTCAACGGATAAAACTCCCTGTCGTTTTACGGGCGCTGGATGCAATGCGCGAACACGTTGGCCTCTGCTATCCTTAAAGTAAGCTTCCCGCATTGCATCCGCGAGATCTGTCGCGCACTTCTTAACTACCGCCTCTGCGGGCATATCCCATTTGCCCTGACTAATCGCCCACTGCGCGATTTCTCTGGTCGTGGCCGGCCACGATTGTTTCGCTGCGCGGTAGTCCGAAACAATTTCCTGCATCTGCCTTAAGTAAGTCATTTCCTTATCCTCCACCTAGATATTCATGGGAGCGTTTTTTCCGTATCCGTCGGTAAGTGCAGCGTCGGTCACGATTTCTCGAATACGGGCCTGAAACTTTTTAAACAGATCGTTTCGTCCGATCTTGCGTTGCAGTTGTCCGGCAACGATTCCAGGGTGTCTCTTAACTATTCGACAGAACCCAACGAATTTGATTGTGGAATACATGGGGTCATGTCTTACGATGAAATCATCAAGTAAATTCTGCGGCACGCAGAAATTAGCAGCTGCCGTATTGGCCGCCTCTTCTGATTTGCTTTTCCGCTGACTCTCTGAGTCAAAATCATCAATTGCGATGGCAGTTTTCCCGTCGCCGTTCAAGACATGCTCGATCTCATGTCGTAAGTTGAACCAAAAGCGGTCAATGTAGTCGCCCTTCAAAGTCAGCCCAATGACCGGCGAACGATTGTCGTTTATCCAGAATGCAACGCCATCAATTCTGGAGTTAGGAATAGGCTCCACTATAACAAGCCTAACGCCGCAATCTTGAAGAATCTTTGGGGCTTCTCGTATCTCTTCTGGCTCTCGTAGAAGCGACTCTAATTCGGGCAACGTCTCTCGAAGCTTTTTTTCCGAAAAGGCAGGGACGCCTCGATAGGCTGTCGCGAGTTGTTTTACACGAAAGAGCCACGCCTCTTGAAAAGAGGAGAAGCTTTCGTCGTGATTTTTGCGAGCGGCATGCGAAAGCTCCGGCTCTTCGTCCACGCTCGATATTCCACCATAGAAATGAAAAATCCGCTGTTCTAGTACCTCAAAATTCTCCGACGCTTCGATCCATCGGCGCTTGATCAACTCACGGACGGGGAATCGTTGGCGGACACCCGCTTCTCGGCTGATGGCCTTCTCAGCAGATGATGGTTTAGTTTTCCAAAGTTGATAGGCATTCTCCAGATTAAGCCAATACTGCGGACTAGTCCCCAGCGCCGCTGCAAACTCGCGAGCTGTTTCGGGGGTGACAGCCTTCTTCCCCGCGATAATCTCATTTACGAGCTTAGTGGGTCTGCGAATAAGCGCAGCGAACTCAACTTGGGTCCAGCCGCGCGCTTCAAGCTCGTCAGCCAGAAATTCACCAGGGGGGAATACTTCAGCAGGTATGCGTTCGATCATTGCTGTGCTCCTTCCCGCCATTTCAGTGATAGTTCTCAATCTTGATAACCCGTATCCAATGCTTTTTATCTCGAACGACAACTTCGAGGATCAATCGCCATTGTTGGTTGATCCGAATCGAATGTTGGTGACTTCGATCTCCTTTTAGCTTCTCAAAGTGAAGCCCCTTCGATGCGTATAGATCGCGCTCATCGACTGCGGCTCGAATAGCCTGCATTGCCTTGCGAAACCCACGAACAGCGTCGTCGGCGAGGTTCCCACCGAATCGAGGGTCCACCTCCAAGCGATCCAACTCCGCATCGGCAAACTCCACTTCCACACCGCCATATAGTACACCCACCGCAGAATTATGCAAGGGGTCTTTCACACAAAGTATCAAAATGACTTGACATACAAAGGCGCTTTTGTATATTGTGCAGTATGAACAGAACGAGTATTGAACAGCGGGCGCATATCGTTTCGCTTCTGGTTGAAGGCAACGGCATCAACGCGATTACGCGCATCACTGGCGTAGCGAAAAATACCGTGCTCAAGCTGCTCGCCGATCTTGGCGAAGCGTGCGAGGCGTATCACGATCAGCACGTTCGCGGCCTTACGTCGAAGCGCATTCAGGCCGATGAAATTTGGTCGTTCTGCCACGCGAAGAAAAAGAATTTGCGTGCTGAGCATGAAGGCCGGTTCGGATTCGGAGATGTCTGGACTTGGACTGCAATTGACGCCGATTCAAAGCTGATGGTTTCGTGGCTGGTCGGGAAGCGCGAAGCGCAAGACGCTTACGCGTTTATGAAAGACGTTGCCTCGCGCCTCGCCAATCCGATTCAGCTAACGACCGATGGCTTTCACTGCTATTTGAACGCGGTAGATGCGGCGTTCCCGCATGCGATTGACTACGCGATGCTGGTCAAAATGTACGGCACCGACCCTGACGCTGAGAAGCGATACAGCCCGTCAATCTGCTGGAGTGCCAAGAGCCAAGTAATTCGTGGCAATCCTGACCGCGAGCACATCAACACTTCGTATGTCGAAAAGCACAACCAGACGATGCGCCAGAACATGCGGCGCTATACTCGACTCACGGCAGGACATTCAAAGAAGCTGGAGAATCACCGCTTCGCGACCGCACTTCACTTCGTTCACTACAATTTCGCGCGGCTCTGTCAGACGGTAAAATCAACGCCCGCAATGGCAGCGGGGATTGCGGATCACCGATGGACTATCGAAGAATTGGTTTCGCTTTCAAACTGAACCAGTGCCTACAGGTGGTATAATTCGCTCTTTCCGGTCCTGTTCGATCAGTCAGAATCGCCCCCGTCGCAGTCTCCAGGTTGACAAACTGAACCACTACCCCGACATTGGCGCTTGCTCGCAACGGCGAGCCTCCGCGATAATCGCCACACGCTACAGAAAGAAATGGAGTCGCGATGAACGGCATACATGACATGGGCGGGATGGATGGTTTTGGGCCGGTCGTCCGCGAACAGAACGAACCCGTCTTTCACGCCGGCTGGGAAGGGCGAGTGTATGCCATTGCGAGCCTCGCGACGGGCTTGGTGCCGTTCAGTGCCGATGAGTTCCGTCATGCGATCGAGCGGACCCCGCCCGAGCGCTACCTCGCGTCGAGCTATTACGAACGATGGCTCGCGGCGGTCGAGACTTTGCTCGTCGAGCGTGGCGTCGTGACACGCGAAGAAATCCTCGCGAAGGAAGACGGCGCGATCGACCCGGCTCTGATCGCGAATCCCGTCGCGACTCATGGCCCGGCTCCGGTTAAAGAGAAAACCGCGTCGAAGCCGCCGCGCGCCCGCTTTGCCAAGGGCGCTCGCGTGCGCGCACGCAACCTGAATCCTTCCGGACACACGCGTCTGCCGCGCTACGTGCGCGGCAAAGCCGGAGTCATAGAGCGAGACTGGGGCGTGTTCGTCTTTCCCGATACCAACGCGCATCACGCCGGCGCCAAGCCGCAACATTGTTATTCGGTCGCCTTCGACGCACGCGAACTGTGGGGCAAGCCGGTTAACAGCCGCGAGCGGGTGTATCTGGATTTATGGGAAGACTACCTGGAACCGATCGCGTCGAATGCGAAACGACAAGCGACGCGACACCGGACGGAGCGACGCTCGGGTGGACGGTGAAAACAATGAGCGGAGACCATCATAACACCGACGACACCGGACCGGCCGCGCGCGTGAAGGCTCTGGAAGCGCTCTTGACGGAGAAGGGACTGATCGATCCGGCCGCGATCGACGCTATTGTCGATATCTACGAAACCCGCGTCGGTCCGCGCAATGGCGCCCGCGTCGTCGCGAAAGCATGGACCGATCCGGAGTATCGAAAACGCCTGCTGGCGAACGCGACCAGCGCCGTGGCGGAACTGGGATTTGCGGGTCCCGAGGGCAACCATCTGGTCGCCGTGGAGAACACCGACCGCGTCCACAACCTCGTCGTATGCACTCTGTGCTCATGCTACCCGTGGCCGGTGCTGGGTTTGCCGCCGGTCTGGTACAAGAGCTTCGCCTATCGCTCGCGAGCCGTCAGCGATCCGCGCGGCGTGCTCAAGGACTTCGGACTCGAGTTGGCGCCCGAGGTCGAAGTCCGGGTGTGGGACTCGAGCGCGGAGATTCGATACCTCGTCATCCCCGAGCGGCCGAAGGGAACCGAGCGGATGAGCGAAGACGAACTCGCCGCGATCGTGACGCGGGACTCGATGGTCGGAGTGGCGAAGATTGCGGCGCCGGCGAGCCGGCGCGGCGACTCCCGGCGGGCGCGCGGATGAGCACCGCAGCGCTGAACAAGTTGATCGAGGCGGCGCGCCTGGACGCCGAGCATGTCTTCAGCGCGCCGTGGGAAGCGCGCGCATTTGCAATCGCGCTGAAACTTTCCGAGGCTGGGTATTTCAGCTGGGATGAATTTCGCGATCGCCTGATTGCCGAAGTTGGCGCGTCAGACCGAATCCGCGCGCGCGACGGCACTTCCGATCACGGCGAGTACTACGAGCATTTCCTGCACGCGCTGGAGCGTCTGCTCGATGAAAAGGGACTCGCGCACTAACAGCGTGGGCTAGGCGTTTTTGCCCTGCTTGCCCTCGATCCACTGGAACATCAGCGATTGGTAATACTCGAGGTTCTGGCCGAGCAGAAACACTTTCGGGATTCCTTCGATCTGCGCGTAGATTGCGGTATGCGTGGGGTTTTCATTGCCGAAATCAATCTTGATCGGTTGCGGCTTGTCGGGAGCCTCGACGGTTATCACGGCCTTTGGATGGTCGAGTCCGAACTGCGCGAGGTCGTTTGAATTCTCCGCGACCACTTCGACTGACTTCGCACTCATCAGCAGCGACACCATCGCATCCATCAGGTCGTGCGGGACGAATTTTCCCGGCGGCGCGACGAGTTGGTAGAGCTTGCCGTCTTTGGTCTTCTGAAAACGCAGCGATTCCGATCCGCTCGAAACGGTGATCGCGTCGATACCGCCGCCAAGCTTCAAGAGGCTCTCCTCTTTCTCCTCCAGGGCGGTCGTCGGCTTTATGCTCGGCTGAATCCAGAAATATATCGGCAACAGGATGAAGAAAACGATCGTGTAGAAGATTGCGGGGCGCGCTCTCACGCAAAAAACCTCCTGCGCACCATGACCGTGATTGCGATCAGGAACAGGATGGCCGGTTCGACGACCGATCCAAAAATCAGCATGTGGCGCGCCTCTCGATCGCTGACATAGAAGGCGGCGGTTTCGTTTTGGTTGAGCCGTTCGCGGCTCGCGATCAGCATCTCATCGCCCGCCAACTCATTGATCAGGCTCACCGCGAGGTCGCGATTACCCAGCATCTCGATAAACTGGTTCGAGGCGAAGGCCGAACTGCCGATCCCCACCAGCCGCGTCATTTGCATCACCGGGATGTGCGGAGTTGACGCCGGAGCGAAGTCAATTTCGGAGGCCACCGGAATCGGCCCCTTGATATCGCGACCCGCCCGGTACTCGGTGATTCCGGTCGTCAATGCTTTGGGATCGTTCGACGCCCAGCTTTCATGCGACGAGGAGAGGAACTTGTCCTCTTGCGCGATCTTCAAGTCATCGGGCGCGCCGGCGCCAACCGCGCCGGTTATCATCACGCCGCGCCCCAAAGAGAAAACCGCCGGCGCGGCCATCGAACGGCTCATCGGATTTTCTTCCGAGCGCAGCGGAATCTGCGTGGTGAGGATTTCGCCGGCGGTCAGGCGATACGCGGGATCGACGACGACCTGCGGAATAAAATCGAGGTAGTACTTTTTCAGGAACTCGACCAGCGTCGGCGATCCAAAGGGATCGATGATCGCGATGTAATGTCCGCCGTGACCCAGATAGCTGGCCAGCGCCGCCAATTCTTCGGGCAGGAAATCCTTGCGCGGCCCAAGCGACACGACCACCCTGGCGTCCTCGGGCACGCCGCTGGCGTACAGCGACACGTCATCGATATGATAGTTGTTCTGTTCGAGCAGCCCGCGCCATTGCGAGTAGCCCAGAGTGTGATCGGAATCGAACGGGTCGTGCTCGCCGTGCCCGATGGTGAAATAGATGTGCTTGTTGGCGTCCGACGAGACTTGCAGGATCGCCGGGATTAGCTCGTCGGAGCGCGCGTTGTCGAAGTCGCGGCGCCGCCCCTGCGATTCCACGATCACCTCGCCGTAGCTCGACACGCCGTACTCGCGCGCCAGCCCGGGCGCCTTGTTGACGTCGATCACCTGGTAGCTCAGGCGCGGCGTGAACGCGGCCGCCTGGAACAACAAATCCGCGAGTTCGAGATAGGCGGGATCCTCGGTGCGCACAAACGCCATCACCTTGACGTTGTGGGTCAGTCCGCCGAGCACGCGCTTGTCGAAATCCGAGAGCGAAAATCGTTTCGACGGGGTCAGGTCCCAGCGGATGTTGGGGGTGGAAATTATCGCGTTGGCGACGAACAGCACGGCGCCGAATGCGATCACGGTGTAAAACAGCACCGCGGAGTTGATCCAGATCGATCGGCGCGAGGCCGCGGGAGAATTCTTTAGCGCCGGCCGGTCCACTTGCGTGCCTCCATCGAGCGCTGCGTGAGAAACAGAAAAAAGACGATGAAAAAGACGAAGTAGGTAACGTGATCGAGATCGATCACGCCCTTGGCGAAGCCGCCGAACTGATCGAACAACGAGAACGCGCGCAGCAGTTCGAGCCACGAGTTGGTGAATGCGGCCTCGTTCCAGTTGAGAATCCAGAAAAACAGCAGCAGCGTGATCGTGCCCATCCCCGCCATCACCTGGCTCTCGCACAGCGACGAAATGAAAATGCCGCACGCGATAAACGCGCATCCGATCAGCAGCAGGCCCAGGTAGCCCGCGATAAGCGGAAACAGCGGAAACCAGTGGATGGAGTAAATGTAAACGGGGTAGATCATCGTCAGTACGAGCATCATGATGAAGATCGCGACCGACGCCAGGTACTTGCCGCCAAGTATTTCGCCGTCGCGCAGCGGATAGGTGTATAGCAATTCGATCGTGCCGAGTTTGCGCTCCTCGGCGAACAGCCGCATCGTAATGAACGGCAGCGTCAGCAGCAGGCACAGCCGGATATCGGAGAACAGCAACGACCAGTAGTTCTGCATGATATCGCGGGCGAACGCGATCGTGACGAAGAAAACCAGATCGGTGAACGCATAGTATCCCGCCAAAACCAGGAACACGCCCGACAGCACATAGACCAGGGGAAAGGCGAAGTACGAGCGCAATTCCTTGCGCGTCACCGCGAGCATCCTGCCCACTGAAAAGCCCGTTCCCGCGGCGCGGATCGCGGCGCGCCGCGACTCGGTGGCGGCGCCAGCGACTTCCAGCGTGTCTGCACCGTTAGACATCGACTACGACTACCTCAATGCACATTGAACTTCGCGCGCGGCGCACCTAAACCCGCTCCTCCTTGGTGACCAGCCGCATGAACAGATCCTCGAGGCTGAGCGCCATCGGTTTGACCTCGAGCAGATTCCATCCGTGCTGCACGACGCAAGCGGCGAGCGCCGCGCGGACTTCTTCGCCGTGGCCGCTGGAGTACGCGACGAATGAGCACATGCCCGTCGCGCCGGTTTCGACCGGACGATCCTCGAGCCGTTGCACGAACTTGACGGCCGTCAATGCCTCGCGCACCGCCGGCGACGGACCGCCGACCGTGATCATCGTCTGGTCGCTGCCCTGCAGTTTCGCGGTCAGATTCTCAGGCGTGTCCTGCGCTACGATTCGTCCGCGGTCGATAATCACGACGCGCCGGCACGTCATGTTGACCTCAGGCAGTATGTGCGTCGAGAGCAGCACCGTCGAGTGCCCGGCCAGCGAACGTATCAGGTCGCGGATTTCGACCACCTGGCGCGGATCGAGTCCGACCGTCGGCTCGTCGAGAATCAGCACCTCGGGATCGCTGAGGATTGCCTGCGCGATTCCCACGCGCTGCCGATAGCCCTTCGAGAGCTTGCCGATAAGCTTGCGCCGCACGTCCTTGAGCCCGCAGGTATCGAGCGAATATTCAATTCGATCGCGCGTCGTTCTGGGATCGATCTCGCGCACGCGCGCGCCGAACTCGAGCAGCGCATCGACGCTGAGATCGGGATACAGCACCATGTTTTCCGGCAGGTAGCCGACGCGGCGGCGCGTTTCGAGCGAATGCTCTGCCACGTCGAGGCCGCCGATTAGCGCGCGTCCCGAGGTGGCGGGGAAAAATCCCGTCAATACCCGCATGATCGTGGTCTTGCCCGAGCCGTTGGGGCCGAGCAATCCGATGATCTCGCCCTTCTCGACCTTGAACGAAACGTCGTCTACGGCAAGCGTGGCGCCGAAATACTTGGTTAGCTGCTGGACCTCTATCATCCAAAAAAACCTGCGTTAGTCGGGGTGCGAAATTCAGCGACCCCCACGTTCATCGGCGCCGGGGTATCGTGCATAATTCTCAATGTGGTGCAAATGGCGCCCGACCAGAAGTGCAATTCACGGCATTTTAGGGACGGCTGACCAGGGAAGTCAATTCAGTTTTTTTCGTGTGCCGATCGGCTAATCTCTACGATGCGCGCGGTTGCAAAATCGAGTCGTGACTCCGGAGGAAGGTGTGCATAGATGGCACGATTGCTCATAGGCGGATTGATCGTCGCGATTATCGCAGCTCTCCTGTTCTTTCTCTATTCGAGCAGTTATCGCACTCGTCTTGAGCAGCAGACCCAGCAGGTCTCGCAACTCAGCGCGGAGCTGCTCAAGCTTCAAAATGAAAACGAGCAGCTCAAAGCCGAGCTCACGAAAGTCCAGGGCGAGCAAAACATTCTCGCCGCACAGAACGAAGAGATGCGCAAGGCGATCGCGTCGTTCAAGGCCACCGGCAAGATGCCAGAGATTCCGCCGCCGCCCAAGTAGGCACGCGCGGCCCCTCTCACTGCTCCTTCTTCTCCGGCTTCAGCATGAAACGCTGCCATTCGTGGAGGAACCCCAGCGCCCGCATATCTGGCATCCTGTCCAGGTAAACTTCGCCGTTGAGATGGTCGGTCTCGTGCTGGATCACCCGCGCGTGGAAATCCGACGCGAAAATTTCCTCCATCTCCGCATCGCGCCCGAGCGCCGTGACGCGGAGATGCTTGAATCGCGGCACCCGCCCCCGAAGATCCGGCACGCTCAGGCATCCCTCCCACTCTTCGACCAATGTCCGGTCGAGAATCGTTACGACGGGGTTGATCAGCACCGTAAGCGGCACGTCGGGCATGTCGGGATAGCGCGGATGGTCGTGGACTTCGAGCACCGCCAGTTGAATCGGGAGATGTACCTGCGGGGCGGCCAGCCCGACGCCGTTGTACTCGTACATCGTCTCGATCATGTCGTCGATCAGGCGCTGAAACTCGGGGGTTTTGATCCGATCGGGCGGCACCGGGCTGGATACGATCCTCAGCGACGGAAATCCGAGACGGGCAACTTTCAAAATCATCGCGCAACCTCACTTCGCCGTGCCGCTGGGCAAAGGACACGATTGTAGAAACGCCGTGCTGTCGCATAGATTATACCGGCGCTGGCAGTCGATGAACGACCTGCGGCTGCCACATTTCGGAGTGCCATGCGAGCTCAAGCAGGACAGATCGGCACGAGTGAGACAGCCGCGGATGCGCCCGCGGCATTGCGCGCGGTAACGGTGATGCTCTGGATGAGCGCCGGCGCCACTGTGCTGTACTGGATGACTTTCTTCACCTCGGGTGCGGTGCAGACCAGCAGCGAGGCCGCCTACATTGCTTTCGAACGCGCGTTTCCGGCCGCCGATGCGTGGCTTGCGATCGCGGCGGCGATCTCCGCGCTGATGCTGGCACGGCGGGACCCGCGCGCGCTGCTGTGGGGACTGATCGCGGGCAGCGCGTTCGTTTATCTCGGTCTGCTCGACGTGCTCTACGACCTCGAAAACGGCAAGTATGCGTCGATCGACGGTGCGATGGCGGTCGAAGTCATGATCAATCTATTCTCGCTGACCTTCGGGCCGTTCCTGATCATTTACGTGTGGCGCAATCGGCGGTGGCTCCTCAAAAGCTGACCGGCGCAAGCGCGCAACCGCAAAAGGCCGCCGGGTGAGGCTGGCGGGCGGCTTCGAGCACGCGCAGGCTCTACAACGCCGCTACCATCCGCGCAGATCGATCGGCCATGTTTCGAGGATCTCTTCGCCGCGGACCAGATGCATCCGCTCGTGATAGGCGATGGTCGGATCGATATGGGCCGGCATGACGCGAATCCGGTCGCCCGGCTTGACCGGTGAAGCGGGCACGAAAGTGACGTGCTCGTCGGATACGAACAACACTTGATGACCACCGTCGATCGACGGGTTGCCATGATCCATTCCAAGCGCTTTCAACCCGCAATCCCCCACCGCGTATGAGGATGAGACGGAGATGACCGTGGCCAGCACGGTAAGCCCCTGACGAAAGGGTAGTCCCAGTTTGGCGTAAGTCGTGTCCATCAGAACATAGGAGCCGGCCTGGATTTCATTTGCCCAGACGTTGATGTCGTATGTCCCGGTACCGCCGGCCGATATTATGTCGCCGCCAGCGGCCTGGTGGCCTTGAAGCAGCAATTCCATTGCGTCCGCAGTCAGCTTCTCACGAGTCGTTCGATCGTCGAGGCCCACGACGTGTCCTTCGTAGCCCATCACGCCGCGGACTTTGAGACCTTTGCCGCGCGCCAGGTCCGCGAGCCGCCCTGCGTCGCCGGGAGGGCAACCGCATCGCGGCAAGCCGACATTCACGTCGATAAGAACTTCCCTTATCCCGGCCTGCGCGGCGGCGAGAATAGTGGGCGCGGAATCGACGGCAACCGTGACGCGCGCTTTGACTGCGGCCAGGCGGCGCGCATCGAGCACTTCGTTGGCTAGCAGTAGATCGTCGCCCAGTCCGGCCGCCGCCATCCCTTCGACCTCGCGGATTGTGGCGCAGGTGAAGCTCTTATGGCCGGCGCGCGCCTGCATTTTGGCAAGAGCGGTACATTTGTGGGCCTTGACGTGCGGGCGCAGCCGCAGCCCCGGGGCAGCAGCCGCCATGGTCTTGAGATTGTGTTCGAGGGCGTCGGCATCTGCGAGCAGCGCCGGGGTCTGAATGTCGTGGATGTTAATCATCCTTGCGGTTTAACAAATACGCTGATGAAAAGCGAAAAAGCTCGCGCGGCGATGAGGTCGAGCGGGTGGCGTGCTCAGAGATTTGTGCGAGCGGGTGACAGTCATTTCGATCGAACCTCCACGCGCCGGAAACTGCCGTCGAGTCGCGGGTAGAGCGCGCGATAACGCGCCAGCGCAGCGGGCTGCATGTAGCTCGGCAGGATGACGACCCGGATTTGCGCGGCGTCCAACGAAAGCGGAAGCTCGCCATTTGGGGGAAGGCGGACCAGGTCGGCGCGCCGCGCCGGCGGCGTGTAATAGAGCGCGGAGCCGTTGCTCCCGTCCCAGTTCACCACGCCGATGCGTTCGCGGCCAGGCGCCGCCTCGGTTGCCAGCGCGACCGCCTCGCGAAACTGCCGATCGCGCGGCTTGCGGTCATAGCGATACACATGCGCGAGCATCGTGAACGCCAACAGCGCCGCCGCGGCGCCGCGCGCCCGCGCACCGCCGAGCGCCGCGATCCCGAGCGCGGCCATGATGTAGAATGCGATGAACGACGAAAGCACGTAGCGGGTCACGTCCATCGGCCTGAACAGGTAGGAGATCGCGAACTGCATCAGCGGCGGCAGCCACATCCAGATGAGCGCGAACGCGATCTGGTCGCGGCGGCTTCGCCAGCGTGATAACGCCGCCCACATCGCGAGCGCGGCGAGGATCACGAACACCCACACGCCGCTGGCACTCTCGAACGTCTCAAGCGGGTCGAGCAGGCGCGGCGGCGCGATCCACGCCACCGCTCCGTGCTCAATCGCCGAGGTGAGCTCGCTCGCGCCGCGCAGCACGAATGGCGTCAGCAGCGCGAAGCCCGCGAGGACGCCAAACGCGGCGCGCCACGCGCGCGCGTCAAGCCCGCGCCCGCGGCGCCACTCCGTAACCAGCCGCCATGCGAACCACGCCCCCTCTGCGGCAAACGCGAAGGCGGCGGTGAAATTCGCCGCGACTGCCAGCGCGGTGAAGATTGCGATCGCGCCGAAGTTGAACCATCCGCCGCGGCGCATGCAGCGCAGAAAAAACCCAACCTGGGCGAGCACCATCGCTAGCATCAGCGGATACATCCGCGCCTCGCGCGAATAGTTGATCATCACCAGGCTGATCGCCGTGATGAACGCGCTGAGCGCGGCAGTTACCTCGGCTGCGGGCGCATCCGCCGCGCGCCCGTCGCCGCCGGCCGCCGGCAGCATCAGCACCTCGTAGGCGACGAAGAAGACCAATGCGATCGCGATGGTTCCGAACAGCGCCGATAGCGAGCGCAGGGCCGCCTCGCTATCCCCGAACATCAGTATCCACAAGTGCAGGACCAGGTCATGCAGCGCGAGCTTGCCGGGGTTCCTCTCGTGATGCGCGCGAATCACACCGGCGAGCGTCGGTGCGCTGGCGGCCGCCCACGACGCCACCTCGTCGCCGGTGATTTCCGCAACGCCGAGATGGATGAACCGGATGAAGCCGCCGAGCGCGATGGCGAGGGCAAGGATCAGCGCCGCCTCGGCTCGCGCGGCGCGCCCGCGAGGCCAGAACTTCGGCGCCGCGTGCAACTCGGCGGTCGCCGCGCGCCCGTGCGAGGATGTCTCCGCTGGCTGCATTCGGTAGGAAGGTCGGCCCTCGAGGTTAAATGGGAATTCCCGTATATGGACCCTTTTGAATCCTGATTCGGACTAGCACCGGCGCTAAGCGGTTTGCAAATGAGAAGCTCGAGGCGCGGCGGCCGCGCGGTATTTAGCTACTTTTGCTGAAGTCCCGCGGTCTTCTGGCGGATGATGCTGGTGAGTTTGTCGTAGCCGTCGTTGTTCAGCACGCGATTGAACTGGTTGCGGTAGTTGGCGATTACGCTGATCGCGTCAATCGTGATGTCGTAAATCTTCCACTCGTTTGCGTCGCGGCGCATCAGGTAGTTGACGGGAATCGGATCATTTTGATCCTTCAGCACGACGATGCTGAAGACTTCGGCGTAGCCGGGGCTGTCGCTGTCGATCGTCTGCCGGGTGAATTGAATCAACGAGGATTTTATCTGCTCGTTGACCTTCTCGACCGAATACGATTCGATCCGCGACAAATACGCGTCCTCGATGAAGGCGGTGAACAACGGCACGAACTCGGTCCTCTGCGCGGGGCTGAAAGCGCGCCAATGATAGCCGATCGCCGATCGCGCCATCTCCTCGAAATCGAAGTGGCGCTCGGCAATCGCGCGGAGTTTGAGCTCGCGATCCGCCGGCGCAATATTATTGTCCTTGAAGACGACGATGGTCTGATCGACGACGGATTTCACCGACGCCATGGCATCGGGCGCAAGCGACGCGTCGGCCGCTGCTTGCGCGGCGGCGCAAGCAGCGATCGCGCATGAAATCAGCGCTCCAAGCGCGACTGCCCGGATTGTCAACTTCAACCGCGGCATCGTTGGGAAAAATATTCTAGCTTTGCAGCGCGGGGCCGTTCTTGAATTGCTTGCGGTCGGCCTCGTCGCCATCCGCCGGGCGATGCGGGCAACTTTCGTCGAGCCATCGCGTCGTAACCGTATCGGACAGCGCAATGCCGCTCGCATCAACCGCCCAGGTCCGGCTATTGATCGTGGTTTGATTGAACACCCTGGCGCAACTCCTGCAAGTAAAGGCGAGCCGCGAACCGCCTCCCGGAGCAATCGATTCTATCGTACGAATTTTCCAGTCGTGGGTTCTCCACGGCGTCAACCCTTCATCGCGCATATCGTCTCCCGGTTAAATTGTTCACTTTTTCACTTTTCACTTTTCACGGTTCAGCTCGGCCCGACACTGTGAGCCGGCTACGCGGCGCCATTGCTGGTGCTGCGCTTGGCGGGAGCGCGGCGCTTGCGTTCGCCGCGATATTTTTGAGCGCCGGCTTCCTGGGGACGGTATGGATCGACGTGAATTTTGCGGCCCTCGAGTTCGGCGCCGCTGAAGAAGACGGCGGCGTTAATCGCGTCGTCAACTTCGATCATTTCGACGAAGCCAAATCCCCTGGACTTGCCGGTGAGCTTGTCGGTAATCACCAACGCGCCGCCGACTCGGCCGATTTTGGCGAACAGCGTCCGCAGATCGTCGCGCGTGACGGACTCGGCGAGATTTCCTACATATATTCTGGGCACCGGGCCTCCTCGTCGACGTGCAAGCGTCATTCGTCTCCCGCGACGGGAGCTCGAAGACATTTGAAGAATTGCAGAAGCCGCGGGACTCGGAGATTGCGCGACCCCTGGAAACGACTGAGCGGGCATCGCGTGCCCGCTCAGCCTCAGATTAATTTACCAGCGGCCGCCGCCTCCGCCGCCGCGATTCTCGCCACCGCCGCGCCGGTTGCCACCGCCACCACCGCCGCCGCCGCCGAAGCTCGATTCGCGGGGCTTGGCCTCGCTAACCTTGATGTTCCTGCCCTTCAGATCCGTATCATTCAGGGTCTGTATTGCCTTGGAAGCATCTTCCGCATTCGCCATCTCGACAAAGCCGAAGCCCTTCGATTGGCCGGAAAATTTATCCGTGATTACCGCCACACTTTGAACCTGGCCTGCTTGTGAAAACAGTTCTTCCAGATCGCTGTTCGACACCGAGTAGGCCAGATTGCCTACGTACAATTTGCTGGGCATTTTTGCCCCTCCGTAAGTATTTGCCGGGAAGCTCTCGTACAGAAAACCCGGGCTAATTCCCGGGCTTAGAGAAAGGAACAATCCGAGCGTTAGGTAATGACAGTACGCTATTTCCATAGACAAAGCTAGAGGGGTCTAAACGCGTTGCCAGCACGATGTTAACGCCGGCGGCAGGAGGTCGATCCGGCGCCGACTGTCCCAATCTGAGGCGCTCGGCACGCTCAAAAGGGGTCGGTAATCTCGCCGAGCATCTTTGTCAGCGCGAGGTTTTCCGAGTAATCAACCGGGCAGACGACGAGCGACACGCAATCGCCGGCGAGCGCGCGGTGCAGTGTCGGCAGCAGTTCAGCGGCGGTGCTGACGCGGAATCCCTTCATGCCCAGGCTCTCGGCGTACTTCACAAAATCGGGATTCGTGAAGTCGCAATTGGAGTCGCGCCCGAGCTCGAGGTCCATCTTCCATTTGATAAGTCCGTAGGCGCGGTCCTCCCACACGAGCACCACGAAGGGGATCTTTTCGCGCACGGCTGTTTCCAGCTCCTGTGAATTCATGAGGAAGCCGCCATCTCCCATCACCGCGAGCACCTTGCGCTCCGGGTGCGCGAGCTTGGCTGCGATCGCGCCGGGAAGCGCAAAGCCCATGGTGGCAAGCCCGTTGGAAATCAGGCAGGTATTCGTGGCGTAGGTCGGGTACAGCCTCGCCATCCACATTTTCACCGCGCCGGTATCTACCAGCACGATGTCGTTGCGGCCCATCGCGCGGCGGATATCAGCGACGAGCCGTTGCGGCTTTACCGGAAACGAGTCATCGTTCGCGCCGCGGTCGAGCTCCTTGCGCAGCAGCGCGCGGATCTTTGCGCCGGCCGCGGCTGGGGCGCTCGATTTCTTCAACGTCTTAGCAAGCGCATCGAGAGACTGCGGAATGTTTCCCTCGATTCCGACCGCTATGTGGTAATAAGCATCGACCTCGGCGGGATAACGGTGAATGTGGATGATCTTCTTGCGCGCGTGTGGATTGATCCGCTCAGGCGCGTATTCCTGCAAATCATAGCCCACGCATACGATTACGTCGGCACGGTCGAAGCCGAAATTGACATAGTCGTGGCGCATGAAACCAAGCGCGCCGAGCGCGCCCGGATGATCGTCCGGAAAGACCCCCTTGCCCATGAACGTGGTGGCCACCGGGATGCTGAGCCGCTCTGAGAATCGCACCAGCGCCTCACTCGCGTCATTGCGGGCGGCACCGTGTCCGGCGAGGATGACCGGCGATTTCGCGCTGCTCAGCACCTCCGCGGCTCGGCTGACCTGGCTGGCCGAGGGCGCCATGTCGTACACGACATTGATCGCGAGCGGCGCCGCATCGCGCGCGATCGAAAGCTGCTCGACATCTTCCGGCACTGACAGGTAAACGGCGCCGGGTCGCTCGGTCTGAGCGAGCTTGAACGCTTTGCGGACCATCTCGGGAATCGCTTCGGGCCGCAGTATGATCTCGGCCCATTTGGTCACCGGACGGAACATCGCCACCAGGTCCACGCTCTGATGGGATTCCTTGTAGATTCGGGACAGTCCGACCTGCGCCGAAATTGCCACCAAAGGAGCGCTGTCAGCGTGCGCGTCGGCCACGCCGAGCAGCAGGTTGATCGCGCCTGGGCCCAGAGTCGCGATGCAAACGCCGGCGCGCCCGGTCGACCGTCCGTAGATGTCCGCCATGAATGCGGCGCCCTGTTCGTGGCGTACCAGGATGAAGCGGATCGTCGAGCGGCTCAGCGCATCGACGAAATGGATGTTTTCCTCGCCGGGAATGCCAAATACATATTCTACGCCCTCGTTCTCGAGGCATCGTACGAGCAGATTAGCGGCATTGAGGTTGTTGCCTTGCGCCATGCGAGTTCCTCCGAGCAAGCTAGTGACAAAGTCATGCCGTCAATATAGCCCGACGCGCCGGCATCTGCTGACTTAAGGCAAGTGTTCGGTCCGAAGCGGGTCGAGCAATTCAGGCTTTATCATAGTGAGCTTAGCCGGAGACGTTACGCCGAGCGGACTTCGAGGCGGCCGGTCTCGAGGCGCCATTCTTCGCGCGTGCAGCGCCGTGCCAGCGGCGTGTCATGCGTCACGATCACCAGCGCGCCCGGATATTCCGCCAGCGCGTCCTCCAGGCGCTCGATCGCCGGGATGTCGAGGTGGTTGGTCGGCTCGTCGAGCACCGCGCCCCACACCTGACGGCCGAGCCCGTGGGCAAGGGCGAGCTTGCGCGCCTCGCCCGGGGAAGGAAGGCGCGAAGCGAGCAGGCGATCGGGGTCGACGCCCAGCGCTGCGACCAGGGTCAGCACGCGCGCGCGGTCGGCGTGGTTGAGCTCGCGCACCGAGTCGAGCAGCGCGATCCCGTCCTCGCGCGCCAGCTCCTGCGGCAGATAGAGCAGGCGGTCGCGCGGGATGCGCGACGATTCGACCAGCGCGCGCAGCAGGGTGCTCTTGCCGATGCCGTTGGGACCGGCGATGCGGATGCGGCTTGCGCGTCCGACGATCGCGTGGACCTCCGCAAGCAGGCGCATCGAGCCCGCGCGCAACTCGGGGATTTCCAGCACGCACAGCAGGCTTTGCGGCGCGGGCTGATAATCGACGAACAGGGAACGGCCCTTCGCTCTTTTGAAATGAAATTCACCGAGTTGCTGGCCGGCGCGATCGACGCTGCGGCGCAGGATGCCCGCGTCGCGCGAAATACGCCGCGAGGCCATCTCCGCCTTTCCGCGCGCCATCATGCTGGTCGCGTCGTGATCGCGCGGACCCTTCATGCGGTGGCGCGCGCCGGCGTTCCATTGCGCCTCGGCGGACTGGGCGACGCGCCGCTTGTCGGCGAGCCGGCGCCTGAGCGTGTCACGCTCCTGCTTAAGCCGCTGGTAGCGTTGGTGATGCTCGCGCTCGTCGGCCTCCCATGACGACTTGGCGGCCGTGTAGGGTCCGCGCCAGATGCGCGCGGCGCCCTCGTGCACGCGAATCGTGTAGCCGGTGAGCGAGTCGAGCAAGTCGCGGTCGTGCGACACGACGATCCCCACGCCGCGAAAGCGCCGAAGCGAGGCGAGCAGCAGCTCGCGCGCGTCGGCGTCGAGATGATCGGTCGGCTCGTCAAGGATCAGCACGGCGGGCTCGGCGGCCAGCGCCGCGCCAACCTGCCATCGCCGCCGCTCGCCCGGCGAGAGTGTGGGCCAGCGCTCGAGCTCGGCGGGCGTCAGCGCCAGCTCGCCCTGGATGCGGCGCGAGGCGCCGCCGGTCGCGGCGGCGAAGTTCGCGATTGCAGCGGTCATGGTCTCGACGGTTTGCGGGCACACCTCGACTCGCGCCGTCGGCGGATCGAATCGCACGTGTCCGGCGCTCGGCTCGATCTCGCCGGCAATGATGCGCAGCAGGGTGGTCTTGCCGGCGCCGTTGTGGCCGACTACTCCGGTCCAGCCGGGCGCGAGCTGAAGCTCAACGTCGCGCAGGAGCGGGACGAAATCGGCATATGAAAATGTGATATTGGACAGACGTATAAACATAACTGCTCCCGGGCTGGGCGCGCGCGTGCGTGGCACGTTCGCGCCGGTTCTTGGTTCGAACCGGTTTTGGAGCAGTTACTCTTTCAAGCCGCTGGCCTCTTCAGTGAGATTAAACGAAAATATCCGCACGCGCGCCGCAGGTCAAACCGGCGTCGCCGTGTTCGCCTGTGGCGGAATTTCGGCATCGATCGAGATGGAAGCGCCCAAGGATCAGTTCGAGCGCCTCGCGCTCGCATAACATCGAACAGGAGGAATGGAATGGCAGCAAAAATTGTTGGCGGGTGTATGTGCGGTGCAGTTCGCTACGAGTCCACGAGCGATGCCGTCATGCAGGCGAACTGCTATTGCCGCGATTGTCAGCGATCGACAGGCGGCGCATTCGCACCGGTCCTGCTGGTTCCGAAGGAGGCGTTCAAGCTGAGCAAGGGACAGCTCAAGCATTACGAGGTGAAGGGCGACAGCGGCAACAAGGTCAGTCGCGGCTTTTGCGCCGATTGCGGCTCTCCGATCATAAGCATCCTGTCCGGGATGCCGTTCATCGGGATCAAGGTTGGCAGCCTGGACGACCCGAATCAGTTTCATCCCACGGCGAGCATTTTTGTCGCCAGTGCGCCAGCGTGGGCGCCGCATTTCCCGGGCGTGCCGACTTTCGCGCGAAACCCCGGTTGAGGCGACGCGACTGGTTTTCAGATTCAGTACCGCCGATCACTTCAAGATCTGAAACAGATTGCTGTAGTCGTCGGTCCAGAGGCGCACGCTTCGACGCGAGTCCAGGGGCTCGAACTTGCTCGTGAACCCGGCTCGGCCGGGGACTGAATTGTCGCGCGCAAGAACTATCCAGTCGCTGGGTTTGACCAGCGAGCCTTCGGACTGATGCACTCGCGCGGCGTTCAATCCAAAGTGACGAGCTATATTCCGAATCACCGGTCCAAGGTCGAGATAACGGTTGGTGACATGGATAGCGAGGACTCCACCGGGGTTCAATTCGCGCAAGTAAATCGCGAAAGCTTCAACAGTCAGTAGATGAACCGGTATCGCGTCGCCTGCGAACGCGTCGAGCACAAGTACGTCGAACGCCTGTGGGTTTCCATCAGCCAGTTCGCGTTCCATCGAAAGCCGTGCATCGCCCGGCACGACCTCAATTCTCGCGCGCGAATCCCGCAGATATGTGAAGTATCCATTCTCATCCGTGGCGATTTCAGTGACGGCCGGATTGATCTCGTAGAAGCGAATGTAGTCTCCGGGCAGTCCGTACGCGGCGATCGTTCCGACTCCGAGTCCGATCGCACCCACGCGGAGCGAGCGGTCGCGAGGATTGCGCTCGAACCGGTGCGGATGATTCAGCATGATCAATCCAATGCCGCTGTCCGGGCCGTAATAGGTAGTGGGTTGGTATCTCTTGTCGGAAGCCGAATACTGCTCGCCATGGATGATTTGACCATGCCGCAACATATAGTAATGGCGTTGCGGGTTTTGACTATCGACTGAGTAAACGGCGAGCGTTCCATAAAAGTTGCGACTGGCTAGCATACTGTTGGCGCGATTCCCCTCGATGTCCACAATCAGCACGCCGCCTATCACCACCAATCCCAGGATAGCGCACGCCTGCAGTATGGAACCGGGCCATCTTCGAGCGAGCTGCGAATGCTTTTGAAACGCCACCGCCGAGATCAAGCCCACGGCAATAAACCCCGGCAGTAAGTGCGGGGTAGCGCGACGGATCGCTTCCCCCAGATGTTGGGCGCCGATCAGTTCGGGTAAGACGATAGCGCCGGCGAACAACGCCATCGCGACCACCGGCCGGCGTTCGTGAATCCAGGAGTTTGGGTCTCGCATCAGTACGATGAAGAGCATCAGCAGGCTGATCCAGATTGCGAGATGAAATTCCCAGTAGCCGGTGAACAACCAGGGTGCAATTACGACTACGAAGATGCCACCTAAAGCGCCGCCTATCGCGACCATCAGGTAAAATGCGGTGAGATAGCGCTCGTGCGGCTTCAGCCTGACCAACTCGCCGTGACAAACCATGCAGATCGTGAATAACAACGCCGAGTATGTGACTATTTGAATCGCGATGCCGGCGGTTGGGCTGCAGAGAACGACGAGGGCCCCGAACACCGCAGCGCCCAACGCCGGATGAAAGATGCTGCGGCGGTACCATCGTTGATTGTCGAAGCAGATGATGAATGAGAGCAGGTAAATCGCCAGCGGCAGCACCCACAGGAACGGAACGGCTGCGACCTGCTGGCAGACCTGGTTGGTCGTAGCGAGCAGCATCACGGACGCGACCGCCGCGAGTGCAATCCAAAAATGCGAGTCGATCGAGCAGGAATCGGGATGGGTAGATCCCCGGCTTCGGCAACGTCGACGTCCCTGGCGGCGGACAGCGGGAGGCGGCCGAGGTTACGCGCGCACAGCCCAACGCCTATCGCGAAGGCCAGGAAAAGCAGCGACCACAGGATCGCTTGTGCTCTCAGGCTGAGAGCGGGTTCCACCAGGAAAGGATAGGTGACCAGCGCGAGTAACGATCCGAAGTTGGATAGCGCGTACAACCGATAAGGCGAGGTACCCCCGTGCGATCGTGCGAACCATGCCTGTAGCAGCGGCCCGGTGGTGGACAAGATGAAAAAGGGGAGTCCGATGCTGACTACCAACAGGATGAAGATTCTTGTTATGGGGAAATCGGGATTAAGCGGTTTCCAGTTCGGGCCGGGCGTAATTGGCGATTGCCATATCAGTGCGAGAGTGCCCATCAGCAGGACGCACGCCGAGATAATCGCGACGTGAACAATTGCTTGCATGCGCGGCCGCAAGCGAGTTGCTATCAGGTGCGAATATGCGTAGCCGACAACCAGCAGCAACTGAAAAAATAACATGCAGGTGATCCATACGCCTGACGTACCTCCAAACCAGGGCAGGATATATCGCGCCAATAGTGGTTCAACTTGGAACAGCAGAAACGCGCCGGTGAAAATCGTTATGGCATAAGTGAGCATCGACGGGCTTAGTCCCTCGCGGGCTGCAAGTCTCCGGGCCCATCTCAGGTGGAGCAATTATGCGGCCAGCTCCCGCGGGCGTTACTTGCGGCACATCTCATCGACGCGGTCTTCGCCGCGCAGCCCCGCAATCACGATCCGGAGCTTCTGCTCGGCTGAGCCCGGAGAGCTTCGGAAGCCAATTTTGCACTGTGGAAGCTGTATCTTTTCGCGCCATCCGCGGCTCTGGTCTTGCTATGCCCGCGATGGTAATCTTATGCGCCAATGGGCCTAAGATTAGCAATTTTAATGACGTTGGCGGCCGCCCTGATTTCCCTCACAGGAGCGCAGGCTGCGGGTCCCGCATCAGATCCGCCTACCAACACTTTCTGCATGACTTGTCACGACGATCCGAAGTTTGTGCACAAGCTGGGCAATGGCGAGAAGATCTCGCTTTTCGTCGATCAACAGGTTTTTGCCCATTCCGTCCATGGTGGGAAGCTGGTCTGCATCGACTGTCACGCCGATATTACCGACGTGCCGCACGTGACAAAGAAGTACCAGAACCGGCACGCGATGCGGGTGGCGTATTACGAGATGTGCAAGCGATGCCATTTCCCGGAGTACAGCAGGCTGCTCGACGGCGTTCACTACGCCAAACTCGCCAAGGGCGACGAAAAGGCGCCGACCTGCGTCGATTGCCACGGCTCGCACGCGATGGCGAAGCCGGCCCGGCCACGCGCGCTGATTTCGCGCACCTGCGCCCAGTGCCACACGGCGATCGCCGCTGCGTACGCCCGCAGCGTCCATGGCAAGGCGCTGCTCGAAGAAGACAACCACGACGTGCCGGTCTGCACCGACTGTCATCATCCGCACGACAATTCCAATCCGCTTGCGGCGTCGTGGCATTTGGCCATCCCGCAGTTATGTGCTCGATGCCATACCAACAAGCCGATGATGGCGAAATACAAGATATCGACCGAGGTGCTTACGACTTACCTGGCCGACTTCCACGGGGTGACGGCCTCGATCGAGCGCTCCGAGAAAGCGGACCCGCGCGCGTTCACGGCAACCTGCACGGATTGTCACGGGATACATGATATCGCGCGGATCACCGACGACCGGAGCTCGCCGGTGATAAAGGCGAACCTGCTCGCGTCCTGCCGCCACTGCCATAAAGCGGCCGGTCCCAACTTTCCGTCGGCGTGGATTGGACACTACGAGGCGAGCCCGCGCCATGCACCGTTGGTGTGGGCAGTGAGCGTCTTTTACAAGATATTCATCCCGTTCGTGATCGGCGGATTGGTGCTTCAGATTCTGCTGCATCTGTGGCGGGTAGTGGTGAACCGATGAACGAATATGTAACCAGGTTTTCCGTTCAGCAGCGGCTCGAGCACCTCTGCGTGATGCTGCTGTTCTTGGTGCTCGCGGTGAGCGGTTTCGCGCAGAAATTTTTCGAGGCGCAATGGGCGCAGTGGCTGATCGTGGCGATGGGAGGCATCCACCGCGTGCGATGGGTTCACCGGGGTGCAGGAATCCTGTTTGCGGCGGTCGTTGTCGGCCACCTGGCGTGGGCCCTGTACCTGGTGGCCTCCCGCCGGTCGAAGCCTTCGATCGTTCCGACCCGCAAGGACTTTAGCGACGCGGTGATGATGATCCGTTACTACTTGCGGCTCTCCGACGAAGAGGCCCGCTTCGACCGTTATGACTATCGGCAGAAGTTTGAGTACTGGGGGATGGTGCTGGGCTCGATGCTGATGATCGTGACCGGGTTCATGCTCTACCTTCCCGTGCTGACAACGCGCTTCCTGCCGGGCGAGTTCATCCCGGCGGCACGAATCGCGCATAGCAACGAAGGGCTGCTGGCCTTCCTGGTGGTGATCACCTGGCATATCTACAACGCTCATTTATCGCCGGACGTATTTCCATTCGACGTTGGCATTTTCACCGGAAAAATGTCCCGTGAGCGCATGGAAAAGGAACATCCGCTCGAGTACGAGCGGATGCACCCCGATGCGGAACAGGAGTCCCACGATCACCCTGAAGCTTGAGCACGGCGCGAGGGCGGGCGGTACGGGGACGTCCCAACCTCGCATGCGCAGTCGTTTAGCCGGTCAGCGTGCGGCGGACGGCGCAGCCAGGACCGCGGGCGGATGGACCAATGGGAACGGTCGCCGCTAAGCAGAGAACGCGGCGCGGTCTCCGCACACGGATCGTGCTCCTGACGATGGCCGGGACGCTCGGCTCGATCGCAATGCTGGGCGCGCTGAGTTGGTCAAGCATTCACGCGCTGGAAAACCAAGTGCTGGCCGAGCGCCAAGATTTGGCTATCAGCATGGCCGCACATGTTGATTCGGTGGTGAATTCGCAACTCGAGCTGCTCGAGGCTATCTCGCCCGCAGTGGGAGTCGGCGTGGCTGGCGATCCGAAGGTTCCGCACGGCGCGCTCAGAGAGGCCTATCTTCGCTCCCGCCTCCTGTCCCAGGTGTTCTTGCTCGGCAGCACCGGTCAGCTCATCGAAGCGGAACCCGTCGCGGGTCCCGGCCTCGATCCGTCGTTGAAGGAACTTCCCGCCGTCAGGGAAGCGCTCGAAAAAGGTGTGCCCGAAGTCTCGGCGCTCTCGCTGGGCCGAGGCGGTGCGCATCGGCTCTTTTTCCTGATACCGGTCAGAAACCTGCAGAGCCAGGTGGCGGGCTTGGTGGGTGGGGAGATCGTCCCGGAAAGCCCGGAGTTTCGCACGCTGCTGAACTTCGTACCGCTGGATCCGGGCGAGACCGTCGACCTGGTGGATCAGAACGGTATCGTCATCGCCACCACGGCGGCCACGCGGCTTTATACCGAGAGCGATCATCATCATTCTCTCGGGACGCTCATCAAGCAGCAGAAGCAGATGTCTGGCACTTGTCACGGATGTCACGAGAGCGGCTCAATCAACGTCCGGGTTGACGAGGTGATGGCGTTTGCGCCGCTGTCGCCGCGGGCGCCATGGGGAATAAGTATCCGCCAACCCGAGAAGCGGGCGTTTTCCACGGCGGTGGCCCTGCGCTGGAAGATTCTCGCGGGGGCCCCGGCGCTCGTCCTGCTGTCGCTGCTGTTCGCTCTGGGAGCCGCCGCCAGTATCACCGCGCCGCTGTCGCTGCTGACCAAGACTGCCGGGCGGATCGCCGCCGGCGAGCTCAAGACCCCGATTCCCGAACTCGGCGCGGACGAGGTCGGACAGCTCGGTGCAGCGCTGGAGCAGATGCGGGTCGCGCTCAGGCAATCGCTGGAGGATGTGGCGCGGAATCGCGACCAGCTCGAATTGCGGGTCGAGGAACGGACGCGGGAGATCGACCGGCTCTACCAGGAACTCAGGCAGCGCGATGAACTCAGGGTCAAGCTCCTGAAAAAGCTCATCAGCGCCCAGGAAGAGGAGCGCCGGCGGATCGCGCGCGAGCTGCACGACGAGACCAGCCAGCTGCTTGGCACGCTGGCACTCGGCCTGGACACCGCGATGGCGACGCTGCCGCCGGGGGCGTCGAGCGATCGCCTGCAGGAAGTAAGAGCGGTCGCGATCAAGACGCTCGACGAGATTCACCGGATGAGCTTTGACCTGCGGCCCTCGATGCTCGACGATCTCGGCCTTGTTCCTGCGATCAGATGGTACGCCGAACGCGACTTGAAGCGGCGCGGAGTGTCGGTCCGTTGTGAATCCGATGAGAGCGGCGGACGCCTTCCCCCGGAGGTCGAGACCGCCCTCTTTCGGGCAGTTCAGGAAGCGATTACTAATATTGTAAAGCATGCGCAGGCCAAAACTGTGCTCATCCAGTGCATGCTCGGGCCGCGGGCGGTTACAGTGGAGATCGAAGACGACGGCGAGGGCTTCGATCCAGCGAGCATCTCCGGTACCGCAGTCAACGGACGAGGACTTGGGCTGGCCGGTATCAGGGAAAGGGTCGAGCTACTGGGCGGCAGCGCAGTTATCGAGTCCGCGCCGGGCCAAGGAACCAGGGTTGTACTGACCGTGCCGCTTGCGGCTGATCATGGCTAAGATTCGAGTAGTTATCGCCGACGATCACGCGCTGATGCGTGACGGGATAAAGGCGTTGCTCAGCTTGGCCGACGGTATCGAGGTCGTCGGCGAGGCGACCAATGGTCGTGAGGCCGTCGAGCAATGCCAGCGCCTCAAACCCGACGTGATCCTGATGGACATCGCGATGCCTGGCCTGGGCGGACTCGAGGCGACCCTCGAACTCAAGCGCGAAGTGCCAAAGACCCGGGTATTGGTGCTGAGCCAGTACGACGACCATGAGTATGTCCAACGCTTCCTCAAGGTCGGGGTTGCGGGATACGTGCTCAAGGGGATGCTCGGCTCGGAGCTGACCGCCGCGATTCGCTCCGTCGTCCAGGGCGGCCTCGTGCTCGACCCGCAGATTGCGAGAGAAGCGATACAACATGCGCCACAGGAGCCGGGAGCCGGGAACGACGATCCTTACGAGACGTTGACCGCCCGCGAAAAGCAGGTCTTGAGACTGGTGGCGCTCGGACACAGCAACAAGGAAGTCGCGGGGTTCCTCGGAGTCAGCATCAAGACCGCGATGTCACATCGCGAGCACGTGATGGAGAAACTCGACCTTCACAGCCGAACCGACGTAATTAAGTTTGCTATTAGACAAGGGGTGATCCGAGTCGAGAGCTGAGCGAGGGCGCCGCAGCGAGTGCGCCGCTCGCTGATACCATCGCTGGTATCTCCACCTTCAAGCGGATTTGCGCGCCACCCGGCTGCGCGAACCCGCATCGGAAAAACGGTTGCGACGGCGCAACTTCGTGCTGCGCCGTCGCAGGACATGGATCGCAAGATCGCATAGCCGGCTTCACCGCGCCTGATCCATGTGTTCCGCGGCTTCCGTTCCGAAGTCTCGCGCGGTATCCGCTGCCGGGTCTTCCTCGGATTCCGCTTCTAACTCTTCCGCGGTATCCGTTACCCTTCCCGCGCCGCCGCCCCGGACCCTTGCCTCACCGACGCGCGGCGCAGCTCCGGCCGCAGCATTGCCGAAAATGGTAGCCATCGCAGGACGCGGATTACCTCCGATAACCTGGGCCTGCAACTGCGCAAGGTTCTCCGCAATGCGCGCGCCCACAACTCCCAAGCCCTGAGCCGCTTTCATTCCGACCAGCACGAAGAGCACCGCGAATCCGATAAAGGGCAGGAATATTACGAACAGCCCACCGAGCGTCAGCGCGGCCGGCACCAACAGAATACCCGGCACCTTGATGTATTCGCAGTCGGGGCCGCCCGGCAGCCTGCCGTTCTCCTTTTCGGCCGTCACGATCTCCCATTCACCTTTCTTCCAGTAGAAACAGTTTTTAGCGGGGTCTCCGCCTTTGTATGTCAGCATTTCCGTTCACCTCCTGTATTTATTGACCCACTACAAGCATGCTAACCGCGAAGCCGAGCAAGGGCAGGAAAACTACGAACACGCCGCCGAGCGCCAACGCGACCGGAACGAACAGAATATCCGGCACCTTGATGTATTCGCACTCGATGCCACCCGGCAGGCTGCCATGCTCGCCTTCGACCGTCACCATCTCCCATTCACCCTTCTTCAAATAGAAACCGTCTCTCGCGGCGTTCCCGCCTTTGTACATCAGCATCTCCGTTCACCTCCTGTGTTCATTTCCTGATTACGAACATAGGCGCTGCGAGCGGTTTATGTAATTGGGAGAGCGCCCGAGCGAGTCAGGAAAAGGTTCGGAGCGCCAAGGGGAAAAAGGTCCGGGGCAGCCGGAAATTTCACCCGAGACGGCCGGAAATTTCACCCGAGAGCAGGGCTGCTGGGTCGCCACTCGATCGCTGGTATGAGGTGGCGACCTTCGATTAACGCGCAGACCGTGAGGCGCAGAAGACCAAAGCGCTGGAAGACCTCGACAAGCACACGAAGCATTTGGAACCTGAAAAAGTAGTTGAGCAGATGCAGATGCGTTCGCAAGCGCGATGCGCCTCCCCTGACGATCTGCGTCTCGCGGAATTACGCCACCTCGCTTTTCAAAAGACGCCACTCCCCCTCATCGGGGTTGAGTGCAGCGGGCCGCCCGACTAATTTTCGTTTTTTCCTTGCTATTAGTACAACACCCGTAGTCGTGAAGATTGTCTTATGGATGCTTTTGTGTTACCTGTGTCTCCACATTGCTGTGATTTGTGCCCGGCTCGAATCAAAAAAGGAGATGGCCAATGAGACAGTCCAACGGAAAAAACCGAATAGGCGCGATCGTGACCCTGAGCACGATCGCATGTGCGGTGTTGGTCGTCGCGATCCTCACCGCAACGGACGCGGCGGCGCAAACGGAACAAGGATGTCTGACAGCCAGCGGATCCTACACCCCGGCGGATCACCTCAAATGTTACAGAGTTACGGCTGATCCGTTTATCAATACTGATCTGCTCTCGCTCAATTCACCCCAGTTCGGGGTCGAACCGGACTGTCTGGTGGACTTGCATTCAATCCAATTCTGCGTTCCGGTGTGCAAAACTATCGTTAGCCCCGTTCCGCCACCGCCAGGGACGGGGTTCGTGGGTCAGAACCTAATAGACGACTATCTCTGCTACGCCGTCAGGTGCGATCAAAACAACGCGCCAAAGAAGCTGGGCGTCGAGGATCAGTTTGCGGCGCGGACGATCAATCTGGGTCTTGCGGATTTACTCTGCGCGCCGGCTGAAAAGCTGACGCCGCCGCCGTCGTGCGGCTCTGCGGAATCGACACCGCCGACGGCAGCGCAGTGCGGCGGAGCGTGCCCTGCTGATGAAGCCTGCAAATTTACGCCGCCGAAACAGACTTCTACCGGCGTGATACCCGCCACCTGCGCCTGCGTCGATACCACCGCGACCTGCGGGAATACTGCACCGCCTACAATAGCGCCCAGATGCGGAGGGGCTTGTCCGGTGATCAATGGAGCTTTGCAGCTCTGCCGCGACCTCGGTGGCGCCTGCACCTGTACGCCGTTCTGATCGCCGGCCCGGCGGGCCACGGCGGCCGCCAGTCGTGTCGAGCGGCTTCGCCCGGAAATCAGCCAGCGCGGGCCTTCGAGCGCTTCGAGCGCCCGCGCCACGTCGTCCGGTTTCGTCCGACCGACCCACTGCGGCCGGTACACATCGCGCGCGGTAAGGGGCGATGAAAGCTTGCGGACTTTAATTTTCTCGCCGAGAAACCGCGCCGCAGTGTCGATCCGCGTTAAGGTGAGCCTCCTACGTGCGGCATGGCTCAAATGACGCCAGTACCGTCCCTTGCGGGATCCCGTGGCTGTCAAAAATGGCTGTCAAACGCGCCCGGGCCGCGATCAATAGTGGAAAATGTTTTGATTTGGTTGGTGATCCCAGCGGGAGTCGAACCCGCGTTCCCGACGTGAGAGGCCGGTGTCCTAACCACTAGACGATGGGACCATCGCCGCGCACGCCGCGGCGCGCGCTTTGCAAAAATCGTTGGCTGAGGAGGCAGGACTCGAACCTGCAATCGCCTGATCCAGAGTCAGGTGCCTTACCAATTTGGCCACTCCTCAGCGCAGGCCTGAAATATAACCAACGGCCATCAGCCGCGCCACCGGACCTGTGCGACACTACCGGATCGCGGTGTGACGAAGCGTCTCGGCGTGACGATTGACCAGCGCGTCGCATCGCGACAGCAGCGCCGGGTTGGCCGAGTGGCGCTCGATCATGTAGCTCAGCTCGCCGAGGTCGTGGACCAGCAAGCGCAAGCATCGCTCGTACTCATCGGGCGCCTGCAAAGCCTTCAACAGATCCGACACCACATCTTCGAGTTCCGTTTCCTCGACTTCGAGTGCGATCTCCAGCGCTCGTTCGAGCTTGATTCCGGGTATCGCCTCGCGCTGAGACTTTTCCAGCAGTGACCGCAGCCGCACGATGGTGGCGTCTTCGAGCGAGATTGGACTGGGCTTGTCAAGCATCGATTCCTGATCGAGCACGGTAGTGACTAGGTCCAGTGCGCCGACGTGACGCGCTTCGTCACGCGCCATCCCGAACCAGAAATCCTGCATGCCCGGTTCGCCGGCAAAGGTCTTCGCGAAGCGCGCGTACAGCGCCATGCTTTGTTTTTCCAATGCGATCGTCGCATCGAGAACTTCACGCGTCGTGGGCATCGTGGACCGATGATACCTTCTATGTTCGCGGCCGGTAAAGCGCGGAGGCCCGACCGCGCTTTCGCGATCGGGCCTCCGGATCGAACTGCGCAACTGCTATTTGGCGAGCTCGGTCGCGCGCGTCTCGCGAATGACGGTGACGCGAATCTGCCCCGGGTACGTCATGTCGGTTTCGATTTTGCGCGCGACGTCGCGCGCCAGCATCGAGGTGTCCTCGTCCGAGATCTGGGTGGGCTCGACGATCACACGCATCTCGCGCCCGGCCTGCACGGCGAAGCATTTTTCGACGCCCTTGAACGACTTCGCGATCGTCTCGAGATCCTCCAGCCGCTTGACGTAGCTCTCGAGCACCTCGCGCCGGGCTCCCGGTCGCGCGCCCGACAGCGCATCGGCCGCATCGACCAGCGGCGCCAGAATCGTCTCGGCCTTGACTTCCTCATGATGCGCGGCGATCGCGTTTACGATCTTCGCCGACTCGCCGTATTTGCGGGCGATCTCACCGCCGATCAACGCGTGCGAGCCTTCGACCTCGTGAGTCAGCGCCTTGCCGATATCGTGCAGCAGGGCAGCGCGACGAGCCTGCTTTTCGTTCAGCCCCAGCTCGGCGGCCATCGCGCCGCAGATGAACGCGGCTTCGATCGAATGCATCAATACGTTCTGCGCATAGCTGTAGCGATACTTGAGCATCCCGAGCAGCTTGACCAGTTCGGGATGGATTCCGTGCACGCCCACCTCGATGATCGCGCGCTGACCGGCCTCGCGAATCGATTCCTCGACCTGCTGCTCGGCCTTGCGAACGACTTCCTCGATACGACCGGGATGAATGCGGCCATCCGAGATGAGCTGCTGGAGTGCGACGCGCGCTATTTCGCGCCGGATGGGGTTGTGGCACGAAATCACGACCGCCTCAGGAGTATCGTCGATAATTATGTCGACACCGGTGGCCGCCTCGATCGCGCGGATGTTGCGTCCTTCGCGGCCGATGATGCGGCCCTTCATCTCGTCGTTGGGGAGAGCCAGCACCGAGACCGTGCGCTCGGCGACGAACTCGCCGGCCAGCCGCTCGATCGCGATTGCGATGACTCGTTTGGCGCGGCGGTCAGCCTCCTCGCGGGCCTCTTCTTCGACGACTCGTATGTGCTTGGCAGCGTCGGTGCGCGCCTGGCCGATCATCTCGTCCATGAGCGAGCGCTTGGCTTCGTCGCGGGTCAGGCCGGCGACGGCTTCGAGCTTGGTGCGGGCCTCGTCGATATGCGACTGGAGCAGTTCTTCTTTATCGGTGAGATTTTTCTCGCGCGAGCGCAGACTTTGATCGCGCCGGTTGAGATCGGCTTCGCGCCGTTCGAATGCTTCCTGGCGTTTTTCGAAAGTCTCCTCGCGTGCTTCGAGCTTCTGTTCGATCGCAGCTATTTCGCGCCTGCGATCGCGCATCTCGCGTTCGGCGTCGGCTTTCGCGCCGACCACGATGTCTTTTGCCTTGAGTTCGGCCTCCTTTACTGCGAGCTGGCTCTTGGTTCGAGCCTCCTTGGTTATTTCTTCGGCCTGAGCGCGCGCGGCCTGCAGGTTAACGGCGTCCCTACGCTGTTTCGTTAGTCCCCAAATGAAAAAGACCGCGCCACCAACTATGAATCCCAGGATTGCGGTGATTATAGCCACCCGGGTTTACCTCCTTGGTCCGCGTTCCGCGAGCTGGCAGTGGCGCTTCGCAGGCTCGATGAACGGCGGACTCGGTGACAATGATGTTTAGCCGCCGGTCGAGCCCCGTTTCGGGGATTCGATCGAGCAGCTGGAATGAATAGGCGAGTCCCACGCCAATCGTTTCGCGGTCCATCCGGCCGATGAAACGATCGTAATGACCCCCGCCACGGCCCAGTCGCTGTCCTTCGAGTCCGAAGGCGACGCCGGGAACACATACGAGAATTTTCGCGAACTTTTTGCAGTCGAGAGGCTCGGCCGACTCGGACGGCTCGAGGATTCCATACGCGCCGCGGGCGAGCTCGGATCGATCGCGAATTCTTCGCGCGACGATCGTGCCCGCCGCCGCGTCAACGCGCGGATAGAAGACTGCCTGACCAGCGGCCAGTGCGTCGGACAGGATGCGGTCGGTCGAGACTTCGTTACCGTGAGCTTTGTAGAGGACGATCGCGGATGCGGCGCAGTAGAACTCGCTCGCGATCAATTGCCGCTCGATGATTTCCGACCATGCAGCGGCGCGCTCGCCGGGGAGCGCATCGCGGCACGCGATCATGATCGCTCGTAGATTTTTCTTTTCGTCCGCCACAGTCGTTGCCATGGCGGGAGCGGGCTCAAAATCTCGGTTGCGCAGCGCCGTCGCGCGCACCTGTCCTTCTCGATCCGGCTGACAGCCGGCCTGTAACCGCGATACGTTCCATCGCGAAAGCCTTCGTTGCGGTTGAAAAATATTGCACGGGCCTGATGCTCGTAAGCACCGCGCTTAGGCCACTTTCGAGATCCACAATTCCAATTCCCGCCCCCGTCCGAAACCGGTCACCTCTGGGATGCCGCGCGCTGTCACGACGATTCATGGTCATTCGCCGTCGATAGCCGCGGACAGCCGTTTATTCATCGCCGCGATTCGATCCACCAGCTCCTGATGCTCCCGGCGCAGGTGTTCGAGCTCATCGGCGAAATTTAATGCAGCCAGGATTGCCAGGTTCACTGAATTGACCGTCTGGCTCCCGGCGCGGATATCCTTGATCTTTTCGTCCACCGTCTCGGCCACGGACCTGACCCACTCATCGCCGGCATCGCTGGCGACGGTCAGGCTTTGTCCCATGATCTGGACGTTGACGCCCTTCATCTTCAGCCAAGATCGATCCCGTCGAAGCGGGTGAGGATCTTTTCGATCCTGCTTCGCACATCGTTGCGCTCGTTTTCATGCTGCTGGCGCTCGGCGTTCAACTGCTTCACCTGGCCGGCGGCGTCGGCATAGCGTTTTTCGGTTTCCGCGAGTTTCTGAGCGAGTTGCTCATTTTCCTTGCGCAATTGCTGGATGCGCGCTACGGAGGCCTGAATTCGCTCGTCTAACTGCTTTAGTACATCTGTCGCCATGAGAGAAAATCTTCTACTTTTAGTTTAATTTTTGATTAACTGACCTGTCAAGCTGCATAAGAGCCGCTCGCACTCTGCTCCCTTGCGCCGTCACTTGCAAACAGCGCGTCAACAAACTCACGCGCGTCGAACTCGCGCAAATCCTCGATCGCCTCACCCAGTCCCACGAACCGCACCGGAATCTTGAGCCGATCCGCGACCGCGACCACCACGCCGCCCTTCGCCGTGCTGTCGAGCTTTGCCAGCACCACTCCCGTAAGCGGCACTGCGTCGCCAAAAATCGCCGCCTGGCTGAGCGCATTCTGACCGGTGTTGGCGTCGAGCACGAGCCACGTCTCATGCGGGGCGCCGGGCAACTCGCGGGCGATTATGCGGCCAATTTTCTTGAGCTCCTCCATCAAGTTGACCTTGGTTTGCAGCCGCCCGGCGGTGTCGATCAGGACCGTGCGCGTCTTTCGCGCGACGGCGGCTTTGACCGCATCGAAGGCGACCGCGGCGGGATCCGATCCTTGCGATTGCTTGATGATGTCGGCGCCGGCGCGATCGCACCATACCTCGAGCTGCTCGATCGCGGCCGCGCGAAACGTATCTGCCGCGGCAACGATCACGCTGCCGCGCTCGGCCTTGAACCGTGCCGCGAGTTTCGCGACCGTCGTGGTTTTGCCCACGCCGTTGACACCGACCAGCATGATAACCAGCGGCGCATCGCCCGAGTCGGCAGGCCGGCGCTCTGCGGACATCAGGATCGTGGCGATCTCGGACTTGAGCGCGTCGCGGATCGCGTCGGGGCGACTATCGTTGCCCAACTTTGCGCGCACCGCGGAGGCAATCTTCATGCTCGCCTCGACGCCAACGTCGGCGGCGATCAGCGCTTCCTCGAGGCCCTCGTAAATGTCGTCGATCTTTGCGCTTCCGGTCAGCGCGGCTTTGATTCGGGCCAGAAAGTTTTCGCGCGTCTTGCGCAGTCCCAACCCAATTCTGACCGGTTCGCGAACCGTCGGAGGCGGCGCGACGTATTGCGCCGGCTCAGCAGCGATCGGCGCGGCCGCTTCGGGCGGCATCGGTTCAGCCGCGAACTCGGCAGCCGGCGGCAGCTCCGCTTCCAGTCGGGACGGACGCGACGGGCGCGCCTTGCGGAGGCTCCACTGAATCAGGACTCCAATGAAAACCAGGCCTGAACCGGCGCCGGCGGCGATAGTCAGAATGAGCGCGATGTCGAAAGGAGTCACGTTGCGTCGTCCGGAAAAATAATCCTGAAGAATTTTTTCTGCGCCAAGAATAACAGTCGCGGTCCCGCTCCGAAACTGGCAGCGGCCGCGCGCGACAACGGAGCGCGGCCTTAATACTGGGTGCAGGGCTCAGCCCTGCCCGCGCGCGACAACGGAGCGCGCTCCTAACATTGGGTGCAGGGGTCACCCCTGCCGGCGGGTTTCACATTCGATTACCTTCCCGGCTATAAGAAATGGGGGCCGCGACGAGATCGCAAAATCACGCGGACCGTCAATCACGAAGGGAGATCATCTGGAAATGGCCAAGCTCAAAGGCAAGGTGGCAATCGTAACCGGCGCAAGCCGTGGTATCGGCAAGGCAATCGCCGAACTGTTCGCCAAAGAGGGCGCCAAGGTCGTGTGCTCCGCGCGCACGCTCAAAGAGGGCGAGCATCCACTGGAGGGCTCGCTTGAGACCACCGTCGCCGGCATCAGGAAGACGGGCGGCGAGGCAACCGCGGTCACCTGCGACGTCTCGTCGGAAGCCGACTGCGAGAAACTGGTCGCGGAAACGCACAAGCTCTACGGGCCGGTTGACGTACTGGTGAACAACGCGGCGCTGACCTACTTCATCCCGGTCAAGGATTTCCCGCCCAAGCGCTGGATGCGCTCGTTCGCGGTCAACATCCACGGCCCGTTCATGCTGAGCCATCTGGTGCTCAAGGACATGATCTCGCGCAAGTCCGGATCGATCGTCAACATTTCGTCGGGCGCGGCGATCGGACCCGGCCGCGGACCATACAAGAGCGCCACCGTCTTTCGCGGCGGCGTGTGCTACGGCGCCGAAAAGGCCGCGCTCGAGCGCTTCACGCAAGGTCTCGCGGAAGAAGTCTACGACGATCGAATCTCGGTAACTTGCGTGTCGCCGTCGCAAGTGGTCGCGACTCCGGGCACGGTTCATCATCATCTGGTCGCGGGACCCGACGACCCCAGCGGCGAGCCGGTCGAATGGATGGCGCAGTCGGCGCTAATTCTCGCCACCGAACCGCTCGACAAGGTGACGGGTTTGGTGACCTACAGTCAGCCGCTGCTCAAGCAGTACGGTGTGATCGAAAAGGGCGTGGGAATCGGATTCGACCGCACCGGCAGCGGCTACAGCCTGATCTAGCCGTCGACCGGGATTTTGACCGCAAAAAAGCGGCGCGGCGATCATCCGATCGCCGCGCCGCTTCGAGAATGTTTTCTTACGCGGCTTGCGGGATTCGCAGCGAAATAATCCGCGACACGCCCGGACGATCCATCGTCACGCCATGAATCTGATCGGCGCGCTGCATGGTGCGCTGGTTGTGCGTGACCACGATAAACTGCGAGCGATTCTTAAGCTCCTCCATCAGCGTCGTGAAGGCCGCCAGGCTGAACTCGTCCAGCGGGGCGTCAACTTCGTCCATCACGCAGAACGGGCTGGGATTTAGCAGGAACAGCGAGAAAATCAGCGCCATCGCGGACAGCGCTTTCTCTCCGCCTGACAGCAGCCCGATCTCCTTGACCTTCTTGCCCGGCGGCTGCACCAGCACGTTCACTCCCGCCTCGAGCACGTCGCCGGCGTCGGTCAATTCCAGCCGGCCCTTGCCGCCGCGCAGCAGTTTGGGGAACAGCTCGGCGAAGTTTTTCGCCGCGCCCTCGAACGTCTCGGCGAAACGCTTTCGCGCCTCGCGATTCAGATGCGTGATTGTCCGGGTCAAATCGTCGAGCGCACTCTGAAGATCGCCGCGCTCGGCGCCGAGCACACCGGCGCGTTCCTCGAGTTCCTTGACCTCGCTGTCGGCGGCCAGGTTCACCTCGCCGATTCGTTCCATCTTCGCGCGCAACTCGACGATCCGCGCGTCGTCATGCGCCGCAACTCTGCCGTCCAGCGCGGGAATTATCTCGGCCGCCATCGCGTCGAAGTCGGCGCCGAATTTCTCGACGAACGCGCGCGCCAACTCCTCGCTGAGCGCGCGGGCGCGTTCGCGCTTGAGGCCGCACTCGGTCGCCTCGGCTTCCAGAGCCGTCAAGCTCTCCTGTGCATTCTTGTAGTCGGCACGACGCCCTTCCAGCTCACGCTCGGACGCGTCGCAATCGGCGCGCAGGCGCGAAAGTTCCGCTTCAAGTTCGCCTTCGCGGGCGCGCGCCGAATTGTCCTGCGCCGACAGCGTCTCGAGTTCGCGCTCGAACTCGGCGCGTTCGACATGCGAGCGTTCCAGGGTCGCGCGATGCTCGTCGAACTGCGCTTCTAGATCGTCCGCCTCGCGCCGCGCATGCGCCAGTTCGCTTTCGAGCGCGCCGAGCCGCGACTTGCGCGCCTCCACCTTGGAGGCCGCTTCGAGCATCACGGCGCCAATCTCCTCCGTGGTCGCGCGCCGCGCCGCGATCTCGGCGGCTATCTCGCCCAGCCGCGCACGCGCCTCCTGCTCGGCCATCGCCAGTTCTTCCAGGCGCGCGTTTGACGTGATCACGAGTTCGGCCAGCTCGTTCAGGCGGCGGCGAGAATTGCCGCCGTGGGCTTCCGCGAGCGCGACCGATTGTTCGCAACGGGCCAGTGCGCCGCGACGTTCGATGGCCACGCGTTCTGCTTCGCGCGCCGTCCCCCGTCCCTGCTCGAGCTCGGCGTCCGCGCGCTCGCGTTCAGCGCGAACCGCGGCGAATTGGCCGACGCGCGTGCGATGTTCTTCTTCGGCGCGCGCCAGTTCGCGCGTTTGGGCTTCGATTGCCGCGAGATCCACCGCCGCATGATTGTCTTCGGCGCTGCCGCCGCTGATCATTCGGCCGGGCGATACGAGGTCGCCGTCGCGGGTTACAAAAACGGTCCCGTGACCGTTGAGATTCGACGCCGCCAGCGCGGAACGCAGGTCGTCGGCCAGCATCACATGACCCAGCATCGCTTCGGCAACCGGCCGGATGCGCGGCTCGAACTCGAGCATCTCGACCAACCGCCCCGCTATACCGGGTGCGTCGATCGCGGGATGCGCCGCTACGGCGGCATCGGGTTCCTGCACGAAGTCCATCCGGCCCGCGCGATTCTCTTTGAGGATCTCGATTGCGCGGAGCGCGAAATCCGGCGATTCGACGATCACCGCGTCCATCTGGTCGCCGAGCACGGCTTTGAGAGCCGGCTCCAGCCCCAGCGGCGCTCGCACGACTTGTTTGAGGATCGAAGGATCGACCGCGGGACGATCGCCGTTGAGCGATTCAAGGATCGTGCGGAGTCTCAGATCGACGCCGTTGGAGAAAAGATTGGATTGAAGTTCGCCGCGCGCGCCCAGCACGCCACGCAGCGAATTGACGCGCGCGGTCAGATGATCGAGCGCCGTGCGCGCCTCGATCTCCCGCTCCGCGGCCTCGCGCCGCGTTCCTTCAAGCTCAGCAGCCGCCGCGCGCGACGCTTCCAGGTCCGCTTCCGCCGCGCGCATCAATTCACGCGCGGCGTCGAGCGCGGCTACCAGCGCCGGTGTTTCAACCGTGGTCGCGCCGAGGCGTTTTTCGAGTTCCGCGCGCTCGCCGGCCAGATCGCCTAGCCTGCCCCGAATTACCGCCGCCTCGCGAACGACGTCGGACAGATCGTCCTTGCATTCCTCTCCGCGGCGCTCGGCCTGCTTGAGTTCGCGATTGGCAGCTTCGTGCTTGAGGGAGATTTCCTTGAGCGCAGCGTCGGCGTCGCCGCCGCCAGCCGCAAGTTCGCGCGCGAGCATCGCGCCCGCCGCCGCGCGATTCGCGCGCGCCAGCGCCGCCTTCGATTCCAGTTCGACCAGACGCGCGCGCAGCTCGATTTCGAGCTGCGAAGTCGCGTCGAGCCGCCGCTGCAAAAATCCGCGCGTGCGAGCGCGTTCCTGGGCGCCCGAATGAAGGTTCTCGAGTTCGCGCTGAGCGCCGCCCAGCTCGGAGCGGCCCGACTGCGCAGCCGACGCGGCCGCGTCGACTTGCTCACGTATCGCGGCGGCGCCGGCGCGGGTGTTGTCGAGCCGGCTCTTCAGCTCCACGTCGCGATCGGTCTGGATCGCCAGCTCTTCGCGTTGATCGACGAGCCGCCGTGCCGCGGCGTAACGTTCCAGTTCGCCGAGTTCGGCCTTGACGACCTTGTAGGTCTCTGCTTTTTTGGCTTGCCGGCGTGCGAAGCTGAGTTGACGCTCGATTTCGCTGAGTACATCGTCCACGCGCGCGAGATTTTCCTTCACCCGCTCAAGCTTGCGCTCGCTCATTTCGCGCCGGCCTTTGAACAGCGACAAGCCGGCAGCTTCCTCGACGAGCGTGCGCAGCTCGTGCGGCTTGGCCTGGATAATTTCCTCGATTCGGCCCTGCTCGACCAGCGAATAGCCGCGGCTGTGAATCTGCGCCGCCATGAAGAACTCGGTGATGTCCTTCAACCGGCACGGAATTTTGTTGAGCAGATATTCCGACTCGCCGGAGCGATACGCGCGCCGCGTCACCGCGACCTCGCTGAGCGCCGCATACGGCTCGGGAAGCTGGCTGCCTTCTTCGGCTTCCAGCACCAGAGAAACCTCGGCCATTCCGGCCGCCGGATTCGCCTCGTTGCCGGCGTAGATTAGGTCCTCGACGCTCTTGCCGCGAAGCCGCGTCGGCGCCTGCTCACCGAGCACCCATCGGATCGCGTCGACGACGTTCGATTTGCCGCATCCGTTGGGACCGACCACCGCCGTCATCCCCGGCGCGAAGCCGATCGTCGTCGAATCGAGAAAGGACTTGAAGCCTATTAATTCAAGGCTCTTAAGACGCATGCTGCCTTCGCCTCCACCACACCACCACCTGCCCAAAGCTTATCCCAAAGTACCCTCAGAGGGTCAAGAGCACCCCCAACCTATCGTGTGTCGCAGGACAGGTACCCCAGCAAATTGTGGGTCTCGGCTCTGGGGACAGCCGACTTCGCAATCAGTTAAGCGCTAATCCTGGATGAGTTCCGTATTCCAGTAAGCGCTATCGACCTGCGACAGGTACGGCATCCATTCCCGGTACCGCCGCAGGCTGAACATCTCGGATGAAAATGGAGTCCACTCGGGGCGTCGCGGCCTGCGGAACAGATGCATCCCGGCTTCGTCCGGCGTGCGGCCACCCTTGCGGCGATTGCAGTGATGGCACGAGCATACGATGTTCTCCCAGGTGGACATCCCGCCACGCGAGCGCGGAATGATATGGTCCAGGTTGAGCTCGGTGCGCGGCAATTTCTTGTGGCAATACTGGCAGGTATTGCTGTCGCGGGCGAAGATGTTGAAGCGCGAGAATCGCACGTGGCGCTTGGGCACGCGTTCGTACGCCGTCAGCAACAGGACCCGCGGCACGCGGATGAAGCCGTTTACTATCCCCAGCCGCTCATGCTGGATTTCTATCGACAAGTCGCGCCAACTGTCGAAGTCGAAGGTGTGATACTGCTCATCGACCGCCTTCGCAACACCCTGATAAAGCAGGGCAAACGCGCGTTTTACCGACGTAACGTGAACCGGGAGATACGAGCGATTGAGAACAAGGACCTTGCTGTTGAGCAGGCCCGCTCCCGGAAGGCTGGGCGCAACCATGTCGGCCGCAGCAGACATCACAAGACGAGTATCGGCCCCCCGATACCATGTCAAGCTACGGGTGGATTAAAAGACCGTTATTGCCGCGCTAATCGAGCTTGCTTGCGGAGGTCGGGCGTGCCTCGTATGATCGTGGGCAAGTTGTCGACGCAAAGGGTAAAACGATGTCCCACTGGACGCGAGGGTTTTCTCAATCGCTCGCGACGCCCGCGCGGAACCTCCCGGCGATCGCTTTTCCACACCCAATCACATCGCGTTTGCCGCAATAGAGAGTCCATCTGTGAAACGAGAAATCGCAATTAACGCGTCCGCACTGGAGGTGCGGGTGGCGCTGCTCGAGGATAACGAACTCGCCGAATTCTACCTGGAGCGCAATCGCCAGGTTGGGCTGGCGGGCAACATATATAAGGGCAAAGTCACGCGCGTGCTGCCTGGGATGCAGGCTGCGTTTGTCGATATCGGCCTGGCGAAGGCGGGCTTCCTGCACGTCTCGGATTTTTACGACGGAGTCTCCGCGCTCAACACCGTGGCGGAAGTGATCGGCGAAGAAGATGTCGAGACCGAGCCGATCGGCGACAACGAGTTTGCCGAAGCGGAGCTGAGCCCGGCCGACGATGCCGGCGCCAGCGACAACGGCGATGAAAGCAGGGCGCGGCCATCGCGCGGACGGCAGCGCGGCCGGGGCCGCCGGACTCAGGCGCCGCAGCGCTCGCGGCTTCCCATCGAGCAGCAGTTGCGTCGCGGCCAGGACATCATCGTTCAGATCGCCAAGGAACCGATGGGTACCAAGGGCGCGCGGCTGACCTCGTCGATTTCGCTGCCCGGGCGCCATCTCGTCTATACCCCGGCCAGCAATCACATCGGAGTGTCGCGCCGAATCGCGAGCGCCGAGGAACGCGCGCGGCTGCGCGCAGACGTGGGAGAACTCAGGCCGCCGCAAGGCGGTTTCATCGTGCGGACCGCGTGCGAGGGCGTCAGCCGGCGCGAAATCCAGCGCGACGTCGCTTTTCTGACCAAGTTGTGGAGCTCGATTCTGCGCAAGAACGAGAGCATGCCGCCGGTGTCGATACTTTACAGCGATCTCGACGTGGCGTTGAGAATCGTGCGCGACCTCTTTTCCAGCGAGGTGGACCGGCTATGGTGCGACGATCCGACTACCTACAGCCGGATCGTACAGTTCGTGCAGAACTATATGCCGCGGCTGCGGGCGCGGGTGACGCTCCATGACGGCGCCGCGCCGCTGTTCGATCGCTTTAATATAGAACCCCAGATCGAGCGCGCGCTGGACCGCAAGGTATGGCTCAAGTCGGGTGGCTACCTGGTTTTCGATCAAGCTGAAGCGCTGACCGCAATCGACGTGAATACCGGCCGCTTCGTCGGCAAGCGCAGCCAGGACGACACCATCTTCAAGACCAACCTCGAAGCAGTAGAGGAAGTGGTAAACCAACTGAGGCTGCGCAACATCGGCGGAATCATCATCGTCGATTTTATCGACATGGATCGCGAGGGCGATCGCAAGAAGGTCAGCGACGCGCTGGCGAATGCGCTCAAGCGCGACAAGGCGCGGACCTCCGCGCTCAAAATTTCCGAGCTGGGGCTCGTTCAGATGACGCGCAAGCGCACCCGCGAGAGCCTGGAGAAACTGCTGACCGATACGTGTCCGCGATGCGACGGGCGGCGCGTCGTCAAATCGGTGCCGACTCTCGCCGCCGAAGTGCTGCGCGGGATTCAGCGCGAGGCGGTTTCCAAGTCCGCCGGCGATATGCTCATCGTCAAGCTCAATCCCGAAGTCGCGCGCTACCTCTACGATCACGGGGCAAAGGACCTCGAGACCCTCGAGCGCCGGCTCTCGACCAAAATAGTGCTGCGCTCGAACGACGGCATCGAACTCGGCGCCTTCGAACTCGCGCGCGCGCCCGCCGCCGCCTAGCCGCGCAGGGGTCACCCCTGGCCGTGGCGACGGCAGCGCAGTATTAACCCGTTGGCAGCGGCCGCCTAGGCCGTTTCCTGCCCGACGCTGTAATTCCTCAGTTAACCGGGATCGACATTTCGCGCGCCTCATATGCTCGAATGAAGGCCTCGACGGCTATCTTTTCGTTCTCTTTGAGCCATGGTTCATCGAGCAACCTACGGACAGCGTCGATCAGCAACGAAGGATCAACGAACCGCCGCAGCCGTTCGGGATCGATCCGCAGCTCAACACTCCCGTTACTGGTCACTTCACTCAAGAGGCTTTCTAACATTCGCGCGAGCATCCTCGGATTTTCAACGACGGTCAAAATCCAGGCTCCTACCTCGTCATTCCCTGACCACCTCTGCCAGTTCAGAAGGGTATTGGGAAGAGTCGCAGCATTTACGAGCGCTCCAGACTCCGCTGCGGCGCGAATCTTACGGATTGCTTCTCTCTCCAACTGGGAGACCTCTTCTTCAGTGAAAAGCGGCTCGCGCTCTCGGCCGCCCTTCGTTTCGTATTTTCCGTGCTCGTGTCCCATGACCTCCACAGTCCAAGCGATCGCACCAATCGCCTCACTTTGCTGAATAGCGGTCGACAGTACTGCTGCGCGGTCGGGAGCGGGTACGTTTTGAAGAGCGGCTCTTAAAGCGCCCGAGAATAGCCAGGCTTGCGGTGGAACGAAATTTCCTGTGAATCTTTCAGCACTAAGCAAATCGTCGCCCGCCCTCATCAAGCTTCTAGCCAATACTGCGCTTGGACCACGCGGAAGGTCACGCACGAAGTCGGGCAGCACCTCTAACGTCGCACGCGCCCTACTAATACCGTCCCGCCTATTCTCATGCGATCGCGATGCGAGGCTCGTCGTCAGAGCATCTTCATCCAAGCCCAGCAAGGCAATGAGCTCTGCGCGCGAAATTGATGTCTCCGGAACGGCAAGCGTGAAGTAGACGGGGAACGCATCGGCATCGCAGATAAACCTGTTGGCACGGCCTGCCCGGTTGTTGCTCCTACGGGACATGGGGTGACTCCAGATCTTGTCCACACACGGAAACAGCATACAAAGTATGTCCCGCAACGGCTCGCGTTGTTCCTCCTTTATCGAGCCGTCGGCGGACAGAGTCGCAAACCAAGCGTCGTGGAAGTTTTTTAACTTCTCGCCGGATGGCGGCACAATTGAGCGCCAGGACAGCTCGCAGAACATTTCAAGGTTTCTACGAATCACGTCGTAGACCTGCGGTAAGAAGACCCGAATTCCTTCGATCGCGAGAAAATCGACTGCGTTCACTTCATCGCGGACGGGGGCGTAAGTTAGAGCAAGAGCATTGGTGAAGCGCATGACATCTCTCGGCGTCTTTGGAATCCGACCGATGCCTTCTGAGAACATCATCCGCCAACGATCCTTGTCAAAAAGAGGCTCCGGTGTGGCGGCAAGAATCGCATTGAGTCTCCTGAAAAGCATCTGATGAAGCGCTGCTCGGTCCGGAGTGCCGAGTTCGAATGGGATTTGAACAATCTTGCCCAGGTATTCCTCGCCAGTCCCTCCTTGGACCGGTTCGAGCATCCGGCAAACCGCCTCCCGATCGAACGCGAGCAAATAAGTGACGTTCGGGAAATCGCCAACGGACTTTATGAGACGAAAAACCTCGCGGACTTCGGAACCAGACAGACGATCGATATCATCGACTACCACGAGAATCTTGCTGGACGCCGCTTGGAGTTTCCGTCCAATTTTGGTTTTGAGGTCGGATATGTTCGAGCTTTGGCGACCTCGCCACCACCGCGAAGCGGCGAGATAGAATTTCGCGGACGCCGACACGTGCGGAGAGCCCTTACCTGTCAAGGAGACTAGGGCTTGCACCAGGGGATCGATCTCGCGCAGTGCGGAGCCGGCCGACCTGACCATCGGGTGTATCGCTAACTGCCCGAGCAACTGATCAAAGAAGGTTCGGATCAAGTCATCTCGATCGCCGAACCACCAAGGGTTGAACCTCACGACCCTCGGTCCACCGCTGCTTTTCTCTCGATCGAGATACGACTCAACGAAGTTGAGCACCGTACTTTTGCCGGAGCCCCAAGGTCCATACAACGCGAGAACTAGGCCATCAGTCGGAGTTATTCGTGCAATTGCTTGGGCGAGATTTTTTGCGAAGGAGGCGTACCCTAGCTGGTCGTCGCGCTCCGGATTTGTTCCGGGTCTATCCGGAAGGGGTTCTGCCGACTCGAACCTCGGTTTCTCACTATTTGTTTTGCTCATTAAACTACTCCCCCCTAAAACATATTCCTCTTCTCAGAGAGACTAGCGGAATCTTGAATCGCGCGCGAAACAATTTGCGTGCTGAGTAAGGACCCTCACCTACTGACCGCCGGGCGGTCGGCTCCCTCTCCCGTAAAAATAACGGGCGAGGTATCTCCGACGGAGAACAACTCTTCCCCCGTTACCTGTTCTAACAGGCCGTCAGGCCGCATCTTCTCTTTTCACTTTTCACTGGGTGCAAGGCTCACCCCTGGCCGTGGCGACGGCAGCGCAGTATTAAAAGACCGCGTGCCCGCGGGCTCTTCGATCGCGTAGTCGCGAAAAGATGCACTGCGCAGATTTTCGCGTCTTCTCACTGCGGGTGCAGGGGCCGCAGCCCCTGCCGCCCACCGCGCAGGTGATTCTTCCTTCATGCCGCCGTCAACGGCGGGCGGCCTTAACACTGGGTGCAGGGGTCACCCCTGCCCGCCGCGCCGTCTGGTCCGCCGCTTGTCATTTCTCACTGCGCTTGGAATGATCTGCTGCCGTGAGCGCACCTTCGAAGCTTGAGCTCGAGCGCTTCGTCTCGACGTTTCCATATTCGAGCGAGGCATTCCTGGTCGACGAGGTACTGTCTATCGACCTCGCGCAGCGAGAGATCGAAGCGTGTATGGACACGACGCGCTCGCTGCCCGTCGCGCGGTATCAAGTGGGCGATCCAGGCATCCATCCTCGGCACGTCTCGGGGCCCGACCTTGTACTGCTGACCGGCAACCTCGGCTGCCTTCACGCCTACTTCCTGCACAGCTGTCGTTGGGAGGAGGGATGGGTCGGGTTCGGCAACCGCATCCATCGTGCTGATTTCCGAAGTCTGGTAACCATTGGACCGCCGCTCCGGCTCCATTCCAAAGAGACAAAGGCCCGCGAAGGGCCCAAGCGGGTTGTGCTGCGCTTCGAGTTTCGCTTCTGGCAGGAGGAGAGGCTCGTCTACTTTGGCGACCAGTCGGCAATCTTCGTTAAAGGTCGGGCGTTCGAGGGAGATTAGCCGGAATTTCCCCTTTTCGACCCTGCCGATCAAGGCGGTATAGAGCAAATCTCGGTTAAGGACGGGGCGACCCTTAGCAGATTCGCGAAAGGGGCGTCCCGGTCCTTTTGATGAAGGGCTGAAAATAAATTTTGACTGTTTGGTTGATTCTGAGCGTTGCGCACGCAACCGTTGATCAACGTAACGAGCGCGGCCTTAACACTGGGTGCACGGCTCACCCCTGGCCGTGGCGACGGCAGCGCAGCATTAACCCGTTGGCAGGGGCCCGCGCGCGACAACGGAGCGCGGCCTTAATACTGGGTGCAGGGCTCACCCCTGGCCGTGGCGACGGCAGCGCAGTGTTAACCCGTTGGCAGGGTCCGCGCGCGACAACGGAGCGCGGCCTTGACACTGGGTGCAGGGGTCACCCCTGGCCGTGGCGACGGCAGCGCAGTATTAACCCGTCGGCAGGGGCCCGCGCGCGACAACGGAGCGCGGCCCTAATACTGGGTGCAGGGGTCACCCCTGCGCAAGCCAATCCAGATAGGCATCGATCATCCGCTTGATTTGTCGCTTGCCTATCCGTTGATCGAAGCCCAGCAGTTGGACCAGCGTGAGAGTGAAGCCGAAGCCGTTGAGAAACCATCCCGATGAGTAGGGGTCCACGTCCGCCCGCACCACACCCTCCAACTGCCCGCGACGGATAAGCGCAGCGAAGAAGCCCACATAGGCCTTGTGATTCTCCTGCAATTGGCGCGTGATGTCCGAATCGTCGGACTCGGCCAGCGCCTGGAATTGGATCTTGAGCTCATCAGAATGGGTTCCCAGGTTTCCCAGGTAGACGCGACCTATCCGCCGCAACGCCGAGATGCTGTTCCCGCCATCGAGCGCAACCTCCTGCTGCCATAGCTCGAGGATTCGTTCTCCTATCCGCTTGAGGATCCTGATGAACAGCTCTTTCTTGCTGGGGAAGTACTTGTAGATGGTGGGCTCGGCGATTCCCGCCTCGAGGGCGATATCCGCGGTGCCCGCCACGCGATAGTTGGAGCGGGCGAAGACCTTGGTCGCGGCGCGGAGTATCGCAAGCTCACGCTCGCCAGCCGGGAGGCGAGTCCGTACGGCGCGCGTCGCGCGTGACCGAGTGTCAAGCATTGAGCCTCGCTGACTGACTATGTCCCTGGCCGGCCAATCGGTTAGCCTTTCGGAAGCCCCAGCACGCGCTCGCCGATAATGTTGTGCTGAATTTCACTGGTGCCGCCGGCGATAGTGAGCGCGCGCGACGCCAGCATCCGATATGACCACTTTCCCCGGTCAATCGAGTGGGGTGCGTCGGATTCGAGCGGTCCGTAGGCTCCCAGGAGTTCCATCGCGAAACTGTTCATCCGCAGGTTGAGTTCGCTGTTCGCGAGCTTGATGACTGAACCCTCGGGTCCCGGCGGCAATCCCTTGAGCCTGCGAGTCAGCTGGCGCAGGCCAGTGTATAACAATGCAGTTGCCTCGCATGCAAATTGCGCGATTCTCTCGCGCACGCCGGAGTCTTCCCATGCGCACTTGCCGTGGCGCTGGACCGTCTTCGCCAGCTTCACCAGTTCTCTGACCGTATCAAGTCTCTCGCCCCCGTTGAAAAGACCTGAACGCTCGAACATCAGCGTGGTGACCGCGACCTGCCATCCCTGGTTCTTCTCGCCCACCAGGTTCTCCTTGGGCGCCTTGACGTCCTCGAAGAACACTTCATTGAAGTTCGCATCACCGGTTATCTGCACCAGCGGCCGGACGGTCACGCCCGGGCTGTGCATGTCGACCAGGATATAACTGATGCCCTTGTGCTTGGGGGCCTCGGGGTCGGTCCGCGCGAGCAGGATACACCAGTCGGCGCGATGCGCGTCGGAGGTCCAGACCTTCTGTCCGTTGATGATGAAGTAATCGCCCTCCTCGACGGCGCGGGTCTGCAGCGCGGCGAGATCGGAGCCGGCGTTGGGCTCGGAGTAGCCTTGGCACCAGATCTCGTCGGCCGAAAGGATCTTCGCCACGTGGCGCTTCTTCTGTTCCTCGGTGCCCCAATGCATCAGCGTTGGACCGACCAACAGGATGCCGAGGCTGTTGACGAGCACCGGCGAATCGACTTTGGCGAGTTCCTGGTTGTAGATGAGCTGCTGAGTGATCGTAGCGCCGCGGCCGCCGTACTCCTTGGGCCAGCCGATTCCGACCCATCCCGCGGCGTGCATCTTGCGATGCCATGCCAGGCGCTGTTGCCACTGGTCCCCGCCCTCCTGGTCCTTGGGCGCATTTGCCTCCAGCCAGTGGCGGAACTCGCGTCGAAACGCCTCGTCTTCGGGGCTGTAGTTGAAATCCATCGGCGTCCTCCCGGCGGGCTTCATGCTCGCCTCTCCTTTGTTAGTGAGTACTCACTGTATCGCCGAGGACGCTTTTGGTCAAACGCGTTGCGCGAAGCGGCGGAGGCCAAATTGGGAGTACCAAGACAAGTTACGAGTACGAGAAGCGAGATAGTTGATCTCACGCTCACATCGATGTCTCGTTATGTCTAGTCGCTATTCTATTTCTGCGGATAGGTGGTAATATCAATTTTGGTCGCGGATATACATTTCTCGTCGTCTATCTTCGTTATTCAGATAACCAAACAGAGCGTACGGCGATAGCTTTTCGTATCACGCCGAATGTAGTCTGGAAGGGTCGGATGGATATAGGAATCGCAGTCCGAATTTCATCCAGCCCTTCGGTGGCTCTTTTGCTCGCCTTCGGCCACGTCGCGCTGGACCAACCATGAGCGCCGGAAAGGAAGGCCCGCCGAGGCCGTTATGTATCTTCCTATTTCTCTTGGAACCGTGCTGCTAATCCTAATCGTGGTCTGGCTGGTCCGCTGACGAAAACAGGCGCTGCCGGTAAACGGCTTCGAAAGCGTCGTCGCGAATACGTCCACGATCATTCTTTCACTCTCGGCCGCTAGCCAATTCGGTCCTTTGTGAAGCGCGAAATGTATTGCGAGTGACTATTTGTAAACTCGGCAGGAGAATAGCCATTGAGGATTAGCAATTGGCGCCTCGATGTCCGCGGAGCGCTGGCGCTGATGAGTCTGTCGCTTGCGGTCTCATGCGCGCCGCAACAGGTATTGCCGCAACCATCGTTGCCCGCGCAACCCGTGGCGCCGGCTGCGGCTCCGCTTTCAAGGCCGGCAGCTTCGCCAACCAGCGCGAAAGCGTCGAGAGCCGTCAGGGCTTCCTACCAGGGAGATGCGCACGCCGGGCAGCGGACAGCCAGCGGCGAGTCGTACGACCCGGATGCTTTGACGGCGGCGTCCCGCACTTTGCCGATCGGTTCCTCAGTCGTAGTGACCAACCCGACGACGGGCGGTTCGGTGAAAGTGCGCATCAACGATCGGGGCCCGTACGTTCACGGCCGGGGCCTGGATCTGTCGAAGCGCGCGGCAGAAGAGATCGGTATCACCAAGAATGGCGTCGCGCGAGTTAAGATCAAACGCGCCGATTCGAAACCGGCGAAGAGCGAATCTCCCAACTCCAGTGCAGGTTCATCCTCGACTCCGAAATCATAATTTTTAGGATGCACAAGGGTGACGGACTCTACCTCACACCCCGCGAATGAAATTGATTCTCGCTCTAACTATCGATTTGCTCCCAGGCGCAACGTCGGGGCTAAGATGCATAGCTCGACGTGTTTTTTTCTTGACAGGGTGCGACCAACCGGATATTTTTTTTTCGCTTTATGTATATTTAGAATTTTCAGCCTGACCGAGTTATCGTTGTAGCGACGACATCCCGGCCACGGAGGCCGGAAGATGTCGAAGCTAGCCGCAGCTATCCGTAACCATTTCGTCGCATTCGCGCATTTCGAATCTAAAGCTCGTTTTCGTACAAGCCCAAGGCAGATTCTCGCTCCAAGTATCGATTTGCTCCCGGGCGCAACGTGGGGGCCAAATGTTGCCATCAATAGCCCCACGACCCGACTGCCGTGCGGTAGCAATTGGTGTTGCCGTACGGTGAGCGAAGGAGGGTAGCGCGCGATGCCGAACCAGAGCCTTATCGAGCGGCCGGGATTAGCAGGCAGAGCGTCTGAGTTACGAAGGCCGGTAGCACTGCTACCCATCCGCCTCACCGGTGCGTCAGCCGCCACCGGCCTGGCGATGCTGATCTGCGTGCTTTTGGCCTCGGCGGTTCAGCTGCGAGCGCAAACCGGCATGGGCGACAGCACCAAGCCGGAAGATGAATACCATCTTGGTTATGACGCCGGTTACCAGGCGGGCTTGCGAGCAGCAAAGGAGAAGTTGGCCGCTGAAGGCGGCGCGACAAGTACTTCTGGAAACCCGCCGACTACAACACCGAAAGATTCATCTGCGCCTCCCGCCACGGACGCTGGGAACTCGAATGCAGCATCGCGAATCACCTCGCTATGGGACGAGATGGTCAATCACGGCGCGGACAACGAGGACACGGTTTTTCATCATTCTCAAACCAGCCCGTTTTGGCTCTCAGCGCAGGGTAACTTTATCGCGCAAATGCACCCTCGTTTTCATGCTCAGTACAGTGGGCCCAACAGCCTTGATCACGCCGAAGAGCAAGCTGTATCGCGAGTCGTGACGGTCTACACCGGATTCCAGTTCGACGACAGCACCGAATTGGTGCTGGATGCGGAGTCGTCGGGGTGGAGCGGCCTCAGTCAGGGACTTGGGCTTGCGGGTTACGTCAATCTCGACGTGGTGAGGAATCCACAATTGAGCGCCGAGCCATACCTGGCGCGGCTCTGGTTACGCAAGGTCATCCGGTTGAGCGACGATAACGTGGAGGAAGAACGCAATCCCCTGTCATTGCTAACGACTCTTCCAGCTCGGCGGATCGATATTCATGTGGGCAAACTGTCGCTGCCCGATTTCTTCGACCTCAACTCCGTCGGTAGCGACAGCAATATGCAGTTCATGAATTGGACCGTCGATAACAATGGCTCATGGGACTCTGCGGCCGACACGCGTGGATACACCTATGCGGTCGTGCTCGAGTACTACGATCACGATTTTGCCGCGCGTTTTGCCGAGGCATTGGAGCCAACCGTCGCCAACGGCATCAACCTCGAGTGGAACTTGCAGAACGCTCATGCCGAGAACTACGAACTTGAATACGATCTGCACTTGATTAAGGGGAGGTTTGGGGCGATCCGGCTGCTCGGTTTCACCAACTACGCCAACATGGGCGACTACCATTTCGCGATCGACCAGTTCGAGAACCAGAAGAACAAGCTCCTCACGGTCCCGAATATAGACGACCACCCCGGGGTCCAGGCGCTCAAGTACGGCGTCGGACTCAACATGGAGCAGCAGTTGAGCGAAGAAGTCAGGTTATTCATGCGAGCGGGCTGGAACGAAGGGCAGCATGAGTCGTGGGCCTATACCGAGGTCGATCAGACCGCGTTGTTCGGCTGGGATGTCCGTGGAGACTGGTGGCGCCGCCCAAATGACAAGTGGGGAGTCGCGTTCGTCGTAAATGCCATATCGCGCCGTCATCGGCAGTACCTGGCGCTCGGCGGCCTTGGGTTCCTGCTAGGAGATGGAAATCTGTCGTACGATCCGGAAGAGATTATGGAGACCTACTACAACTTCCCGATTACGCGCGGACTGTTTGGCGCGTTCGATGTGCAGTACATTAATAATCCAGGATATAACCGCGCGCGGGGGCCGGTAATAGTGCCAGGCTTACGGTTTCATGTCGAATTGTGAAGCACCCGATAGGATAGTGTAACACTCGAACACCCTGTGTGGAGATAGCTATGGCTTCTTTTCCCAGCTCGGTTCTGCCGAAAGACATCGCCCCAGCCGTCAAGCGCGACAAGGGTTCGGCCGAGTTTTCGCCCAAGCTTTCCAGAACGGCCTCGCTCACAGCGGACCAGGCGCTTGCTCAACTCCAGAGCAGCCCGGGCGGACTGTCGGAAGAAGAGGCTATACACCGCATCGAAGTGTTCGGTCCGAACGTCGTCGCTCGTGAGCGTCGGTTCACGCGGCTGACGCTGCTGTTAAGAGCTTGTCTGAATCCCTTAGTGATTTTGCTGGTAGTTCTCGCAGTGATCTCTTTCGCGACAGCCGAGGAGGCGTCTGACCTGGTCGGCGGCGGCTTGATGGTTGTTATGGTGGTGCTAGGGGTTTCTCTGCGATTCATCCAGGAAGCGCGCGCGGACGCGGCCGCCGCGAAGCTCAAGGCGATGATTCGGGTTACCGCGACCGTGGTGCGGGAGGGCAGCGCGCGCGAGATTCCGCTCGCGGAACTGGTTCCCGGCGATATTGTAAGGCTTTCCGCGGGTGACATGATCCCGGCTGACATCCGCGTCCTGTCGTGCAAGGACCTCTTCCTCATTCAAGCCAGCTTGACCGGCGAATCCTTTCCGGTTGAAAAGTTCGATCTTCCGGAGCCATCCGACAAAAACTCGCCGCTTGAACTCAAGAACGTGTGTTTCCTGGGCACCAGCGTCGAGAGCGGTACGGCTACCGCGGTAGTCATAGAGACCGGCCTGAAAACCTACCTCGGCACCATGGCCAGCGCGATCACGCAGGCGCCGCCGCCGACCAGCTTCGATCGGGGTGTTTCAGGGTTTACCTGGTTGATGATCCGCTTCATGGCGGTGATGGTGCCGATGGTCTTCTTGATCAACGGCTTTAGCAAGCATCGATGGGGCGAAGCTTTTCTGTTCGCGCTTGCCGTCGCGGTGGGCCTCACCCCGGAAATGCTCCCGATGATCGTCAGCGTGTGCCTGTCCAGAGGCGCGATGCTGATGTCGCGCAAAAAAGTAATCGTCAAGAGGCTCAACTCGATTCAGAACCTGGGCGCGATGGATGTGCTGTGCACCGACAAGACCGGCACGCTCACAATGGACCACGTCATACTCGAGCAATATTGCGACGTCGCCCGGCAGAAAGACGAAGGCGTCCTGGAGTTCGCGTTCCTGAACAGCCATTTCCAGACTGGCCTGAAGAACGTTCTCGACCGCGCGGTCCTTCAGCACGGCGAGCTTCATCAGGATCTGCGGACCGCGGAATATTCCAAAGTTGATGAGATCCCTTTCGATTTCAGCCGTAAGATGATGTCCGTGGTGGTAGCGAATCCAGCGGGAGATCATCGTTTGATCTGCAAAGGAGCGCCGGAATCGGTCTTCGGCCGCTGCGCGCAGTTCGAGCTCGAGGGTGAGACCTACCCGATGGATCCGGTCATTCTGGAAGACCTCAAGGAGGAATACGACAAGCTTTCGGCTGACGGCTTCCGCGTACTGGCTATCGCCTATCGCGACTGTGAGCCCAAGCCGGTCTACAGCAAAGAGGACGAGGAAAAGATGATCCTGAAAGGGTACATCGCATTTCTCGATCCGCCCAAAGATACCGCGGCCCCCGCGATCGCCGCCCTGAAAAAGCACGGCGTCACCGTAAAAGTCCTGACCGGTGACAATGAACTTGTATCACGGAAGATTTGCGGTGAAGTCGGGCTCCTTATTGATCACGTGCTCACGGGCGCGGCGATTGAGAACATGAACGATGCTGAGTTGGCGACGGCGGCGGAAAGCGCCATCTTGTTTGTTCGCCTCTCGCCCTTCGATAAGCGACGGATCATAACAGCGCTGCAGAGCATAGGACGGGTGGTCGGGTTTGTGGGCGATGGCATCAACGATGCGCCCGCGCTGCGCGCCGCTGACGTGGGAATTTCGGTGGATACGGCGGTGGACATCGCCAAGGAGGCCGCGGACGCAATTTTGCTGGAAAAGAGCCTGCTGGTGCTCGAGGAAGGTGTAATCGAGGGGCGCAAGGTCTTTGCCAATATTCTCAAATATATCCGGATGGGCGCCAGCTCGAACTTTGGAAATATGTTCAGCGTGCTCGGCGCGAGCCTCTGGTTGCCCTATTTGCCGATGTCGCCGATCAAGATTCTCACCAACAACCTGCTCTACGATTTCTCGCAAGTGCCGATCCCAACGGATGAGGTCGATCCCGAGCAAGTCGAGAAGCCCCGTCCGTGGTCGATGGGCGAAATCGCCAAATTCATTATCTTCATAGGGCCATGCAGCTCGGTTTTCGACTATACGACCTATCTGATCATGTGGTTCACTTTTAAGTGCAGCAATTTGGGGTTGATAGCGCCACCGGAACTGGCCGCCCGTTTCGCCCACGCGACTCTTGGCAATCCGGACTCAACTTATGCGGCGGCTTTGTTCCAGACGGGATGGTTCGTCGAGTCACTGCTAACTCAAACCCTGATTATCCATGTCATCCGAACCAACAAGGTCCCGTTCGTCCAGAGCCGTGCCAGTTGGCAGTTGATCATGACTTCCGCGGCCATAATGTTAGTCGGGGTATGGCTACCGTCTTCCCCGATTGGGTGGTGGCTTGGCATGGTTCCTCTTCCGTTCCACTTCTGGCCGCTGCTGCTGCTGACGCTCTTGTTGTATGTCGTGCTAACCCAGCTGGTTAAGGTATGGCTGGTTCGCAAGAGGTGGATTTGAACTGCCGGGTTAAAAGGAAGATGTGCGCTACCTATACCGAGATCACGCACTAAAGCCATGAAGTTGCTTTCTAGCGCCATTCGCCTTTTGGCGGTGATATCGATCATCCTGCTGGTCGCGATCTCCGCAGTTTTGGCGCGGTCGTGGTCGTATCACTATCATCCGGTCTCGGAGGCCACGCCGGTGGCCACTCCGACGATGGCTGCACTCACCGCTTCCGAACCGTCGGCCAAGCTCCTCAAGCGAGCTATCGTTTCGGATCTCGCCGTTTTCGCGCAGGACCACAACCTGGAGCCCAGGACGGGGTATTCCGATCATATGGAGTACGTGGCCAGCCAGCTATTACTTTTTGATGGTATGAATTCGCCGGAAGCTCTCAGTATGTTTGCAAGCTTGAGCGACTACTATCTCGGCGCTCCCACAGAAAAGCTTTATCAGTGCCTGGCGCTGCGAAAAGGCAAAGCCCTCGAGCCGCTGCTGGAGCACTATCTTCACGACGGGAACCCTGAATGTATAAACGAGCTCGGCCAGGACTTCAGCAAACCGAGTGCGTCACTAGATGGATATGCGCTTTGCTCCACCAGTCAACAGCAGGAGAAGCGCCTCACCGATTTGATCGCCAGGATTGATAATGGCGAGTCCTGTGCCGACAGCGAGCTGGCCCCAATCAGCGGCAGCGGACGCAAATGAGCAGAACCGGCGGTCTTTGGTTCCTCATATAACGCAATTTAACTCCATCGCGGCACCTGCGGATGTATATCAACCGGCAAGGGAGTAAAAGATTGAAAGGAGTCAGAAGAATGAAATACACAACGAATTCCGCAGTGGCTATTTGTGTTGGTATTGCGATGGTATGGCTGGTCGGCTGTGCGCCGACTACTCATGTCACCGAAACCACGACGACCAGGGAATACGATACGACCAATCCGCCGGTGATTGTGCCGGCGCCGATCGCGAATTCAAGCACGACCACGACCACCCAGTATGACAACGGCACCGTGCAGCGGACGTATACGCAGCCGGCGCCCTACACGCCTCCCGATCAGACCACAACCACGGTAACGACGAATGCAAACAACGGAACCGTACAGAAGCAGACCACCACGACGTATCCGTCCCCGTAATGCACTCGTTGAGCAATATCGCAACCGATGAGAAGAGACCAAGGAGAATATCATGTTGCTATTAATCATTATCTTGATCCTGTTGTTCGGTGGCGGCGGTGGTTACTATGGTTATAGTAACTACGGTCCCGCCGGAGGTGTTGTACCGATCATACTCGTCGTGCTGGTGGTCTGGTTGCTGCTCGGTCGCGGCGGTCTCTGACGGTTCGCTTAGAGCCGGGCAGGTATCAATTGGATTCGTCGGGTTTTGTTACCAGCGTAACTAAGCCGTGCCGCGTTTTGGTGGACCTGTTCGTGTCGCAGGCGTAGCGTGACGATCGACACAGATAGGGTCGTAATAGTCCGGAAGGCGCCCAAGGAGCATCCCGGGTGACTTTAGTCAATATTGTTGTGATCCTGGTCGTGGTGGGCTTGGTGATGTGGCTAATCAATACCTACATCCCGATGGCCGCAGCTATCAAGAGTTTACTCAATATTGTCGTGTTCGTGGTTGTGTTGATTTGGATTTTGCAAACGTTCGGTTTGATCGGAGCTATCCCTGGACTCAAGATGCCGGCGTTGAAGTGATCGGCGATCGCTTGCAAATGAAATTGGATGTAAATCGGCAAGCAAAAAATCAGCCGCCCTGTAAGCGGTCGTTCTTCCAGCAGCCGAGCGGCATTCGTCGCGAGGCAATGGGCGAAAAGGCGAGCATCCGGGAGACTCCCCCCTTCCGCGGTGCTCGCCAAATTTTTTCCCGACTGGACTCTATCGAAACAAAGAACTATGCATAGCAACCCCGGAAATCAGAGGTAACAAGAATGACCTTCGAAGAAACCGCAAATTCCACCGTCCGAACCGCAATGGATCAGGGCCGGCAAGCGGCAGACAAAGCGACCCAGGCAGTCAAGGACGGCTACGACGCGGCGCAGCAATTCGTCAAGGACAAGGGAGTTGACTTTGACCTGCGTGAGTTCGTGCGCCGTGAGCCGTGGTTTGCAATCGCCGCCGCGTTTGCGGTCGGCTACGTCGCTGCTCAGATCGTTCGGCGCGTTTCCTGAGCTCAGGCGCAAGCGCCATGAATAGTTCAGCAGAGGCCGTCTCGGCGGATGCGGATGAGAGGCTGCGCCGCCGGGAACGTGGCGTCGGCGAATTCGTCAGAGAGGAACCGCTTACCGCGTTGGCTATCGCCGGCGCCGCCGGATTCATCCTCGGCGGAGGAGCCAACAGCCGCATCGGGCTTGCGCTTCTGACCATCGTGGGACGAATTGCGCTGCGCGGCGCCGCCACCAGTTTCATCGTCGGCCTGGTCACCGGCGATGACGACAACCGAAACACGGAGCGTGCAAAAGCTCGCGGCGAAAGCCACGACAATGGAAAACATGTCGACGGAAGAACAGATTTCCGCGATCCAGACTGAACGCGACGATGCGCGCCAGGACCTGCGCGACACCTTGAGCGAGGTCAATGCGAAAGTTGGGCGCGCGGAAGGCGGGATGCGTCCCGACCATGTCATCGAGAGCCATCCCGTTGGAGCCTCGTTGATGGCTGGGGCGTTGGGCTTTCTGTTCGGCTCGGTCGTCAACAACCGCGGCGCGGGTCCGATCGTGATCGCAGCATTGCTCGGCTTCGCATTCTCAAAACACGAGCCAAACGACCAGGGCTAAGGCGTCGCGAACACGAGATGCACGGCTGATCCATGACAGACAAACAATCTCACGCCGCCAACGGCGCACCGGAGACTTTGCACGATTGGCCGACGCTGGTGGCCAGGGCCGTCGACGATGTATCGCGCATCCTTCAGTCCGAGGCCCGGATGCTGCAGACCAACATGGGCGCGGCGCTGGAGACGCACCTGGCTAGTGCAACAGTCACGCTAACGGTGACCGCAGTGATCGTTTTCGGCGCGGTATGCATTGTATGCGCCGCGATACTGCTGCTTCATAAATGGCTACCGCTGTGGCAGGCGTTCGGAATCGCGGGCGTCGCTATCTTGCTGATCGGGATCGCGATTCGCGCAATCATGAGGCCTCCAGCCGGGCTCAAATCCGCGGAGTCATAGACCAATGAAGCCAATAGTAATCGTCGGTGTGATTATCGCCCTGCTCGGAGTGTTGGGACTCGCGATACCGGAGTTCACGACCAACGAGACCAAGAACGTCGTGTCACTCGGCGACTTGAAGATCCAGGCCAACGAACCGACTTCGCATAGCGTGCCGCCACTTGTGAGTGGCGCGGCGATTATCATTGGCTTGGTATTGGCCGGCAGCGGCCTCTATCAGAAATCATGACGGCTTGAACGACCAGGGCACCGGCTTCTTATCAAAAAAGGCCGCGAGCCCCGAACGGGTTTCGTCGCTGATGTGGGGCGCTGCGGTGTACTCTGTCATGCTCATCGCTATCGCCTGACCGGAAAATTTGCACATCAGTGACTTGGTTGTGGCCTCCGCTTTTGGCGCATTCGTCGCGATCGCATCTGCCCATGCAAGCGCGGAGTCGATTACCTCTCCAGGCGGTACGACCCTATTGATCAGTCCGAGCGCTTTCGCCTGATCGGCGGTCACCAGTTCGCCGGTGAGCAGCAGATATCTCGCGACGCGTTCACCCACCAATCGCATCAGATGGAGGATTACCATCCCCGCCTGAATCCCGTGCTTCATTTCGGTGTAGCCAATTCGTGCGCTGTCGGCGGCGACCGCCAAATCGCAGGCACTCAAGAAGCCGGCGCCGTTGCCGACGGCGATTCCATTGACGGCGGCTATGGAAGGCTTGCCCAGGCGATACACGCGCTCGATCAACGCCTCGCCGCGAAGTGCGCCCTCCCAGACCTTGCCGCAATCGTCGATGCGTAGCTGGTCGAGGATTGTGCGCAGCTCGCCGAGGTCCATCCCGGCTGAAAATGCGGAACCCGTACCCGTGAAGACAAGGGCCCGCACGCGCCGATCCTCTTCGGCGCGCGCAATCGCGGCCATGAGCGCGTCGATCATTGCGGAACTCAGGGCGTTGCGATGGTCCGGGTTGTTGAGCGTGATTATCGCGGCCGGGTATCGAGTTTCGTACAAAACGATTTGCTCCGCCATGTTCTCCATCCTTTGTCGCCGACCTTCAGTGAAATCAGCCGATGAAAGACTAGCGTGTGGTACCTTCGATGTCACCGTTACAGACTGCCAGCCGTGCTTCGATCACACCGGGGCGGGCCTGTTTTCGCCTGCGGAACTTTAGTTGACAAGATTCTCTCGCTTCATTGAGTCGGCTACGATGCGTCGAGCATGGCCGCATGGGAAACCGCCGCTCGGCTTAAAGCATAGCCTTGACCTTCAGCGGGACCCGGGATGCCTTGCGCAAGGATAACCATCGATGATCGATCAAAAGCCGCTGCGCGGTGTCCGCGTGCTGGACCTGACGCGCGTATTGGCCGGTCCGTTCTGCACGATGAATCTGGCGGACCTCGGCGCCGAGGTAATCAAAATTGAGATGCCGGGCGGCGGCGACGACTCGCGCAGCTTTGCGCCGATGATGCCGTCGGGCGACTCGGGCTACTTCTACAGCGTCAATCGTGGCAAGCGCAGCGTCACGCTCGACTTGCGGATCGAAGCGGGCGCCGCGATCTTTGTCGAGCTGGCGGCAAAATCGGATGTCGTGGTCGAGAATTTTTCGCCGGGCACGATGGATCGTTTCAAGCTCGGCTATGCGCGACTCAAAGCCGCCAATCCGAAGATAATTTTGTGCTCGATCTCGGGTTTCGGACAGACCGGGCCGATGGCTTCCGCGCCCGCCTACGACATCGTGGCGCAGGCGCTCGGCGGCACCATGAGTATCACCGGCAATCCCGGCGGCGCGCCGGTCCGATGCGGCGTGTCGGTGGGCGATCTGTCGGCGGCGATGTACGCCGTGGTTGCGATCATGTCGGCGTTGCGGGTGCGCGATCGTGACGGGGTCGGCAATCACGTCGATATCGCGATGCTCGATTGTCAGGTGGCGATGCTCGAGGACGCGCTGGCGCGCTACTCGATATCGGGCAAGATTCCGGAGCGGATCGGCTCGCGGCATCCGTCGATCACGCCGTTTCAACAGTTTCGCGCCGCCGACGACTACTTTGTGATGGGTGTGGGCAACGAGGCGATCTGGCTGCGCTTTTGCGACGTGATCGCGATGCCGCAACTCAAAGACGATTCGCGATTTCTGACCAACTCCGATCGCACCGCGCACCATCCCGCGCTCGAGGCGATCCTGGCGCGCATCTTCGCGACCAGACCGCGCGAGCATTGGTTGCGCCTGCTCGCCGACGCGTCGGTCCCGTGCGCTCCAATCGCCAACGTCGAAGAAGTCACCCGCGATCCGCATCTGGCCGCGCGCAACATGATCCTGCACGCGGACCATCCGGATTTTGACGGCCTGATCGTGCCCGGCTCGCCGCTCAAGAGCGCTGTCGATGGCGACACCGACATCCCGTCGACTCGCGCGCCGCGCCTGGGAGAGAACACCGACGAGGTGCTGGCAAGCGTGCTGGGCTACGACTCTAAGCGGCTGTCAGAACTGCGCCGGCGTAGTATCATATAGGCTTAACGACTAGCGGCCGCACGAATCGACGCAAGGCCGCAGAGGAGAACAGCGTGCGCGAAGTTGTTATCGTCGATGGAGTCCGGGTGCCCCTTGGCAAAGCCGGCAAGGACAAGGGCTACTACCGGGACATCCGCGCCGACGATCTCGGCGCGATCTGTATCCGCCGGCTGCTCGAAAAAAATCCGAAGCTCGATCCGAAAGAGATCGAAGACGTGGTCTGGGGATGCGCCAATCAAAGCGGCGAGCAGGGCCTCAACGTCGGCAGAATGATCGGATTGCTGTCGGGGCTGCCGGTCGAAGTTGCAGGCACGACGCTCGATCGCCAATGCGGCTCGAGCCTGCAGGCGGTCAACTTCGCGGCGATGGAAATAATGACCGGCGCGGGCGAAGTGATGCTCGCGGGCGGCGTCGAGCACATGACGCACGTCGCGATGGGATCGGGGATTTTGCCCAATCCCAAGCTGCTCGAGATGTTCCCGCAGGACATGTACTTCATGGGGCTGACGGCCGAGCGGCTGGCCGCGATGTACAAGATCAAGCGCGAGGCTTCGGACGCATTCTCGCTGCGCTCGAACATGCGCGCGGTGGCGGCGCGCGAACGCTTCAAAGAAGAAATCGTGCCGGTCAAGCTGCCCGACGGCGCGGTCGTGGACATCGACCAGGGACCGCGCGCGGAAACGACTTTGGAAAAGCTGGCCGGGCTCAAGCCTTCATTCAAGCCCGACGGCCAAGTGACGGCCGGCAACTCCTCGCAGTTGAGCGACGGCGCGGCCGCCGTGCTGCTGATGAGCGCGGAGCGTGCGCGGTCACTTGAATTCAAACCGATGGCGAAGATTCGCGCGACTGCGGTGGCGGGAGTCCGTCCGGAAATAATGGGATGGGGTCCGGTGGCCTCGACCCGCAAGGCGCTGGCGCGCGCCGGACTCAAAATCGGCGACATCGATCTGTTCGAAATCAACGAGGCATTCGCGGCGCAGGTCCTCGCCTGCAACACCGAACTCAAGATCGACGAGCAGCGGCTCAACGTGAACGGCGGCGCCGTCGCGCTCGGGCATCCGCTGGGATGCTCCGGGGCGCGGCTGGTGGTGACCTTGACGCATGAGATGCGCCGGCGTGGGGTGCCGCTCGGAGTGGCGACGATGTGTATCGGGATCGGACAGGGTATCGCGACCGTAATCGAGCAGGTATGAACGGCAGGCCACAGGTAGTCCGCGCGCTCGCCTTAACAATCGCGCTGGCGCTGATCGTGGGTGCATTCTTCAACTTCAACTTCAAGAAGCGCGAAGAGCCCAAGCCGCTGCTGCGGCTCGACACGCCCCAGGCGAACCCGTCGCCGGCGGATGAGGGCCTGGATTTCAGCGCGCCCGGCCTCGACGGCAAAGAAATCGACCTGAGCCATTACCGGGGCCATCCCGTGATCGTCGATTTCTGGGCGACCTGGTGCGGGCCGTGCCGCAAGCAGATTCCCGAGCTGGTCGCGCTCTACAACAAGTACAACAAGTCGCGCGGCCTGGCGGTAATCGGCGTCTCATGCGACCTGATCCAGGGCGACGGAGGAGCGGATGCGGTCGCGCCGTTTGTCGAAGAGTTCCGAATCAATTATCCAATCGCGCTGGCCGACGAGCGGCTGGTCGATAGCATGGGAGTCGAGGCGCTACCGACGACACTGTTTGTCGGACCTGACGGCAAGATGGTTTCGCGAGTAGTAGGCGCGGGCCGTCCGGGCGAGATCAGCGCAAACGCGAAGCTGCTGCTCGACGGCGTCAAGGGCCACAGCTCGCCGAGCAAGCCTGCGGAGGGCAGCGGCCACGTCGTCAATATTGATTTTAACTGAGCGAGCCGGAGCCAGCCCCTGTGCGGCGCGTGGCTATGATCATGCCCGATGACCAGCATAGCTTGCACAGCGAGAGCCGCCGGTCCCGCTCAAGTTGAGCGACAAGTGCATCGACTTTGGGTGCGTGGCCATCGGGCCAATTCGGCTGCGGCAGGAGATCGTCGATAACATAAAAACCACCGGGGCGCAGCAGCGCGAGCGCGTCTTCGAGGTGGTCGAACTTGCCCGGCCATGTATCAGCGAAAATCAGATCGAACTGGCGCTCGCCCAGTTCTCGCAGAAGCGATGCACCGTCCTCGGCGCGGAAGGTGACGCGACGGTCATGCCCGAGATGCCGCTTGGCGATCTCGAGGAACTTTGCTTCGCCATCGACCGTGAGCAGCGTCGCCGCAGAGTCCATCCCGTCGAGAATCCAGGCCGTGGATGCGCCCGTTCCGGTGCCGAGTTCGAGCAGTGCACCACCCGGCTTTGAGGCGGCGAGCGTGCGAAGCATCGCGCCGGTTCGGCGTTCGCTGATCATCGTAAATCCGACCGTTGCCGTATCGTGCTCGATTGCGCTCAGCACCGCAGGCCTCCCCGAATCGACCGTATCATTCATCGTGGCTCGCTTTCCGTCCGGTTGAATCTTCCGAGTCAGATTACGTTTGGGTTAATCACGCAGCAAGCAGCGAAGCCGCGGGGGCTGGCCCCTGCCTGTTGTGGATTCGCGAGCGTGATGCGCGTTAAGATGCCGGGTTGAATCGTAGCAACGCGCGGAATCGAGCGAGCGATATATTTTTTCTTTTTTGAGCGATGGACCCGAAAGAAATTGAGACGATGATTGCGCGCGGGATTCCGGACGCGCAGGTCGAGGTGCGCGACTACACCGGCGGCGGAGACCATTTCGAGGCGATTGTGGTGAGCCCGAGTTTCGAGGGCAAGGGTCTAATCGAGCGGCATCAACTGGTCTATCAGGCGCTGGGCGACGCGATGCGCGTGAAGGTGCATGCGCTAACGCTCAAGACCTTGACGCCGGCGCAGTATCAGAACCGGAGGTAATGGAATCAAATGGCGAACATAACCGAAAAAATCGAATCTGCGGTCAAAGAAAACAAGGTCATGATTTTCATGAAGGGCAACCGCAGCTTTCCGCAATGCGGTTTCTCGGCGGCGACGGTTGCTATTTTCGAGGAGTTGGGCGTGCCGTTCGCGACCGCCGACGTGCTCAGCGATCCCGAACTGCGCGACGCGATCAAGCGCTATAGCAACTGGCCTACGATTCCGCAGATTTATATCGACGGTAAGTTCGTCGGCGGCTGCGATATTATTCGCGAGCTGCACGAGACGGGCGAGCTCGAGCCGATGGTGAAGGCGGCGCTCGCCACGCCAGCGCATCAGTAGCAGGGGGCAGGATCGCTTTCTCACTGGCTCAGTGGTCGCGCGAAAAATTGGTAATGAAGCGAAGGTGATCTGATGCCTGCATGCAGGCAATGCGGCAAGGACAACGCGGAGGGCATGGTATTCTGCGGTTACTGTGCGACTCCGCTGGCGAGGCCGACAGGCAACCCTGCATCACCGCAGCCGAGGCAGAGTGGCAATCTCGTTTCGCCGCCGCAGCTGTTCAAGCCAGAAATCCGCACGCCGGTGTTCCACACGCCTCCGCCCCCAAGCGGTGACGGCAAGGAGAAGGGCAAGAGCAAACTCGAGTTGCTTCCGTGGAGCGAACTTTCACTCGCTCAGAGGGCAGGACGATCGATCGCCGCGCTGGTCGTGCTGCTTCTGATCTTTATCGCCGTTCGCGTACTGTGGAGCAGCCTCCGTGGTGCGACGAGCGGAACGAGTGAAAACGCGCCTTCGGCTGAAAATTCCGGAGTTCCGGTTACCGAAGGCGACCGCAAGGATGGAATCGAATCGCTGTGCAAGGTATTTCAGATCTACGGAATGCCGAAGAACGACCACGATGCGACCGAAGCCGCGCGCAACGCGGCTGAACTGTTCAAACTCGCCGGCGATCAGTCGCGCGAGCGCAGCGCGTACATTCTGACCACGATTGTGCGCGAGTTCCGCAGCGGCAAACTGTCGCAACCCGACTGCGCGGAGGCGGGGGCGCCGGTCGGCACGACGCAACAAGGCACCGACAATTCGACTCCCGACGTCAACCGGTGAGCAGGGGCCGCGGTTCATCCACCGGGCTAAGGCTTATCGAATTGCCCGCGGGTGGTCGTCCAGTAATAGATCGGCACGCCGCTCAGCGCGATCAGCAATCCCGGCCAGGTGAAGCGGGGCTTCAAAATCAACAAATCGACCATCAAGGCCGAGGCCGCGACGATGTAGAGCGCCGGCACCAGAGGATAACCCCACGCGTGGTACGGACGCAGGGCGCCTGGGAGCCGCCGGCGCAGCACGAACACGGCTGACACTGTCAGCACGTAAAACATCAACTGCGCGAAGATCACGTAATCCAGCAGTTCGGAATAAGTGCCCGACAAGGTTAGAAGCGCCGCCCAAATCCCCTGCATCACCAGCGCGACGGCGGGCACGCTGGCGCGATTGAGACGTCCGGCGGCGGCGAAGAAGACCCGGTCCCGGGACATCGCGTAAATCACGCGCGCACCGGTGAGGATGAGTCCGTTGGCGCATCCAAAGCCGGAGATCATCACGAGGATTGCGGTGATCTTTGCACCCGCACCGCCCCACACCACTTGCATCGCCGCGGCGGCTACGCGATCGCTGGATGCGTGCGCGATTCCGCGCCCCACGACACTCGATGCGTCCGCAGTTCCCGACGCGGGCAGCTCACAGAGATAGGCAACGTTGGTGAGGATATAGAGCGCAATCACTACGCCGGTTCCAAAGGCAAGCGCCCGAGGAAGATCGCGTTTGGGATTGCGGACCTCGGCCGCCGCAAAGGTGACGCTCGCCCATGCGTCGGCTGAGAAGAGCGCACCCACCATCGCGGCGCCGAACACGCCCACACCAGCAATTGAAATGGAACCGGCACCGAGGAATGCGGTCGAGCTGCCGAAATTGGCGCGAATCGCGACTGGATTCGGCGCGATCAGGCATCCGACCGCGAAAATCAGGCATAGCGAGAGAATTTTGGCTGTGGTGAAGGAGTTTTGCAGCCACCGGCCCATATTGAGGCCGCGCAGATTAGCCGCAGTGAGGACCGCGATCACAACGATCGCCCCCGCGCGCTCGCCCGACAGTCCGGCGCCGCCGGCGCCGATCCAGAGGTTCGAGCCGAGTATGGGCCACATGACGCCCGCGAATCGTGCAAACGCAACTGCGACAGCCGCGATCGTGCCGGTCTGGATGACGAGCAGCAGCGTCCAGCCGAACATGAACGCCCACATTCCGCCGTAAGCCTCGCGCAGATAGACGTATTGCCCACCCGCCTGGGGCATCATAGCGGCGAGTTCGCCGTACGCCAGTGCGCCCGCAATCGTCATCACGCCCGCCACCAACCAGACCATCAGCAGCGCGGTGGGAGTACCGACCTGACGGGTGATATCAGCAGAAACGATGAAGATGCCCGAGCCAATCATCGAGCCGGCCACCAGGGTCACGGAGTCGAAGAGTGAAAGACCCGGCTTCAAGTGCTCGGAGGAAGGGGCGGGCTCGCCGACGGTATTCGCCATGGCGAACGCATCGTAGCACTAGCATCGTGTCGAAAAACCAGCCCGGGAAAATTCAGTTTTGACTACTCGTTGATCTTATTTGCAAACAGGACTTAGCTGGGACTGGTTCCAGAAAAACGCTTTACCACGGGAGGCGACGGATGCCGACAAAGAAAAAGACCGCGAAACGGAAGAAGGCTGTGAATCCCGCGCTCAGGCAACTTGAGCAGCTGCGCAAGACCGTCAAGATGCTGCGGGTCAAGCTCGAACGCGAGACCAGGGCGCGAAAGATCGAAGCCCGCGTCAAGAGCGAGGCGCAAAAGGCCCGCGCGCTACTGGCATCGCGGATTGCGGCGCTGCGCGAGCAGGGACGCAAGCTCGCCTCGGATCTGAGGTCGGCACTGGGGGACGCCAGCAAGCGCGACGCGGCCCGCCAGCAGGCGATTGCCAAGATTGCGGAGCTCAGGGCGGAGTACGCGAAGAAGTCTGCGGAGCTGAGGTCGGAGTTGTCGCGGACGACCGCGGAGCTGGCGCGCAAATCGGAGGAACTGAAGAAGCTTGCGGGAGAAGCGGCGCATCGCGCGGTCGAGATAATTCGCGGCGAAGAGCATCACGCGGCGGCCGAAGCGGGTGCGAGCCCGCAACCGCACAAAGAAGCCCCGCCGGATGAAACTGCGGGCAGCAGATATGAGAAGGAGACCGATGAAGAGCAATAGATCGCGGGAGTCGGCCGCGATCCTGTGGCCGGACTGAGAGTTTATTTGCAGAGATAACCCGCGCCGAGACTCGGACACCGACGTAATAGGGCCCGAGTCAGCGATTCGGCGGGTTCCTCCCGAGCAGCGCCCGGTCAGCGAGCCTCCCGCGCGCCGACGGCTCTAGACGGCGCGCGGGAACCCGCTTAGGAACGAGAAAAGTACGTCGTCGTCACGGTGACCGCATTGATCGGTCACCGCAACGGATCAAGCACCAGGCAATGCTACGGACTAGCCGGAGCGGCAGGTGCTCCAGGCGCGCCAGGTGCTCCCGGTGCGCCAGGTGCTCCCGGTGCGCCAGGTGCGCCGGTCTCGCCGGTTGCCGCCGCGGCGGGGCTGGCCGCCTCGGCGGGCGCGGCCGCAGATGCGGCAGCCTCGGGAGGGGCAGGAGCCGTCTCTTCGGTCTTGTTGCAAGCCGTGGCGAAGAACATCGAAATTAGTGCCAGAAGCAGGACCTTGCGCATCGCTTTCTCCTTGATTGCTCGGTGCTCACTTGAACCCAGAAACTCGAAACGCGCCAAGAATACGATAGGCGCGGCGTAACTTCAAGCGCGCATTTCGCGTCGGATTTAACAGCCTGTCGGCGCGAATCGCGGGGGGCCGGCAAAGAAATTTTTGACTATTTCGTGGGCATCTGTATGATTCGATCATTATTTGGCAATCTTTATGTGGCGCCTTAGATTTTAGGGGCGGATGAGGTGGAGGTAAGCGGTGGAAGAGCGGCGCGTCATTCTCGCGGGCATTGGGCTCGCAAATCGGCACAATTCTCGAATCGTCGAGCATGAACTCGACATGGTGCGAAGCGCGGAGCGTCCGGTCGCGGGTGTGCGGCCGCTCACGCGAATTCTTAACTGGCTGATGCCCTCGGGACGGCTGGTAGGTCCGCCGATGCGCTCGGTGGCGCGGGAACTTGAAGAGACCTACCCCGGCCGCGATAGCTGAGCACAGAGCCGGGGCTGCATCGCGTTTCGCCCGCGAGGAGGAAGATTACGATGAGCGTGATCTCGCGAATCTCGACGAACACGCCGTGGGAACCGATCGTCGGCTATTCGCGGCTGGTGAGGGCCGGCGACATTGTCGCCGTCTCGGGCACCACCGCCACCGACGAGCGAGGGCTAATCGTAGGCGCGGGACAGATGTACGTGCAGGCGCGCCAGGCGCTGGTCAATATTCGTGCGGCGCTCGAGCGCGCGGGTCTCGCGATGCATCACGTCATTCGCACGCGGATGTTCGTCACCGACATGGGACGTTTTGCGGAAGCGGCGCGCGCGCACAAGGAATTCTTCGCTGACTCGCCTCCCGCGTCCACGGTCGTTGAAGTGCGCCGGCTGGCTAATCCCGACATGATGATCGAGATCGAAGCCGACGCATACGCAGGCACAGCGAATAGCCAAACGGCGGGCAGCGTTGTCGCCGCGACGGCGCCAAAACTGGGAGCGCAGGCCAAGTCGAAGACAACGACGAAGCCGCCGATGAAATCCGCAAAGAAGCCCGCTTCGAAGAAGCCCTCACGCCGCAAGTAACAGCGCTGGAAAGACGCGGCTACGGTTCGAGCGCGGCGGAGTGGATTCCTTCGGCGCCGCTGGCGGAATGAAATGCGTTGGCGGCGGACGCGATATACGGCTCGGGATAAACCCCGATCAAGATCGTAGCGAGCGCTGCCAGTCCGATTGCCGCCACCAGCGCGGGCCGCGCACTCAGGCGCTCAACTTCGACACCGCCCTCCTGCATATACATCGCGACCAGCACATAAAAGTAGTAATAGGCAGAGACCACACTATTGAGTACAGCGATTATTACCAGTCCCACGTATCCCTGATGCAGCGCCTCGCTGAAGATGTAGAACTTGCCAACGAAGCCGGCCATCGGAGGAACCCCCGTCAACGACAACAGAAAGATAGCCATTGCGCCGGCGAGCAACGGCTGGCGCGCTGCCAGGCCGCGAAAGTCGCTAATCTGATTACCTACTTCGCCGCGCCGTTCCAGCGCGATTACTACTGAGAACGCGCCCAGGTTTGTGAATGCATAGCCGAGAAGATAGTAAAGAATCGCCGGCCCCGATCGCACTCCCGCCGCCATGCCAAGCAACAGATAGCCCGCGTGCGCAATCGCCGAGTATGCAAGCATCCGCTTGATATTGGTCTGGACGACGGCGATTAGATTTCCGCCAGTCATCGTCAACGCCGCGATCACCCAAAGCACTGTCTGCCAGTGCGCACCGACGGACGGAAAATCGACCATGAAGACGCGAATAAAGGCGGCGAACGCGGCGAGCTTCACGCCCACCGCCATGAAGGCGGTCACTGGAGTCGGCGCGCCCTCATAAACGTCCGGCGCCCACATATGAAATGGCACTGCGGCGACCTTGAAGCCAAACCCGATCAGCATCATGCCGATTCCGGCCAGCAGCAGCGGATTCGATCCCATCGCGCCCGAAGCAAGTGCGTCGTGTATCGGGCCAAGCTTGATAGTGCCCGTCGCGCCGTATACCAGCGCGATTCCATAGAGCAGGAAACCGGTCGAGAACGCGCCTAGCAAAAAATATTTTATTGCCGCTTCATTCGATTTGGCGTTGCGACGCATGATTCCCGCCAGCACGTAAACCGTAATCGACATCGTCTCGAGACCGAGGAAGATGACTATCAGGTCGCCAGCCGCCGCCATCAGCATCATGCCGAGCACGGAAAACAGCAGCAACGAATAGTATTCGGCGCCGGGAATACGGTTCTCGGCGGCGTAATCGAGCGACATCATCACGGTGAACATCGCGGCGATCAAGATCACCAGTTCGAAAAATGCCGAAAAACTGTCGACCGAGATCGCGCCCGCAAAAGCGACCCCGTACTGTCCCAGGATTCCCAGCGTGAATACGAACGCAACCGCGAGCGACGCCAGCGTCAGCAACCCCAGCCCTTCGCTTTCGCTGTCGTCGACGCGCACTCCAGCCAGCAGCACCGCCATCGCGGCCACGGTGACCACGACCATTGGCAGGATTGGCAACCAGGCGAAGTTGATTGCAGCCAGGTTAAAGGGACTCATCGTGCGGCCGCCGCCATCTCGGGTTCGCGGTTTGGTGTCGGCCGACCCGGCGAAAGAGCAGCCAGACGATTCGGCTGTCGTTCAAGCTCGAGACGAGCCTCCGCGACATTTGCTCTCGCGAGCATTGCAGTCACCGACGGTTCGATCCTGCTGATCAGCGGACGCGGAAAAAGCCCCATGAACAGCATCAACGCGATTACCGGCGCCATCACCGCAATCTCGCGACCGGTCAGATCGCTGATCGTTTCGTTCACCGCCCTGGTGATCGGTCCAAACATCACGCGCTCATAGGTCCAGAGCATGTAGAGCGCGCCCAAAATCACTCCCACAACTGCGAAAACAGCAGCCAGCCTGATTCGCAGGAACGCCCCGAGCATGATCAGAAACTCGCCGACAAAGCCGTTGAGCCCCGGCAGGCCGATCGACGAGAGCATCACGACCATGAAGATTGCGGCGTAAACGGGCACGCGCTTCCATAGACCGCCGAACTCGGAAATCTCGCGCGTATGGCGCCGCACATAGAGCATTCCGGCCAGCAAAAATAGTCCGCCGGTGGAAACGCCATGATTGAGCATCTGGTAAATCGCGCCATCGATGCCCTCGGGGTTGAGCGCGAAAATTCCCAGCATCACGAACCCCAAGTGACTAACCGATGAGTATGCAATCAACCGCTTCAGGTCGGGCTGCATCATCGCGACCAACGCTCCGTAGATGATCCCGATTATGGCGAGCGCCATGAACAGCGGAACCGCCTCGACCGCGACGGTTGGGAACAGCGGAATGGCGAAGCGCAGGAAGCCGTAGGTGCCCATCTTGAGCATCACGCCGGCCAGAATGACCGAGCCGGCGGTCGGCGCGTTGGTGTGAGCATCGGGCAGCCAGGTATGCACCGGCCACATCGGCACCTTAATCGCGAAAGCCAGCGCGAACGCCGCAAACAGCCAACGGCCCTCGGTAACAGTGAGCGGCACCTGGTAGAGCAGAGGCAAATCGAAGCTGGTCCGGTTGAAATGCTCATGCGCCGAGTACACCAGGTACAGGATCGCGACCAGCATCAGCAGCGACCCGACCATCGTGAACAATACGAACTTGATGGCGGCGTAAATCTTGCGGCCATGTCCCCAAATGCCTATCAGGAAGTACATCGGAATCAGCATCACTTCCCAAAATATATAAAACAGGAACAGATCGACCGAGAGCAGCGCGCCGAGCAGCCCGGTTTCCAGCACGAGCATGAAGAAGCAGAATTCGCGCGGACGCTCCTCGATATCGCCGCCACCAGAGTAAAGGATCGACAGAGTAATCAGAATAGTAGTCAGAAGAACGAGAAACAGGCTAATGCCGTCGATACCGATATGGTATGTAATGCCGAATGCGGGAATCCAGTCATATTGTTCGACGAACTGGTACTCCGCGACGTGCGGATTAAATTCCGCCAGGACATAGAAACTCAACGCCAGCGGAAGCAGCGAAAAAATGAACGCCGAGTTCCAAATCGCACGCTCTTCGCTCTGCATCAGGATGAAGAGCGCGCCGAGCAACGGCAGGAAAATCAACGCAGTGAGCAAGCCGCCGTTCATCAGCGCATCACCAGGAACAGGTAGTAAGCCACAATGCCCAGTGCGCCGAGTAGATAAACAAATGCATAGTGCTGGACGTTGCCGGTTTCAGCGCGACGCGCTATCTGGCCCGAAGTCTGGACGGCAAGGCCGGCGCCGTCGGCGGCGCCATCGATCGCAAAGCTGTCGATCGCGCGGTTGAGCACATTGTTCGATACCCAGAACAGCGGACGCGTGACGATGAAATTATATAATTGGTCGACGTAGTACTTGTTGAGCAGCAAGTTGTAGGGATCCTTCAGCCGCCACGCCAGTAGCATCGGGATTCCCGGCAAGCGCAGATAGAACAGGTACGCGAGTACTATTCCGAGCGCCGAGGCAATGCTCGCGACGAGCGACAGGGAAGTCGGGCTCGCCTCGACGACCGGTTGGAAGGCGCCGACGGCCGACGTGAGGAATCGCACGAACGCATTTCCCCACAATAGTCCGCCGGGAAGATTTACCCATCCGCCAACCGTCGCGAGAATAGCCAGTACGATTAACGGAATAGTCATTACGGCCGGAGATTCGTGCAGGTGATGCTCTTTTTCGGAATCGACGCGCGATTCGCCAAAGAACGTCATGAAGATCAGCCGGAACATGTAGAACGACGTAAGCCCGGCGGTGATCACGCCGAGGAACCAGAGCCACGAATGTCCCGAATCGTACGCGGCTTCGAGGATCAGGTCCTTGGAGAAATAGCCGGAGAACGGAGGCACGGCGGCGATCGCGAGCGTCGCGATGAACATCGTCCAGAACGTGATCGGCAGCCTGCGCCGCAATCCGCCCATCTTGTTCATGTCCTGCTCGCCGCCGAGCGCGTGAATCACCGAGCCGGCGCACAAGAACAGCAAGCCCTTGAAGAACGCGTGGGTCATGAGGTGGAAGATGCCCGACGCATACGCGCCGGAGCCCACGCCGAGAAACATGTAGCCGAGCTGACTGATGGTCGAGTAAGCGAGCACCTTCTTGATGTCGGGTTGGACGAGCGCGATGGTCGCAGCGAACAGCGCCGTTAGTCCGCCAATTGTCGCGACCAGATTGAGGGCGGCGGGCGCCATCGTGTAGATGAAACCGAGACGCGCGATCATGTACACGCCCGCGGTGACCATCGTCGCCGCGTGGATCAGCGCGCTGACGGGTGTCGGTCCGACCATCGCGTCGGGCAGCCATACGTAGAGCGGAATCTGCGCCGACTTGCCGGTCGCGCCGATGAAGAGCAGGAAGCCCGCCGCGATCGCAGCGGCGCCGCCAAGCAGAGCCGCGTGCTGCCGCAGCTCGACGAAATCCAGCGTCCAGACCCCGTGCGCACCGAGCGTGGCGACGATGGTGAAGATCCCGAGCAGAAAGCCCGCGTCGCCAATTCGGTTGACGACGAACGCCTTGCGGCCGTTATAGGCGTACTGGGGATTCGTGTACCAAAATGCGATTAGCAAGTAGGAGCATAGCCCGACGCCCTCCCATCCCACGAACATCATTAGCAAGTTATCCGCAAGAATTAGTATGAGCATCGAGAACGCGAACAAGTTCATGTAGGTAAAGAAGCGCGAAAAGTCCTCGTCGTGCGCCATGTAACCGACTGAGTAAAGATGGATTAGTGCGCCGACCCCAGTGACTATCATCACCATCACGCCCGACAACGCGTCGAGGCGCAGCCCGAACTCCGCGTGAAATCTCCCTGCCTCGATCCATCCCCACAGATGCACGGCAAGCGCGCCGCCCGCGGGCATCGCCAGCAGCGTAAAAAATGCCCACGTCGCTACGCCGAACGCGACGAACATGACACCCGGCCCCACGACGTTGACCGCGCCGCGTCCATACCTGGGCCCGAGGAACAGGTTGAACAGGACGCCGAGCGCCGGGAACAGCAGGATAAGCGCGAGTGCTGGAAACTCAACCGTCATTGGTATTGGTCACCATCTCATCAGAGTCAGGTCGTCGGCGTGGACGGTTTCACGATTGCGGAAAATCGAGATGATGATGCCCAGGCCAACCGCCGCTTCGGCCGCCGCGACCGTCATTACGAAGAAAACGATCACCTGGCCGTCCATCGAACCGAGCCGGCTGCCGATCGCGATGAAGGCGAGATTCACCGCATTGAGCATCAACTCGATCGACATGAACATCACGAGAATGTTGCGCCGGATGATCACGCCGGCCACCCCGATCGCGAAGATGATCGCGCTCAGCGACATCATGTAGGTGAGCGGAATCATGATGCGACCTTCCTCGCAGCGCGCGGGTCATCCGTGCCCGGCAGCCGCCGCGCCAGCGCGACCGAACCGACCACCGCGGCCAGCAGCAGCACAGAGGCCACCTCGAAAGCGACCAGGTAGTCGGTGAACAGCTTCCCGGCGAGGCTGGCGAGCGAACCATAGCCCACGGGCTCGCGAGTGAACTTCACCCGCAGATGAGGGGGAGCGAGGATAAAAAACAACTCAGTCGCCAGCAGAGCCGCTGCGAGTGAGCCGAATAACTTGAGCGCGAGATGACCCGTCGGACCGGTCTCGACTTGAAGATTCAACAGCCAAATCACGAACAGGAACAGAACCATGATCGCGCCGGCATAGACGATGATTTGCAGGAAGCCGACCACGACGGCGTCTTCGCCAATAAACAGAATGGCGACGGTCATCAGCGTTGCGATCAAGGCGAGCAGCGAATGAATCGGATTGCGCTGGACGATAACGCCGAGCGCCGAGACGATCGCCAACGCGCCGAGAAAGATAAACAAGAACGGTGGCATCACTGGACTCTCCCGGTTGCCACCACGACGAATGCGGTTACCAGCACGTTGAACAGTCCGAGCGGCACCAGTCCTTTCCATCCCAGACGCATCAACTGATCGTAGCGCAAGCGAGGCAGAGTCCATCGCACCATGCCGAGAAACATGCACAGCGCGACGACTTTGAACAGGAATGCGACTACGCCCATCAATGAGACCGCCAGTGCGGGGACCGCAAGAATTGCGCCGCCCGGGAGATGAAATCCGTCGCGCATGAGCCACGGAATCTGCCATCCGCCGAGGAAAAACGTCGTCAGCAGCATCGCGACAAGCGCCTGCTCGGCAAAGTCGGTCAGCATGAAGACCGCCTGCTTGCCGCCGGAGTATTCGATGAAATAACCCTGGATCAGTTCCGACTCGCTCTCTGGCAGGTCGAACGGAATGCGCTTGGTCTCCGCAGCTCCCGCCACGAGCAGGAGAATGAAGGCGAGCGGCTGCGTGAAAATTGTCCAGCGCGGCAAAAATCCGAACCACACACCGCCCTGCCCGCGCACAATTTCCTGCAAGTTCAGGGTGCCGAAGGTCATGATCACCGACACGATCGCGAGTCCCATCGCAAGCTCGTACGAAATCATCTGCGCGGTCGCGCGAATCCCGCCGAGCAGCGCCCATCGATTGTTCGAGGACCATCCTGCCAGCGCAGTGCCATACACGCCAAGGCCGATCGTCGCGAGCAGATAGAGCGCGCCGGCGTTGAGGTTGGCCGCCTCGAGACCGATGCGATGGCCGGCAATCGAAATCGTGTCGCCAAACGGGATCACGACGAACGTGATCATCACCGGGAACAGCGACAGGAACGGCGCCAGCGTGTGCAGAAATTTGTCCGCGCCGGCCGGAATGAAGTCTTCCTTGGTGAACATTTTGACCGGGTCGGCGATGGTGGTGTTGATGATTCCGAGGTTGGGCATCCCCATGCGCTTGCCGAGTCCGGTCACCGTGGCGCGATTCGATCCGATTCGGTCCTGGATCAGCGCGCTGCCCTTGCGCTCGAAGTAGAGCAGGAACAGCGACAGACTCAATCCGGCCATGATCATCAGGATCGCTTTGATCGCTCCGGCGATTAGCTCAATTGTCACGGGCGGCAAGCTCGTCGATGAGTTTGAGGATGCTTTCTTCGGTGAGGTTCTCGACGTACGCGTCCTGATTGAGCTGGAGCATCGGCGCGGTCCCGCATGACGCCATGCACTCGACCGAACCCAGCGTGAACTTGCCGTCGGGCGTCGTCTCGCCCATCTCGATTTTCAGCCGGCGCCGGATGGAGCCCACGATTTTGTCGGCGCCGCGCAGCCGGCACGAGAGATTCGTGCACACGTCGAGCAGGTAGCGGCCGACCGGCTTGCTATGGAACATCGTGTAGAACGACACCACCGCGCGCACGTGCGCGGGCGGCAGTTCCATCAGATGCGCGACGTAGTCCAGCGTCTCATCGCTGAGCCATCCGAACTCGCGCTGCGCGATCCACAGCGTCGGCAGCAGCGCAGCCTGCCGCGTCGGGTAGCGGCCGAGCAGTTGCCGGTGCTCGGCAAGCGCGGCGTCGGAAAACTTGGGTTGCTGGTTTCCAGGCATGGCGGCAGTATTACTGATCCTTCAACATCGAAGTTCTTGAGTTTAGGAATCTGATGATTGGTAGCTAAAATTTCGTCAATGCGCCAGAGGCGCAAGCTTGCGCGGCTTAACCCGGCCGCGAACTTGCGGGATTCGGGCAGAACGGGTTATCTATCGTTCGCGACTTCGAGGCAATAGGCGTTAGCCGATTCGATCACAACGCGCTCGGCATTTCGATCAAAACACCCCTCGAAGAAAACCGATGCGATGCGAATTATTGCGGGACAGGCTCACGGCAGGCGGCTCAAGGCGCCGCGCGGTCTGCACACCCGGCCCACTTCGGCGCGGGCGCGCGAGTCGATTTTCTCGCGGCTGGCGGTGCGGATGGATCTTGGCGGGGTGCGCGTGCTCGACATCTTCGCCGGCAGCGGCTCGCTGGGAATCGAATCGCTCTCGCGCGGCGCCGCACACGTGACGTTTGTGGATTCCTCACGCGACGCCGCCGCGGCGATTCGCGCCAATCTTGCCGAGCTTGAGCTCGGCGATCGCGCCCGCCTGATCGTTTCCGACGTGCGCCGCGCACTCGGCGAACTCCAGCGCTTGCACGAGTCTTTCGATCTGGTCTTCGTTGACGCGCCGTTCAAGGACGACATGAGTGCGGAGGTGCTGGCTTTGCTTGGTGGATTCCAGCTCGTCGCGCCGGGCGGATGGGTGGTAGTGGAACAATCGAAGCGCGCGCCCGCGCCGCCGCCCGCTCCCAAAGCCCATGAGTGCGCGTTTGTTGCAACCATCGGCGATCACCGGATCGCCTTTTACCGCCGACTCAATCCGGCGCCGAGTGCAAAGTGATGGCTTCAGGAATATGACCAACAAAAGCAAAGAGCGTTCCTCGTTGATCGCGGTCTACCCCGGCAGCTTCGACCCGATCCACAACGGACACGTTGACGTCATCCGGCGCAGCGTCGCGATTTTCGACGAGGTGATCGTCGCGGTCACCTACAACCCGCACAAGGATGCGGCGTTGTTTTCCGCCGACGAACGCGTCGAAATGATCCGCGAAGTCATCCACGACCTCGAGCCGCGTGCCCGCGTGGACAAGTTCAGTGGACTGTCGGTCGATTACGCGGAACGAATCGGCGCCAAGGTGTTGATTCGTTCACTGCGCGCCGTGACGGATTTCGATTACGAGCTGCAGATGGCGCAGATGAACAAGCAGATGAGCCCGGGCGTCGAGACCGTCTTCATGTTCGCCAATCCGCGGCTGTTCTTCAGTTCCTCGCACCTGATCAAGGAAGTCGCAGGATATGGCAAGCGCTTGCCGGAGCTGGTCCCGGAACTCGTGATCGAGCGGCTGCGCGCAAAGCTCAAAGTCGGGTAATAATAGACTTGGCTCACCGGACGGAGACAGCCTTTTGGGCATCCTTATGCCATCATTGAACCGGCAAATGCGAGGTGGCGCTGGATGAAAACCGTCCTGACGATCGATGTCCTGCTTGCGGAAGCCGCCCAGTTCGCGGTGGCGGAGAGCAGCCACGATGAGCCGTCGCTATTCGGGGTCGATAACGGGAAGACGGTAGGAACCTACCTTGAACATAAGTTCGTCGCTCACTTGACAGATAAATACTCCTTCGTGTGCGGCAACTCCGCATCGGGGATAGATATTCCGAGCATCAACGTCGATATCAAGGTGACGAGCATCAAACAGCCTCAGTCCTCCAGCCCCTTCAAGGATGCGCGGCAGAAGATATACGGCCTCGGCTATAACCTGATCGTCTTTGTCTATGAGAAGTCCGACAATCGTAAGCGCAAAACCGGACGACTCAAAATTCGGCATACGATCTTCGTCGAGAAAGATCGAACAGGCGACTACGAGTTGACGCGCGGACTGCGCGAGATCATCGAGCACGACGGGAATGCAGAAGACCTGATTGCGTTCATGCGAGACAAGAATCTTCTCGTCGATGACATCGAAGCGAGCAAGATCGCGGAGCAGCTCCTGCGGGAGAAACCGGAGCAGGGTTACATGACCATCTCGAACGCCTATCAGTGGCGGCTTCAGTATGGCCGGGTGATACAGAAGGCGGGGACGGTTTCTGGCATCAAGCGGATTACGTGATGACGGTCAAGGAACGCAAAACCAAGGCGGTTACGGAGTTCGGGGACTTCCAAACACCTCCAGCGCTCGCTCTCGCTGCTACGCGGGTCCTCTGCCGCCTAGGCATTAGACCGCGTTCAATCTTGGAGCCCACCTGTGGCCGGGGAGCGTTCATCGCCGCAGCCGCTGCCAGCTTCCCCGATGCCGAATCGGTCATCGGCATCGACATCAACCGGGGGCATCTGAGCGCGTCCAATACCGCCACGAATAGACGCCGCATCGAGTTGCGCCATGGGGACTTCTTCAAGCTCGATTGGGCGAGCATCGTCACCAAGGTCGGAGAGCCTTGGCTCATCATCGGCAATCCGCCATGGGTCACTAATTCAAATCTCGGTGCTATCGAAAGCGACAACCTGCCGGCAAAGTCCAACTTTCACGGGCGACAAGGGATCGAGGCTATCACCGGAAAGAGTAACTTCGACATCTCCGAATGGATGATCCTTCGCTACCTTGATTGGTTGAAAGGCAGCGTCGGTGCGATTGCCGTGCTCTGCAAAACGGCGGTCGCCCGCAAGATATTGCTACACGTCTGGAAAAAGAGGGTCTCGCTGCGCTCTGCCCGCATCTTTAAGATTGACGCCCTCGGGCATTTCGGGGCAGCGGTCGATGCATGCTTTTTCGTCCTTGAAATCGAGCCCAAGGCTCAAACGCTCAGCTGCGACATTTTCGATACCCTGGACGCGGAAACCTGCTCGCGCACAATCGGCTTTCTCGACGGCCAGATCATCTCCGACGTGGCGGCGTTCAACCAGTACCGCGACCTTCTGGGGCCTGAAGATCGGTATGTGTGGCGTTCCGGTATCAAGCATGACTGCTCCAAGGTTATGGAGCTGACCACGAAAATCCCGAAGGGCTATCAAAACGGTCTGGGTGAAACCGTCGCCCTCGAAGATGTCATCCTGTTCCCGATGCTGAAAAGCTCCGACATCGGTAACGGTCGGATCCACTGTCGGCGCGTTATGGTGGTCACGCAACAGCGCGTCGGCGAGGATACCGGCTATATCCGGACGAAAGCCCCCGAGACCTGGAATTACCTTAAGCGCCACGCCGCGTTGCTCTATAAGCGCGGAAGCGTCATCTATAAGAACAAGCCTGCCTTCTCGGTTTTTGGTGTCGGGCCGTACAGCTTCGCCCCGTGGAAAATCGCCATCTCTGGCTTCTACAAGAAGCTCCATTTCGTGAAGATTGGCCCAGTTAACGGCCGTCCCGTGGTATTTGACGACACCATTTACTTCCTGCCGTGCTGGTCGGAAGAAGAAGCCTGCTTTATCGAAGCCTTGCTTCGCTCTGAACCAGCGCAATGCTTCCTTCATTCCATGATCCATTGGGATGAGAAGCGCCCAATTACGGTCGAAATCCTCAAGCGACTCAGCATCCGCAAGCTCGCGGCTATGCTGGGACGTGAACGGGAGTACGCGCAATTCGCTGCCACCGTTCCTCACCCCTCTCGACAGTCGTCCTTTTTTTAGCAGAATACACGACCGGCCTATCACGTCGCGGCCATTCCGGCACATTGGTGAGTCAAGTCTATTTTTACCCAAAGTCGCTTGAGCCGTGTGACCCGAAATGTGTTGCGGCGCATTTTAGCCGGCGGTTCTTTCAAACTGCCGGGAAAGATACAATCTGTTCGCGCCTGGCCAGCGTCATGCGCGGATCACTCGACATCTGGATTTAACCAATGCTGAAGCTCAATCGCAGAATCGCCGCTATCAAACCGTCCGCGACGTTGGCGGCCGACGCCCGCGCCACCGAAATGAAGCTCGCCGGAATCGACGTCATCTCGCTGGGTGCCGGCGAGCCCGACTTCGACACTCCCGAACGCATCAAAGAGGCCGCTAAGAAAGCGCTCGCCGCGGGCCAAACCAAGTACACGGCGGTGGGCGGAACCGCGGCGCTCAAAAATGCGATCAAGCTCAAGCTCAAGCGCGACAATAACCTCGACTACGAGCCGGGCGAGATAATCGCGTCGGCCGGATGCAAGCAGGCCGAGGCCAACGTGATCGCCGCGCTATTCGACGAAGGCGATGAAGTCCTCATCCCGACCCCGGCGTGGGTGAGTTTCGCCGCGATGGTCTCTCTGGCGGGCGCCGAGCCCAAGTTCGTCCCGTGCTCCGAAGAGACGGGCTTCCTGCTCGAGCCCGAGGCTTTGCGCCGCGCGATTACGCCGCGCACCCGCGGGATCATTCTCAACTCGCCGTCGAATCCAACCGGCGCCGTGTACGGGCCCGAACAGCTCACTGCCATCGCCAAAGTGCTGGTCGACACCGCCATCTGGGTGATGTCCGACGACGTTTACGAGCACATCGTGTACGACGGGCTCGCGCCGCACATCTTCCATCTCGAGCCGCGGCTCAAGTCCCACGGCATCGTGTTCAACTCGCTGTCGAAGACCTACGCGATGACGGGATGGCGGATCGGATTTGCGGCCGGGCCGAAAGAAGCGATCGCGGCTGCCGGACGCTTGCAGAGCCAGAACAGCGGCAATCCCAATTCCATCGCGCAAGCTGCCGCGATCGAGGCGCTGACCGGCCCGCAGGACGAGCTCAAACCGATGCTCGAGGCCTTCCGCAAACGCAACGCGCTGGTGGTCGAGCGCGTGCGGCGCATCCCGGGCTTTAAGCTGCCCAATATACCGCAGGGAGCGTTTTACGTTTTCCCCAATGTATCGGAGTTGCTCTGCAGCCGCTTTGGCGACAAGGAAATCACCGACGGCGACGGGCTCGCGGCGTTTTTGCTCGACCAGGGGCACGTTTCGCTGGTCGGCGGCAACGACTTCGGCGCGCCGAATCACGTCAGGATTTCCTATGCCACTTCGATGGATAATCTGAACCAGGCATTCGATCGCATCGAACGCGCCGTCGGAAAGCTCAAGCGCTAGCTGCGATGGCCGAGCGCGCGGATTTGCATACTTCGGCGCCGCGCTGATCTTCCGGGCGCCGATGCGGTCGGATTCGCTGCGCGCTGAAGCTTGGCGCGCGCCCTAGCCCAGGCGCTTGCGCCACGGAGCGGGGAATTCACCGGTCTCGAGCCAGCGCACGTAGTCGGCGAGAATCTCCGCGTGATCGAACGCGAGCGGAGTGGGCGGATTGCGCGGATCGCACAGCATCGCGTTCTTCGCGTCATCAGCGCCGCGCGGCGTCCCCGATGCGCGCGCGACATACACCACCGTAATCGTCTGGCCGCGCGGATCCCGATCGGGCCGCGAATAAACGCCCAGCATCGCGCGAATCGCGACTTCGAGCGAGGTCTCCTCGCGTGCCTCGCGAATCGCCGCATCCTCGACAGTCTCGCCAAAATCGACGAATCCGCCGGGAATGGCCCATCCGAGTGGAAAATTCCTGCGCTCGATCAAAACGACTTTGTCGCCGATCTCGATGATTATGTCGGCGGCTATCGGCGGGCATTTGGGCCGTGCCATGATGCGATTCTAACAGATCGTCGGCGCTCCTCCGCCTGCACCGCCCACCAACGCGCTCTTCGTTACTCTAACTTCACAGCCGTTCCTTTTACCGTTGTGCAGGTGAAACTAAAGACGTTATAAATTGGCACGAATCCATACAGACTGGTGGACGTTGCGACATTGACCAAGGCGTCTCCGCCCGATGTTTGCAACGCTCGATCTACCGCGGTCTGAATATCCGAGTCTCCCCACGGAATCACAGCGAGCGCAAAATACCGGCAGGCTTGCCCCTCCGCCGGCCCAAGATCCTTGACTGAATGGCTTTTCCCTAGAAGGGAAACCGGATCCGACGAACTTTTTGTAATTACACCTAGCGACCCCACGGATGTACATGCCGCGAGCGAGAGCAACCCTAGTAAACCAACCAGCCGTATCGATCGCATCATCTCCTCCTTTTGTCGGAACCAATTGGCATTTCGAATTTGGGTCCCGATTTAGTGCGCGAATTGAACCCTGATTACCACTAGTAGTCAACCCGAGAAAATGTCAGGTGCTCGAATAAAAATCAGGCCATTTAGGACGATAGCGTATTGCCCCTCTCGGCGTGCGGCCGGCGGATTCATTCGGGTCGCCGCTGCGTGGCGTTGACAAGCGCGCGCGCGCACCACAAAGTTCCATCATCCCGGGTCTGCGACTCGGTAACTTTATGCGGGTAGCACGGCTCTACGATTTCGGCGACATCCGCGTCGAGGAATGCGCCCGGCCCGAGGTCGGCGACGGCGACATTCTGATCCGCGCAAGCGCGTGCGGCATTTGCTCGGGCGACATCATGCCCTGGTACCTCAAGCGCAAAGCGCCGCTCGTGCTCGGCCACGAACCGGTCGGCGTCGTCGAGCAGACCGGCGCGGCGGTGCGCGGATTCAAAGCCGGCGACCGCGTTTTCGTGCACCATCATGCGCCCTGCTTTCAATGCGCGGCGTGCAGGCGCGGCGAATACGTGCAGTGCGCGACCTGGCGCGCGACCAACATCGTTCCCGGCGGGATGGCGGAGTTTTTTCTGGCGAGCGCGGCCAATCAGCGCGACACGCTGCGGCTCCCCGACTCGATGACCGACGCCGACGGCGTGCTCATCGAGCCCGCGGCTTGCGTCGTCAAGTCGCTAAAGCGCTCGGGCCTGAAGGCCGGCGAGACAATTTTGGTCATCGGGCTTGGCATCATGGGCATGATGCACGTGAAGCTGGCGCGGCATCTCGGCGCCGGGATGATCATCGGCGCCGACCTGTTCAATTCGCGCGCCAACCGCGCGGTCGAACTAGGAGCTGATTGTGGAATCGTCGTCGAAGGCGACAACATGATCGAGCAAGTGCGCGAAATCACCAACGGCGCGATGGCCGACGTCGTGATCGTCGGACCCGGCACTTCCAAAGCGATCGCCGCGGGCATCGCCGCCGCCGGAAGGGGCGCGACCGTCGTTCAATTCACGGCGACGCCGCCCGACGACGAACTGCTCGTCAAACCGCACGATCTCTACTTCAACGAGACCCGGCTCATTCCGAGCTATTCGTGCGGACCCGACGAAACCCGCCAGGCATTGTCGCTGGTCGAGCGCGGCGTGATTATCGCCGCCGAACTGGTGACGCATCGGTTTCCGCTGGCGCAGATCACCGAGGCGTTTGCGACTGCGCAAAAGCCGGAGTCGCTGAAAGTAATAGTCACCTTCGCGAGTTGACTTGCTATACAACTCGCCGCGGAGCCGCGTACGCACGGCATCGCTAGTCGGCAATGCTGAAGCCGTAACTGAGTAATCAGTCCGACGAGGGAAGAGGCAAAGTCGAACGAGGGCGGCTGCTGATGCAGCCGCCCTCGTGATTATCAAACCCGACCGAAATTACGGAGTAGCGGGAGCCGGAGCCGGAGCGGGAGCCGGAGCCGTTGCGCCACCAGCCGCTGCACCTGCCGCACCACCTGCCGCTGCGCCTGCCTCAGCACCAGCTGCTTCTCCTGCCGCTGCGCCTGCCTCAGCCGCCTTCTTGTGGCGACGAGCAGCGCGGTGCGCCGCATGATGTTCCGACATCGTCTTCGACGCGATCGCTTCTGCACGGTCCGCAGCCGCCTTCGCATCGCTGGCCGCCTGTTCTACGCGGCTCGCAGCCGCCTGCGCCTGCGCAGCAGCCGCCGCGGATTTCTGAGCCGCCGAGTCCGCGCGGGCCGCAGCCTGATCAGCGCGGTTCGCCGCATTGACGGCGCGCTGTGCCGGATCCGGCTCGTTCGACGAACATCCCGCGAGCAACGAAAGGGCCAACACAGCCCCGGCAAGACCAACCAGTTTCGAAGATTTTCTCATTAACCCTTCCATTTCTTCCTCCTAAGGAATGCGCAGGAGCATTGCTAAGTAATTCGCGCCCCTGCATTTAAGACATTTATCTTTGTCTCACAAACTCCCAGTCCCTTGCAAGACTTCATCGCGCAAAAGGCCGAAGAAAAATACCATCGATGGATTAGCTATTCGTATCTTGCGCGTCGCGACGGCACGTTATGAAGATCCGATCAATAGTCACCGCTGAACAAGTGATGTCGATTCCATTTAGCTCCACTCACAGCGGGATATTCCGCCTCATTGCTAATCTTCTCGCGCTCGGCGGAGTTGTCGTAGTTACTCTTGAGAGTTTACAATGTAACTATAATGAGAGCGCGAAAACGACTATTTGATGCATTTGGCATCAGGTTCCCGACAAACCGCTTTCTTGGTTCCCACCGGCACCGTTGCACTAGCGATCGCCGATACTCGCCCAGCGACTAGAAGTCATCGCCGTAGTCGTCCATTCCGCCCATTCCGCCGCCGCCCATCCCACCGCCGCCAGGCATCCCCGCCATCGGCGCCGGCTTCTTCGGCGCTTCAGCCACGGCGGCCTCGGTCGTCAGCATCATCGATGCGGCGCTGGCTGCGTTCTCGAGCGCGGAACGGACCACCTTGGCCGAATCGATCACGCCCGCTTTGACGAGATCTTCGTAAACTTCGGTGGCGGCATTGAAGCCGAAATCACCTTTGCCTTCGAGCACTGCGTTGAGAACGATTTCCGGTTCGTGACCGGCGTTACGCGCGATCTGCTTGAGCGGTTCCAGCATCGCAACCGCAACGATTCCCGCGCCGGCCTTTTTGTCCTCATCGAGTCTGAGCGACTTCACCGCCGCGGTCGCGCGCACCAGCGCCACGCCACCGCCGGCAACGATTCCCTCCTCGACCGCGGCGCGGAGCGCATGAACGGCATCGTCAACCCGCGCCTTTTTTTCCTTCAGCTCGACTTCGGTCGCCGCGCCAACCTTGATCACGGCGACGCCGCCGGTGAGCTTGGCCAGCCGCTCCTGCAGCTTCTCGCGGTCGTAGTCCGAGGTAGTTTCTTGGATCTGGCGGCGGATCAATTCGATTCGTCCCTGGATTTCGGATTTCTTGCCGGCCCCGCCGACTATTGTCGTATTGTCCTTGTCGATCAGAACCTTCTTGCACTTGCCCAGCGCGGCGATCTCGACCTTCTCGATCTTGGCGCCGAGTTCCTCGGCGATCAGAGTGCCGCCGGTCAGAATCGCCATGTCCTGCAGCATTTCCTTGCGTCGATCGCCGAAGCCCGGCGCCTTCACCGCCGCGACTTTGATCGTTCCGCGCAGTTTGTTGACCACCAGCGCGGCCAGCGCCTCGCCTTCGACGTCCTCCGCGATTATCAGGAGTTGGCGTCCGGTCTGCACAACGCTCTCGAGCAGCGGCAGGATTTCGCGCAGGTTCGAAAGTTTCTTTTCGTGGAACAGAATCAGCGGCTCGTCGAGCTCGACCGTCATCTTCTCGGCGTTGGTGACGAAGTACGGCGACAGATAGCCGCGATCGAAGCGCATCCCTTCGACCAGATCGAGCACCGTATCCAGGCCGCGCGCTTCTTCGACGGTGATCACTCCTTCCTTGCCGACCTTGTCCATCGCGTCGGCAACAATTTTGCCAATCGAGTTGTCGCCATTGGCCGCCACCGTCGCGACCTGCTCCAGCCGCTCGCGCTCCTTCACCGGCCGCGACATCTCCTTGATGGTTGCGACCGCCTTGACCACCGCGGCGTCGATACCGCGCCGCAGTTCCATCGCGGGGAATCCCGCCGCCAGCAGCTTGATCCCCTCGCGCACGATCGCTCCTGCCAGCACCGTCGCGGTCGTGGTGCCGTCGCCGGCGACGTCGGAGGTCTTCTGCGCGACCTCGCGAATCAGCTTTGCGCCCATGTTCTCGAAGCGGTTCTCGAGTTCGATTTCCTTGACCACGGTCACGCCGTCCTTGGTTACGATCGGCGAGCCGAAGCTCCTCTGGATCATTACGTTGCGGCCCCTGGGGCCAAGCGTTACGCGCGCCGCTTCCATCACCAGCGTCGCGCCCTTGACAATTCCGGCCCGCGCTCTCTCGTGCAGCTCAACCGTTTTGGCTGGCATGTAAATATATCTCCGTCTTGCTATCTCGCCATGGATTCAGTCCGGCAAACCACCACACCGGTGGCCGCTGGACCATGTCGAATCTAAGCATCGCATCCGGCAATGCAAGGGGCTGTTGCCACTCCCCAAGTATCTTTATGAAGTTCGCGCGGCGTGCAAGGATGTACCGTCGCAAGCTGGCTGTATTTCCGGCGGAGGCTATCAAGGTGGACCAAATCAACGAGCCGATCGCAGGCAGGCGCGCCGGCGGCGCGGCGATCGCGATAATCTGTGGAGCAATCGGCATAATCTGTGGAGCAATCGGGATGATGCCGGCTTCGCTCGCGTGGCCGGCGCGGGCCGCGTCAACCGGCGTCTCTCGCCGGATTAAATCCCAGCATCAAGCGCAAGCTATTCAACTCGCGGCGCAGCCTGCGGCCCCTGCCGCCCCGGACGAGACCGACGACGATGAGACGGATGTTCCGACCGGCCAGGTCGACAAGTACATCAGCGTTTACGCGGCGATGCAGAAAGACCACAACCTGACGATCGAGCAGGCCGCCTCGAAACAAGGTCTCACGGTTGCGCAGTTCAGGGCGCTTGAGGGACGAATCGAGCGCGACGACACGTTGCGTGAGCGGGTTCGCAAGGCGCTCAGGCACGCGGCGAATCCCGCCGCTAAAGACTCGTCGGACGAGTAACCGCGCCCCAGAGAGATAGGCACTTAACCGTATGTGAAACCCGCCGTCCTAAAACGCCTACGCGGCGGGCGGTCGCGGCGGCGACGGTGCAGTGAGAATCGCGAAATCCCGAGGACGGTATTTCGCTCTCACGCGTGAGAGAAAAAGATGCGTTGCGCAGATTTTTCGATTTTCACTGCGGGTGCAGGGGCCGCAGCCCCTGCCGCCCACTGCGTAAGTGGCAAACAAATATTCGCGCAGACAACACTAAGCGGTGGCGAAAGGAGAATGCTCCCTCCGCCACCGCTTCAGATGGCTGGTTCTGTAACCGGGTCTAGTCGATTACTTCGTAACCGAGGTCGAGAACGCCGCTTCCAGGCGCGACACTGCGTCGTTAGCACGACGGACTGCATCCTCCGCGCCGCTGGCCGCGGTATCTGCCTGCTGAGCGGCAGTCGCAGCCTGATTGGCCGAAGCTTCCGCCGCGTTCGCCGAGGCTTCCGCCTTGGTCGCATCCGCTTCAGCTTTTTGGCTGGCGTCGTTGATCGTCTTCATGTCAGGACCGCACGCGGTCATGAACGCTGTCACGGCCACGACACCGAGCAACTTTACGATTGTCTTCATCCGAGCTCTCCTCCAGTAGTTCAAGTCAACAGCCAGTCCCGGTACACGGTTCGTACAGATTCAATAGTCAGGGCTGGACGAGTAATCCCGGTAATACTTGCAAAACCCGTTTACGAACGCAAGGCGATAGCGTTCCAGGCCGGTTCTCTTCGGAACATCACCCGCGCCACCCGATTAGATCATTAGCTACAGGGGCCGATCGATTCGACCGGATTGGATTGATTGTCCTGCCAATCGAGATAGCTCAAGTAATAGAGACTCACGTCGATGTATCCGGCGTCGATCAGAGCGGTGGCCGCAAGCGATGACTTCGCGCCATCCTGGCAGTAAACGATGATTCGATCCGCACGGTGCAGGTCAAAGTCGAAAAAGATCCTGAACAAGCTCGGCGGCGATTGCAGAAATGAAAATTGCGAGTTGCTGGATTGAGGTTCGAGTAGCTCTCCCACCGGTAGATTACGCGCGCCCGGAATGTGGCCGCCGCGCGTGATCCCCGGAAGCAGCAGACACCCGTCGTATTCGGCCTGCGTTCGCACGTCGAGCAGCGTGACTTGAGGATTGCCCACCACCGCCGCCACATCTTCCTGCTGCACGAGGTGGATTGGATTGTCGTGTATCGCGACGTTGAAGACGGCCGAGGCCGGAGTTCCGGGTCCGGTCTCCGTCAGTTGGCCGTTGGCGATCAGCGGTTGCAGCGCGTTGTAGCCGCCGTTGACGATATACGTGCTGCGTGCGCCGAAGTAGTGGACGAGAAAGCGCACCCGCGACGCGAACTTCATCTCGCCGTCGTCATACACGATAACCGTGCTGTCAGCGGAAATTCCCAGGCTGCCGAAGATCTGGGCCCAACCGCTGTAGTCGGTGAAGGCGCCTGGCTCCTGGCCAAAGCTGGTAATCGCATCCACGTCCACCGGGATGGCATCGTTGACGAAACCGGGATTGGAGATCTCGAGCACGCTCTGAGCTGATAGCAGCACCACGTCGGAACGCATGAGCGCGCGGGGCAACTTATCCGCGGCCAGCACGAACTCCGAAGACTGGCCGTTCGACGGTGCCGCCGATTCTGAACTGCCTGAGCCGCACCCCGTCATCGCCAAAATCGTCAGTTGCAAGACTATCAACGTCGCGGCCCGGCCAACTCCGCGCTTGGGCCGGGGGATGCGGTCGGAACGATCGACGCCATGAACACCCATCGAATTTCGCTCCCCTCCGTCCATCAGCGATCCGAACCGCCCCGGACGACGCGTCGGACGAAACTCTCACCGCCAGCCGCTTCGGGTCCAACGGCGCGTGGCATGATAAATCCAACTCATTGCAAATGGAACCAGACGTGCGCTCAGCCCACGTTCAGTATTGAGCTTGATGTAATCGTGACATGGCGCGCCGGGTCAGTTGAATCGCGTGTGATTGACAGGCAAAACTTTCAGCAGTTATGGTCAACTTCGGCAAGCCGATGTTGTTGCGGGCTTTCAACCTCAACGATGGTCGGCAACAAATGGGTATTCCGAGCTAAGGACCAACTAACTGGACGATTGGCCGCTTTGGGCACTAATCGGTTGGTTGGGATGTTGTCCTAGCGGGTCGATGCTTTCTCGACCGGCTCTTGGTCCAGCGAGCGCCAGCAGCCTTGCGTGCGATTGCTTTGCGCGCTTGTTTGCTGAGCTTCTGCGCGCGAGCCCTGCCGCCGTTCAATCCGCCGAGCCTGCCGAGCGCGACAGCAGCGGGATTCTTGCCACTGTCCGGTTGCTCGGCTGGCAGGTCGCCTGATATGGCATCGATCAGATTCGACGCCATTTGATTCACGTCGGGTTTACCCGTCCTTGACCGCTTAGGCATCCTATCCAAGAATCACGCGAAGTAAAGACAAAAGCAACTATGGCAACGCCCATCGAGGACCCTGTGGCATGACGTCGGAACAACTCGGAATCATCGTGGCAGTCCTCGGTCTCCTATTAGGCTTGTGGCAGGCCTATGGTGGGCCAAGACAGAAAAGAGCAGCGCGCCAGCAATTGTTGGACGCTTTGCCGACTCCCACTCCGCGCTCAATACAAATTGCCGGAGAGACGACATCGCAGAGCGAGGCAGATTACGTTATTGCCAACAGCCTCGATATAGCCACGTTGAATAGTCAACTCGCAGCCCCTCCGAAGGCGATTCACAAGGCCCTCCGAAAGCTGATCACTGAAGGAAAGATTGAGGTGTTCATATATGGACCCCGCCCGCGTGCAAGGGTGAGAAACGGCTGGGGGGAACTGGTTGCGGTCATATATCCGGCCTATTAGATGGGCGGCATAGGAAGCGGCCCTGGCCTTGATGGAAATCCGCGCG
>Ga0208696_1000048_pt1 | contig 110625 bp, 89 predicted proteins | sample Sb_taG_9_FD_187711 | JGI IMG/M metagenome (GOLD analysis project Ga0208696, IMG submission 187711) | Peat soil microbial communities from Weissenstadt, Germany - Sb_50d_b_LC metaG (SPAdes) (version 2) | ecosystem: Environmental > Terrestrial > Soil > Wetlands > Peat | place: Germany... | reverse complement strand
GGAGTGGCTGGAGGACGAGCTCCAGGGCGAGTCGGGCGGCGACGAGCTGGGTGCGGATCGCGATGGGCTGGACCCCGATCGGTGGCGGGTCGAGATCCTGCTCCAGGCAAAGGACGATCCGAGCGTGCTGATCGGAGCCGAGGAGGTGTGGCGCTCCAACGGAGATGGGCTGCGGGCGCTTGGCCACCGGCTGGCGGACCCGCAGGAGCGGCTGCTCGGTGGGCTCGGTCATGCGCTGCGACTGTGGCCCGGCTTGGAGCCGGCGCTGCGTGAGGCCGCCCCGACCTGCGTCGATCTGACCCCGGAGGCCGCGATCGGATTCGTGCGCGACGCCGCTCCGGCGCTGGAGCAGGCCGGGTTCGGAGTGCTTGTTCCACCATGGTGGAACAAGCGGCTGCGCCTGAATCTCAAGGTGGAGCCGTTCGATGAGATCGAGGAGGGCAGCGGGCTGTTCGGCCTCGACGGCCTATGCGCGTATCAGTGGAGGATCGCGGTCGGTGACGCGACGCTGACGCTGGCGGAGCTGCGTCAGCTGGCGGCGTTGAAGCTGCCGCTGGTGATGGCGCGCGGGCGCTGGATCGTGCTGCGTCCGGAGGACGTCGAGGCGGCGCTGGCGTTCTTCGAGCGTCGCGCCGAGCAAGGCCAGGCGCCGGCGGGGGAGCTGATCCGCGAGAGCCTCGAGCTGGGCGCCGGCGCCCAGGCGAAGACCGAATTGCCGCCTGTCGAGATCGAGGCCGGCGGGTGGCTGAGAGAACTGCTCAGCACCAACGGCGAGCGTAAGCTGCGGGAGGTCCCCACCCCGGCGACGCTCGACGGGGAGCTTCGTCCCTATCAGCAGCGCGGCCTTGCGTGGCTCTCGTTCCTGTCGAGCCTCGGCCTCGGTGCGTGCCTGGCGGATGACATGGGCCTCGGCAAGACGGTGCAGCTGCTGGCGCTGTTGCTCGCCGAGCGCGAGCACGCCGCAGCCCGGGGCGATCGGGGACAGTTCAAAGGATCCGCTCAAACGCCCGCAACAAAGACCAAGACCGTCACCGGCAATCCTCGGCCCAAGCGCCTAGCGCCGACGCTGTTGATCTGCCCGATGTCGGTGGTGGGCAACTGGGAGCGCGAGGCGCAGCGGTTCGCGCCGGGCCTGCGCGTGCATGTGCATCACGGTCCCGAACGGCTGGCGGAGAAGAAGTTCACGCGTGAGGCGCGCGCGAACGATCTGGTGATCACGACGTACGCGCTCGCGACGCGCGACCGCGAGACGCTCGGCGCGGTGAAGTGGGAGCGGATCGCGCTCGATGAGGCGCAGAACATCAAGACGATCGACACCAAGCAGACGCGCGCGATCCGCTCGCTGACGGCACGTCATCGCGTCGCGCTCACCGGTACCCCAGTGGAGAACCGCTTGACCGAGCTGCACTCGATCATGGACTTCCTCAACCCCGGGCTGCTCGGCCCGGCGGCGACGTTCAAGCGCTGCTACGCGAGGCCGATCGAACGCTACCGCGACGAGCACGCGACCGCACAGCTGCGCCAGACGACCGGTCCGTTCATCCTGCGCCGCTTGAAGACCGACAAGCAGATCATCGGTGACCTGCCCGAGAAGATCGAGATGCGCGTGGATTGCAACCTCACCAAGGAGCAGGCGAGCCTTTACGAGGCGGTCGTCGAGGAGATGCTGCACAAGGCGGCGCAAGCCGACGGGATCGAACGGTCCGGGATCATCCTCGCGGCGCTGATCAAGCTCAAGCAGGTCTGCAACCACCCCGCGCACCTGCTCAAGGATCGCTCTGATCTGGACGGGCGCTCCGGCAAGCTCGCGCGCCTGGAGGAGATCCTCGACGAAGCGCTTGCTGAGGGCGATCGCGCGCTCTGCTTCACCCAGTTCACCGAGTTCGGGCACATGCTGCGCACCCATCTACAGGAGCGTCTCGGTCGCGAGGTCATGTTCCTGCACGGCGGCACCTCGAGGAGCGCGCGCGATGAGATGGTGCGGCGGTTCCAGTCCCAGGACGGGCCGTCGGTATTCGTGCTGTCGTTGAAGGCTGGCGGCACCGGGCTCAATCTGACCGCCGCCAACCACGTGGTCCACTTCGACCGCTGGTGGAACCCCGCGGTCGAGGACCAGGCGACTGACCGGGCGTTCCGGATCGGGCAGCAGAAGAACGTGCAGGTGCGCAAGCTGACGTGTGTGGGCACGCTCGAGGAGCGGATCGACACGCTGATCAACCGCAAGAAGGATCTCGCCGACCGCATCGTCGGCACGGGCGAGGCGTGGATCACCGAGCTCGACACGTCGCAGCTGCGCGAGCTGGTGACGCTCTCGGCCGGGGCGGTGGCGGACTGACGATGGCCTCGTTCGACTTCGACCATCAACGCTTCTATGAGCGCTCGGTGCCGCTGCCCGCGGAGGACGGCATCGAGGCGCGCAGCCGACGCGGGGAGATCGGCGAGACCTGGTGGTCGCGGCGCTTCATCGAGCTGCTCGAGTCCTTCGGTGCCGGCTCGCGGCTGAAACGCGGACGCAACTACGCCCGCTCCGGCCAGGTCATCGAGCTCGATGTGGAGCACGGGGTGGTGCTGGCGAAGGTGCAGGGGTCGCGCTACACGCCCTATCGCGTCCGCATCCGCTTCAAGGCGCTCACCGAGCACCAGTGGCGCCGGGCGGAGAAGGCGATGGCGGCGCAGGCGCTGCCGCTCGCGAAGCTGCTCGCCGGCGAGATGCCGCACGACATCGAGGAGCTCCTCGACGCGGGCAAGCTGACGCTGTTCCCGCGCTCGGCAAGCGAGCTGGCCGCGACCTGCACCTGCCCGGACGGGGTGAACCCTTGCAAGCACATCGCGGCTGCCTACTACATCCTCGCCGAGCGCTTCGACGAGGACCCGTTTCTGATCTTCACCTGGAGAGGACGCGATCAGGATGAGCTTGTCGAGAGCCTGCGCAGGCGGCGCGCGCCCGCCGGGCGCCGCGCCAAGACGAGCACGACCTCGGCCGGGGCCTCCACCGTGCCCGAGCCAGGTGCATCACTGTCTACCACTGTGCTCGACTCATTCTGGTCCTGCGGGCCCGAGTTGGACGCCTTCCACGTGAGCCCGCTCGCGGGCGAAGCTCCCGACGCGCTGTTGCGCCAGTTCGGCCCCGCGCCGGTTGAGGTCGGGGACCGCAATCTCGCCGACGTACTCGCGGGCGTTTACCCGACACTGGCGCAGGCAGCGGAGCGGAGAGCGCTCGCCGAGTAGGACTCGGGGTAACACCAGACGGCGAGCTGCTGGTGGACGTACTGCGATACCGGCCGATGGCCGGCGAGACGCCCCGAAACGGCCAGTTGCTGCACCTGGGCAGCGACGGTGAGCCGTGCGTACTCAGCGAGGACGTCGTGTGGCCCAACGGCATCGGCGTCTCGCCCGACGGGCAGAGGATCTACCTCAGCGACTACGCCCGTCAGCTCGTGCTCGTCATGTCAGCGGACGGCGGGGACACGCGCGAGCTCTGCCGCTCGCCACGAGACTCGGCCAATGGGCTCGCGGTCGATTAGAGGGTGGCGTGTGGGTCGCCCTCGGCGAGGGTGGTGGCGTCGCACGCTTTCTCCCCGACGCTCGCCTGGACGAGATTATCTCCCTCCCGGCGGTATTCGTCTCGAGCCTGTCCTTCGGTGGCTCCGACCTGCGCGATGTACTGATCAGCACGCCGACAACCACGTCAGCCCCGAGCTCGGTGGAACGCTGCTCCGCGGCCGGAGCGAGATACCTGGCCTCGGCGTCGGACTGGCGAGGGTGTGAGCGACGCAGCCCGCGCTCAGCCCCTATGCCCGACATCTTGAAAGAGGACCGAGGACCAGAGGGCTCGTTCGCATGGAACGCGTCAAAATCCACCGCAGAGAGCCAGAATCCCTTGTGCTGAGTGGATTGCTAACCGGCCGCCCGGGCTTGGGACCTTGTCCTAAAAATCCAGCAGAGCAGGCTTGGGCTTCGGCCGGCAGAATCAGCGCGCGAAGTCGCGCCTGCCGGCCGAACGTCCAAGATCCGGGAAGGATCATTCCGGCCAGTGGCCGTGCAGATCGAAGTAGTCGCGGGCGGCATCCTCCGCATCGCGCTCCTCCTCCCCTGACATTCCGATGCGGAACAACCAGTTGAGGAAGTAGATCGCCAGCCCCGCGCTCACGATCGCCGCTCCGCCCTCGAGGTCGCTTTCACTGCCGAATGCCATCACGACGAGGCCGCCAATCACGACAGCAGCTGGAAGCAGGTAGCGAATTGCGCCCAGCAGCCACCGACTCGAGGCGTCCTTGCGCACGGGCTCAGGCGATCTCTCCGGGGCGCACTGCGATCGTCTGCTCGCCACCTGGGCCTCCTCGAATTGGTTGACCGCGTCTCTCTACCGTACCCCTTGCCCATTCCCATGCTCACCCGGGCCAAGAACGATCACGGCTACCCCACAGTCGGCGAGCGCACACCCCAACAGGGTGGCGCGAGGAAGCGAGATGAGAGCCGGCGCCGGGTGCAGGGAGCAGAATTTGGCTGAGCAATGCGCCGCCAGCGTCCCTCTCAGTAGAGCAGGCTTGGACTTCGGCCGGCAGAATCAGCGCGCGAAGTCGCGCCTGCCCGGCCGAACGTCCAAGACCTGCGAAGGCTTCGCATGACTGTTTTGGGTCTTGGCCCTGCTGCCGGTCTCGTGCGCTTGGGCCACCGTTCGCGGAGACAGTGCGAGCAGCAGCAGGACCGTGATGGCTATCGATACGACCCAAGCGAGAATCGTCTTGATGTGGTTGGGCAGACCGGTGGTCAAGGGGAATCTCCGACTAGTGGAACGTGTTGCGCGACGCCCATGTCATCGTCCGCAGAGGGCATGCGCGCGAGCGCGTCGCGCGAGCACTGGACGAAGAGACCTGACCGCGACTACCTTTTTCGGATGCCCGCGCGCTCTGAGACCTCGGTCAAGCGCTTGACGCTCGTCGCATGCATCCTGGGCTCGGGCATCGCGCTGCTCGACGGCACCGTCGTGAACGTCGCGCTGCCGACCATTCAGCGCGCGCTCGGCGGTGGGTTGGCCGCGCAGCAGTGGGTCGTGAACGGCTATCTGCTGACGCTCGGATCGCTGATCCTGATTGGTGGTTCGCTCGGGGATCTGTACGGCGAGCGGCGGGTGTTCGCGCTCGGCGTCTCGGGCTTCGGGGTCGCTTCGTTGGGCGCCGCGCTCGCACCGGGCATCGCGGCGCTGGTAGCGGCTCGGGCCGTGCAGGGCATCTTTGGCGCGCTGCTCGTGCCGAGCTCGCTGGCGGTGATCGTCAACACATTTCCGGCGTCAGAGCAGGGAAAGGCGATCGGCAGTTGGACAGCGTGGGGTGCGATCTTCGGCGTGCTGGGGCCACTCGCGGGCGGCGAGCTGCTGGCAATTGCCTCGTGGCGATGGATCTTCCTCATCAATGTCCCGCTGGTCATCGGATGTGTCTCATTGATCCTGTTCGCGATCCCGCGCTCTGCTCCACACGAGCCGGGTGCCCGCCGGATCGACTATCCCGGCGCCCTGCTGTGCGCCGCTGGTCTCGCCGGACCGGTGTTCGCGCTGATCGAGCAGCCACGGCTGGGATGGTCGAGTTCCGCGGTGATCGTCCCCCTGATCTCAGGCGCCCTGCTGCTCGGCGCGTTTACGCTCTACGAGTATCGCGCCTCCGATCCGATGCTGCCGCTCGGCCTGTTCCGCCGCAGGAACTTCTCGGTGGGGAACATCGAGACGTTTGCGATGTATGCGGGCCTCTCGATCCTGTTCTTCTTTCTGGTGCTGTTCCTCCAGCAGATCGGCGGCTACTCGCCACTGAAGAGCGGCCTGACGATGCTGCCGGTGACCGTGATCATGTTCCTGTCCTCGCGTCGCTTCGGCGCGCTCGCGGACCGCTTCGGCCCGCGCTTCTTCATGGGGGCGGGCCCGCTCGTGGGGGCGGCCGGGCTGCTGCTGTTCCAGCGCGTCGGCCTGGAGGTCGATTACGTCTCCGAAGTTCTGCCCGCGCTGCTCGTGTTCGCGCTCGGGCTGTCGATGACCGTCGCGCCGCTGACGGCGGCGGTGCTCGCGGGAGCGGAGAAAGAGGCGGGCATCGCCTCGGGCGTCAACAACGCGATCGCGCGCGTGGCGGGACTGCTCGGCACCGCGGCCGTTGGCGCAGCCGTTGCGACGTCGTTCGGCTCGGCTCTGGACGAGCGGCTGAACGGCAAGGCGCTTGGAGCAGCGGCGCGCGCGGCCGTGAGCCAGGCCAAGAGGCTTCCGCTTGGCCGACCGGACGTGCACGGCCTGCCGAGTGCTCAGGCGCGGGTGCTCACGCGCGCCGCCGAGGAGGCCTCGCTGCACAGCTTCCACCTCGGCCTGGCGATTGCCGCGGCGCTGGTGGCCGTCGGAGGCATCGCGGGGGCGCTGGGGATTCGCAACCCGCGCCGCGAGGCGATTCACGCCAAGAGCTGCGCGGGTGGGCAGTTGGTGGGGGCCAGCTCGGAGATCGCTTAGGACGGCCGTGAGCGCTTCGCGGATGCTTTGTCCTGGTCGCTCGCGTGCTGGCCGATCATCGGAGATCCCGTCGATCTCCGATCGGTACGCCACGCTGGGTGGGCGGGTCTCATCCTCGCCCCGCTCGACTCACGACCGTCCTAGCAGTGGCAGGCATGTTTCAGCCGACGGGTTCGCCGGCGTAGGCGCGCATCGCGTCGATGATCGGACCCAACCTGCGTCCGCGTGAGGTGAGTCGGTACTCGACCGTCGGCGGGCTCGACGGGATCACCTTGCGCTCGACGAGCCCCGCCGCCTCGAGATCGCGCAAGCGCTCGGACAGCATCCTGGGGGAGATTCCGGCGACCGCGTCGGCGAACTCGTTGAACCGCAGCGCGCCGGTGAGCGCCGCGTAGATGATCGACAGCTGCCAGCGGCGCTCGAGGAGATGCGCGGTTTCGCGCACCTCCACGGGGACCGGCGCACATCTACGAGAGCGCGACATCGCGGGCCGGCTCCAAGGCGCGGTCGAGCACCTCCTGAACGGTCATCACCGGGTGGAAGGTCATCTGCGCGCGGACCTCCTCGGGGATGTCATCCAGGTCGCCGCGGTTGCGCTCGGGCAGGATCACGTCCGTCAACCCGGCCGCGTGCGCGGCGAGTACCTTCTGCTTGAGCCCGCCGATCGGCAGCACGCGGCCCTGCAGCGTGACCTCGCCGGTCATGCCCACCGTGTGCTTGACCGGGCGTCCCGACAGCAGCGACGCCAGTGCCGTGACCATCGTCACACCCGCGCTCGGGCCGTCCTTGGGGATCGCGCCGGCGGGTACATGCACGTGGAATTCGCGGCCCTCGAATGCGCTCTCCTCGATGCCGAGCTCCTCGGCGTGTCCGCGCACGTAGGAGAGGGCGATCCGTGCCGACTCCTTCATCACGTCGCCGAGCTGGCCGGTGAGCACCAGCCCATTGCCCGCCGCCGAGTCCCCGGCCTTCATCGCGGTGGCCTCGACGAACAGCACATCGCCACCCGCGCCCGTGACGGCCAGACCGGTGGCGACACCGGGCGTGGCGGTCCGCGAAGCGGACTCCTGGAAGAACTTCTGGCGACCTAGCGCGTCGCGCACGACCTCCAGGTCGATCTTCACCGGCGTTGTCTTGGTGGGTTTTGAGGGAGTCTTCGTCTTCGAGGTTGACTTCTTTGGGGTCGCCTGGTTCTTGTCTGACTTCTTCGCAACGGCAGGCTTCTCCGGCGGTGTGGCGGACGCCGGCTCCTCCTCGGACTCCGGGCGCTCGCGATCCCGTGGCTGGCTGGAGGCGATACGGGTCGCGGTCTTGCGCAGCACCGTGCCCAGCTCGCGCTCGAGGTTGCGCACGCCGGCCTCGCGCGTGTACTCGCCGATGATCGCGCGCAGCACATCGTCTGAGATCTCGACCTCGTCCTCGCGCAACCCGTTGCGGTCGCGCTGGCGTGGCCACAGATAGCCCTTGGCGATCGCGAGCTTCTCCTCTGAGGTGTAGCCGTCGAAGCGGATCACCTCCATGCGGTCGAGCAGCGGCCCGGGGATCGTGTCGGCGACGTTCGCCGTGGCCAGGAACATCACCTGGCTGAGGTCCAGCTCGACGTCGAGATAGTGGTCGCGGAAGGAGTGGTTCTGCGCGGGGTCGAGGACCTCGAGCAGCGCCGCGGAGGGGTCGCCGCGCCAGTCCGCGCCGACCTTGTCGACCTCGTCCAGCAGGATCACCGGGTTCATCGTGCCGGCATCCCTGAGCGCCCTGACCAGCCGGCCCGGGAGCGCGCCGATGTAGGTGCGCCGGTGCCCGCGGATCTCGGCCTCATCGCGCACACCACCCAGCGACATGCGCACGAACTCGCGGCCGGTGGCGCGCGCGATCGACTCGCCGATCGAGGTCTTGCCGGTGCCGGGGGGTCCGATCAGGGTCAAGATCGCGCCCGACTTGGGATCCACCTCGATCCCTCGGTCCTGGCGCAGCTTGCGCACCGCCAGGTACTCGGTGATGCGATCCTTGACGTCCTCGAGGCCCGCATGGTCGGCGTCGAGCACCGCGCGTGCCGCGACCGGATCGAGGTGCTCCTCAGAGCGCTTGCTCCACGGCACGGCGATCAGCCAGTCCAGGTAGGTGCGGATCATGCTCGACTCCCCCGTCTGCTCGCCCATGCGCTCCAGACGCCCGAGCTCCTTCAGCGCCTGCTCGTTGACGGCCTCAGGCATCTGAGCGTCCTCGATCTTCGTCCTGTACTCCTCGACGACCGAGGCGTCGTCCTCGTCGAGCTCCTTACGGATCGACTCCATCTGCTTGCGCAGGAAGTACTCGCGCTGCTGCTTCTCGGCGCCCTCCTGCACGTCCTCGCGGATGCGCTTGCGCACCTGCAGCTCAGCAAGGCTCTCGCGCTGCAGCTTGACGGCCAGCTCCAAGCGCTCGGTGACGTCGAGCGTGCGCAGCAGCTCGACCTTCTGCTCATAAGACAAGTTGGGCGAGTAGCCGGCGGAGTCCGCGAGCGCGCCGGGCTCGACGATCGCGCGCAGGAACGCGGATATACGGCCGTCGTCGCCACGCAGCTCGAGGATCTCCTCGACGGTCGCGCGGTACTCGCGCTCGAGCTCGCGCGTGCGCCCATCCACGGGCACCTCATCGGGGCGCTCGTCCACCTCGACCCGCAGCTCCCCTCCGGGACCGGTCTGGGCGGCGCCGATCAGCGCACGGTGCTCGCCGGAGATGGCCACCGCGCGACCGCCGCCGGGCAGGCGGATCTGCTCGGAGACCTCGGCGATCGTGCCGACCTCCAGGAACTCATTCTCGTGGCGAGGCACGAGGATGACGCGCTCGTCGTCGCCGACGTCGATCGTCAGCGTGATGCCCATGTTCGGGAACACCACCGTGTCGTCGAGAGGGATCAGTCGCAGGCGCTGCTTAGGCTCCGACGGCTGGATTGTGGGCTTATCTGAGGTAGATGGCATAGGTAACCGCTCCATATGTGCTTACGAAAGTTTAGTTAGTATAGCCCGTTATCGTTGTGGGCGCAAGTACTTTTGGATGACCACGCAAACGCAATTGCAGAGCCAAAATCAGGCAACAATCCGGCGATCGTCAGCGAGCCTGATCGTTGAAGGTGACCTCGACGTTCTCCTCCTCGACGCGCTCCTCGACCTCGGCGGAGGAGGTGAGCGCGCGCCTGTCGGCCTCGAGCAGGGGGTCGGAGAAGAAGCTGCGCGGCCATAGGCGGCGAACTTTCACGACGTTGATCTCGGCGGCGAAGATCGTCAGTTGGGCACCGAGATACAGCCAGGCGAGCAGGCCGAGAACGAGCGCGAAGACGCCATAGAGCGGCCCGGTGCGCTTCAGCTCGTGGTTGACGTAGTAGCCGCCGAGGGCCTGGAGCAGCTGCCAGAAGACGGCCGCCGTGATGACCCCGGGCAGCAGCACGCGCCAGGAGACCTCGACCGCCGTGAGCAGCTTGAAGGCGGTCATGAAGAGGGCGAGGTTGAGGACGAAGGCGACGACGATCCCGGCGATGACGGCGGGCGCCGCGTGGCTGCTCGAGCCGACGAAGCCCGCGGCGGTCGTCGAGACGACGCTCAGCGTGCCGAGGATCGCGAGCATGCCGAGTCCCCGTAGGCGGGCGGAGATGAAGTTGGGCCGGTGCTTGAAGGGCACGCTCCAGACGCGGTTGAATGCATTCTGGGTTGCGCCGGTGATGCCCATGCCGGCGAGTAGCGAGCCCACCACGCCGATGGCCAGTGCCACGCTGCTGCCTTTGAGCGAGTGCAGCTTGAGCTGATCGCGCAGGATCGGGAACTGCCCGAGCGCGCCGTTGAGGATCCGCTGCTGCTCGCCCGGGTCGCCCTGCAGGACGAAGCCAAGAATGGTGACGAGGACCAGCAGCAGCGGAAACAACGAAACGAACCCGTAGTAAGCGATCAACGCCGCGAGCTGGCCGGCCTGGTCGTCTGAGAACTTCTTGACGACCGCGGCGAGAAAACCCAGCCGCGGGCCACGCTGCTGACGGTGGTCCAGCGCGCGCAGGCGGTCGCTGAGGCTCATCCGTGCACCACCGACACGAGTGCGCTCGCCCGCCAAGGTAATGCGCTGGCGCCGGCGGTCGACGGCGGAGTGGCAAATTGGGAGGGGGGTCTGCGCGCGGCTCGGATCGACATCCCTATGTGTCTACCCCATGTGAGACGGAAAGACGAGCCGTGGGCGGCGGCTGGCCGGCGCTTGAACCACCAAGGTGGGACCGCCGTGACCCGGCCGAGGAGGTTGCGCTCGTGGCGCATGCCCGGCGCGAGCTGCTGCTGCGCGTACACCGCTGTCAGTTGCGGCGGGAGGACCTGGAGGACTGCTACAGCCAGGCCACGCTCGAGTTGGTGGCGCATGCGCGCAAGGGCGGTACGTTCTCCAGCCGGCTGCACCTCGCGAACGCGATCGAGCAGCGGTTTGTCTCGCGGATTCACGACCGCCGCCGCGCGCTGAGAGGACGCAGTCCGATGCAGGCGGCGCTGGAGGGCGCGATGTCGCTGGGGAGCAGTGGCGAGCAGGAGGTCGAGCTCGTCGACGTGCGCGCAGAGCTCGAGAAGCTAGTCATGTTGCGCCAGGACCTGCGTCGAGTGGAGAACCTCGCGCAAGAGCTGACTTCAGACCAGCGGCTGGTGCTGGCCTGTCAGGTTGGACTGCAGATGAGCCGCGGCGAGTTCTGCCGTCGGTATGGCTGGTCGCCAGAGAAGTACCGCAAGGTGGCCCAGCGCGCGCGAGCGCGGTTGACACGCCTGATGGCGAGTGACGAAGCGGTGAATGAGGTGGATGTCGTTCCGTCAGGCCGCCTCTAAGGGGATTCTCCGAAGGGCAGATGTGGATGCTGGAGGAGTCCTGAGCAGCCGATGCAACTCGCAAAGGACATCTTTCGCGCTTGCTGTGTCCCGTTTTTGGAGTGAGTGTCGGAACAGAACATAGGGACCCACCTATGAACATCTCTCCCCCCACTCATAGGAGCGTCCCCTGGGACGCCGGCAGTCGATCGAACGGACGACAGCACGGTGACGCCCATTCCCCAGCGGCCGGAAGCCGGGTATCTCCCCATCTCGGCTTCCGGTCGCCTGTTTGCTTGGCGGCGCGGTGGTGAGCGCGTGATGCTGCCGCGCCGAGCCCCGCGCGAGGTCTACCGCGTTTATGACGAGGACGAGTTCCTCGACGGCGCGGGGGATGGAGAGTTTTTCGAGCCGGTCGAGCCGGTCGAGCCGGTCAAGCTGGCGGAGCCGGCGGCGTCGGCGGGCACGGGAGAGCGACGACTTCGTCGGCTGGCCGGCGCGGCGATGCTGGTCGGGGCGGTGGGAACAGTGGGCGGCGCGATCGCAATCAACATTTCGCGGCCGGCGAGAGGCGCAGCCCGGCGAATCAGCCCAAGCTCTCCCGTCGCCACTCGCTCGTACATCACGACGACGACACGTGCGTCCGCGAGCGTTCATCCATCCGCCGCTGGACATCATGTCTCCTCGGCGCAGGTCCCGCCTTCCCATCCAGCGGCACATGCTTCACATGGTGGGGGTCGGCGCCGGCGCGCAGGGCGCAAAGACGTCGCTTGGCGAGGGCATGCCAGAGGCGCACGGCGGAACGCCGCTGTTGGGCAGGGTTTGGCGACGCCGGCGATGCTCGCGCGCTCTGAGGTGAGCGTGAGCGAGCCCGCCGCGCCGCCGCGCGCAGAACACGCCGAGTTCGGTTTCGAGCGCTGAGCGCAAGCAAGCAAGCGCGATGGCTCGCACATACGAACGGCCAATGGTGACGACGGTGACGCGGCCGTTGTGGCAGATACGCCTGACGCGCGAATTGCCCCGCTATCTATTGTGCGCGTTGTCCGTGGCGGGACTGGCGGCGAGCGCCCGCTTCGCGATCGCTCCACCGCGGCCGACGGCACTCAAGGCGACTCAACCCGGCCCCGCGCCGGCGGATTTGGCGGCGGAAGGCTACGCGGCGCTGTTCGCGCGCCGCTACCTGACCTGGAATGCCGCCGACCCCGAAGCGAGTCAGCGAGCGCTCGAAGCGTTTGTGGGGCCAGGGATGGAATCCGATATCGGCCTCCAGCTTCCCTCGAACGGAGAGCAGCGGGTGGAGTGGGTCGAAGTGGTGCAGGCCCGCGAGCCGGCGCCCGGCGCGCACGTATACACGATCGCCGCCCAGACGGATACGGCTGGCGTCGAGTACCTGACGGTGGACGTCGTGCGCAAGGCGGACGGCAGTCTCGCGCTGGCGGGCTATCCCGCGTTTGTGGGCGCGCCAGCCTCCAGCCCGGCGCAGCTGCCCGGAGGTCTGCGCGAAGTGGATGATCCCGCCCTTCGGACGGTCGCGGAGCGTGCCCTGCGTAACTACCTCGCCGGCTCGGAATCCGAGCTGGCGGCGGATCTGGCGAGCGGCGCGCACGTCTCGCTCCCCGCGCTCGATCTGAGCCTCCAGTCGTTGCAACGCCTGGACTGGGCCGCAGGCACAGGCGCGGTACTCGCCGTGGTACAGGCACGCGATGGGCGCGGCGCCCAATACACGCTCGCCTATGAACTGGACGTGGCCCAGGAAGAGGGCCGTTGGGAGGTATCCGCCGTGCAGACGGACCCCAACACGTAAATCCCCGATGGACTCAAGGACACCTGAAAGAACACCCAATCCCCGACCTAAGGAGCCCGCAATGAAAGCCCTCGCTCATCACATTCGATTCCCGCGACTGGACACCGATCGACCTGCGCGACTCATGACCGGCGCCGGTCTGGTCATAGCCGTGCTGTCGCTCGCCTGCCTAGCCACGACGTTTGTGCCCGTCAGCGCCAGCGCGGCGGTCCTCAGCACGCCCAGTTCCGCGAGTGTTCCAGGAACGGCGGCGTCTGAAAAAGAAGGCAGCTCGCTGGAAGCGGCCGCGGCGAAGGCGGGCAGCACGGGACGCACGATCGCCATGAGCCTGATCGGGCTGGCGTTGGCGGTGGCGGCCATCGTGCTCGCGTTCAAGCGCGACTTCAAGGAGGCGGCAGGTGTCTTCGTGGTGGGGATCGTGGCGGTGCTGCTGGCCACTCCGACGGGCGTAAAACTGTTGCAGGACACGGTCAGCTCACTGTTCGGATCGCACTGACAATGGAGATCCGCTCATACCGGAGGGTGTTCGACCTCGAGCGGCGGATCTATCGCATTGACCGGCTGCGGTTGAACCCGGGCGGGATACCGGTGCGAGGGGTCGTGTACTTCCTCGCGATCCTACTCGTGGCGCTGATCGCCGGGCAGCTGCCGCTGCTGGCGGTGCTGGCAAGGGCGCTGCCGTGGTACCTGCGCGATCTCGCGCTGCCGGGAGCGGTAGCCGCCGTACTGACCGTGATCCGCGTCGAGGGTCGGCCGTTTCATCTGGCGGCGCAGGCGCTGGTGCGCTACCGGAGTGAGCCGCGCCGGCTGATCGGTGTTTCGCAGAGCGGGTCGGGCTCTGGCCCCGCCCCGGGAGGCCGCTGGCGTCCGCAGGAGATCCTGATGTTGCCGGACGGCTCTGAGAGCAGGATGCGTCGCCTGCGCTACACCGGACCCGGGGCTGTGCTTGTCATGGTCGCGCACGAACGCGTCGTCGGAGGGCGATGGGGACAGCGCACAGCGCTGACCCTGCGCGCGCTGCCGGGAAGGCGCGGTGCTCTGAGGCAGGGACAGGTGATCGCGCTCGCCCCGGGCGCGCGCCTACTGGTACGTGCGGACCCCGACATAAAGGTCTAAGACGGTGAAGGCGCCGATTGGGTTCGTGTACGGGAACTGCGTGTTCGCGGACGGACTGGACGACGGCTGGGCCGCGTTCGCGGTGGATGTCGCGTCGTATGAGTGGCTGAGCGAGGACTCAAAGCGCGCGCGATTTCTGGCACTGCTGGGTGGGATGGAAGCGATCGAGGCGGATGTGCAGATCCTGCGAGTCAGCACGCGCTGGGAGGTCGAGCGATACGCCCGCGAGCAGGAGGGCGAGATCGCGGCGAAGGGCGCGACACCAGCGGGCACGCGCTCGCGGCGGCATTACGTCGATGAACACGCTCGCCGCCTGGAAGAGCTCGAAGCGAGCAGACCGGCGCTGTTCCTGCTCGTCAGCCTGCGCGACCCCGAGCGCGACGTCGCCACGTATGTCTCGAAGGTGGCCGAGCAGCATCCGCGGGAGTGGTGGGAGGGGCTCAAGCGAACGTTCTCGGTGCGCGACCGGCGACTGTTGAAGATCTCGGAGCTCGAGCGGGCGAGGGTGCGCGCCGACCAGGCCCACGCACGGCTGGCGGATTTCCTGCCCGCACGCCAGGCGCGCGGCACGGAGTTGCAGTGGCTGGTGCGCAGGGCGTTCTGTCGTGGGCTGGGCGAGCCGGAGATCGACGGGCTGCACGAACCACGTGCGCTGGTGTTCGAGCGCAACGGCGAAGCGATGCTCGCGCCGCTGGAGGGCGACGTGCTGCGCTGGATGGACGGTTATGTCGAGCACCGGGGGAGAGGGCTGAAGATCGAATCGGAGCTGGGCACGAGCTGGCAGGCGCAGCTGGTGGTGGGCGCGCTGCCCGAGCGGATGCATTTTCCGGGCGCGCGCGCCGAGTTGATGTTCGCGCCGGCGGAAAGCCTGCCGTTCGGTATCGACCTGTCGCTGAACGCGCGGTTTCTGCCCAATGAGCTCGCCCTGAGGATCGCGCGGAGGAGGATCCAGGACGCGGATCAAATCGTCCGGGCGGAGTCCGATGGGGAGCAGGGAGTCTCAGACCTCGGGTATGAGCGCACGCAGGAGGCACGCGACCTGCTCGCCTACCTGCAGGCGTCGAGCAGGCCGCCGCTGCTGCGGGCGACGCTCACGATCGCGATCGGCGCGCAAGACGAGGAGGAGCTCGAGGAGCGCGTTGAGATGTGCAGGCGCGCGTACGGCGAGATCCGGCTGCACCGGCCGCTAGGGGACCAGCTGCGGCTGTTCGTACAGCACCTGCCGGCGCAGCGCACAAGGGTGGCTGGCTACGACGACACGCTCACGCCAGAGCAGGTCGCGGCGATGATGCCGACCGCCACACACGAAGTGGGTTCGCGCAAGGGCTTCTACCTGGGGTACACCCTGACGGGCTCGAGGCAACCGGTCAGGTTCAACCTGCGGGAGGGGTCAGACAGCGATCGCAACACGACGATCCTCAGCGTGGGGGCGCTCGGGTCGGGCAAGACGACGCTCGATCAGAAGCTCAAGTACGAGGGCTTCCTGCTGGGCGCGCGCGTGATCGACTGCGACCCGAAGGGCGACCACCGCTTCCACCTGCTGGAGGAGGTTGCGCCGCACGCGGAGTGCGTGACGCTCAAGCCAGACCCGGCGCTGCGGGGCGTGCTCGACCCGCTGCGGGTGGCGCCGGAGCACCTGCGCCAGGACACGACGGTGTCGTTCCTGCGCGATCTGTTGCCCGGGAGGGCTGAGCCCGCATGGGAGACGGCGGTGGTGGGGGCGGTCGACCGCGTGTTGAGGCGCTCGCGCGAACCGACCTGCCTGGAGGTGGTGAGGGCGCTGAAAGAGGGAGATGAGATCGACCAGCAGGTGGGAAAGACGCTCGAGGTGTATGCCCGCTCCGGACTCACCCAGCTCGGGTTCGCCGATCCCCAGATCAAACTGCCGCCGGTCGGAGACCGCCAGGTGACCTATCTGCCGATCCGCGATCTGCCCGGCCCCCAGCCGGGGATGAGGCGCTCGGAGTATTCGCAGGCCGAGCGCGTGGGCGAGCAGATCGTGCGGTTGATCGCGATGTTCGCGATGTATCTGCTGGGCTCGGAAAGGGAGCGGCTGAAGCTGTTCTCGTTCGACGAGGGTTGGCGGCTGCTGGGCGACCCGGCCGGCCGCATGCTGCTGGCGTCGCTGCAGCGGATGGGGAGATCGGAGCTGGCGGTGCCGATCATCTCCACCCAACTGGTCACGGACACGCTGATCGGCGAGCGTGAGTCGCTCGAGAACCTGATCGGCGCGACGTTCGTGTTCGGGATGCGCTCGGAGGCGGAGGCGGGACGCGCGCTCACACTGCTGGGGCTCGATCCAGAAGACTCGAGGATGCGCCAGACCTTGCTGGAGCTGGAGGCCGGGCGCTGCTTGTTCCGCGACCACTCAGGGCGGGTGGAGGCGATCCAGGTCGACGTGGTGGTGCCATCGCTGCTGCGTGCGTTCTCGACGACCCCCCCACCGGCTGGCGGCGACGCCGGACGCCGGTGATTTCCAGGCGAGTCGCATCGGTCGGTCTGGCTGCGCTGGTCCTAGGGTTGGGGTTGGGCGCACAAAACGCCCAGGCGGCATCACATACGCGCGCGAGCGCGGGCGCGAAGAAGGCGCCGAAGGCGCCGAGCAAGCCTCCGCTCGCCTCAGGGTCCAGCGGCGTCGGTGAAGAAGAAGGCACGGTTTCGGCGCCGTCAGGCACGGAAGATCCGTTGTCGGACAACGGGCTGAACAGCCCGTTGTGCGACCACGGCAGGGGGAGCGGCGAACTCTCGCCATCCAGCGAGAGCAACTGTCGCACGTCGGGGTTCGAGGCGGCACGCGCGCCGACGGGGAACTACGAGTTCGACGTGCATATCGACACGGGCCCGACGAAGTGGCTCAACGATGCAGACGCGATGTTCGAGGACTTGATGCAGCTCAGCTGGACGCTGCTGATGGCAGTCGTGCACGGCGTGATCGTGATGCTCGAGTGGTGCTATACGGTCGACCTGCTGAAGAGCTCCGCGATGAGCGGAGTCGCCAATGGGCTCCGCCAAGCGCAGGCGACCTTCACCCAACCGTGGCTCGTACTGGTACTCAGCGTGGCGTCGGTGCTGGCGCTATATCACGGCCTCGTGCGCCGCCAGGTGGCCGAGACGGTCGGCCAGGCGCTGATGATGCTGGCGATGATGGTGGGCGGCCTGTGGGTGATCATGAACCCGGCGGGCACCATCGGGGCGCTCGGCAGCTGGGCCAACGAGGCTGGCCTGGGCACGCTTGGCGCTGTCACCTCGGGTACCCCGGACCATCCCGACCGCACGCTGGCCGACAGCATGCAGAATGTCTTCAGCGGTGCGATTGAAGGACCCTGGTGCTACCTGGAGTTCGGCAACGTCAGATGGTGTAACGACCGCAGGCGAGTAGATCAGAGGCTGCAAACCGCCGCGCTGAAGATCGCGGCGAAAGGGGGGAGCAACGCTCCGGGCCAGAGCGCGACGCTGTTGCGCGGCGCGCGCACGAACGGAGAACTGTTTCTCTCACTGCCCGCCAACGGCCCGGCGCGGAACTCGATCAACGATGAAGGCCTGCTGTTCAACGTGCTGTGTGGCGGCGACTCAGAACCCTGCAAGGGGCCCACGGCCGCAGAGGCGGGATTCCGTACCACGAGCGGGACCTGGTGGCGTTGCGTAGGGCTGCTCTTCATCTGGCTTGGCGCGTTGGGCATGATCCTGATGCTCGGGTTCCTCGCCCTGCGCCTGCTCGCGGCGGCGATCCTCGCCCTGGTCTTCCTGTTGCTGGCGCCGGCGGCAGTGCTCGCCCCGGCGCTGGGCGACGGCGGGCGCTCAGCGTTTCGCGGATGGGTGACGCGGCTGCTGGGGGCGGTGATGTCGAAGTTGATCTATTCGTTTCTGCTCGGCGTGATGCTGATGATGCAGCGAATCTTGATGAAAGAATTAACTGCGCTTGGCTGGTTCACGCAGTGGCTGCTCGTCTCGACGATGTGGTGGGGAGCGTTTGTCCACCGCCATCGGATGTTGAGCTTCACGCAGGGCAGTCATTCAGAGTCGCGTGTGCGTGGGATGCGGTTGACATCGGCGTTGATGAGTGCGCGGGAAGCCGGACGCGCCACCGGTTGGGCTCGGCGCAAGCTCACTCCCAGTGCTCCCAGCGTGCAAAAGCGCCAGCGAATCGCGGCGGCTGGAAGTAAGAGGGCTGAAGCTATCGCGGACAAGCAGGTTAGTACGAGCCTCGAGCGCGGCTATCACGATGCACGAGAGCAGTTGCGGGCAGAGCCCGAGATGCGAGCTCGTCAAGCCGAGCGGCGTGAAAAGCTGAAAGACCTGAAGACGAAGCAGGCAAGCGCTCAGCGACGCGGACACCAGGGCCGGGCGGACCGGGTGGGTCGAGCTGCAAGACGTGTTGAAAAAGATATACAGCTGGAGGAGCGCAAGCACCAGCTGGCTCGTCATACCGTCACCGAAGGTGACAGAGCAAAGCGCCAGTCTGGAAATCTCTACACGACTGCACAGGCTAAGGAGCGTGGACAGTTTCTTGATACTCAAGCCGCGCTGCCGCGCCAGCGGCGTGACTATGCGTCACTGGCTGGAGTCATCGGTCATTCACCTGATGAATGGAAGCAACTAAATCCTCAAGCTAGAACCAAGGCGCGGGATGCCATCGATCGAGAACTGGCGACACGCGGTCAGCTCGAGGGTGCAGTTGAGGATGTCGCTCATAGGAAGGAGCCATCACTAAGTCGATGGCAGAAACACAAAACGGAACAGCAATTTGATACCGCTCTAGAAAAGCGAGTACATGCTGAAGGCCACAGTACGCCCACTTTGGGGGACAAACGTTCGGGGCTCGAGACCTACCAGCAGGCTGGGCGGACCGAGCAGGCTGGGCGGACCGAGCGGAGATCGCCCAGCGGGGGGCAGTCGAGCGTGATGCGCGACGTGAACGACGTGGCCGCGCGACACAAACGCCAGCTGGGAAGGGACCGGCGTTGACAGCCGGCGGGCCTTCATATGGCGACCGCCCGCAAGCGGGTGATGCCCGGTGAGGCTTGCGAGCGAGCCGTCCACGTCCGAGGCGTCCACGCGGGGGGGTGCGGCTGTCAAGTTGCAGAGCGCGGCGGGCGTTCTCGCCGGTGGCTGGCTGAGTCCGGGTCGCCTTGCGCTCCTCGGCGCGCTAGCGGCGGCCGCGGGCGCGGTAATGATCACGCTGCTGCTGCTCTTCTCGACGGCCTCGTTCACGATGGGAGGCATGGGTGGGGTAGCATCGGACGGCCCCAGCGACGGCGTCTCGGCGCTCGCGCAGAGGGAAATCCCGCCCGAATATCTGCGTCTCTACCAGCGGGCGGCCGAACGGTATGGTCTGGACTGGGCGATCTTGGCAGGGATCGGGAAGGTCGAGTGCGACCACGGGCGCGACCCAGATCCGTCGTGCACGAAGGAGGGTGCCGTCAACTCGGCGGGCGCCGGCGGCCCGATGCAGTTCATCGCGTCGACCTGGGCGAAGTACGGGGTGGCCCCCGATGGCGGTGCGCCCGACCGCTGGAACCCGGAAGATGCGATCTTCGGCGCGGCCAACTACCTGCGCGCCTCGGGTGCCCCTGGCGACTACAAAGCGGCGATCTACGCCTACAACCACGCGAGCTGGTACGTCGCCGAGGTGGAAAGCTGGGCCGCGAAGTATCGTGGCCCACCCATCCTGCCCGCGGGCGGCGGGAACTTCGGCCCGGACAGGGCCTTGGAAGGACAGAGCCCGACGCCGGTGCGGTTCATCGAAGGCGAACGCGCGATGCTCGCGCCCGGGGATGGCCATCTCGCGCTGATCCCGACTGGCGTGCCGGCGACGGTGCAAGCGATGGTGGTCGCGGGGAACGAGTTGCAGGAACTGCCATACGGTCCCGGCGGTCACCCGGACCCGAGGGGAGCGTACGAAGAGGACTGCTCGAGCACCGTCAACTATGTCCTGTACCGCAGCGGGGTGCGCCCGATCGCGGAAATCTTGAGAGACAATCCGCTGGCCCAAGACTACGTCACCTGGGGCGCACCAGGCCCGGGGCGGTGGGTGACGATCTACGCGACAGACGTCCCCACCCCACATGTATTCATCGTGATCGCGGGGCTGCGCTTGGACACGAGCCACAACGGAACCGATGAAGGACCGAACCGCAACGAAGACGGCCCACGCTGGAGGATCCTAGATCACATTCCAACTTGGGCAAACTGGTCGGTCCGTCACCCTCCGGGGTTGTAGGCTGGCAACCGATGGCAGCCCGCAAGGTCGACTATCTGCTGATCGGGGGAGGGCTCGCGAGCGCGAACTGCGCGCGCTGGCTGCGCGAGGAGGGGGCCGAGGGCAGCGTGCTGCTGGTTGGGCGCGAGCTCGACCCCCCGTATAACCGCCCGGACTGCTCGAAGGGGTATCTGCGCGGCGAGGAGAGTCGTGAGGAGCCGCTGTTTCGAGGAAGCGAGTGGTGGGAGGAGCAGGACATCGAGCTGTTGACGCGCACGAGCGTCACCGGGCTGGATCTCGGCTCGCGCATGGCCAAGCTCTCGACCAAAGAGGAGATCGAGTTCGACCAGGCGCTGCTCGCCACCGGCGCCAATGTCCGCCGGCTGAACGTGGAGGGGTGTGAGCTCGAGCAGATCCACTACCTGCGGACACTCGGCAACGCCGACGCGATCCGCGAAGGCGTGGCCGATGCTCAGGACGTCGTGCTGATCGGGGGCTCTTACATCGGCTGCGAGGTCGCCGCATCGCTCACGATGATGGGCAAGCGCTGCACTATCGTCATGCAGGAGCAGGCGACGCTCGAACGGGGCTTTGGCGCCCCAACCGGGCGCTTCTTCCAGGAGCTGCTCGAAGCGCACGGCGTGACCGTCCACGGTGAGGACGAGCTCGAGCGCTTCGAGGGCGATACCCAGACGGGCACAGGCGGACGGGTCGCGAAGGTCGTGACCAGGGGCGGCCTGGAGCTGGCGGCCGACGCGGTCGTGATCGGCGCGGGCGTAACGCCTGACGTGGGACTTGCTCAGCGCGCGGGCCTACAGATCGGGGAGCGTGGAGGGGTGCGCTGCTCGTCGCGCCTTCAGAGCTCGGTGCCTGGCGTGTTCGCGGCTGGCGACATCTGTGAGTACGACTCGGTTCTGCACGGCGGGCCAGTGCGGATCGAGCACTGGGACGTCGCGTTCAACCATGGCAAGACCGCCGCGCTCAACATGCTCGGACGGGACGTCCCGCACGAGGTCGTGCCCTACTTCTTCTCCGTGCTGGGCGACTGGGGCGAACTGGAGTACGTCGGGCCGGCCTATGGCTGGGAGGAGGAGATCTTGCGCGGTTCCTTTGCGGATGGGTCGTTCACGAACTGGTACTTACAGGACGGCCGCGTGAAGGCCGCGCTGACGTTTGGCCGCTCGGATGACCTCGACCACGCGCGGCGCCTGATCGCCGATGGCAGCGTGCTCGATGAGCGCAAGCGTGGAGCGCTGGCCGATATAGACGGCGATCTACAGGACGTGAAGTAGTCTCGGCGTCCCAGGACGCGGGGCAGTAGGATGACGAGACAAGACGGTCGGTGGTCAAGGGAAGCCGGTGAGAATCCGGCGCGGACCCGCCACTGTGACCGGGGATGCCCGCCGCGGCGCGTGAGCGTGAGTGAGTGAGACGCGCAGCCACCGACCAGCCTCCGGCAGGTCGGGAAGGCGCGGAGAGGGTAGGCCCGGGAGCCAGGAGACCTACCTCCGACCACAAGCCCACAAGCCCTCGTGGAAAGGGGTTGGCTCATGCACGAATCACCCATCGGCCTCCGTTCGCTAACGGCGGTGACAACATTCCTCTTGGCTCTCGCGGCCATCGCAGTTCCGGCAACAGCCAGCGCCGGGGAACCGGCCACAGTCACGGTCCGCGTCGAGAGCTTCGAAGGCGCGACACTGCTTGCGCAAATGCAGGTCACCACCACGACCGCCCCGGTGTCCGTCGAAGGCAGCACCTGCAGCGGCACCAGCGCCGGCGGCGCGCTGTATGACGCGGTCAAAGGCAACTGGAAGGCCGTCAACAGCAGCTCCGGTGTCGAAATCCTCGGCATCGACGGTGTGAACCTGCCGCCGTTTGGATCCGGAAACTACGCCTTCTGGTCAATCTGGGTGAATGACGCATTCGCCAAAAACGGCGCTTGTACAGAAGAACTGAGCCCGGGCGCCGACGTCGTCTACGCCGCCCAATGCTTCGCGACCGGGCCATACTGCCCGACCAACGCAAGCGCACCCGAGCACTTCCTCACCTCGACGCGCCCCAACGTCTCGACGGCGAACATCAACGAACCCGTCTCGCTGAAGATCGGCTCTATCTCCACCGAAAACGGAGAACCCGAAACGAAGCTGCCGCCCGAAGTCACCGTCAGCGGCGGTCCTGCCCCGGTCATCCCGCAAGCGGACGGCACTGCCACCGTCACGTTCCCCTCGCCAGGCCTCTACACACTGCAGGCGCACGCCCCCGGCTCGGTCCCGTCCGACCCTCAGACGATATGTGTGCACAACGGCAACGACGGCAACTGCGGCACCACGAAGGTCTCGGGATCCAATGCATCTACCACGAGCGGCACAACCATCGCTGGCAGCTCTACCGCCACCGCTCCATATAAAGGCCCATACGCGCTGGTGGCGAAGGCGAGCAGCGTGGTCGAAGGGCACGTGTATGAACGCGGCCACGCGCCGCGCATCCTCAGCGGAAGCGTGCTCGCACACACGACGGTCACCGCGACGAGCCTCGAGCTGCGCCGCGAGTACAAAGGTCGCTGCTACGCATACAACGGCGTCACGACGCGGTTCGCGCGCGCGCGCTGCGGCGAGGGCAGCTTCTTCAAGGTCTCGAACAACGGTGTGTTCTCCTATTTGCTGCCTGCGGCGCTCCCGCCCGGACGCTATGTGCTGGACATCGAGGCCACCGACGCGGCCGGTAATAGCACGACGCTGGCGAGAGGCACATCGAGGATTGTGTTCTATGTCAAGTAGCGCTTCCATCGCGGGCGCCAAAGGTGATGTCTCCTAACATGCTTCCGGCCCGCCCACGGGCGTCGCGTCCGCGCTGGCGCGGCGCCTCGCCACGGGCGCTCGGCTCACTGGTGGCGCTGGGTTTCGCAGCGGCGCTGATCACAGGCTGTGGCCTCGGTCCGGGCCCGGTGCCGGAGGGCGTTCACCTGACGGTCACGCGCGATTTCGGCACGCGCGTGTTGAGTCAGACCTCCGCTCCAAAAGTGCAGGGAGCGGAAACGGTCATGAGCCTGCTGATGCGCAACGCGACCGTCTCGACACGCTACGGCGGCGGGTTCGTGGAGAGCGTCGATGGGGACTCCGGCGGCGAAGCGGGCGGGCAGCCACTTGATTGGTTCTATTACGTCAACGGCATCGAGGCGCCCAAGGGCGCGGCGGCGACGAACGTGCACCCGGGCGATCACATCTGGTGGGACCTGCACGACTGGAGCCAGACCGACAGCGTGCCGGCGGTCGTGGGGTCGTTTCCAGATCCGTTCGTGAACGGCATCGACGGCAAACGCCTGCCGTTGCGCGTCGAATGCGCGTCGGTCACTAGCGGCCCGTGTGTCACGGTGGAGTCGCGCCTGGCGAAGCTCGGTGTGCTCGCCCCGCTCGCCGCAATCGGACCCGGCTATGAGCCGGAAACGCTGCGTCTGCTCGTCGGACCATGGACCGCGGTGAGCGGCGAGCCGACGGTGCACCAGATCGAGTCCGGCCCACGCTCGAGCGGCGTGTATGCGCGCATGTCCGCGAACGGATCGACGCTCACCGTGCTGAACGAACAGGGCACGATCGCCCGCACGCTCACCGCCGGCGCGGGGCTGATCGCCGCCACGCGCAGCGGCGAAGAAGACCCCGTCTGGGTCGTCACCGGCACCGACGAAGCGGGCCTGGAACTGGCGGCGCACGCGTTCGACGAAGCGGCGCTGCACAACCGCTTCGCGCTGGCGATCGCCCCCGGTGGCGCCATGCTCCCGCTCCCGGCCCCCGCCTCCTCGGGGGGGTGAACACCCTGGTGGGAGCGAGTCGTATCGCCTACCGGCGCCGTGCCAGTCCCCTCCACGCCGCCCGTGCGCCGATCGCCGCCGCCTACGGGGTAGCGTTCGCCGTCTCCGCACTGGTTGTCGAAAACCCACTGCTGCTTGGCGCATTGTTGATCGCGGTGCTCGCCGTCGCCTGCGCCGCCAAAGTCGGCCGTCAGATCTCCTCTGCGCTGCGCCTGACCGTGCTGCCGCTTGTGCTGCTGACCGTGTTGGTCAATGTGATCGTGAGCCGTGGCGGGCTGACCGTGTTTGCGCGCCTGGGTGACTGGGGCGTGCTCGGGCAGGTCAACCTTACCGTCGAGGCGGTCGTCTACGGGCTCGTGATGGCATTGCGACTGCTCGTCGCGATGCTCGCCTGCCTGCTTGTCGTCTGTGCCGCCGACCCCGACGAGCTGCTGCTCGCCTTTCGGCGCATCTCGCCTCACTCGGCGCTCACCGCCACGCTCGCCACGCGCTTGATCGGAGTCATCGGCGAGGACGCACGGCGGTTGGCCGAGGCGCAGCGGTGCCGGCCCGACGGAGGCGCGCGCGGAGCTCGCGGCAAGCTCGCGGTCGTACGCGCGACCGTCAGCGGCGCGCTCGACCGCTCGCTGGACGTTGCCGCCGTGCTCGAGATGCGCGGCTATGGGGGTCGCGGGCGGGTGCCCGCGACCTGTCGGGCACTCTCCCGTCACGACATCGCGTTCGCCGCGGCGGCCGCGGCGGTGCTCGGGCTATACGTGTTCGTCGCGCTCGGTGGGAGCGCGCCGTTTCAGGCATATCCGCTCGTGAGCCTGCCGCTGTCAGGCGCCGGGTTCGCGATCGCGGCGCTCACGATCGCGTTCGCGCTGGCTCCGTTTCTCGACCGGCGAGGAATCGAGCTGTGAGCAACGTCCTCTCCTTCGAGCGCGTCAGCTACCGATATCCGACGGGGACCGAAGATGCGCTGCGCGATGTCAGCCTCACGGTCGCGCCGGGTGAGTTCTGCGTGGTCGCGGGCCTCTCCGGGTCGGGCAAGTCGACGCTGCTGCGCGCCGCCGCCGGTCTCGTGCCGCACTTCCACGGCGGCAGCTTCTCCGGCACCGTCACCGTCGGCGGTCTCGACACGCGCGAACACACTCCGGCCGCGATCGGCGCCGTCGCCGGGACGCTGTTGCAGGACCCGGAGACCCAGATCGTCATGAACACGGTGCGCGCCGAGCTCGCGCTTGCGCTCGAGAACCTGGGGGGTGGCGCAGCGGGCGTGGCGCGCGGCGTGGAGGAGACCTCGCTTGCCCTCGGCATCGGCCATCTGCTCGACCGGCCCACCGGCGAGCTGTCCGGCGGCGAGCTCCAGCGGGTCGCACTGGCGGCTGCGCTCGTCGCGCGCCCGTCGCTGGTCCTGCTCGACGAGCCGACATCGCAGCTCGACCCGGTGGCCGGCGATGAGCTGATCTGGCAGCTGCGCAGACTCAACCAGGAGGCCGACACCGCCGTGCTGCTCGTCGAGCACCGCCTCGAGCGCTGTCTGGCCGCCGCCGACCGGGTGATAGCCATGGCCGATGGCGGGATTGTCTGCGACAGCGACCCGCAGGGCTTCCTCGAATGGGCAGTCGAGAATGAGCCCGCGCTGCAGACCCCGGGCGCGCGGATGCTCGACCTCCTCGGATTGCGCCCGCCGCCGACCGGGGTCAAGCAGGCGCGCGCCACCTTGCGTGCCAATGGCCTGCTGACGGGTCCCGGCGTCTCAGAGGGTACGCCCACGGCGAGCGCCAAAGCAGACCGTGCCCGGAGCCTGCTTGAGCGCGCTGGCCGATCTTCGATCGGAAGGCTGCTCGGGGGAGGCGAGGCGGGAGACCGGCCGGCGCTCACGATGCGTGGGGTCTGGCACGAGATCCGCGACGGACCGGCGATCCTGCGCGGCGTTGACCTCCAACTGCGCCCCGGCGAGCCCGTGGTGCTGATGGGACGCAACGGAGCGGGCAAGTCCACGCTCCTGCGCCACGGGGCAGGGCTGCTCGCGCCCACGCGGGGACGCGTCGAGCGCAGCGGTCGGGTGGCGCTACTGCTGCAGAACCCCGGTGACTACTTCCTGCACGAGCGCGTCGATGCGGAGGCGAGTCCCGCCGCGCTCGAGCTCGTCGGCTTGGCGGGATTCGGCGAACGCCACCCGTGCGACCTCTCCGGCGGACAGCGCCAGCGCCTCGCGCTCGCGATCGTGCTCGGAGGCGAGGGGGCGGGCGGGGCTCCAATCGTCCTCGCGCTCGACGAGCCCACCCGCGGCATGGATCGCGCCGCCAAGCGAGTTCTCGCCCGATGGTTGTCCGACCGCGCGGCCGATGGTCTCGCGGTCGTCGTCGCCACGCACGACGCCGAGTTCGCCGCCGACTTCGCCACGCGCGCGGTGCTGCTCGCCGACGGCCGCGTGATCGCCGACGGCCCGATCGAGGAGATACTCGCCGGTGGTTGGTACTTCACCACGGAAGCCGCTCGGATCCTCAACGGCGCGGGTGGCGCGCTCAGACCCGAGCAGGGCGCGACGCTGCTGCGTGCGCGCATGGCCGGCGACCGTCTCGCCGAGGCGGTCCGCTCATGAGCTGGCAGCTCGCATCCTTCGCGATCGTCCTCGCCTCGGTCGCGCTCGCCTTCTGGTGGTACGAGCGCTCCCATCCGCCGGCCAAGCTGCTGGCGGTGGTGGCCACGCTCGCCGCGATCGCTGCGCTCGGCCGCGACGCGTTCGCAGCCGTGCCAGACGTCAAGCCGATCACCGCGATCGTGCTCGTCAGCGGCGTCGCCTTCGGCGCCGGTCCGGGGTTCGCCGTCGGCGCGATCTCGGGGTTCGCGTCGAACATCCTGCTCGGCCAGGGACCGTGGACGCCATGGCAGATGCTCGGCTGGGGTCTTGTCGGGCTGATCGGCGCGGGCCTGGGGCGGCTCACCTCGAGGCATATGTCACCGCTTGAGATCGCGCTCGCCGGCGCGGTCTCCGCGGAGGTCTTCAACCTCGTCGTCGACCTGTACACGTGGACCGGCACGGGCGATGAGACGCTGAGGGCATTTGGCGTTGTGCTGAGCACCGCCGTCGTGTTCGACGCTACCCATGTGGTCGCCAGCTTTGGTTTCGGCCTCGCCTTCGGAGGAACGCTGCTGCGCATGCTCATGCGCGTGCGCTCCCGCCTGGAGATTAGTTGGGGACCCATCCCGGCGACCCCCACCGCACCGAGCGCGACCGCAAGAGAAACAGGGGCGACTTGGGGGATGACTGTGGCATCCGCGATCCTTGCGGCCGTCTTTGCTACGACTCTCGCCTTGGGCGGCATGGCCGCGCGCGCGTCCGTCGCGCGCGCCGCGTCCATCGTCAGCGCGCATGCCGCCACGTCCCTCTCTCCGGAGCTCTCTTTCCTGACCTCTGCCCAGAACGCTGACGGCGGCTTCGGCGGCACGGGCGGGCAGAGCTCCAGCGAGCTGTACACCGCCTGGGCGGTGATGGGCCTGGCGGCTGCCGGGCGCGACCCGGTGGACGTGCGCCGTGGCGGGCGCTCGGTGCTCGACTCGCTGCGCGCGGAAGTCGCGACCCTGAGCGGCCTCGGCGACGCCGAGCGCACGATCCTCGCCGCGGCCACGTGCGGCGCGTCGTCGTATTCGTTCGCGGGACGTGACCTCGTCGCCGAAGTGTTGAAGGCGCGAGACAGCGACAACTCCTTCGAGCACCTTGTCAACCTCACGTCGTTCGCGATCTTCGCGCTGCGCGCGGTCGGCCACTCACAGAGCTACCCCGCGATCCGCGACGCCGCCGGCTGGATCGAGCGCCAGCAGAACTCAGACGGCGGCTTCGGCTTCGGCGCGCACGGCTCCTCCAGCGACGTTGACGACACCGGCTCGGTACTACAAGCGCTCGTGGACGCGGGGGCGCACAACGCGCGCGTGCTCGGCGCCGCGACCAGCTACCTGATCAGAGCTCAGAACCTCGACGGCGGCTTCCCACAGCAGCCGGGCGGCGAATCCAACGCTCAGTCGACCGCCTGGGCGCTGCAGGGCCTGATCGCGGCTGGACGCAATCCGGGCTCGGTGCGCCGTCGCGGCAGCCGCTCCCCGGTCGGCTATCTGGAAAGCCTGCTCGCGCCCGGCGGCAGCATCCGCTATTCGCGTACGAGCTCCCAGGCGCCCGTGTGGGTTACGGCCCAGGCGCTGATCGCGCTCGCGGGCAAGACGTTCCCCGTTGCGCCCTAGATGCGGGCTTCAGTCACGCTTTATCGATAGTCGTACCCTGTACGGACATGTCGGGGCAGGTTTACGCAGCCGGGGCTATGCCTCAGATACATACGCCTACGCATGGGAGGACACCACGTGCCGCGAGTGCGCTTGGCGTTGCCGCGCTGTGTGTTGCCGGACTGGCGCTGACGTGGGTCGTGGCGGCGTTGGTGCCGGCGACGCACTTGAAGGATGCCGTTGCGCTGTACGACTTCACCAGGTTTTCACGGCCGAGCGTGGACGCGCTGGCCAATGGGCTGCTGCATCTGCTGGATCCTCTGCTCTACACCGTCTGGGCGCTTGCGCTCGTGGGCATCGCGCTGATGCGTGGACGCCTGCGCGTCGCGCTTGCGGTAGTGGCGGTGACGGCCCTGGCCCCGTTGACCGCGGAGACACTGAAGCCGTTGCTTGCCCATCCTCACGCGCAGGTTGGCTTCGCTTACATCAACGCAGCGTCGTGGCCGAGTGGCCACGCGACCGCCGCGGTGGCGCTCGCGCTGTCCGCCGCGCTCGTGGTCCCGGTCTGGCTGCGTCCCGCGATCGTGGCGCTTGGCGCCCTGTTCGCAGCGGCGATCGGCTGTTCGTTGCTGATCCTGGCCTGGCACATGCCCAGCGACGTGTTCGGCGGCTACCTGGTGGCCTCGCTGTGGATGGCGCTGGCCGTGGCCGGGTTGCGCGCGGCCGATCGACGTTGGCCATCGGCTCGCTCGGGCCGTCTCGGGCCGTGAGTACTCAGGAGATTCGTGCGGCTCAGGAGACTCGCGAGTGGGAGTCGGCGCCATGCGCGCCGGGGTTCCACAGCGATGCGGATCCCGCCTTGTCCTCGTTGACGGCGCGGCTGAGGATGAACAGCAGGTCTGAGAGCCGGTTCAGATAGCGCACCGCCTCCGGGTTGCCTTCGTCGCCCACGGCGATCGTACGACGCTCGGCGCGGCGGCAGACAGTGCGGCAGATATGCAGATGCGCCGCCGCGGGAGTGCCGCCGGGGATCACGAATGAGCGCAGTGGCGGGAGCTCCGCGTTGACCTCATCGCAGGCGTGCTCGAGCCACTCGGTGTAGGCCGGCGTTACACGCAGTCGCGTATGGCCTTTGGCCGTCGCATCGGGCGCGCCCTCGGCCGGTGGGGGCACCGACAGGTCGGCGCCGACGTCGAGCAGGTCGTTCTGCACGCGGCGCAGCCACGTGGCGAAGGTTTCGGGCAGATCCGGCTGCAGCAGGGCAACGCCGATCGTCGCGTTCAACTCGTCGATCGTGCCGTAGGCCTCCACGCGCGGATGCAGCTTGGAGACGCGGCTCATGTCCCCGAGGTGCGTGTCGCCACCGTCGCCGAGCTTCGTATAGATCCGGGTCAGGTTCACCGTCATGGGGCTCCGAGTTTCGCACACCCGGCCCGCGGTGGGTGGGCATTCATCAACACGATGGGATACGTTCCCGCCCTGCATGAGGATCGGCGTTCCGAAGGAGACCGCGGCGGGCGAGCACCGGGTGGCGCTTGTGCCGGAGGTCGTGCACAAGCTAACGGCCAAGGGCCTAGATGTCCTCGTTCAGGACGGCGCGGGCGCGGATGCGCTGCTGCCCGACGACGCCTTCGTCGCGGCGGGTGCGCGGATGACAGGTGACGCAGCGGAGATTTGGAGCTCTGACGTGGTCGTGACGATCGCGCCCCCCGACGCTCAGACGATTCTGGGCCTTGGCGAGGGCTCGATCCTGATCGGCTTTCTCGCGCCACTGACCAGTCCTGTGACCACGCGCGCGCTGGCCGACGCTAAAGCGACCGCGTTCGCGATGGAGGCGATCCCGCGGATCTCGCGCGCGCAGTCGATGGATGCGCTGTCCTCGCAGAGCAACATCGCCGGTTACAAGGCGGCGCTGCTCGGCGCCGAGCAGATGGGCCGCTTCTATCCGATGCTGATGACCGCCGCGGGCACGATCCCGCCCGCCAAGGTGCTCGTGCTCGGCGTTGGCGTGGCCGGGCTGCAGGCGCTCGCCACCGCCAAGCGTCTGGGCGCGCGCACGACCGGGTATGACGTGCGCCCCGAGGTCGCAGAGCAGGTGCAGTCGCTGGGCGCCCAGTGGCTCGATCTCGGCTTGGAGGCAAGCGGCGAGGGCGGCTACGCGCGCGAGCTGACCGAGGAGGAGCGTGCCGCGCAGCAGCAGGCGTTGACCGACGCGATCAAGGGCTTTGACGTCGTCATCACGACCGCCCTGGTCCCGGGGCGACCGGCTCCAAAGCTCGTCACGGCCGAGGCGGTGGAAGGGATGAAGCCAGGGTCGGTGATCGTCGACCTCGCGGGTGAGGCGGGCGGCAACTGCGAGCTGACCAAGCCTGGCGAGACGGTCGTCCGCCACGATGTGAAGATCGTCTCGCCGCTGAACCTGCCGGCGAGCATGGCCGAGCACTCCTCGCAGCTGTTCGCGCGCAACGTCCTTGCGCTGCTCGAGCTGCTCGTCGGCGAGGATGGCGCCCTGCAGCTCGACTTCGACGATGAGATCGTCAGGGGCGCTTGCATCGTGCGTGACGGTGAGATCGTCAATCCCGGCGCCAAGGCGACCGTTGAGGCTGCCCCATGATCCTCGCCAGCACCCTGACCACCAACCTCGCGATCCTTGTGCTCGCCGGCTTCATCGGGTTCGTCGTCATCTCGAAGGTGCCCAACACGCTGCACACGCCGTTGATGTCAGGCACCAACGCGATTCACGGCATCGTGCTGCTCGGGGGCCTCTTGATTGTCGGGTTCTCAGGTGGGGGGACGTTCAACAAGGTCATCCTCGTGATCGCGATCGCCTTCGGCACGATCAACGTCGTCGGCGGCTTCCTCGTGACCGATCGCATGCTTGAGATGTTCAAGTCGCGACCCAAGTCGGAGGCGAAAGACGGCGCCCCAGAGGCGCCGGACGGGAAGGCCGGGGGCTCGTGATCCACCCTGTGGTCGGGACATTCTTGCAGAACTCGGACTTTCTCGACGTTCTGTACATCATCGCCTTCTCCCTGTTCATCCAGGGTCTGCGTGGTCTGTCGGGTCCGACGACCGCTGTGCGCGGCAACCGCATCGCCGCCGTCGGCATGGCCATCGCGGTGATCGCGACGTTGTTGCAGACGGGCGAGGGCAACTGGGGATTGATCGTGCTGGGCGTAGCGCTCGGAACCGCGGTCGGTGTGCCGGCGGCGCGCCAGGTGAAGATGACCGCGATGCCGCAGATGGTGGCGCTGTTCAACGGCGTAGGTGGTGGCGCGGTGTTCCTGATCGCCTGGGCCGAGTTCCGCGACTACGGATCGAGCTACAGCGGCGTGCCGAGCTATGTGGCGATCTTCTCAGTGTTTGCCGCGATCGTTGGCTCGGTCTCCTTCTGGGGCTCGAACATTGCCTTCGGCAAGCTCCAGGAAATCATCCCCGGCAGGCCGATCAGCTTCGGCTCGGCTCAGCAGATCGTCAACCTGGTGTTGTTGATCCTTGCCCTGGCGGCCGGGATCGACCTGATCACCGGGGCGCACTCACAGGCCATCTTCATCGGCATGCTCCTGGTGGCCGCGCTGCTCGGCAACGCCGTGGTACTGCCGATCGGCGGCGCCGACATGCCGGTGGTGATTTCGCTGCTGAACGCCTTCACCGGCCTCTCTGCGGCGGCGACGGGCATCGCGCTGGACAACACCGCGCTGATCGTCGCGGGCATGATCGTGGGCGCCTCCGGCTCGATCCTCACGAACCTGATGGCGACCGCGATGAACCGCTCGATCCCGTCGATCGTCGCCGGCGGCTTTGGCGGCGGCGGGGTCGTGGAGGGCGCTGAGGGAGCCGGTGCCCACGGGGGCACCGTGCGCTCCACGAGCGCTGCCGACGCTGCGATCCAGCTTGCCTACGCCAGCCGCGTGATGATCGTCCCCGGCTACGGCATGGCGGTTGCCCAGGCCCAGCACGCGGTGCGCGAGTTGACCAAGGAGCTGGAGGCACGCCAGGTGGAGGTCAGCTACGCGATCCACCCGGTCGCCGGGCGCATGCCCGGGCATATGAACGTGCTGCTGGCCGAGGCCGATGTGCCGTACGACCAGCTCAAGGAGATGGACGACGCCAACCCCGAGTTTCAGCGCACCGATGTCTCGCTTGTGATCGGCGCCAACGACGTCACGAATCCAGCGGCCAAGAACACGCCTTCATCGCCGATCTATGGCATGCCGATCCTCGAGGTCGCCGACAGCCGCTCGGTGATCGTCATCAAGCGCTCGATGAATCCGGGCTTCGCGGGGATCGAGAACGAGCTGTACTTCGATCCGAAGACCGCGATGCTGTTCGGCGACGCCAAGTCTGCTGTTAGCGAGATCACCGCGGAGCTGGCCCAGATCTGAGCTGTCCCTCTGCGAGACTGCGATCGTGATCGGGCGTAGTCAGGCACTCGCGGCGCTAGCGCAGGACGAGTTCGACGTCGTCGTCGTGGGTGGGGGGATTACCGGCGCGGGCGTGGCGCTGGATGCCGCCACGCGCGGCTTTAGCGTGGCGCTGCTGGAGCGCGCCGACTACGCCTCCGGGACTTCCAGCCGTTCGAGCAAGCTCGTCCATGGAGGTCTGCGCTATCTGCAGAACTTTGACCTGGGGCTCGTACGCGAGGCGCTGCTCGAGCGCCAGTTGATGGTGGCGCTCGCGCCGCACCTGGTCCACCCACTACCACTGGTGGTGCCCGCCTTCGATGGCGCTCGTCCTGATCGTCTTGTGGGGGTGGGATTGAACCTGTATGACGTTATGTCGGTCGACCGGGATCGCCTGCGCACGCGCCGCGGTAGGCGCGCACGCGCCAGTGAGCGGGGGCATAAGGCCCGGAGAGCCGAGTCAGCCAGCGCCCAGGGCAACGTGGCGGCTGGGGACCCACAGCCAGAGGGGATGGGTCGGTCCGTTCAGGCAGAGGAGGGTGAGTCGTGGAGCCCTGAGCGCCACCGCGTGATCTCAGGTGAGGAGGTGATCGATCTGCTGCCGGCGCTCGCCGCGCGCGAGCCGACGAGCGGGTATCTGTTCTACGACTGTCAGACCGATGACGTGCGCCTCGTACTGACCGTGCTTGGAGAGGCCGAGCGCTTCGGCGCCGTCTGTGCCAACCGGGTCGATGTGACTGGCCTGCTCGAGCACGAGGGTCGCGCACAGGGCGTGTGCGCGGTGGACGTCGAGAGTGGCGAGCGGCTCGAAGTACGCGCCGCCAACGTGGTCAACGCGACCGGCGTGTGGGCCGATCAGCTGCGCCCGGAAGAGCTCCACGACGAGGCCGAGCTGCCGTGCATCCGTCCTAGCCGTGGCACCCACGTCACGCTCCACCACGACGATCTGCCGCTCGTCGGTGGCGCGATCCTCCCCGCCGGCGCTGGCCGGACGATCTTCGCGCTTCCCTGGCTGGGACGCACGCTCGTGGGCACTACCGATAACGATTACGAAGGTCCGCTCGATCATGTGAGGCCCTCAACCGAGGACATCGACTATCTGCTCGAGGCCGTCAACGCGTTTTTCGGCGCAACGCTCGGCCGGGCCGATCTGACGGGCGCCTTTGCCGGCGTGCGTCCCTTGATTTCGACCGGCGACCCGAAGAAGTCGGTGGACATCTCGCGCAAGGCGGAGTTGTACGAGACCTCATCCGGGATGATCACGATCACCGGGGGCAAGCTCACGACTTGGCGGCGGATGGCCAAGATGACAGTCGACCGACTCGTCGAGCGCGACGCGCGCGACGCTCCCTGCCGCACCCACGAGATCCCGCTGGGACAGGCGATCGACGCGGCCGATCTTCCGCGCGTGGTGGGAGTGCCGGACGCCTCCTACGAGGCGCTTGCCGCACGCTATGGCCACGCCGCCCACGACGTGCTCGCGCTGGCAGCCGAGTACGGCGAGCTGGCCCAGCCGATCGTCCCCGGTCTACCCGACCTCCTGGCGGAGGTCGCACTGGCGGCCCGTCGCGAGCAGGCGCGCGGCATCGGTGACGTGCTGCTGCGACGCACACGCCTGGGGCTGCTCGCCGCGCGAGAGCTCACCACTGCCGAGGAATCTGACCGGGCTGCGGGGCCGGTTCAGCGTGTGGCCGACATCCTGGCGCGCGAGCTGGACTGGGATGCCGCGCGGGTGAGTCGTGAGATCGAGCGTTTCGCGGAAGAGGCGCAGGCCGAGGGGCTGGACCTCGCGTGAGCTCGGGAGCAGATCTCCCGCCGGCCAGTTCCCATCGCGTCACGGCCGCCAATCGCACGATCGTTCTGGGACAGCGCCCGTGGTTGATGGGGATCGTGAATACCTCGCCAGACTCCTTCAGCGATGGTGGTCGCTACGGCACCCTGGACCGGCAGCTCGAACTGGCCCAAGAGCTGCTTGCGGCGGGGGCGGACATCCTGGACATTGGTGGCGAGTCGGCGAGCACTGGCCGACCGCCGGTGGAGGTGACAGAGGAGATCGAGCGCGTGGCGCCGCTGATCGAGCGAGTTGTGGGCGAGCTGGGGGCAATCGTCTCGGTCGATACCTACAAGCCGCCGGTGGCGCGCGCCGCGATCGCCGCCGGCGCAGCGATCGTCAACGACGTCAGCGGCCTGCGCGATCCGGGCCTGGCCGAGGTCTGCGCGCGCACGGGCGCCGCGCTGGTCGTGATGCACACGCGCGCCGCGCCGCGACAGCGCATGCAGGACCCAGATCTCTACGCCGATGACATCACAGGAGAGGTGCTCATTTTCCTGCGCGAGCGCCTCGAGCTGGCGATCGCCACTGGCATGGCCCCCGAGCAGCTGATCGTTGACCCGGGTCCTGATTTCGCAAAGACGCCATCCCAGACTATCCGGCTGCTCGCTCAGACGGAGCGTTTGCACGAGCTGGGACGGCCGCTGCTGATGGCGATCTCGCGCAAGGACTTCATCGGGGCGCTCACCGGGCGGGCTCCACGTGAGCGTCTCGCCGGGACGCTTGCTGCTCTGGCCCACGGCCTGGATGTGGGCGCGCATATCTTCCGGGTACACGACGTCGCCGCTGCCGCCGACTTTTTGAGAGTGCGGGCGGCGCTTGCAGGGGAGTTCGAGCCGAGCAGGGATCTGGCTCTAGGTGAGGAATTGCGGTATGAGGAGCTCGTCGGGACCGACCCTTCTGCGGAGGTGGGTCGGGCGTAATAGTCCCAGGCAGGTAGCAGTCATACGAGGCGCCCGAGCAAGTCGCTACGCTGAACCACGCATCCAGGGTGCCGGCCGCTGCCCAACGCGGCCGGACGCCGACCGCCCCATCCACCCAACGAAGGAGAAGGACATCATATGACCGTACTCGAGCGATCCGAGCTGGAGGCGAGTTCTCTGGCCGACCTACACGCGATCGCCGACCAGCTTGGTCTCGACGGCTTCCGGCGACTGCGCAAGGCCGAGCTGATCGATGCGATTCTTGGCGAGCCGGGAGCGACGTCCGATGGCTCCGGCGCATCTGAGGAGGATCTCTCCAGGGGAGAGGAGAGTGACCGATCGGAGGCCGGCCAGCGTCCTCGTAGGCGTCGTTCTGGACGATCTTCGGCCGATCGCTCGCGCCGGTCCACCTCGTCCGCGCAAGCGCAAGACGATCCAGCCGAGATCGCTGCAGCTGAAGATGATGATCCGTCAGCGGTCCCCCCTGCCGCTCCGCGACGTGCCAGGCGCAGGGGCGAGCATGAGGGCTCGGGCGGCGAGCGTACACGGCGCCAGGGGAATGACCGACCGGAGATCGAGGAGGACACCGACGCAGCAGGCGCTGCGCGCATCGCCGAGGGCGTGGTCGAGCTGCTCGGCAACGGCTCGGCCTTTCTACGCGTCACCCCGCCCGAGCCCTCAGATGATGATGTCTACATCTCCGCGGCCCAGGTTCGTCGTTGCGAGCTCGTCTCCGGCGACCGAGTGACCGGGCCGGTACGCACCCCCCGGCGCTCCGAGCGCTATCCGTCGCTCGTGCGTATCGACACCATCAACGGAGCGTCCGCCGACAGCGTCTCGGACGGCGCCCGCTACGAGGACCTCCCGGTGGCGTACCCGAGCGAACGGCTCGCGCTCGGCGCGAAGGACCCCACGCTCGAGGCGATCGAGTGGCTCACCCCGCTGGGCCGCGGCTCGCGCGCGGTGATCGTCGGCGCTGCGCGTGCCGGCAAGACCGAAACCCTCCGCCGTCTGCTGGACGTCCTCTCTGGTCGCGATGATCTCGAGGTGACGCTCGTGGTGGTCGGCTCAAGGCCGGAGGAGATCGCCCAGTGGCAGGAGGGCCCCGTACCCCCCGTGGCCGCGCTCAGCTTCGCCGGCTCCGCCGATTCGCAGGGCCAGGCGGTCGAGCGCGCCGTGGAGGCTGCCAAGCGCGTGGCCGCCCGCGGGGGACATGCTCTAGTGCTGATCGACAGCCTGGACGGCCTGCACCCGCATGCCGCCCGCAAGGCGCTCGTGGCCGCCCGCAGTCTGCGTGACAGCGGTTCGCTCACCGTGATCGCCACCGCCACCCGCCCGTTCGGCGGCGAGACGGCGGTCATCGCGCTCGACGTGGCTCTCACTTCCACCGGTCGCCAACCGATCTTGGATCTCCTCAACAGCGGCACGCTCAGGCCCGAGCTGCTGGTCGGCGAGGATGGCGCCAAGGCCATAACCCAGGCACGCGCGGCGGCGATCGAGAGCTAGCGCCGGTAGGCGACCCGACCCCAGGAGGGCTCGGGCGCGAGCTCGATCGTCTCGCCGCCGCTGGATGAATAGCTGTCCCGCCCGCCCGCGGGCTGCACGTAGACGAAGCCGCAGGTGTCCTCGTCGAATGCGACGCTCAGCTCACCCTCGTTTACGCGCTGGTCCAGCCACGCTCCCCGGAACACCAGGCGGCGCAGCCAGTGGACTAGCGAGCGCTCGGCCGGGCCAACCAGCTCTGGCCAGCAGTCGTTGACGTGCTCGCCCAACTCTGAGGCAGGGTTGTGGATCACCCCGTTGACCGCGAGGTTGACGAGGTCTTCGAGCTCCTCCTCACCCAACCGTCCGCCGACGAACCCGAGCTTCAGCGCCGCCTGCTCGCAACGCTCGGAGAAGTCCTCCTCGTTGAAGGTGAAACGCAGCTCTCCGTATTCGAGGACGAAGTCCTCGCCTGAGTCGTAGTTTCCGCGGCGCGACGTTTCCATGTCAAATGCCGGGAATCGGTTGTTGCCCGGGTCGTCGGGATCATAAGCCGGGTTCCTGCCTTCCCGGCTGCGATGCATGGGATTTTGCATTTCCTCTCTTCCCGGAACGACCTATACGCTCCCGGGGAATGGCACGCCTGAGCGAGCATGGACTGCGCCGGTCCGTCGGCGTTCCCGGCCTGTTCGCGACCGCCTACGGCAACGTCGGCTCCTCCATCTACTACGCGCTCGGTCTTGTCGTCGCCCACGCGCTCGGGCTCACACCGCTGGTGTTCCTGTTCGCTGGCGGTCTGTTCGCGCTGACGGCGAAAACCTACGCCGAGGGCGCCGCGATGTTTCCCGAAGCCGGCGGCTCCTCGTCGTTCGCCCGCCACGCTTTCAACGATGTCGTCTCGTTTTTCGCCGGCTGGGCGCTGAGCCTCGACTACATCCTCACGATTGCGATCTCGGCGTTCTTCGTACCCCACTACCTCAGCGCGTTCCCGGGCCTGCACGCGCTCGACCACAACCCCGACGACATCTTCGTCGGACTGATCGTCGTAGCTCTGCTCGCCGGCCTGAACATCCGCGGCCTGGGCGAGTCAGCGAAGCTGAACTTCATCCTGGCCATCACCGATCTGAGCACCCAGATCCTGCTCGTTGGCGTCGGATGCGTGCTGGTATTGAACCCGTCGCTGCTGATCCACCAGGTCCACCTCGGCAGTGTGCCTACCTGGAAAGAACTGATCTTTGCATTGTCGCTCGCGATGCTCGCCTACACCGGCATCGAGACGGTCGCCAACATGGCCGAGGAGGCGCGCGATCCCGGCCGCGAGGTCCCAAAAGCCGTCAACCTCGTTGTGCTGGCGGTGCTCGGCGTCTATGCCGGCATCTCCGTCGTTGCCCTCTCGGCGCTGCCGATCGTCCATCACGGCGTCGGCTATAGCCCGGCGCTGCATGAAAGCTTCAAGAGCGCTGGTTCCGCGACCGAGCTCGGCGGCTTCTTCCGGGAAGACCCGGTGCTGGGGATCATCTCCCGTCTCGGGCTGCATGGAACGGTCCTGAAACTGGCCCAGTACTACGTCGGCATGCTGGCCGCCACGATCCTGTTCATCGCCACAAACGCCGGCATGATCGGGATCTCTCGGCTGTCCTGGTCGCTGGCCGAGCATCGCCAGTTGCCGGGCATCTTTTCGCAGCTGCACGAGCGGTATCGGACGCCGTGGTTCACGCTGCTGTTCTTCCCCGCGCTAGCCGGCGCGCTCGTCCTGTACGGCAACACGAACGTGCTCGGCAACCTCTACTCGTTCGGAGCGCTGCTCTCATTCACGATCGCGCACGTCTCCATGATCGCGCTCCGCGTCAAGGACCCCGATCGCGAGCGTCCCTACCGGATGCCGTGGAACGTTCGCATCCGAGGATTCGATGTCCCCTTGAGCGCCGTCCTCGGCGGGATCGGCACCGCGGCCGTGTGGACCGTGGTCGTGATCACGCACGTCGAGGCGCGCACCGTCGGCATCCCGTGGATGATCGTCGGAGTGGCCGGCTACTTCATCTACCGCCGCCGCCAGGGACTGGATCCGAGAGCCGACTATCGCATCCCGCGGCCCGAGCGTCCGGCGGACTTCGAGGAGCTCGACTATCGCACCGCGCTCGTGCCGATCTTCGGTGAGGACGTCAGCGCGGCTGCGCTCTCGAGCGCCGCGAGATTGATCGGCTCCGACGGCGTCGTCTACGCGATCTTCGTGCTGCCTGTGCCCAGCCAACTCTCGCTGGAGGCAGGCTTGGAGGATGAGGAGGCTGAGGGTCGATCGGTGCTGGAGAGCGCGCGCATCCAGGCGCGGCGTGCGGGCATCAAGATTCATACCGGCTTGATCCGCACGCGTAACCCAGGAGCCGCCCTTGTCAGTGAGGCTGAGCGCGTGAGCGCCGACGTCATCTACTGGTCGGCCATCCACGCACCGGCGGGCGAGCAGCGGATCGGCCCAACCGCGGTGTATCTGCTGAGCAAGCGTCCCTGCCGGATCATCATCGAGACGGAGAACCGTCCTTCCTCGCGCCCGCGCGAGAGTATTCCGGCGCCAGCCTGAAGGATTACGCGCGCGTGAGCGCGGAGCGGAGCGCTCCGTCCAAACTTGGATGGCGGAACCGGTAGCCGAGCACCAACGGCCTGGCGGGCAGCACGCGCGCCCCCGTGGTGACGATCTCGGCCATTTCGCCGTACAGCAACTTCAGTGCGACGCCGGGCACCGGCAGCAGCGAAGGCCGGTGCAGCGCCCTCCCCAGCGCGTCGGAGAAGTCGCGATTCCTCACCGGCTCGGGTGCAGTGGCGTTGATCGGCCCAGACCAGCGCTCGTCTTCCAGTGCCACGAGGATCATCCCGACCAGGTCGTCGCCGTGGATCCACGATATGTACTGCTGTCCGCCTGCCACTGGGCCGCCCACTCCCAGCCGGAACGGTGTCAGCATCTTGCCCAACGCCCCGCCTGCGCGGTCGAGCACGACACCGGTGCGCACGTTCACCACGCGCATCCCCAGCTCGGATGCCTTCCGCGCTTCGCACTCCCAGGTCGCACACACCTCCGCCAAGAAGTCGTTCCCCGCGGGGGCGTCCTCGTCGAGGGGCTCCTCGCCATGCGCGCCGTAATATCCGATCGCCGAGGCGCTGATCAACGTGCGCGGGCGGGGTTCGGCTCGCTGCAGACCAGCGATGAGATTGCGCGTGCCGATAACACGACTTGCGCGGATCGCCTGCTTTGCCGTGGCGGTCCAACGCTGGGCTACGTTCTCGCCCGCCAGGTGCACCACCGCGTCGCGCCCGGCGAGAGCCTCCGCGGACGCTGGCTCGCTCAGCGGATCCCACTTCACCGCCTCAACGGCAGGCAAGCCGGGCGTGTCGAATAGCTTCCTTGCGCGGTCCGGGGTACGCGACAGGACCGTCACCTCCGCGTCCTTGGCCCGCAAGACGCTTACCAGCCCCGAGCCGATCAGTCCGGTTGCTCCTGTGATCGTCACGCGCAAGGGCATCGTCACCCTTGTTGTACACCTATCGTGTCACCCTGGGCGAATCCCACCTCTTGGCCTGCCAGCGCTGTGCCCGCGGCCCGCGCCTCCTCGGCGACCGCCGTTGCCACGGCGGGGGACACATCGCGGTTGAAGACCGAGGGGATGATGTAGTCCTCGCGCAACTCGGATTCGTCGACGATGGCGGCGATCGCACGGGCGGCGGCCATCTTCATCTCCTCCGTGATCGTCGGTGCGCGCACGTCCAGCGCGCCGCGGAAGATCCCAGGGAAGCACAGCACATTGTTGATCTGGTTTGGATAGTCCGAGCGTCCCGTGGCCATGATTCGCACGTACGGCGCCGCCTCCTCCGGGTTGACCTCAGGGTTCGGGTTGGCCATCGCAAACACCATCGCATCTCTGTTCATGCGCTCAAGCGCCTGCGCCGGTAGCGCCCGCGCGCCCGAGAGCCCGATCAACAGATCCGCGCCGTCGATCACGTCCGCGGGCCTGCCTGTGCGACAGTCAGGGTTCGTCGCCTCGGCGAACCAACGCTTCGTCTGATGCATCGTGCCGTCGAGGTAATCCTCGCGCCGCACGTGCAGAGCGCCGCGTGAGTCGCAGCCGACGATGTGTCGCACGCCGGCTGCCAGCAGGATCTTCGTCACCGCGATCCCGGCCGCGCCCAGCCCGATGATCAGCACGTTGAGGTCCTCGAGGCGTCGCTCGGTGAGCTTCACCGCGTTTAGCAGCGCCGCCATCACGACCACCGCGGTGCCGTGCTGGTCGTCGTGAAAGATCGGGATGTCGAGCTCCGTCTTCAACCGCTCCTCGATCTCGAAACACCGTGGCGCGGAGATGTCCTCGAGGTTGATTCCCCCGAACGCGGGCGCGATCAGCTTGACGGTTTGCACGATCTCCTCAGGGTCCTTCGTATCCAGGCAGATCGGGAACGCGTCGACCCCGGCGAACTCCTTGAACAGGCAGCACTTCCCCTCCATCACGGGCATCGCCGCGCGCGGGCCGATGTCGCCCAGCCCGAGCACCGCGGTGCCGTCGGAGACAACCGCGACCGTGTTGCGCTTGATCGTGTACTGAAACGCCTTGTCCTCGTCGTCGGCGATCGCCAGGCATACGCGCGCCACGCCGGGCGTATAAGCCATCGAAAGATCGTCGCGAGTCTTCAGTGGATGCTTGTTGTGTTGTTCGATCTTGCCCCCGACATGCAGCAGGAACGTGCGATCGGTCGTATCGATCACCTCCGCGCCCGCCACCGCCGCGATCGCGTCGAGGATCTGGTGCCAATGCTCTCTCCCGGAGGCGTCCACGACGATGTCGCGCAGGCTGTGCTCGCCGTCCGTCTCCACCAAATCCACGGCGCCGACCATGCCCCCCGCCTTGCCGATCGCGCTGGTCACCATCCCGAGGATGCCCGAGGAGTCCTCGAGCTTCACACGGATGGTCAGACGGTACTGCGCGCTGGGGGTGGCGCTCACTAGTCGAGGCTCCTCGTTTGTTGGCGGCCCGTTGTCGGCAGCCCATTGCTGGCAGCCCATTGCTGGCGGCCCATTGCTGGCGGCCCGGCATGTTATTTGTCTGCCGCTCGGATCAAGGTCCTCGTAGAGTGCTCGGCATGGCGGCGAGCAAAACCGGGGCCGGCGACAGGGCAGGAGGGGAGCGGCGGGTGTTCTTGATCGATGGCCCAAGCCTCGTCTATCGTGCTTTCTACGCTTTGCCGGAGTCGATCGCGACCTCGACCGGCGTGCCGACGAACGCAATCTTCGGCTTCGCCTCGATGCTGGTGAAGATCGTCACCGAGTACGGCGTCTGTCCCACGGTCGTCGCCTGGGACGCGGGCACCTCCGGGCGCACCGAGCTGTTCGCTGACTACAAGGCCACGCGCCGCTCACGCCCGGATCTGCTCAAGCAGCAGTGGCCGGCGATGGAACCTCTGGTGGAGGCGTTCGGCTACAGCAACGTGCGCGTCGAGGGCTGTGAGGCAGACGACGTGATCGCCTCGCTCACCGCCCGCGCTCTCGTGGCCGAACCGCCGGTGCCGGTGATGATCGTGACCGGCGACCGCGACGTCTTTCAGCTGATCGACGTCGATGGCTTGGTCAAGGTGATGGCGACCTCGCGCGGGATCACCGACACCACGATCTACGACCACCAGGCCGTCCTTGACCGCTACGGCATTCCGCCCGAGCTGATCCCCGACTTCTACGGTCTGAAGGGCGACACTTCCGACAACATCCCCGGCGTTCCCGGGATCGGCGACAAGACGGCCAGCGAGTTGATCCAGAGATTCGGCTCACTCGAGGGCGTATTGGCCAACGTCGACGACGTGAGTGGGCCGAAGCGCAAACAGAACCTGCTCGACCATGCTGAGGACGCGCGCGTGTCGAAGAGCCTAGCGACCGTCCAGCGGGATGTCGCGGTCGACTTCGACATGACCGCAGAGGCGGTCCGCGAGCCCGACCGCTCACGCGTGCGTGAGGTGTTCCGCGAGTACGAGCTGCGCGACCCGCTGCGCCGCCTGGAGGAAGCGCTGGGCGACCCGGAGGTGGCTGCGCCGGCGCCCGCCGCGGAGTTCAGGTTGAGCGGGCGCGTGCGCCCCGGCGCGCCGGCCGACATCGCGCGCCTGGGCGACGCCGAGACCGAGCTGCACGTCGTCGCGCGCGAGAGCGAGGCACCCGAAGGCGCGCTGTTCGCCGAGGGCGCCCCGTGGCGCTTCGCGGTGGCCGTCGAGCGCGAGGTGCTGGCCGGAGACTGCACCGGTCCCGAGGAGGTCGTGGCGGCCTGCGCCGAGCGTCCCGTCGTGGCGCATGACGCCAAGTCGCTCGGGCGCGTGGCCCCGGGGCTCACACACGACACGCTGCTCGGCGCGTATCTGCTCGAGCCGGCCAGGCGCGGGTACCCGTTCGCGGAGCTGTGCGAAGAGCGCGGGCTGGCGAGCGACGTCGAAGATCCGCTGGCCGCTGACGCGATCCTGCTCGTCGCGCTAGCCGACTGGCAGCGCGAGCAGATCGTAGAGCGGGGCCTCGAGGAGCTGATGCGCGAGATCGAGCTGCCGCTCGTGTCGGTGCTGCGCGAGATGGAGCTGATCGGCGTGCGCTTGAACCTCGAGCGCCTGGCGGAGATCACCGACCGCGTGCGCGCGGAGCTGACCGCGCTGGAAAAGAACATCTTCGCGCTCGCCGAGGAGGAGTTCCTGATCTCCTCGCCGCAGCAGCTGGGGGAGATCCTGTTCGAGAAGCTCGGCCTCTCACGCCGCCGGCGCGGCAAGACCGGGTTCTCAACGGACGCCCGGGTGCTTCAGGCGATCCGCGCAGAGCACGAGATCGTGCCGAAGGTCGAGCGCTGGCGAGAGCTCTCGACGCTCGCTAAGACATATCTCGACGTGCTGCCCCAGATGGTCGACGAGCGCTCGCGCATCCACACCACGTTCCTGCAGGCGGGAGCTCAGACGGGCCGGCTCGCGAGTACCAACCCAAACATGCAGAACGTCCCGATCCGCACCCCACTGGGCCGCGAGATCCGTGGCTGCTTCGAGGCCGAGGACGGCAACGTGCTGATCTCCGCCGACTACTCGCAGATCGAGTTGCGCGTGCTCGCCCACGTGGCCGGTGAGCCGGTGCTGAAGGAGATCTTCAGGCGCGACGAAGACGTGCACACGGCGACCGCCTCGCAGGTTTTCTCGGTAGCCGCCCAGGAGATCGACCCGGGTATGCGTTCGAAGGCCAAGATGATCAACTATGGGATCGTCTATGGCCTCTCCGACTACGGTCTGGCCGACCGCCTGAATATTCCGCGCGAGGAGGCCAAGACGTTCATCGACGCCTACCTGGAGCGCTTCTCGCGCGTCGCTGAGTTCATCGTCGAGACGATCGAGCGCGCCAAGCAGGAGGGCTATGTCACGACCCTATGGGGCCGCCGCCGGCAGATCCCCGAGCTGCAGGCGCGTAACTATCAGGTGCGCACGCTCGGCGAGCGCCTGGCCGTCAACACCGTGATCCAGGGCACGGCTGCCGACATCATCAAGCTCGCGATGGTCCGCTGCCACCGGGCGCTGTCTGAGTCCGCCCTCGAGACACGCCTGCTGCTGACAATCCACGACGAGCTGCTGTTCGAAGGGCCGCCCGCGAAGTCCGACGCGGCGTGTGAGCTGATCGAGCGCGAGATGTGCGGCGTGTGGGAGCGCGATCCGCCGCTCGCCGTCGACATCGGTGTGGGACAGAACTGGCTGGAGGCGAAGTGAGGGCGTGGGACCCAGCGCATGGGCCTGGGGGAGCGAGGCGATGAGCCGCGGCCTGGCGGTCCTCGTGGGCGTCGGCGCGGGCTGCCTCGTGGGCATGCAGGCGCCGATCAACTCGCGCCTGGGCAAGACTATCGGGGGCGTGCAGGCCGCGACCTTCTCGTTTCTGGTCGGCACTCTCGCGCTGGTCTCTATCTCCTACGTCCTGCGCGGCGGACTGGGGAGCCTCGGACATGTGGGTCGTGTGCCATGGTGGGCGCTGGTCGGAGGACTGCTCGGCGCGGTCTACGTGTTCGTAGCCATCGAAGCCGTACGCACCCTCGGCGCCAGCGGCCTGACGGCTGTCGTGATCACGGGTCAGCTGGTCATCTCGGTCGTGGTCGATCGCTTCGGCCTCTTCGGCCTCGCCAAGCAGCACATCGACGCCTCCCGGATCGTCGGGCTCGTGCTGCTGATGGCGGGGGTGGTGCTGGTGGTGCGGCGTTGAGCTGGCGCCTGACTAACCCAGCCCCTCCTGAAACCCCTCACGCCAGCTCGCATACCGCGGCTGCCAGCCCAGCTCGCGCTTAACGCGCTCATTGCTGGCGCCGCGTAGCCCGCCCAGCATCTCCACCGCAAGGCGGCCCGCCGCGAGTCGGCCGAGCCACACGGGCGCATGCCAGGGGTTCGGCGCACCCACCGCGCGAGCGAACGTCGGCACCCACTCGCGTAGCGGTGTGGGCTCGTCGTCGACGACGTTGTAGATGGCAGGGCCGCGGTGGTCGAGCGCTGTCACGGTCGCGCTCGCGGCGTCCTCGACGTGGACGAAGGAGAACATGCCGCTACCCTGGCCGATGATCGGAAGCTGCCGGCGGCGCAGCGAGGATGCCCACGACCCGTCGCGGGCGAGCGCGGTGCCCGGGCCGTAGAGCCAGCCGTAGCGGAGCACGATCCCGTCGACGGCCTGCACCTGGCGCTCCAGATCGGCGACGGGATCGGCTGCAGACGGCAATGCCTCGAGCGCCAGCGGTGCGTCCTCGTGCTTGACCCAGTTGCCCACTGGCGCGTAGGCGAACGCGATGCTCTCGGCCACGATCCGCTCTACGCCGGCCGCTGTTGCGGCGGCGATGAGGTTCGCGGTGCCCACACGGCGCAGGCGCCCGGTGCTCGCGGTCTCCTGCTCGAAGCGACGCATGTTGAACGCGTGGGGTAGGTCGGTGAGCAGGTGCACGACCTGGTCCGGGTGCGCGTCGGCGACCGCACGCGCGAGGCCGGGTGCGTCGTAGGCGTCGCACACGCACGCCTCGATGCCGCGTGCGTGCAACGCGTCGGCCTTCTCGGTAGAGCGCGTCATCGCGATCGGCTCGTGTCCGCTCGCCAGAAGCGCCGCCATCAGGGGACGGCCGATTGCGCCTGTGGCCCCTGCCACGAACACCCTCATGGCAATGCCTCCCGTGCGGCGGTGCGCCACAGCCACGCCAGCAGCACGGTGGCGGCTGCGAGCGAGAAGAAGTCGAAGTAGCCGTTCCACGCAGGGTGGGCCTTGCCGATGTCGACCAGATGGTTGACGCTGTGCAACGCGTACTGGATGCTGGTGAGCGCGAGTACCGGCACGCGCCAAGCGGGGCGGCCGATGGCGATCAGTAGGCCGATGCCGATTGCGCCGTAAAAGCTCGCGACGTCGCGGATGTAGTGGGGGTTGAACGCGCCGAATGGGCCGACGGCGGTGTAGAAGGTATGAGGGCTCACGGCCATCAACAGCGCGAGACCCAGCTGGATGACGGCGAACGCGATCAGGCCCGCTGTCACGACCGATGGAGCGGGGTCTTGAAGCTCGGCCGTGCCGGCTGGCTGGTGGGCGCTCACTGGATCTCCACCATATGGCCTGGACCTGGCTCTGCCGAGGTCCAGTTACGGGCTCTGGATCGAGGCCAATGCGTCGCCGATCAGGCGAACTCCCTGCTCGATGGCGGGCTCCGGGAGGTTGCCATAGCCGAGCAAGAGGCCCGGTGGCCCGCCGTGTGTGAAGCGATGCCAGGAGAGCCCCTCCATGCCCACGCCGCGAGCGGCGGCGGTCGCCAGCAGCGCGGGCTCGTCAACGTCAGCAGGGAGCTCGACGAGCTCGAACAGCCCGGCGGTGGCGCCGCTGGGCGTAGCCTGCGGTAGCCAGCGGTCGAGCGCTTGCAGCAACGCCTCACGGCGGCTCTGGTAGCGCAGGCGCATACGCCGCACGTGCCGATCGAGCTCGCCCCGTTCGATGAAGTCGCACAGCGCGAGCTGCCCTATCACCTCCGAGCCGCCGTCCTCGATCGCCTTCGCCGAGATCAGCTGCCAGGCCAGCCATGAAGGCAGCAGCATCCAGCCCTGTCGCATCGCCGGTGCCAGGCGCTTGCTGGCCGAGCCGATGTACAACACTCGCTCGGACGCCAGTCCCTGCAGCGCGCCGACGGCGACACGGTCGTAGCGGAACTCGGCGTCGTAGTCGTCCTCGACGATCAGCCGCTCGCCCTCCTCGGCCCATTCGATCAGCGCCGCGCGGCGCTCGCTGCTGAGCACCACGCCGGTGGGGAACTGGTGCGCGGGAGTGACGAGCACCGCACGCGCCCCGGTGGCGGCGAGCGCAGCGACGCTGATGCCTTGCTCGTCGACAGCGACGGGGACCGTTCGCAGCCCGGTCTGTTCGGCGATCAGGCGGTGTACCTGCCAGCCGGGATCCTCCATCGCGATCGTGTCGATTCCCTGGCCGTGCAGCCACCGGCACGTGATCGAGAAGCCCTGCATGAAGCCGGTGCACACGAGCATGTTCTCCGGGTCCGCCGCGGTGCCGCGGGCGCGTCCGAGGTAGTCGGCGAGCGTTTCGCGCAGTTGCGGCACGCCACGCGGGTCGCCGTAGCCAACCGCGTCGAGCGGCGACTCGGCAAGGGCGGCGCGCAACGAACGCAGCCAGCGGTTGCGGGGAAAGCCGGCGAGGTCTGGCAGGCCCGGGTGGAAGTGGTAGGGGAAGCTGGGCAGCAGCGAGCGCGCGGGGGCACGCGGCACAGCGGCTCGCACCGCTCGTGCGACCCGCACAGTCGCGCCCTGGCGGGTCTCTAGGTAGCCCTCGGCGCTGAGCTGGGAATACGCCTCTGTGACCACGCCACGCGAGACGCCCAGCTCGGCCGCCAGTCCACGTGTGGAGGGGAGTCTCGTCCCGGCGGGTAGACGGCCGCGACGGATGTTCTCGCGCAGCGAGCTCTCCAGCTGCTCATGCAGCGGCAGCTCGCCAGTGCGGTCGAGCTCGACGAGCAGCTCGGGTCCCGTAACTGGCCCTTTTGAATCGAGCATTACTGGAACTGTATAGCGGACCAGTCTTCCCTTACGGTGCTGATGTAAGCAACCGCCAGGAGGATCGCTATGAGCCTGCCAAGCCGGAGCATGAACACCTCGATCAGCCACATCACAATCGTTGGAGGCGGGGTCGCTGGATTGACCGCAGCGATCTCCTGCGCAGAAGGTGGAGCGAGCGTTTCCCTGCTGGAGGCTCACAGTGCGGTGGGAGGTCGGGCGCGCAGCAGTGAAGGCCGCTACAAGGCGAACTTCGGTCCCCACGTGCTCTACAAGGACGGTCCCTTCTGGCGGTGGCTGGTTGACCACAAGCTCTTGCCCCGCTATGCGGGACTGCCGTTGGCTGGCGTCAAGTGCCGTTGGCAGGGTGAGTTCAGGCGCACACCGCCCCTCAGTGCACTTCCCGCTGTGCTGCGGTTGCGCGGTCGCGAGGCGCCCGTGGATCTAGACTTCCGCACCTGGGCTACTGAGCACACCGACGAGCGCACCGCGGCGATGCTGTCAGCGGCAGCAGGCGTGTACACCTTCCACCACGACCCTGGCGAGCTGTCGGCGGCGTTCGTGTGGAAGCGCACGGTGAGGACGCTGCTGACACCGCCGCCGGCGGCGCGTTACGCGATCGGCGGCTGGAATGCGCTGGTGAGCTCGCTCCAGGCGCGCGCCAGCGATCTGGGCGTGGTGATCACGACCGGCTGTCGTGTCGATCAGCTGCCACAGCCACCTGTGATCGTCGCGACCGAGCTGGGCGAGGCGCGCAGCTTGCTCGGGGATGACTCCGTCGCCTGGATGAGCGGACATACCGTCTGTCTCGACCTCGGCCTCAGCCATCGCCGTGGTGACCCGTTCGTGGTGTCCGATATGGACGAGGCCGGCTGGATCGAGCGCTTCTCGGCGCCCGATCCCTCGCTTGCGCCCGCTGGCGAGGAGCTGGTGCAGGCACAGATGCCGATTCGTCCTGGGGAGGATGTCGAGCGGGCAGCTGCACGCCTGGAGGTGCTGCTCGACGGTTCCTTGCCCGACTGGCGCGAGCGCGAGACCTGGCGGCGGCGCCAGGTGATGGACGGGCGCAGCGGAGCGCTCGACATGCCGGGCACCAGCTGGCGGGACCGACCAGCGGTCGACCGCGGCGATGGCGTGTTCTTGGCGGGCGACATGGTCGCCGCCCCGGGCCTATTGGCGGAGGTCGCCTGGGCAAGTGGAGTGGAGGCCGGGCGGCTCGCAGTGGAGGCGCTCGAGAGCGCCACGCCGCGGCTGCGCAGGGTGGCCTGAGCCGCCGCTCAGGGCGCGGCGGCTACCGCCAGCCGTCCGCGCCTCCCGGAGGATGCGCCCGGCCCCGCCTTCACGAACGACGGCGGGGCGATCCCCAAGTAATGGTCGAAGATCCAGTCGGCGATGCGACGGTGCTCCATACCGCGGACGATCGCGGTGACGGAACGGCTTGGCGTCATGCGTCCGATCGCGCGCTGAGCTCCGAGCAGCCAACGGTATTTACGCGCATGGGCATCAGAGAATGCGCCGTAGCGCCCGAGCGCGTCCGCGCGCGTACGACGCCCGTCGAGCACCGCGCGCAACTCGCGCCCGCACGCGAGACCGAAGTACAACGCGGTGCGGATGCCCTCCGCGGTGAGCGGAAGGCAATGCCCGGCGGAGTCGCCGGCGAAGAACACTCCGTCCTCGACGGCGGGACGTAGCTGGTGGGGGATCCAGTTGCCCTGGTAACCGTCCGCCGGGAGGCACAGTTCGTGAGCGAGCTTGACCGTAGGCTCCTTGACGTGGTGGGACGGCCAGAAGGAGCCGACGCCGACGCGCAACTCGTCGTGAGCGGGAAAGCTCCAGGCATAGCCCGCTCGGATGTGGTTGGGGTCGATCCACAGTTGCATCTCATCGCTGCGACCCGCAGGGTGGACCTCCAGACCACGTGAAAGACGGGCATCCGGTGGCTGGATCGTGGTTCCGTTTGACAGCACGCGCCGCCAGCCAAGCGCGTCGACGATCAGAGGGGCCTCCAAGTCTCCCCGGTCGGTGTGAACGGTGAAGCCGTCTCGACCTGTCACGGTGGCGGTCTCGAGCTCCAGCTCAGAGGGCTCGGCCTGATCCCACAACAGCGCGCACAGCTCGCGGTAGTCGAACGTGGAGAACGACCACGGCAGCGACCAACGCGAGTTGCGAAACGGGGTGTGGACGACGAGCTCGTCGAAGCTCTGGCGCAGTGAGCCCATCAGATCCATAGCCTCGAGCCAGACGGTGGGCATCGCGCAGGCCGAGGTCTGTCGCTCCCCCAGCTCATAGCGGTCGATCAAGAGGACTCGTGCGCCCGAGTCCGCAAGCTCGCGGGCGATCGCCAGCCCGGCGAAGCTTGCGCCGCAGACCAGCACGTCGCAATCACGTCGTTCCAAGCGTGTGCGCTCCGCTCCCCGCTTCGTCGCTCGCACAGGCATTGCTTTGGCAATGGTATAGCTCCGCGGGGCCTGTGGCCTCGCGTTCCGATGCGCAGGGGCTGCGTCCGGCGGTCTTGACCGGCCGAGCCTCGATCGGCCTCTGCGCTAGGCTTCGGCCGGTGCAAACGCTGATGGAGAATCCTCAGGCTCACGTGGTCGAGGGGTCAAACGGGCTCCTGCTCGAGATCGACGGGCAGATCGTCCCCAACTACGACGCGACGTTCCGGGCGATCGAGGAGGGCGAGGTCGTCACCGGCCACGTCGTGCGCATCGACAAGGACGAGGTCCTCGTCGACATCGGCTACAAGTCCGAGGGCGTCATCCCCGCGAACGAGCTGTCGATCCGCAAGGCGGTCGACCCAAACGACGAGGTTCACCTCGGCGAGGAGGTCGATGCGATCGTCATGACCAAGGAGGATCAGGACGGGCGCCTGATCATGTCCAAGAAGCGCGCTCGCTTCGAGAAGGCATGGCGGCGCATCGAAACCGCTGCGGAGTCCGGCGAGCCGGTCGAGGGCACCGTGATCGAGGTGGTCAAGGGCGGCCTGATCATCGACCTCGGCGTGCGCGGCTTCCTCCCTGCCTCGCTCGTGGACATCCGGCGCGTGCCCAACCTCGACGAATACATGGGTACGAAGATCGAGACCAAGGTGATCGAGCTCAACCGCTCGCGCAACAACGTGGTGCTCTCCCGTCGCGCGGTGCTGGAGGAGGAGCGTAAGGAGGTTCGCCAGCAGATCCTCGATCGCCTGCAGCCGGGGCTCGTCGTCGAGGGACAGATCTCCAACATCGTCGACTTCGGCGCGTTCGTGGACCTGGACGGCATCGACGGCTTGATCCACATCTCCGAGCTGTCGTGGTCGCACGTCAACCATCCCAGCGAGATCCTCACGATCGGCGACACGGTAAAGGTCAAGGTGCTCGACATCGACCGCGACCGCCAGCGCATCTCGCTTGGGCTCAAGCAGACCCAGGAGGACCCCTGGCAACGGATCGTCGATACCTACAACATCGGCGACGAGCTCGCCGGCAAAGTCACCAAGGTCGTCACGTTCGGCGCGTTCGTCGAGATCCTCGACGGTGTCGAGGGGCTGGTGCATATCTCCGAGCTCGCGCCGCACCACGTCGAAAGTCCGCGCGAGGTGGTCCACCCGGGCGATGAGATCCGCGTGCAGATCCTCGAGATCGACTCCGAGCGCAGGCGGCTGTCGCTGTCGGCGAAGCGAGTCGAGGACCAGCTGCTGCCGCTGTCGCGCGCCGGTGAGCCCGCCGGTCAGGTAGGTGTGGGGTTGGAGGATGCTGGCGTGGAGCTGCCGCCCGAGGCCGGCGAGGAGTTGCAGGCCGCGGAGGCTGGCGACGTGCCCGAGGCCGCGGAGGTAACCGAGGCTCCGGAGGCTGTTGCGGCAGCCGAGGCGAGCGATGCCGGACAGGCGCCCGAGACAGTCCCAGGCGCCCAGGCGGATGAGACCGCGACAATCATCGTCGAGGCGCCCGCTGAGGAGCACTCCACCGGGACCGACGAGGCGTCGCACACACCGGAGGCTTCGGAGGCGACAGAGGCTGTGGAGGCCGAGATTCCAGAGGCGGCCGTCGACACACCGCAGGAGCCCGCTGATCAGGCTCCCGCGCCGGAGGCCGCAGCCATCGAGCCCGAGCCCGTCGCCGAGTCCTCGCCGCAGGACTGACACGGTCTCAGGGACGCCGAGCGGTGAAGCCGACGGTGCCCTTCATCGGGCTGACCGGAGGCATGGGGGCGGGCAAGTCGACCGCCCTTCAGGCGCTCGAACGGCTGGGCGCGGCGGTGCTGTCGACCGATGTCGTGGTGCACGAGCTGTACGCGAGCGAGCGGTTGCGCGAGGCGGTCGTCGAACGCTGGGGGCCCGAGGTGGTGCCCGCCGGCGCGGTCGACCGTGCGGAGATCGCCGCACGTGCATTCGCGCGGGAGGAGGACCGAGCCTGGCTCGAGCAGTTGCTGTGGCCGCTCGTGGGCGCCAGGGTCGCCACTTGGTTGGAGGAGGTGCGCGCCGGCGGAGGGGCTGGCCAGCCCCTGCCGCGAGCGGCGGTGGTGGAGGTGCCGCTGCTGTTCGAGGCGGGCATGGAGAAGCTCTACGACGCAACGATCGCCGTGATCGCCTCAGAGGAGGTGCGCCGCGAGCGTGCCGCGGGACGTGGACACGCTCTCGTGAGGAGCGCGCGGCGCGCCAGCTGTCCCAGGACGAGAAGGCGCGGAGGGCGACTTTCGTCGTGCGCAACGACGGCTCCGAGGCGGATCTCGAGCGCGAGCTGTCGGCCGTCCTTGACAAGCTTTAAAGATGAGCGGACACCGTCGCCGGCGACTGGTCGGCGCGACCGTGGCAATCGCGTTCACCGCGCTGCTCATAGGGCTGCTCGTCTCGCGCATCGATCATGCGGTCCACGAACTGACGTTGCCGCTCAGCGACGCGAGCGTCATCCGCGAACAGGCCGCCGCGAAGCACCTGGACCCAGCGCTGATCGCCGCCGTGATCTATGCCGAGACGAAATTCGAACCCCGCACCTCCCCCGCGGGCGCCGAGGGGCTGATGCAGATCCTCCCCAGCACGGCCCACTTTCTCGCCGGCCTCTCGGGCGGGGTGAGCTTCACAACCAGCGACCTCGCGACACCCGCGATCAACATTGCCTACGGGAGCTATTACCTACGCTATCTGCTCGAACACTACGATGGTGACGAGATGCTCGCGGTGGCCGCTTACAACGCGGGCCTCGCGAACGTCGATCAGTGGGTGGCACAGGCGCATGCCGCGGGCGGGGAGCTCACGGTCGGCGCGATCCCGTTTCCCCAGACGCGCGCGTACGTGCAGCGGGTGCTCGAGGCCCAGAGGGAATATCGGGCCGTCTATGCGCGGCAGCTGGGGATCGTCGAGTAGGACGGTCGCGCCTGCGCTTGCCAGATGCCGTCGGATATATCCGATCCGCCCACGACGACGAGGACACGGGACGGGCCGCCCGGCGCTACGATCGGCATTGTGAGGAGCATGCGTGCTCTGGCTCAACCTCCTCGTGGTGCTCTCGCGCCTGTCGTTCGTCGGCGCGCTTGGGGACCCGCCCGGGGCGTGTTGATCTGTGTCGCTGTCGTAGGCATCATCGTCTTGCTGCTGCTGTGGTGCGGCGTCGCCGCCGGGCCGGCCGCCGCCTTCTCCCTGAAAGAAAACCCATTCGTGCAACAGGGAGAAAAGCTCACGGCCTCGGGGGTGAGCGAACTGGCCGAACAGGGGTCCAGCGTGGCGATCTCAGCCGACGGCGACACGGCGCTCGTCGGCAGTCCCGCTTATAAAAGCTTCAAGGGAGCGGCGTGGGTGTATGTGCGTGAAGGCGGTAAATGGACCCAGCAGGCGGAGCTCATCGGCAAAGAAACAGGTGGTGGCAGCGGCTTCACGAAGCAGGGCTTCAGCGTCGCGCTGTCAGCCAATGGCGATACAGCGTTGATCGGTGGTCCGGGGGACGGCACCGAAGGGGCGGCGTGGGTGTTCACCCGTTCCGGATCGGCCTGGGAAGAGAAGGCCAAGCTCGTCGGCAAAGGAGCGAGCGGAGATGCCGAACAGGGCAACAGCGTTGCGCTGTCGGCCAACGGGGAAACGGCGCTGGTGGGCGGGCATGTGGACGCAGCCGGCGTGGGAGCCGCATGGGTGTTCACTGGCTCGGGCTCCAGCTGGTCGCAGCAGGGCAAAAAGCTGGTTGGTGCGCATGGTGCTGAACCGACCATCGAGCAGGGCACGAGCGTGGCGCTCTCCGGTGACGGCAACACGGCGCTGATCGGCGGCCCTTCTGCCGAAAAAGAAAAGGGAGCCGTGTGGGTCTTCACCCGCGCGAGCTCGACCTGGAGAGAACAGGCAAAGCTGCCGGCTGGCACGGGCGTCGGCGAAAAAACCGGTCAGGGTCAGAGCGTGGCGCTGTCCGCGGACGGCAACACCGCCCTCGTCGGCGGGCCGGGTGAGGACGAAGCAACGGGAGCCGCGTGGGTGTTCGTGCGCTCGGGCGAAGCGTGGAGTCAGCAGGGTGGAGAGCTGCTCGGCGAAGATGCGACGCTGAAAGAAGCTCAGGTGGGCCACGGCGTCTCGCTCTCCGAAAACGGCAACACGGCGGTCCTCGGTGGGTATCACGACGACGTCAGCGTCGGGGCCGCGTGGGCGTTTGTGCGCTCCGGCTCCACATGGGGCGAACAGGAGAAACTTGTCGGCACAGGCTCGGTGGGAGGGTTCCCGACCCAGGGCTCGAGCGTCGCGTTGTCTGGCGACGGCTTCACGGCGCTGGTCGGTGGCGCGGGCGACAACAGCGAGGTCGGAGCTGCCTGGGTCTTTGCGAGAACACCAGAATCGGGTGGCGAACCTGAACCAAACCCCGGACCGAGCCCCAACCCCAACAACCCCAACAACGGGTCGAACGCCTCGACGAACACCGGATCCGGGTCCTCCACCGGGAGCTCCACCTCGACTGGTACGACCGACAAAGCAACGGCGGATCTGGTCCCGCCCGGACCGACACCCGCCCAGCTCGAAGAAAAACTGGCCACCGCGTTCGGGCTGCCGTCCGCCAAGGCCTGCTACAGCAAGCGCGCGTTCAAGATCCACATCCAGCAGCCGCCCGGCTATCCGAAGGTCGTATCCGCCGAGGTCTTCCTCGGCCACAAGCGCGAGCGCTCGCTCAACAAGAAGGGCCTCACCGACCAGGTCATCTTGAGCGGGCTGCCCTACGGCACGTTCACGATCAAGATCGTCGCGCGCACCGTCAAGGGCACCACCCTCACCGGCACCCGCACCTACCACACCTGTCGTGCCAAGCCGCTCAAGAACCGTCGACCTCCCCGGCTCTAGCGGGGATCTCACGGTGTTTAATGCCGTGGAGCCTCACGGGTCGACATGGCGGGGGAGTCTGCCGGCGACGAGCTAGCCTGAGGTCAGCAACGCATGCCCGACTTCAAGCTCGACTCCGTCTTCACTCCCACTGCCGATCAGCCGAAGGCGATCGAGGCGATGGCCGAGGGCATCGAGCAGGGCGAGCGCTTTCAGACGTTGCTTGGAGCCACGGGCACAGGCAAGACGATGACGATGGCGGGCGTGATCGAGGCGGTGCAGCGCCCGACGCTCGTGATCGCGCACAACAAGACGCTGGCGGCACAGCTGTGCAACGAGTTCCGCACGTTCTTTCCGGACAACGCGGTCGAGTACTTCGTCTCCTACTACGACTACTACCAGCCCGAGGCATACGTCCCCAGCAGGGATCTGTACATCGAGAAGGACTCGGCGATCAACCAGGAGGTCGACCGGTTGCGGCATGCCGCCACGGCCGCCGTGTTCGCCCGCCGGGACGTGATCGTGGTCGCCTCGGTGTCCTGCATCTACGGGCTGGGGTCGCCGGAGACGTATGAGATGAACATGCAGATCCTGCGGCGGGGCGAGGCGATCGATCGCGACAAGCTGCTGCGGAAACTGGTTTCGATCCAGTACACGCGCAACGACAGCGTGCTCGCGCGCGGCACGTTCCGCGTGAAAGGTGAGACGCTCGAGGTGTTCCCCGCGTACGCCGAGACGGCCTTCCGGGCGACGATGTTCGGCGATGAGGTCGAGCGACTACAGCACTTCGATCCACTCACCGGGGAGTTGATCGAGGACGACCTGGAGCACGTGGCGATCTGGCCGGCGACGCACTACAACGTCAAGGAGGGCACGATCGAATCCGGCGTGGCGGAGATCGGCCGGGAGCTGAACGAGCGCTGCGAGCAGCTGGAGAAAGAGGGCAAGCTCTTGGAGTCCCACCGCCTGCGGCAGCGAACGCAGTACGACATGGAGATGCTTCGCGAGATGGGGTTCACCTCGGGCATCGAGAACTACTCGCGGATTCTCGACGGGCGCAGGCCGGGCGAGCGACCGTACTGCCTGATCGACTACTTCCCCAAGGATTTTGTGTGCTTCATCGACGAGTCCCACCAGACGGTGCCGCAGATCGGCGGCATGCACGTGGGGGACCGCTCGCGCAAGCAGACGCTCGTGGACTATGGCTTCCGGCTGCCGAGCGCGCTGGACAACAGGCCGCAGACGTTCGAGGAGTTCCTATCGATCACGCCGCAGCTGATGTTCGTCTCGGCCACGCCGGGCGAGTACGAGCGGACCCGGTCCACGCGGATCGTCGAGCAGATCGTCCGCCCGACGGGGATCGTCGACCCGATCGTGGATGTGCGCGAGACGAAGAACCAGATCGACGATCTGATGAACGAGGTCCGCACGCGCGTGGATCGCAACGAGCGGGTGCTCGTGACGACGCTGACGAAGAAGATGTCAGAGGACCTGTCGCAGTACCTGCTGGAGATGGGCTTCAAGACGCGCTATCTGCACTCCGAGATCGACACGCTCGAACGGATTCAGATCATCCGCGACCTGCGGCTGGGGGAGTACGACGTGCTCGTCGGCGTGAACCTGCTGCGTGAGGGCCTCGACCTGCCGGAGGTCTCGCTGGTGGCGATCCTCGACGCCGACAAGGAGGGCTTCCTGCGCGGTGAGACTTCGCTGATCCAGACGATCGGCCGTGCGGCGCGCAACATCGAGGGCAAGGTGTTGATGTACGCCGACAAGGAGACACGCGCGATGAAAGCGGCGATCTCCGAGACCGACCGCCGACGCGAGATTCAGCTGGCGTACAACGAGGAGCACGGGATCACGGCCGCGACGATAGTCAAGGGGATATCGGACATCGCCGAGTTTCTGCAGGGGGAGTCAAAGGTGCCGCGTGGGCGTAAACGCCGCACGATCAAGCGGGGATCGGCAAAGGAGATGCCGCAGCACGAGCTCGAGCGGATGGTGGTCGAACTGGAGGAGGAGATGAGCGCGGCCGCCGAGGAGCTGCGGTTCGAGTACGCGGCGCAGCTGCGCGACGAGCTCCGCGAGCTGCGTCGCGACCTGCGTGAGATCCAGGCGGGCGAGGCTCCGGCGGGGGAGGCCATGGCAAGCGAGGCCCCGGCGGGCGACATCGCTTAGGATGGCCGCCGTGGAGCTGGACAGGCAGGCGATCGAGAAGCGAGACTTTCCCATCGGCCGGCGGGGGTATGACACCGCCGCGGTGGACGCGCACCTGCGAGCGCTCGCAGCCGAGGTCGAGGAGCTCCAACGCACGCTGGCGGGGCGCAGCGGAGAATCATCGCTGGCCTCGACCGCCGGCACGCAGGTGCAGAGCATCATCGAGGCCGCCGAGACGGCCGCCGAGGACATCGAGCGCCAGGCGCGAGAGAGCGCGCAGAGCGCACGCGAGGAGGCCGATAGGGACGCGGCGCGGACCCGCGAGGTCGCAGTCCAGCGAGCTCAGGCGCATGTGGCGACGGTCGCACAGGCCACCTCGACCCTGCTGCAACGCGTCGAGTCGATGGACGGCGAGGCGAGCGGACTGGTGGAGAGCCTACGCGCCGGTGCGAGCCGTCTGGCGAGCGATCTGGCGGCGGCCGAGACAAATATGGGCGAGCTGTATGACGCCGCCTCCGGGCAGGCACACTCCGTCGTGGATGGTGAGCAATCGCCGCCGGCGGCTACCGGCGGCACAGCCGGCGAAGGAACCACCGTCGCTTCATCCCCCGGACAGAGCCGTCCCACGCTCGCGCGGGCCGCCACGCCATTGCCCCAGGTTGCGCCGCCGCAGCCGCAGCCATCCCAGCCACTGCCCGTCCAGCCAGCTCGAGCTGCGGTGTCCCCTTCCCCGCAACCCGCCGCTGTCACGCAACAGCCGGCCACAGCGGAGAACGGGGATATCGACGGCGCCCGCCTGATCGCGCTGAACATGGCGCTGAACGGCGAGTCACGCGAGGCGGCCGATCGCTATCTAGCCGAGAACTTCGAGCTGGCCGACCGGCAGAAGCTGGTCGAAGAGGTGTACGCGGCGATCGAGGGGTAGGGGAGGGGTCACGGAGCTGGGAAGTGGAAGTTGTAGTGCACCTCTCCCGACCTAGAAGTAGGAGTGCCCCTCTCCCGACCTAGTGGGTAAAATGTAGTGGTACACTAGTGGGTATGGCTTACGTCGTCGCACGCCGTAACGGGCGATTTGAGGTTCGCGAGTCGCTGCACACGCCGCAAGGACCCCGCGCGCGCAGCCTCGCCGGTTTCGAGGTTCTGACGGATGAGGTTCTTGCCGCGGCCGCGCGGCGGGCCACGCGACCGTTTGATGGGAAGGCGGTCATCGCCTCGGGCAGGCGCGCTGGGGCACTGGCGACGGCTGTGCCCGGTGCCGCGCAGGTGGTCCGCGGCTCGTCCAGCCGGTTCGTGGAGGCGTCGCGACGGATGGCGCTGTCCCTGCAACGACCCCCTTCGTCCAGGCGGGCAGACCCGGGGGCGGCGCTCATCGATCTCCTGGGCTTCGCCGACGCCGTGACCCGCAATCAGCCTGCCAGACCGTTCGAGCCGCTGACTTTTCCGGTGCTGTCCCGGCTCGTCGCGGGCCGTCGCGCCGCAGCGAGCCCGCACTGAAATGAGCGCCAACGCGGCGCTTGGCGGTCTCGCCGCCAAGATCTTGGCGGTGCACGAGATGCTCGACTCGATGAGGGTGACGCACCAGTTCGGCGGAGCCGTGGCCCTGGCCTGGTATCGCAGCCCGCGTGCGACGACCGATGTCGACCTCAACGTGACCGTCGCGCCCCAAGACGCCGAGCCGGTGCTGGGCGCCCTCACCCATCTGGACGTGACCATATCCCGATCCGATCGAGTCGCGATCAAGCGTGATGGCCAGGCCAGGCTGGAGTGGGATGGGTCCTACCTCGACCTGTTTTTCGCCACCCTAGATCTCCATCAGGAGATGGCCGAGCGCTCGCGCATGGTCGACTTCGGTCCCGTGCAGATACCGATTCTCTCCCCGGAGCACCTGATCGTATGCAAGGCCGTGTTCGACCGGCCGAAGGACTGGGTGGATATCGAAGAGATGGTCGCCTGGGGCACAGAGATCGACCGGGTCGAGGTGCAACGCTTGATCGGTGAGATTCTCGGAGACAGCTCAGAGCAACATGCTCGTCTGGCGGAGTTGTTGAATCCAAGAGCTCAGGGCCGGTAGCCACGGATACGAACGTCTGTTCGCCGCAATAGAATAGGCTGGAGATGCCCGCCGGCAACCAGATAGTCGTCTCCGGAGCGAGGGAGCACAACCTCAAGGACATCTCGTTGTCGTTGCCGAGGGACGCGCTCGTGGTGATCACGGGCCTGTCCGGCTCGGGCAAGTCGAGCCTCGCGTTCGACACGATCTACGCTGAGGGGCAGCGGCGCTACGTCGAGTCGCTGTCAGCCTACGCGCGCCAATTCCTGGGTCAGATGGACAAGCCCGACGTCGACTCGATCGAGGGGCTGTCCCCGGCGATCTCGATCGACCAGAAGACGACCTCGCGCAATCCACGCTCCACAGTCGGCACGGTCACGGAGATCTACGACTACCTGCGGTTGCTGTGGTCGCGCGTGGGCAAGCCGCACTGCCCGATCTGCGGTCGCCCGATCGTGGGCCAATCGGCGGAGCAGATCATCGACCAGGTGATGGAGCTCGGCGACGGGACGCGCTTCATGGTGCTCGCCCCGGTCGTGCGTGGGCGCAAGGGTGAGTACGGCAAGCTGCTGGACGAGTTGCGCGTGGATGGATTCGCGCGCGTGAAGATCGATGATCGGTTGCGGATGCTGGAGGAGTCGATCGTGCTCGACAAGCGCTACAAGCACGACATCTCGGTCGTCGTCGACCGGCTGGTGATGAGGCACGACCTGCGCAAGCGGCTGGCCGATTCGATCGAGACGGCGGTCGGGCTGGCCGAGGGGCTCGTGGAGATTGAGATCGTGGGATCCTCTTCGCGGGCGGAGGCCGATCCCGCGCATGCCACCGGCGCGAAGGGCGCGCGCAAGGCCGCCACGCAGATCGTCCCCGACGAGGTGCCGCCGGAGGGCACAATCTTCACTTTTTCCGAGCGCTTCGCCTGCCCGGTGCATGGACCGTCGCTGGTCGAGCTGGAGCCGAGGATCTTCTCGTTCAACTCACCGCACGGGGCCTGCGGGCACTGCACGGGGCTGGGCGCGCAGATGGAGATCGATCCCGAGCTGGTCGTGCCCGATCCGTCGCTGTCGATCGCCGAGGGAGCACTCGCGCCGTGGGCGGGCAGCTCGTCGAACTACTACGAACAGGTGGCCGAGGCGATCGCCGAGCGCTACGGCGTGGATCTGGACGTGCCGTGGGAGGACCTGCCTCAGGAGATGCGGGACCTGTTCCTGACGGGGACCGACGAACGCTTGCAGATCACCTACCGCAACCGCTATGGGCGCAAACGGACATACGCGACCAGGTTCGAGGGGATCGTGAAGGGGTTGGAGCGCCGCTACCGCGAGTCAGAGTCCGAGGGCACGAAAGAGAAGATCGAGCAGTTCATGTCGCTGCGTCCGTGCCCGGTCTGCGGGGGCGCACGGCTGCGCGCGGAGTCGCGCGCTGTGCTCGTCGCTGGGACGCCGATCGACGAGTTCTGCGCGCTGTCGGCGCGGCGCGCGCTTGAGTGGCTGCGGGAGATCGAGCTGTCGGAGACCGACCGCCACGTCGCACGGCTGATCCTGCGCGAGATCGACGAACGGCTGCGGTTCCTCGAGAATGTCGGAATCGGTTACCTATCGATGGACAGGGCCGCGACGACGCTGTCCGGGGGCGAGGCGCAGCGGATCCGGCTGGCGACGCAGATCGGCAGCTCGCTCGTGGGCGTGCTGTACATCCTCGACGAGCCCTCGATCGGGTTGCACCAGCGTGACAACTCGAAGCTGATCGGTACGCTGGAGCGGCTGCGCGACCTCGGCAACACGGTGATCGTGGTCGAGCACGACGAGCAGACGATGCGCGCGGCCGACTACCTCGTCGACATGGGTCCGGGCGCGGGTGTACACGGGGGGAAGGTCGTCGCCCAGGGCACCGCGAAGCAGGTCGAACGCGTGAAGGATTCGGCGACGGGACAGTTCCTCGCGGGCACGCGCACGATCGCGGCACCGAAGAAGCGCCGCACCCCGAAGGGGTACGTGGAGATCGAAGGCGCGACCCAGCACAACCTGCGCGACGTCGACGTGAAGGTCCCGCTCGGTGTGCTGACATGCGTGACGGGCGTCTCGGGTTCGGGCAAGTCGACACTCGTCAACGAAGTGCTGTTCAAGAGCGTCGCCAGCCGCCTGCACCGCGCCCGCCGGCGCCCTGGAGCGCACCGCGCGATTCACGGTTTGGATCAGCTCGACAAGATCATCGCCGTCGACCAGTCTCCGATCGGGCGCACGCCGCGCTCGAACCCGGCGACGTACACGGGGCTGTTCGACGTGATCAGGGACATGTTCTCCAAGACGCAGGAGGCCCGCGCGCGCGGGTACAAGGCGGGCAGGTTCAGCTTCAACGTGAAGGGCGGCCGTTGTGAGGTGTGCAAGGGCGACGGGCAGATCAAGATCGAGATGCACTTCCTGCCCGACGTGTACGTCCCCTGCGAGCAGTGCCACGGCAAGCGCTACAACCGCGAGACGCTGGAAGTGAAGTTCAAGGGCAAGAGCATTGCCGACGTGCTCGACATGGCGATCGAGGACGCGCTGCCCTTCTTCGAGCACATACCGAAGGTGCGTCGCCGGCTGGAGACGCTCAACGCGGTGGGACTCGGCTACGTCAGGCTCGGCCAGCCCGCGACGACGCTCTCAGGCGGCGAGGCGCAGCGCGTGAAGCTCGCGACCGAGCTGTCGAAGGTCGCGACCGGGAGGACGCTGTACATCCTCGACGAGCCGACTACCGGTCTGCACTTCGCTGACGTGGAGCGGTTGCTCGAGGTGCTCCAGCGCCTGGTCGACGCGGGCAACAGCGTCGTCGTGATCGAGCACAACCTCGACGTAATCAAGTCGGCGGATCGATTGATCGACATGGGCCCGGAGGGCGGCGAGGAAGGCGGCGTAGTGATCGCTCAGGGCACCCCCGAGCAGGTCGCGGCGGAGCCGATCTCTCACACAGGGGAATTCCTCGCGGAGCTCGTGGTCCCGGCGAAGCACGTGAGCGCGAAGAAACCGCGAGGTAAGAGCGCCCCCAAACGCAAGCCCCGGGCGAAGGTCGCCGCTTGATCGACAACGAGGTGGCGCGCCAGCTCCGGCTGTGGGTTCAGAAGTGGCGCTGGTATGAGCGCAACTCGCTGCCGTGGAACCGTGCGCGGATTCACTGGGAGGCGATGCGCCGCGAGGCGTTCGTGCGCTGGCCCGTGCACGGCAACGTGCTGGAGGCGCTGCGCGAAGAGCGTCTGGAGATCGGGCCGGGGACGCTCCTGGAGCCGGGCGTGTGGATCACCGCACCGGGAAACGCGCGCGTGCGGATCGGCGCGGGGACGTTTCTCAACCTCGGCGTGATGATCGCCGCCGAGCGGCTGGTGGAGATCGGCGATCACTGCATGCTGGCGAACGGCTGTTTCGTCACCGATGCCTCTCATCGCTACGACGATCCCAAGCGGCCCGTGCCGTGGCAGGGATTCGAGAGCAAGGGGCCGACGAAGATCGGCAACAACTGCTGGCTGGGCGCGAACGTGGTCGTGACCAGTGGTGTGAGCATCGGCGAGCGCTGCGTGATCGGCGCGAACAGCGTCGTCACGCGCGACATCGAGCCCTTCTCGGTCGCGGCCGGTGTGCCGGCAAAAGTGCTCAGGCGGGTGCAGTACGAAGGCTCTGACGCGGCCTGAGACTAGCGTCGTCCCACCGTGCCGTCCCGCGTGTCAGCTCAGCCGGGCGTGCAGGTCGGCCAGCTCGGCGGGGTCGATCGAGTAGGTGTGCTCGGGGCCGGGGTAGCGCCGGGTACGAACGTCCTCGGCGTAGGCGGTCACGCCCGCGTTCATCTCGGCCTGCAGGTCGGCGTAACGCTTGACGAAGCGCGGGCCGAGCCCGTCGCGGATGCCGAGCAGATCGTGGAACACGAGCACCTGCCCGTCAGTGGCGGGACCCGCGCCGATGCCGATCACGGGGATCTCCACGTGCGGCATCAGCTCCTCGGTGACCGCGGCGGGGATCGCCTCGAACACGAGCGCGAAGCAACCGGCAGCTTGCAGGGCAAGCGCCTCTGAGGCGATGCGGGCGGCCGCGCCCGCGGTGCGGCCCTGGGCCTTCCAGCCACCGAGGGCGGTCGAGGTCTGGGGGGTGAGACCGACATGGCCCATCACTGGGATGCCGGCGCCGACGATCGCGCGTGCGCGGCGCACGGATGCCTCGCCGCCGCCCTCGAGCTTGACAACTTCGCAGCCGGCCTCCTTGACCATGCGCATCGCGGTCGTGATCGCCTGCTCGTCGGAGACCTCGTAGGAGCCGAACGGCAAGTCGCCGATCAGCAGGGGCGTGGTGAGACCGCGGCGCACAGCGCGCGCGAGCACGAGCATGTCCTCCAACGACACCGGCGTCGTGGCGTTGTAGCCGAGCACCGTGGTGGCGGCGGAATCGCCGACGAGCACGAGGTCGACGCCGGCCGCCTCGGCGGCGCGGGCGGAGGGATAGTCATAGGCCGTGACCATCACGATCGGGTCGCCGAGCCGTTTCTTTTCAAGCAGCAGCGGCAGGGTCATCGGCAGGCGATGGGCGGGTGGGGTTCGATTCAACGGGGCTTGAACGGTGGGGTGGCTCGACATGGCGATGAATCCTCTCTGACGATGGTTGACGCCCGGCGCTCACTGGGTGAGCAGGGTCGCCACCTCGTCGTCGATCGTGATGATGCGGTTGGTTTGCGCCTCGACGTGGACCACGCGAGGTTCGTAGTGCTCGAGATCGGCCCGGTCGTACTGGCCGTAGGAGATGACGATGATCGTGTCGCCGCGGTGCACGAGCCGCGCGGCGGCGCCGTTGACCTTGATCTCCCCGGAACCGCGCGCGCCGGCGATCGTGTAGGTCTCAAAGCGCGCGCCATTGTCGATGTCGACCACGTGGACCTGCTCGTACTCGAGGATGTCGGCGGCCTCGAGCAGGTCTGGGTCGAGTGTGATTGACCCGACGTAATGCAGGTCACAATCGGTGACCGTGGCCCGGTGAATCTTGGACTTCAACATCACGCGCTGCATCAGACGGTCGCCTTTCGTCGGAGCGGTTGACGGGGGGTCGATGTGGCTGCGGGCTGGAGCAGGGCGTTGTCGATCAGGTGGGTCTCGCCCACGCGAGCCGCGATCGCCAGCAGGGCCTCGCGCGCGAGCGTCTCGACGGGCTCCAGCGTGTCGGGGTCGACGAGCGCCACGTACTCGGGCGAGACGCCGAAGGGAAGCAGCGCCTCGCGCGCCGCGTCCAGCAGGGCGGCAGCGGAGCGCTCGCCGGCACCGGCGCGGTCGCCGGCCGCCCGCAGGGCCGCAGGCAGAGCAAGCGCGCGGGAGCGCTCCTCGGGTGAGAGCAGAGCGTTGCGACTGGACATCGCCAGGCCGTCGGTCTCACGCACGGTCTGGCAGGCCTCGACACGGACGGGCAGGTTCAGGTCGGCGACGAGGCGGCGGATGACCACGACCTGCTGTGCATCCTTCTGGCCGAAGTAGGCGACATCGGGCAGCGCCATGCAGAGAAGCTTGGTCACGACCGTGGTGACGCCCCGGAAGTGCGCGGCGCCGCGGGTCGCGCCCTCGAGACGGTCCGTGATGCCGAGGACTTCTACGACGGTGGCGAACCCGGGTGGATAAATCTCCTCGACTGACGGCGCGAACAGCACGTCGGCGCCGGCCTTGGCGGCGAGATCGGCGTCGCGCCGCGCCTGGCGCGGATAGCGGTCGAGGTCCGAGCGCTCGTTGAACTGCGCCGGGTTGACGAACAGGGAGACCACCACAACATCGCACTGAGCGCGTGCGCGGCGGATCAGCGAGAGGTGACCCTCGTGCAGCGCGCCCATCGTGGGGACCAGGCCGATCTTCAGGCCGTTCCGACGGGCCGGGTCGAGCGCGGCCCGCAGCTCACCCACAGTCAGGAGCGTCCTCATGGACGGCACACCCACTTGGACTTGCGGCGTCGCCCACCCGCGTTCTCGGTGAGAACCGCGCCACGGGCGCGTGGGATGCGACAGGGTCGATTAGCTTGGCTCATCTGGCTCGGTCCAGTTCCCTCGGGATACCGGTCGCGACGTACCTAGAGCATACCGCCGGCGAGGACGTGTGTGCGATGTGTGCGCAACCTCACACTGGTGGGGATCGCCGTCACCATGCATCGATATTCGGGCGCTTCTTGCCCTCCCGTCTTTGCCACCGGCCCGTGGTCTCGTCAAACAGGGTGGCGATCCAGCGCCGCGAATCCGCCGGATCGATCACGTCGTCGATCTCGCCATAGGCCGCCATGTTCAGGCCCTGGCCGTGTTCATAGGCGGCTGCGACCGTGGCCTTGAACACCCGCTCGCGCTCCTCGAGGTCCGCGATCGCCTCCAGCTCGCGTTTCATGCCCAAGCGCACCGCGCCCTCCAACCCCATAGCGCCGAACTCCGAGGTCGGCCAGCCGATAGTGAACAGGGGCGCCTTGAAGCCGCCGGCTGCCATCGCCTGCGCCCCGAGCCCATAGCCCTTGCGCAACACGATCGTGCCCATCGGCACCGTGAGGTTCGCGCCGGTCACGAACATCCGCGCGAAGTGACGCACCGTCGCCGTCCGCTCGGCGGCGGGGCCGACCATGAAGCCGGGCGTGTCACAGAGAAACAGCACGGGCAGCTCGAAGGCGTCACAAAGCTGCATGAAGCGTGCAGCCTTGTCGGCGCCGTCGGCGTCGATCGCCCCGCCCAGGTGGGGTGGGTGATTGGCCACCACCCCCAGCGCCCGGCCGTCCACCCGGGCCAATGCGGTCACGATGCCCGCCCCGAAGCCGCGGCGCAGCTCCAGCACAGAGTCCTCATCAAAGAGCACCTCGAGCACCAGGCGCACGTCGTAGATCTGTCTGCGCCGCTCGGGGATGACGTCCCGCAGCCGCCGCTGGTCGGGTACTCGCGCGTCGTACACCGGGCCGCCGAAGTAGGAGAGATAGCGCTTGGCCTCAGCGACAGCGGCGCGGTCGTCCTTGACGCGCAGGTCGACCACCCCATTTGCATGCTGCATGTCGATCGGGCCGACCTCGGCTGGCTGGAAGGAGCCCAGCCCCCCACCCTCGATCATCGCCGGGCCACCCATGCCGATGCTCGAGTCCTCGGTGGCGATCACCACGTCACAGCAACCGAGGAGCGCGGCGTTGCCCGCGAAGCAGTTACCGGAGGCGATCCCCACGAGCGGGACCAGCCCGCTCAGGCGCGCGAAGAGATTGAAGGCGCGGCAGTCCAGGCCCGCGACGATCGGCATGTCGACATCGCCCGGTCGCCCGCCGCCGCCCTCGGCGAACAGCACGACCGGCAACCTGCGCCGCTCAGCGAGCTCGAACAGGCGGTCCTTCTTGGCGTGGTTGCGCATGCCCTGGGTGCCGGCGAGCACCATGTAGTCGTAGGACATCGCCACGCAGCGCTGGCCCGCGATCTCACCGATCCCACCGACCAGGCCGTCGGCGGGAGTGCGGGTGATCAGCTCCTCGCGTGAACGCCGGCGCTCCTGGGCGGCGAACAAGAGTGGCCCGTACTCGACGAACGTGCCGTCGTCGACGAGCTCCGCGAGGTTCTCGCGGGCGGTGCGCCGCCCGCGCTCGTGACGCTTGGCGACCGCCTCGATCCGTGTGGCATCCAGCCCGACTTCGTGACGCTCGCGCATTGCCCGGAGGCTCGCGCGCTCGCCGTCTCGGTGTGGCGCCGTGGCGCCCGCGATATCGGCCGCCGTTTCAGAGCTCGGCTTGGAGGATGGCCCCATCCCGAGATCATCGCTGATGGACACCCGGCCGGTCGGGATCCATCGATCGATCGAGAGCACGCGCTATCGATCGTGCCTCTCGCCGAGTGCAGGAACTAGCATGCATGCGATGTCCGCCGAGGAGAGCGAGCAGTCGCCCGATGAGCGGCGCGAGGCCCTGAAGGAGGTCCTCGCGCAGGCACGTGGTTGCGTCCGCTGCTCGGAGCTGGCGGCGACGCGCAAGACGGTCGTGTTCGGCGCGGGGAACGCCGACGCCGAGCTGATGTTCGTGGGCGAGGCGCCGGGCGCGAGCGAGGACGAGCAGGGCGTACCGTTTGTTGGACGCGCCGGCAAGCTGCTGGAGACGTTGCTGGGGGAGATCGGTATGGCGCGCTCGGAGGTGTTTATTGCGAATGTGCTCAAGTGCTTGAGGTACAACGCTCTGGTACAGCTGGGCGACGGCTCCTGGGAGCGGGTCGGGAGACTGGTTCGCTCGCGGTATGACGGCGATGTCATGTCCGTTGATGAACAGGGGCAACTGGTACGCCGTCAAGTCATTGGCTGGCACGCCACGCCCCTAGCGGGCCGTCACGTGTATCGGCTCAACTACCGGTCCTCAAAGCAAGCTGGCGCAGGACGTGTCGGGATCCAGCTCACGGGCGATCATCCTGTGTTGACCGAACGCGGCTACGTTCCAGTCGAACAATTGAACAGTGGAGACCGCATTGCCACAGGCCAAGGTTTGAGCGCGCTTGCACGGGACGTCGTTTGCGGAACCGTACTGGGCGACGGCTGTCTGCAAGCCTCGTCGTCGTACCTAAGTTTTTCGCATTCTCAGCGTCAGGGCGAGTACGCACGTTTCAAGGCGGAACTGATCGCAGAGCTCGGTGCGGACGTCCACGAGCGCGAGGTTGCCGCGGTCGTCGGTGGAGACCGCGTGTATCCCGTTGTGCATGTACGTACGCTTGCTCATCGCGCACTGCGGGTAATTCGCCAGGACTTCTATCGCCCGCACAAGGTGGTGCCGGCGTGGCTTGCCGATGAGCTCAATCCGCGGATGCTGGCCTTCTGGTTCATGGATGACGGCTATACGCGAATCCGCGAGGGAGGTAGGCGGCCAATGGCTGAGCTCGCCACGAATGCTTTTTCGGAGGCTGACCTGCAGGTGTTGATCGCAGGGCTTGCACGGCTAGGCCTTCCCGCCAAGGCGACAAGGAAACGGCTGTATTTCGATGTCCAGGCTACGGAGCGGCTCAGCGAGCTCATCGCCCCGTATGTCCCGCCGTCGATGCGCTACAAGCTCAACCCTGATGTCGCGACGCGGATCCCGTTTGATCGGTCGCGTTTGGATCGTGGGCCGACTACTGTCCTGTACGACGAGATCGAGGTAGAGGACATCACCGACCGAGAGCGGGGTGATGTCACGTTCTTCTGCATAGATGTCGAGGACACGCACAATTTCGTCACGGCAGGCGGTGTCGTGCACAACTGCCGGCCTCCCGGCAATCGCGATCCGCTACCGGTCGAGATCGAAAACTGCCAGGAGTACCTGTTGCGCCAGGTTGAGCTGATCCAGCCGGCCGTGATCTGCACACTGGGCAACTTCTCGACCAAGCTGCTGCGCGGCGACCCGACCGGGATCACGCGCCTGCACGGGCAGCCGGAGGTGCTCATGCTGGGTCGGCGCGCGGTGCGGCTCTACCCGATCTACCATCCCGCCGCGGCGTTGTACACGCCGCGCATGCTCGAGACGCTGCGCGAGGACTTCACACGGCTGCCGGACCTGCTCGCGCTGGGGGCGCCTGAGCAGACGTGGCTGGGAGAGGCGCCGGAGCCAGCGCCGGAAGAGCCGGAGGTGGAGGACGAGCAGGCCTCCGAGGTGGACCAGCTGGGGCTGTTCTGATCACCCAGCACCCCGAGTGTCCACCCGGTGAAGACTCCTTCTGGACACAATTTGTCCCCAAAAAGAGGGGATGTAAAGGAAATGTCGAACTTTCTCCCCCAAGGCCTAAAGCAAGCTGTAAAGGCTGCCGATAACGGGCCTGTCTCCATCCTCCCTAGCAGTACGACCGGCCCGCGCTTCCCTCTCTCCCGCGGGCCGGTCGCGTTTAAGCGCCACCGGCTGGGTCGAGCTTCGCTCTAGAGTCTCGTCAGTGGCCGTGCGCATCGTCGAGACATCGGGTCCCACGGAGACGGAATCGCTGGGTGCCGAGCTGGCCGGGAAGCTGAGCGATGGCGATGTGGTGCTCGTATGCGGCGAGCTGGGCTCGGGCAAGACCACGCTCGTACGCGGCGCGGCTCGTGCGCTGGGGGTCAGCGACCCCGTGACCAGCCCGACGTTCAGCATCGGTCACCGCTACAACGGAGCGAACGTGACCGTCTCGCACTTGGATCTATACCGGCTGGCGGGGCTCGAACATGAGGACCCGGCGCTGCTGGTTGACTATCTCGGCCCGGGGCGGATCGCGTTCGTGGAGTGGCCGAAGGATGAGACTGATCGGATAGCGGCCGGCGAGCTGGCGGACGCGCTTGTGCGGGTCACGCTCCACCATCGGGGCGGCGACGACCGGCGTATCGAGCTGGACGGCGCCCCGGGTGAGGACGAATCAGGTGGGCGACGATGATCGTGCTCGGTTTCGATACCGCCACCTCGTCCACCGCCGTGGGGTTGCGTATGGCGGACGGAGAGACGCTCAATTTGCGCGACGATCCTGGCGAGGGAGAGCGTCCCGGGCACACGACCCGGCTGCTGGCGATGGCCGGCGAGCTGCTCGCCGAGGCGGGGATCGGCTGGAGCACGCTCGACCGGATCGCGGTGGGTGTCGGGCCCGGCAGGTTCACAGGCCTGCGCGTGGGCATCGCCACCGCGCGCGGGCTGGCCCAGTCGCTCGACGTTGAGCTGGTGGGGGTGTCCAGCCTGCGCGCGCTGGCCGAGACGGCCGCTGAGGAAGATACGCTCGTATTGGCGATGATCGACGCTCGTCGTGGGGAGGTGTTCCTCGCCACATATGCCACGACAGGGGAGCTGATGTCCCCGCGCGCGTTGGCGCCCGAGGATCTGGGGAGCATCGTCACGCAGGCCAACGGGCGGTGGCTGGCAGTGGGAGACGGCGCAGTGCGCTATCGCGGCCATCTGGAGACGGCTGGAGTTGTGGTTCCGGAGGATTGCTCCCCGCTGCACGAGGTGAGCGCCGAGGCTATCTGCAACCTTGGCGTCAGCGCGCCGGCGGTGGCCGCGTATGAGGCGATCGTGCCGGACTACCGGCGCCGGCCGGATGCGGAGGTCGCCCTCGCGGCACGCGTGTCCAGGCTGGCGGGAGCAGAGCGATGAAAGAGCCATCACCAGCATCCGCCGCCCGGCTCGGTGCCGAGCGCGCGCCGTCTGTCGAGATCCGGCGGCTGGTCTATCCCGACCTGCCCCAGGTGATCGCGATTGAGCGCCGCGTCTTCCCGACGCCGTGGTCGCTGGCGATGTTCGTGCTGGAGATGTCGAAGCGATCGGGGATATGCCTGGCAGCGACCGATCGGGGACATCCAGCCCGGACGCCTGGGTATGGGGAACAGGCGCCACAGGCGATCGTCGAGCAGCGGCTGATCGGGTATTTGATCTGCTCCCGCTACGACACGGTCTGGCACGTGATGAACATTGCCGTCGATATCGAGCACCAGGGCAAAGGGCTGGCCTCGGTGCTGCTCGCCGAGCTGTATGGGCGGGTCGATGACGAAGATGCGCGCTACACGCTGGAGGTACGCCGCTCCAATCTTCTCGCCATCCGGTTATACGAGCGAGAGGGCTTCCGCGCTGCTGGGATACGCCGTCGCTATTACCAGGACAATGGCGAGGACGCACTCGTGATGTGGCGCACTCCGGCCACGCTTGCCGGATCACTAAAGGACGTTCCCAATCCGGGTCCGGTATGAGGGGCATCAGCCCGTCATCTGGAGGCCTGGAAGGCGAGCCTTCCGGCATCCGTCATCAGGGAGGCCGGCCGGATGGGGGCGCGAGGGGCGTCAGCCCCGGTCAAGGACGTCTGGAGGCCGGCCGGCCTGCTCAGGAGGGCCGGCCGGATGGGGGCGCGAGCACGCTTACTTCTCCTCCTATGATTCTCGCGCTGGAGACGAGCTGCGACGACACCTGCGCGGCGGTCCTCGACGCTGATGGGCAGATCCTCTCGAACGTAATCTCCTCGCAGGGAGTGCACGACCGCTTCGGCGGGGTCGTGCCGGAGATCGCGTCCCGTCACCACCTGGAGTTGGTGAACTTGGTGGTGGAGCAGGCACTGAGCGAGGCGGGCACCACGCTCGATGACGTCGGTCTGGTTGCGGCGACACAGGGGCCGGGGCTGGTGGGGGCGCTGTTGGTGGGACTCTCCACTGCCAAGGCGCTAGCAGCCGGAAGGGAGTTGCCGTTCGCGGCGGTCGATCACCTGCAGGGCCACGTGGCGGCGAACTTCCTACCAGCGGTCGGGCCCGGTGATGCGAATGCGTTCGAGCCCCCGTTTGAGCCCCCATTTGAGCCCCCATTCCTATGTCTGATCGCCAGCGGTGGGCATACGCTGCTGGCGCGAGTCCATGAGCACGAGGGATATGAGGTTCTTGGCGGCACACTCGATGACGCCGCGGGCGAGGCGTTCGACAAGGGGGCGAGGATGCTCGGGCTCGGCTATCCCGGTGGCCCAGCCCTCGAGCGTCTCGCGGAAGCGGGCGACCCAGAGGCATTCTCCTTCCCCGGCTCGCGCGGGGAGCGCTCCCGTGGTGGCCGCGGGACCAGTCGCCAGGCGTTTGCGCGGAGCCTCGACTTCTCGTTTGCCGGCGTGAAGACGGCGCTGCTCTACCGGCTACGCGAGCTGTCCGAGGTCGAAGCCAGCGATCTGGCTGCCGACCTCGCCGCGTCCTATCAGACGGCGATCGTGGACAGCCTGATCCTGCGCGCTGAGCAGGCGCTGGATCAGACCGGGCTCGGTCGTCTTGCGGTCGGGGGTGGCGTGGCCGCCAACGGCGAGCTACGTCGACGATTGGCCGGGTTGGGCGCGACGGTGCACGTACCGGCGCGCGTGCTATGCACCGACAACGCCGCAATGATCGCGAGCGCGGCGCGCTTCGCGAAGCAGCTGCCGTATCCGGACTACCTCGCGCTCGACGCCTACGCGACCGGGGAACGACCACTATGAGGGCGGTGCTCACGGTCTATGGCAAGCCTGACTGTCATCTTTGCGCAGAGGCGATGACGGCGCTGCGCGTCCTTCAAGCGGAGCTCCAGTTCGTCCTTCAGGAGCGTGACATCACGGCCGACGAGGCGCTTCACCGTGCCTACTTCGAGCGCATCCCGGTGATCGCGCTCGACGGCGAGGAGCTGTTCGACTACTTCGTTGACGAGGCGATTCTGCGCGAGCGTCTAGAGTCACGGCGATGAGCTACGGAGAGCTGACATCGAGTCACGGGAATGCCGAGCAGGACGGGAGCGCCGTTTCCGGCGAGCGCCTGTCCCTGGGCGTGGCGGCTCGCCTGTCGCGCTACCTGCAGGTGTTGACGCAGGCGAAGAAGATGGGCAAGGAGACGATTTCCTCACAGGAGCTCTCGGACTACACGCATGTGAACTCCACCCAGATCCGCCGTGACCTGTCGGGCTTCGGGAAGTTCGGCAAGCGCGGGGTCGGCTACAACGTCGAGGCGCTTGTGTCGCAGATCCGCAAGATCTTGCGCACCGCGGGCCAGCACAACATCGCCCTGCTCGGCGCGGGGCATCTGGGCAAGGCGATCGCCTCCTCAGATATCTTCGCCGACCACGGTTTTCGCGTGGTGGCGATCTTTGACGTGGATACCGCCAAGGTGGGGACGAAGGTGGGCAACCAGCTGGTGCGCCACACCGGCGAGCTGCGCCAGATCGTGGAGGACGAGGACATCGTGGTGGGCGTGCTGGCGGTGCCCACGGATGCCGCCCAAGGGCTCGCTGACGAGTTGGTGGAGGCGGGCGTGAGGATCATCTTCAACTACTCCGAGTCACTGCTCGACGTGCCGCCGGAGGTGACCGTTCATACCTCCAGTCCGGCCGTCGATCTGCTCTACGCGCTGTACTTCTACTTAACTTGAGGGCTCAGACCACCGCCTCGCCGACGATCGTCTCGATTACAGATCTCGCCGAACCACTCGCCGGTTTCCGACGTCCAATCGCGAATTCGCACCCAAGCCCCAGCCGACCGCAATGACCAGCCTGGATCTAGACCGCGCGGAGGAGACGTTCGCCGCGACGACCGATTTCACCGTCGGCATCGAGGAGGAGTTCGCCATCCTGCGCCCGCGGACGCTCGATCTGGAGCCACGCTTCGAGGAGCTGCGCGCAGCCGCTGAGGGCGATCCGCTGCTGCACGAGGGCATCACGGGCGAGCTGATCTCCTCGGAGATCGAGATCATCTCCGGTGTCGGTGCGGATCTTCATGACGCGCTCGCTCTTCAGCGCGAGCGCCGCAGGCGCCTGTTCGCGCTCGCCGAGATGAGAGGGGCGGCGCTGGGCGCCACCGGGACCCATCCCTGGGCCGACTACCGCGAGCAGCCGATCATCGACACCGAGCACTATCGCCGGGTCGAGGAGGGGTTGAAGTACGTCGCCTGGCGCAACAACACCTTCAGCCTGCACGTGCATGTGGGTGTGTGCGACATCGACCGCGCGGTACGCGTCTGCGATCGCTTACGCCCGGTGTTGCCGGTGCTGCTGGCGATCTCCGCGAACTCGCCGTACCTCGACGGTCGCGACACGGGACTACACTCGGCCCGGACGCAGAGCTTTACCAAGAGCTTTCCCCGCTGCGGCGTGCCCGACGCGTTTGGTGGCTGGCGGGCCTACCGCGAGTACATCGAGCTGCTCGTGCGAACGCGCTCGATCGTGGAGTTCACCCAGGTGTGGTGGTCGGTCAGACCGCACTTCAGCTTCGGCACTGTGGAGGTCCGCATCTGCGATGCGCAGGCCACCGTGCGGGAGTCCGATGCGCTCGCCGCGCTGATGGTCGCGTGCATCGCTCAGGCGGCGCGCGACGTGGACGAGGGCATGCCCTTCGTGGATGAGCCGCCGCGGCTGATCGAGGAGAACATGTGGCGGGCGATCCGCTTCGGGCTCGACGGCCGGCTGATCGACCTGGAGCGCGGCGAGGAGTATCCGGCTCGGGAGGCGATCGAGCGGCTGGCAGCATGGACGGCGCCGATCCGCGGCGAGCTCGGTATCGACTTCGCATTCCCCGAGCGCAACGGCGCCCAGCGGCAGCGACGGATGATCGAGGTGGGCGCCACACGCGAGGAGGTATATGCGGCTTCGGTCAAGGAGACTCAGGAGACCTATTCAGAGGGGGTGACGGTGTGAGCAGCGATCCGGCAGCAGCGGGTGAGAGCAGCGGTCCAGCGGGGCAGCCGAGTGAGCAGGAGCTACGAGAAGCCTATGAGGCGGAGCTGAGCCGCATAACAAGCACGGACATGATCATGCAGGCGACTGTGTCGCTGCTGAACATCGGAGGGCGGCGGCTGGGATTGTCCCCCGGCGCGGAGGGAGAACGCGACCTCGAGCAGGTACGCGACGCGATCGACGGCGTGCGCGCGCTGATGGGAGTGCTCGAGCGCAGGGCGCCGCGGGAGCTGCGCCCGCTGCGCGACGCGTTGTCCCAGCTGCAAATCGCCTATGCCCGCGAGGCGCAGGCGAGCACGAGTGGGGCTCAGCCTGGCGGAGGCGATACGCAGAGGGGCGAGCCCGACGCGCAGCCGAGTGGCGCGCCCGCTGGGCCTGCAGGGCAGGGGCAGCCCGAGACAAAGCGAAATCCGCCACCGGGAGACGACAAACCCAGCGGCCCGGGACCGGCCGAGTCGAGCGGCCGGCTGTGGGTGCCGGGACGTTGAGGTCCAGCAGCAGCCGTTTCCGAGCCTCACACGATAGACTGCGCGCGCGTTTGCACCGGGTAAACGCTCGTCCCGAGCTACCCGGGCGACAAATGTGCGCGCGAATATCCTCGCGCGGCACGCTAACAAGACCGCGGAGGATTTCTGTTGAGTAGCTTTCTGACGAACCATGGGGTCGTCGTCGCCCTCGTTTGCGCCGCCTGTGCCGTGATCTACGGCCTGGTGACCACGCGATCCTTGCTCGCGCTTTCGCCGGGCAACGAGAAGATGCAGAGCATCTCGCTGGCCGTTCAGCAGGGCGCTCGCGCCTACCTGAACCGCCAATACACGACGATCGCCGCGGTCGGGGTGGTTGTGTTTGTCGCTTTAGCCATTGGCCTAAACATCGCGGTCGCGTGCGGGTTTGCGATCGGTGGCCTGCTGTCGGGTTCGGCCGGCTATATAGGCATGAACGTCTCGGTGCGCTCCAACGCGCGCGTCGCCGAGGCCGCCCGCGGCGGGGTCTCCGAGGCGCTTAGTGTCGCCTTCCGCGGGGGCGCGATCACGGGCTTGCTCGTGGTAGGGCTCGGGCTGATCGGCGTCGCCGGTTACTACGGCGCCCTGACTTCGATCTTCAACGACAGCCCCAAGACGGCCGTGGACGCGCTCGTCGGTCTCGGCTTTGGCGGGTCGCTGATCTCGATCTTCGCGCGACTCGGCGGCGGCATCTTCACGAAGGCGGCCGATGTCGGCGCCGATCTCGTAGGCAAGGTCGAGGCGGGCATCCCCGAGGACGATCCGCGCAACCCGGCGACGATCGCCGACAACGTCGGCGACAACGTCGGCGACTGTGCCGGCATGGCGGCCGACCTGTTCGAGACCTACGCGGTGACCGCGATTGCGTTGATGCTGCTCGGCGTGCTCACATTTCACGAGTCCACGCGCGTGGTGCTGTACCCGCTCGTGATCGGCGGCGTGGCGATCGTCGCCTCGATCATCGGCACGTTCGCGGTGCGCACCAACTCCGGCAACGTAGAGCGCGCGCTGCTACAAGGGTTGGTGGCCTCCGGCGTGATCGCGGCGGCCGCGTTCGCCCCGGTCACCTACTGGCTGATGCGCAACCTGACCTTCAAGGACGTCGGCAGTGCCGTCAACACCCCGAAATGGTGGCACCTGTACCTGTGCTCGCTGATCGGCATCGCCGTCACGGCGCTGCTGTTCGGACTGACCGAATATTACACTTCGACCCGCTTCTCCCCGGTCAAGAAGACGGCGAAAGCGTCTATCACCGGGCACGCCACGAACATCATCCAGGGCTTCTCTTCCGGGCTGCAGGCCACCGCACTTCCGGCGCTCGTGATCGTGCTCGGCATCCTCGGCTCGTGGAAGCTCGCCGGCGGCGGCGTGACCGGCATCTACGGGATTCTTGTAGCGGCGATGGGTCTGCTCTCACTGACCGGGCTGATCGTCGCGCTCGACGCGTTCGGTCCGATCACCGATAATGCGGGGGGGATCGCCGAGATGGCCGATCTACCCGAGGAGGTGCGTCAGGTCACCGATCGACTCGACGCCGTCGGCAACACGACGAAGGCCGTCACCAAGGGCTACGCGATCGGCTCAGCCGTGCTCGCGGCCGTTGGTTTGTTCGCGGGCTTCCAGAAAGAACTCGAAAACAAGCTCAGCCACGCGATCTCCTTCGGCATCAACGAACCGCCCGTGCTGATCGGACTGCTGCTCGGTGGGATGATGGTGTGCCTGTTCGCCTCGCTCTCGATCGAGGCTGTCGGTCGCGCCGGCGGGGCGGTCGTCGAGGAGGTGCGCCGCCAGTTCCGCGAGCACCCCGGGATCATGGACTACACCGAAGAGCCCGACTACGCGACCTGCGTGGACATCGTCACCAAGACCGCCCAGCGCGAGATGATCCTGCCCTCGCTGCTGCCGATCGGGCTCACGCTGATCGTCGGGCTGATCGACCAGCAGGCGCTCGGTGGCCTCTTGATCGGAGTGATCGTGGTTGGTTTCTTCTTCGCGGTGATGATGACCGCGGGCGGCGGGGCTTGGGACAACGCGAAGAAGCTGATCGAGGACGGGGCGTTCGGGGGCAAGGGCTCCGAAGCCCACGCCGCCTCGGTCACGGGCGACACGGTCGGCGACCCCTTCAAGGACACGGCCGGACCGGCGATCAACCCGATGATCAAGGTTGCCAACATCGTCGCGATCCTGATCATCCCGCTGATCACCTGAAATGAGCGGACGGCCCGTCGCTGCTAGGGCCTAACCTCAGTCGAAGATGAACGGCCGACAGGCACACCGCTCGGGCACGTTGGTGCTCTCGCTGCTGATGGCGGCCATCGGCGTGGCGCTGATCGTCGAGGCCGTGGACGGGCATGGCAGCGCCATCTCACCGCGCCTGCTGCTGGGATTCCTGTTCGTCGCGGCAGGCGCGGGCAGGTTGTACGTAGAGGTGAGGAGAGGTCGGGGAGCATGAGCCCCCCGGAGGGCGAGGACGCGCCGGGGAACGGGCCGGCGGGGCAGAACGCGTCAGAGGGTGAGCGCGCCGCAATGGAGGTGGAGCACGCCGCCACTGAGATCTCGACGCGCTCGCGCGTGATCCTGCGCCAGAGCATCGGCTCGCCGGTCCTGTTCACGGTCGTCTATTCCTCGCTGGCCAGCGCGATCTATTTCTCCCTGGGGGTGATAGCCGGCCACGCGCTTGGGCTCACCCCGCTCGTGTTCCTGCTCGCGGCGCTGCTGTTCGCGCTCACCGCGATGACCTACGCGGAGGGCGCGTCTCTGCACCAGGACAGAGGCGGCTCGACGGTGTTCGCCCGCTACGCGTTCAACGAGCTCGTGAGCTTCATCGCCGGCTGGGCGATTCTCCTCGACTACATCATCCTGATCGCCGTAACCGCCTATTCGGCGACCCAGTACCTGCGCGTCTTCTGGAGCCCGCTGGGCCATCAAGCGGAGGCGCTTGGGGTGGCGCTGGTGTTCATCGCGGTAGTGGTGCTGGGCAACATCCGCGGCTTTGGCGGGCGCCGCGCGCGGCGGGTCGGCCTGCTGGTGGCGGGCGACCTGCTTCTGCAGGGGTTCGTTGTGGTGCTCGGGCTGGCGCTGTTCTTCAACCCGCATACGCTGCTCGACCCGATTCATTTGGGGAGCGCGCCGAAGTGGTCTGACCTCATCTTCGCCCTGACGGTCGCCGTGATCGCCTTCACAAGCCTTGAGTCGGCCGCCGGGCTGGCCGGCGAGGTGAGGATCAGCCGTCGCGGCCTGAAGCGCATGGTCGGGAGTGGCACCGTGACGGTGGTCGTCGGGTATGTGGGCATCGCGCTGGTGGCGGTCACGGCGCTGCCCGTACATGCCGGTCATACCGAACTGGCCACCCGCTACCTGAATGCCCCGATGATCGGGGTCGTCACGCACATGCGCCCGCACTGGCTGGCGCAGGGGCTCAGGTACCTGGTGGGGGGATTGGCGACGGTCACACTGGTGGCCGCCGCTAACTCCGCGATGCTCGGGCTCTCCAGATTGGCGTACTCGCTGTCGACCAACCGCCAGATCCCAAGCGGCTTGGGACGCCTCCATCCACAGCGTTCGACCCCGTACGTGCTGATCATTCTGGCGGGCATCCTCGCGGCGACGCTGGTGGCGCCGGAGAATCTCGACTTCCTCGTCGGCATCTACGCCTTCGGCGCGATGCTGGCGTTTACGATCGCCCACTTATCGATCTGCCGGCTGCGCTACTCAGAGCCCGAGCGCGACCGCCCCTACCGGATACCGCTGTCGATCACGCTGCGCGGAGGCGAGCTGCCTTTGCCGGCGGCCTTCGGAGCGTTGGTCTGCGGAGCTGGCTGGGTCGCCGTGATGGTGGTGCACGAACCCGCGCGCTACGTAGGGTTGGGCTGGATGGCGGTGGGGATCGTGCTGTACGTCGTCTACCGTCGCGCGGATGAGACCTCGCTGCTGCGGCGGGTGACGGTATCGCCACAGATATTGCGCGCCGAGCAGCCGAACGAGCGCGACTACGGCTCGATCCTCGTGCCACTGTTCGGAACCGAGCTGGACGAGGACATCGTGCAGACCGCGGCCCTGCTGGCCTCGGGCGAACCAACCGATGAGGCGGCGATCGACAGGGCGACGATCGAGGCGGTGTGGATCTTCGTGATGCCGATGTCGCTGCCGCTCGACGCACGCCTGCCCGAAGCGCAGATCAAGCACGCTCGTCAAGCGCTGGCGCGAGCCAAGGCGGTGGGGGAGGAGTACACGGGCGTGCACGTGGCCACGGCCACCGTGCGGACGCGGCGCGCCGGGTACGCGATCGTCGAGGAGGCCCGGCGTCGCGGCGTGGAGGCGATCGTGCTCGGGGCCGAGGAACCCTCGCGCATCCGCGGCGGCGCGCGCCTGGGGGGAAGGGGCGCGCCGCTGGAGAACTTCGTCGGTGACGTCACCAAGTACGTGGTGACCAAGGCAGGCTGTCGGGTAATCGTCACCGCGCCGGCCGCCCGCCGGCCAGCGGACGGGCTCGACGGGGAGCGCGGGACGACGCTCGCCACGACGGGATCCTGAGCCCTATCCGCTCGGGCGCCGTTCCTCCAGGGCGGTGCGAATGATCGCGAGCGCGACCGGGCTCGATCGCTATGACTCGCATGTGCCCGTCGGGTCAGACTCTCAGGGTCAGCGGGCAGAGGCCCGCATCGTCTAACCTCCGCGCAATGTTCGTCCTGATCGTGGGGGCTGGGCGGGTCGGCTCGGCGGTGGCCAAGTCCGCGCTGGCGTCCGGTCACGAAGTGTCTGTGCTCGATGAGGATCCGCTCTCACAGGAGCGACTGGACGCAGGTCAGAGCAAGAGCTGGGAGGATGCCGAAGGTCAGTTCACGGTGGGAACGGCGCTCGAGACCGAGGCTCTGATCCAAGCGGGGATCGAACGTGCCGATGTGTTCATCGCCTCGACCGATGGCGATAATACGAACCTGATCATCGCTCAGATAGCCCAGAAGCGGTTCGGCGTAGAGCGGGTGATCGTGCGGGTCATGGACCCGGCGCGGGCCGGCTGGTACGGCGAACAGGGTCTGCACACAATCTCTCCCACCCAGCACGCGATCGAAATGTTCGAGCGCGCGCTCGCAGCCGAGTCGGCCTGAGGATCGAGCTATGTACGCGATCATTGTCGGAGCTGGAAAGGTCGGACGGAATCTGGCGCGGGAGCTGATAGCCAAGGAACACGAGGTCACCCTGATCGAGTCCTCGCGCTCCTGCTATCTGGCGATCGAGGAGGAGTACGAGCACGCCGTGCAGTACGGCGACGCCACTGAGCTGTGGGTGCTCGAGCGCTCGGGAATCCAGCGCGCCGATCTCGTGGTCGCGGTGACCGGCGACGACGAGGACAACATGCTCGTCTGTCAGGTGGCCAAGGAAAAGTACCTGTGTGATCGGATCATCGCGCGGGTGAACAATCCTCGCAACCATGATCATTTCCGGCTGCTGGGGATCCAGCCAGCGGTGTCGGCGACCGATCTGATCCTGCGCCTGATCGAGCACGAGGTGCCCCGCTATGGCCTCGTGCACCTACTCGCGCTCGAAGAGGAGCGCTTGGAGATCATCGAGCTGGAGGTGAGCGCTGAGGCCTCGACCGTCGGGGAGAAGGTGTCCGAGATCGCCCTGCCCGAGGGCAGCCTGATCATCTCAGTGCTGCGGGGCGGAGCTGGATTCGTGCCCAAGCCGGATACCGTGATCGAGGCTGGGGATGAGGTGCTGCTCGTGCTCGACCCGGGACTCGAGGAGGCGATCACCGCCTACTTCGCGCCCGGCCGGGATCCAGCTGGGACGTAGAAATGGCCGCCACACGCGGCAAAGTGAGAGTTACAGGGCTTCGCTTGTGCGAGCAGTCGCGCGTCCCGCATTTACTATCCTCTACGCGAGTCGCTGATCCGGGATAGTCCAATTGGCAGTGACGCCCGGTTCTGGTCCGGGAGATTGGGGTTCGAGTCCCTGTCCCGGAGCTTTTTAGACGAGCTACGCCGCAGCCTGTGTGGCCCAATCGCGGTACAGCTCGAAGTAGCGCCCCTCGGCGGCGATCAACTCGTCATGGGTTCCCTGCTCGACGATGCGCCCGTGCTCGAGCACCACGATGCGACCGGCCTGACGGATCGTGGACAGGCGGTGGGCGATCACGATCGCCGTGCGGCCCGCCAGCAGGCGCCGCAGGCCGGCCTCGATACGGCCCTCGGTGTGCAGGTCCACATTGGAGGTCGCCTCGTCCAGAATCAGGATGCGCGGGTCGGCGATCAGCGCGCGGGCAAACGCGATCAACTGGCGCTGGCCGGAGGATAGCTGCGCGCCGCGCTCGCCGACCTCGGTGTCATAGCCGTGGGAGAGCTCTGCGATGAACTCCGCCGCGCCGACCGCTGCCGCGGCCTCGCGGACTTGGTTCGCGTCGGCGTCGGGACGGCCGAAGGCGATGTTCTCGCGGATCGTGCCGGAGAACAGGAACGCCTCCTGTGGCACGATCCCCATCTGCGAGCGCAGCGAGTCGCTCGAGACCTCGCGCAGGTCGTGCCCGTCAATCAGGACCTGGCCGCTGCTCGGGTCGTAGAAGCGCGCTACGAGCTTGGCGATCGTCGACTTGCCCGCTCCCGTGGCTCCCACGAGCGCGACGGTCTGCCCGGGCGGGATCGTCAGCTCGATGTGCTCGAGCACCATCGCGTCTTCTTTGTAGGCGAACGAGACGTCCTCGAAGCGGACTTCGCCGCGGATGCGCTCCAGCGGGATCGCCCCCGCTCGATCGGTCAGGTTCGGCGTTACATCCAGCAACTGGAAGATCTTCTCAAGCGCCGCCATCCCGGACTGGTAGGTCGTGTAGAACTGAGAGAGCTGCTGGATTGGTTCGAATAGGAACGACAGGGTTCCCACGAACGCGACGACGGTGCCCGCGGTGATGTGGCCTTCCAGGGCCTGGTAACCGCCGTACAGGACGATCAGCGCGAGCGCGACGCCGGAGAACATTTCCACCGTCGGGAAGTAGGCGGCGTTGAGCCGCACCGTGACCATGTTCGCGTCGCAGTTATCGCTGTTGAGCTCGGCGAACCGCGCCTCGTGGTGGGGCTCCTGGCCGAAGCTGCGCACGACGCGGATCCCCGACAGGGTCTCCTGCAAATAGGCGGTGACCGCGCCGATCGTCTCCCGCGTGCGCCGGAAGGCGCCGGCCGAGACGAGCCGAAACCAGATCGAGCCGGCGGCCACGAACGGGACCACGCAGAACGTGAGCAGGGCCAGCTTCACATCGAGGAACAGCAGCACCGCGACCGCTCCGACGAGCGTGAGGCCGGCCTGGAACAGCGTCACGACCGAGTCTGTCACGAGGCTTTCCAGAGCCTCGACGTCGTTGGTCATGCGCGAGATCAACACCCCAGCCGGCCGGCTCTCGTAGAAGCCGATCGGCTGGCGCTGCAGGTGGGTGAAGATGCGGATGCGCAGATCCGCGAGCGCGCGCTGGCCGACCCAGCCGACGAGATAGGTCTGCGCGTAGGTCATTGCCCACACGAGCAGCGCCGAGGCGAGAAACGCAACCACGACCAGCACGAGCGTGCGGCTGTCGTGGCGTTCAATGCCGTCGTCGATCGCTACCTTCGCCAGCAGCGGCGGCGCCAGCGAGGCGGCCGTGCCGAGCACGAGCGCCGTCAACATTGCGCTCACACGCAGGCGATAGGGGCGCAGCAACGCCAGCAGGCCGCGCAGGTTGCGCCCGCGCATGCCCTTCTCGGTGCGCTCGCCGTCCCATTGCGCGCCGCCGCGCGCAAACCCCGGGCCGAGACCGCGCCCGCCGCCGGCGCCACCACCCATTCCCCGGCCTCCGTGCGCGCTCATATCCCGCTCACCTCGCGTTCGCGGGGGAGCTCTCTGGTGAGGAATACCTGATCGGGGAGCCCCTTTTCGACGATCTCGCGATACAGCTCGGACGCCTCGAGCAGTTCCTCGTGGTTGCCGTGCGCGACGATCCGGCCGCGCTCGAGCACGACGATCTCATCCGCCAGGGCTATCGTGGACAGGCGATGGGCGACGATGAACGTGGTCCGTCCGGCCATCGCCTCGTCGAGCGCAAGCTTGATCTGACGCTCGGTTGAAGCGTCGACCGAGGAGGTCGCGTCGTCGAGGATCAAGACGCGCGGGTCGGCGAGCAGCGCCCGGGCGATCGCCAGGCGCTGGCGCTGGCCGCCGGACAGGGTCAGGCCGCGCTCGCCGACGCGCGTGTCGTAGCCGTCGGGCAGGCGCTCGACGAACTCGTGGGCCTGCGCTCGGCGGGCGGCCTGTTCGATCGCCGCGCGCGGTACTGGAGGCCCGCCCACCCGCGCGTAGGCGATGTTCTCGGCGACGGTCTCCGAGAACAGGAAGGGATCGTCGCTGACGACCGCGACGGCCTGACGCAGCGAGCGCAGGTCGACCTCGCGCACGTCGGCGCCGTCGAGCAGCACGCGCCCGGCGCTCACGTCGTACAGCCTCGAGATCAAGGAGACGAGGCTGGTCTTGCCGGAGCCGGTGGCGCCGACGAGCGCGATCGTGCGCCCGGCCGGCACGTCCAGGTCGACGTCGCTCAGCACCGCGCGCGTGGCGTGGGCTGGGGAGTTCCCGTTTGACGTGCCCGTCGCCGAGTAGCTCGCGCCGAAGTCGTCGGATTCGTCGTAGCGCAGGGTCACGCCCTGCAGTTGCACGTGTCCGTTGCCTGCCCGCAGTGGCGGGGCGCCGGGCGGTGACGTCAGCCGCGGCGGGCGGTCGAGGACCTGGAACAGGCGTGCGCCCGAGGCGGTCGCGCGCTGGGCGAGGTTGAGGATCACGCCGAGCGTGCGCATCGGGGCAATCAGCATGTTCAGGTACAGGTAGAACGCGGTGAACTGGCCGAGCGTCAGGTGCGCGTGGATCACGGCGTTGCCGCCGATCAAAAGCACTGCGGCGAGGCCGAGTTGGGGCAGGAAGCCGATCATCGGGTTGAACTTCGCTTCCAGGCGGGTCGCGACCATCGCCTGGCCGAACACGCGCCCGACGCTGCCCTGGAAGCGCTGCAGCTGGCGGGGCTCGCGGGCGAAGGCCTTGACGACGCGCACCCCGGAGATGTTCTCCTCGGCGTCCGCGGTCAGCTCGGCGATGCGCTGCTGGGTCTGCTGGATCGCGGGGCGCGCGCGGCGGCCGTAGCGGTAGGAGATCAGCACGACAAACGGCACGGGCGCGAGCGAGATCAGGCCGAGGCGCGGTTCGATGATGATCATCACGACTCCAGCGAGCACGATCGTGAGGATCGACTGGAGGATGAACACGAGCCCGTAGCCGAGGAAGAAGCGCACCGCCTGCAGGTCGACGGTCGCACGGGACATCAGCTGGCCGGTCTGCTGGCGGTCGAAGAAGCCGAGCTCGAGTTGCTGCAGGTGGCCGTAGAGCAGCTTGCGCAGGTCGTATTCGACGCCGAGCGAGAGCCGCCCGGCGACCATCCGCCGCCAGTACATGAATCCCCAGCGCAACAGCACGAGGAGCGCGATCGCGGCGGCGATCAGCGTCAGTTCGTGGTGTGCGCTCGTTCGCGCGGCGGCGTGGTGGTGCTGAGCGGCGGTGCCGATGATCTGCACCGCGCGGCCCGTCAGGGCGGGCAGCGCCACGGTCATCACCATCGCGAGGCTCGCGAGCGACCACGAGATGATCATGCCGCGCTTGTAGGGACGCAGAAATCCGAGTAGCCGGTAGAAAGTGGTCATAGTTGCTTAGTCAACGATTATTGCAGGCGGCCGTCGCGGAGGTCATTACGCTGCGGAGATGCCCGCGCCAGAAACTCCCCCGAGGCGTGACCCGACGGCCGGGCTGTGCGCCGACTGCAAGCACCAGCGGGAGGTAAGGAACACCCGGGGCTCGACCTTCTCGCTGTGCGAACGCTCGCGAGACGACCCAGCTTATCCGCGCTATCCGCGCCTGCCCGTCCTCGACTGTCGCGGATATGAGTGCAGGAAGGCGTCCTAACCTCCTTGCAGGTGTAGTGCGAAGAACGGCAAGATCTCCTCCCACAGCTTCGCCGCCGGGACGGGGCGGTAGCTCGGGCGGTAGTCGGCGAAGAAGGCATGGCCGGCGCTCTCATATACGTCCACTTTGACCTCCTGACCGCTGACGGCGGCGCGCTCGCGCAGCTGCTCCCCAAGCTCGGGGGAGGGATTCTGGTCCTCGTCGCCGATCGCGACCAGCAGCGGGCAGTGCAGCTTGTCGGCCAGCTCCAGTGGTGGGGTCGGCCGCTCGGGGGTCGAGTGGGCTTCGGGGGTCGCCGCATCGGTGAACCCGCCCCAGCAGTCAGCGGCGGCGTCGAGTCGCTCGGCGGCGCAGGCGAACAGGAGGGTGTAGCGCCCGCCCATGCAGAAGCCGATGCAGCCGACCTTGCCGGACACGTCATCGCGGGCGCGCAGGAAGTCGGCGGCCCCCTCGAGGTCGCCGAGCACGGTCTGATCGGACATCGCGAACAGGCGGGCCATCAGCGCCTGCAGGTCGCCCATCGGCGGGGGCCCGCCTTCGCGCGTGTACAGGTCAACTCCGAGTGCCACGTAGCCTAGATTCGCGAAGCGGTTGGTCACGTCGCGGATGTGCTCGCCGAGGCCACCAGCCTCGTGGATCACGATGATCGCCGGCCTGCCGCCCGCGCCGGTGGGGGTCGCGGGGGTGGCGAGGTAGCCGTTGATCCGCTCTCCGCCGGAGCCGGCGAAGAGGATGTCCTCGCCGTGGACGCGCGCCGGATCGGTCACCGCGCCAGGGACGCCTTCGGGACTCGGCTTGACCTGTGACTCAGTCGACATCTCTCTCCTTTGCTTTTGGTCGGTCCGGCTTCAGGGGATCGCGCGGGGACAGGCGCGGGTGGTGGTGAGCATGACCGCGAAGAAGCTGATCACCACGAGGCATTTCAGTCACAGCACACCGGCACGGCAGGCGCGCTCACCGTGGAGCCAACTCCTGCGCCGGCGGGAACGCGCCCTCGGCGTGCGCGTCCAGCTCGCGAATTTTGCGGCGCACGCGCTTGCGGGTCTCGCCCAGCTCGCGTTTGAGGTTGGCCAGCTCGGCGGCGCGGTGCTCGACGAGCTCCAGCTGGCGGTCGATGTGGCCGAGCGCCTCTGTCAGGAGCTCGCGACGGCGCTCTGGCTCGACGTCCTCGCGGCGCAGCTGGGCGCGTACCTCTGCCCGCGCCTCCTCGGCTGTCAGCAGTGTCTTGAGCTCCTCGAGCGTGACCCCGAGCAGATCCTTCAAGCGCATCACCTCGCGCAGGCGCTCGACCTCCGCCTCGGTGTAAATCCGGTGCTGGCCGGACGGGCGCGCGGGCGCCTCGAAGAGCAGGCCGATCTCCTCGTAGTAGCGGATCGTCCGTGGGGTGGTGCCAACGAGGCGGGCTACATCGCCGATCCTCAGGGGGGCTGGGGATTGTGGCGAGCTTGACAGGGAAGGACTCATACGCGGACTCTTGCCCTGCGGGCTCTCTCACGCGCGTGCCGATCGTCTGCATCGCCCGTGCTTGGGGCGGCGTTCGGCTCGTCGAGTTGGGATGCGTGCAACGCCGCTTCGATTTGCGGCCCGTGACTTGTCTTCTCACAGGAGAGCTCGAGCTTGATCTCGTCGACCAAATGCCTGTGGGTCGCCTCTTCCATGGCAACGTGATGACGCGGGCGCAGCAGACATACGGCCGTCCCGATCAGCGAGGTCGCGGCGAGCACCCATAGCGCTACGTGCATGTTGGCGATGAACGGCGCGAGCTTCTGCTCGGACAGTCCCTTTGTGAGGCCCGAGAAGACCGCGAACAGTGTGGCTTTCGGCACCGCGGAGGTGATGATCGCGAGCACGAACGCGATCGACAGCACCGCGCCGGTGTTCTGCACGAGCGTTCTTGCCCCCGCGGCAATCCCACGCCGATATGCCGGCACCGCGCCCATCATCGCCGCCGTGTTCGGGCTGTTGAACATGCCTGAGCCCACTCCTACGACCAGCAGCCACAAGCCGCTCTGCCAGTACGGGGTGTGGACTTGCAGAGTGGTCATCGCGGCGAGACCGGCCGCGCTCACGAGCATGCCGATCGCCGCCAGCGCACGCGAGCCGTGGCGGTCGGCGTAGACACCGGCAATTGGCGAGGCGATCAGCATTCCGAGCGCGAGCGGTATCAGCTTGATGCCCGCCGCGATCGGCGAGTTGCCCTGGGCGCCCTGGAAGTAGAAGACGAACAGGAACATCAGCGCGAAGCGCGCGAGGCCATTGATGAACGCCGCGGCGGTCGCGGCGGCGAACAGGCGACCTTTGAAGATCTGTAGGTCGAGCATCGGCGCGCGCGAGCGGCTCTCGATCAGCACCCACATCGGCAGCAGCACGACCGCGGCGGCCAGGCCGCCGATCACGACCCCGTCGTTCCAGCCGCTCAGCCCCCCCCGCGAGACGCCGAGCACGAGGCCGGTGAGGCCGAGCACGAACGTGGTAGTTCCGAGCACGTCATACCCGCGCACGGCATCCGGTTTGGCGAGCTCGCGCAGGATCAGCGCCCCCCAGGTGGCGCCGGCGAGCGCGAGCGGGACGTTGAACCAGAACACCCAGTGCCAGGAGATCGCCACCAGCGCGCCCCCGAGCACCGGGCCGAGCACGAGTCCAATCGCGGCGACCATCGTGTTGGCCCCCATCGCCAGCCCGAGCTGCTCCTTGGGAAAGGCGTCGGTCACCAACGCGGCGGCGTTGGCGAACAGGAAGGCCGAGCCGATGCCTTGCAGGATGCGCCACAGGATCAGCACGGTCGCATCTCCGGAGAACCCCGCTCCGAGCGAGGCCAGCGCGAACACGAGAAAGCCGCCTATGTAGGCGCGCTTACGCCCAAACAGGTCCGACAGTCGCCCGGCGGTCAGTACGAGCACGGTCGCGGCGATCAGGTAGGCGAGGATCACCCAGACGAGCGCCAGCAGGCTTGTGTGCAAAGAGCGCTCTAGGTCAGGCAGGGCGATGATCAGCGTGCCGGAGTTGGTGGCCGCGAGCAGCATGCCGAGGCTCGTGCAGGAGAGCGCCCACCACTTGTAGTTCTCATGGCCGGCGGCGACGCCGAAGCGGGATTTGGTGGAAATTGACGTGAACGTAAGGATCAGGATAACAGACGGCCTGGGAGAGCCTCCGGCTCAGACAGCCCAGGGGAGCCTCCGGCTGCTAGAACGTGTGCGTATGGCCAGCGAGCCGAAGGTGACCAAGTCCGATGGGGAGTGGCGCGAGCAGCTGACGCCCGCCCAGTACGACGTCCTGCGCAAGGCTGGCACCGAGGCGCCGTTCACGGGGGAGTACGTCTACAACAAGGCCTCGGGCGACTACCGCTGCGCGGCCTGCGACGCGACGCTGTTCGCCGCAGACACGAAGTTCGACTCGGGTACGGGCTGGCCGAGCTTCACGGAGCCCGCCGTCGCTGAGGCCGTCGAGCTGCGTCCCGACAACGGCCTGTTGATGCGCCGCACGGAGGTCATCTGCCGCACCTGCGGTGGCCACCTCGGCCACGTCTTTGACGACGGCCCCGGTCCGACCGGACAGCGCTACTGCATCAACTCGGCCGCGCTCTCCTTCGCGCCGGACGCTGGCGACGCAGCCAAGTAGCCTGCTCTAGCTCATGATCATGCAAGACCAGTCCAAGCGGCTGTCCGAGCCGCTGCGCTGGGGGCGGCGCGAGAAGGCCGTCGTCACCGCACTGCTCGCATGCGTCGCCTTGGCTGCGATCGGTCTCGGCGTGTACGCCCTGACGAGCGGGTCGCCTGCGCGGAGAGACTGCATCGAAGTGACGTTCGCCAGCACGCTGGGCGGCGCGACCGAGCACGCCTGTGGCGCGCAGGCCAGACGGGTGTGCGCCTCTGGCGATTTCCGTGGTATCGAGCAGGAACTGGGGAACGCCTGTCGCCGAGCCGGGTTTCCCTACCGGCAGCCCGGTTAGAACGCGGATTCCCTAGCCGTAGCCTGGCTGGGTGGTTCAGCAGAGGTCGCAAGTGCCCCGTCGCCCGCCGCAGATGGCGTCTATACAAATGTCGAAAGCCGAGGCCCAAGTGTTGGCCACGGTGTCCCTACCCGCGCTTGGCCGCCGCCGGTTTCATACGCAGATCGCAATTGGCGCGTCGCCACCGCATGGGCGGGCGGCGACTCGGCATATCTATAAAAAGGCAGGGAAACGGAGGCACATGACCTGGCAGGCATACCCATCCTGGCTCAACGCCGGCGACAACGCGTGGCAGATGACCGCGGCGACGTTCGTCGGGCTGATGAGCCTCCCCGGTCTCGCCGTTCTGTACGGCGGCGTCATGCAGAAGCGCTGGTCGGTCAACGCAATGATGCTCACGTTCGTCGCGTTCTGCGTGACGCTCATCGTCTGGTGTCTGTGGGCATTCAAGATGGGCTTTGGTCATCCGATCGCGCACAGCGGCTCGGGTATCTTCGGCAAGAAAGGCTTCCTTGGCACTGCCTTGGGCGAACCGGGCAGCGTGCTCAGCCACACTGGGGAGGAGGGGATCGCGGAAATCCAGTCGATCACGGAAGGTCCGCCGTTCCACTTCCCGGAGGCGTCGCTCGTCTACTTCCAGTTCGTGTTCGCCGCGATCACGCCGATCCTGGCGCTCGGCTCGGTGCTGGGGCGGGTCAACTTCAAGGCGTGGATCCCGTACGTGGCGCTGTGGATCACATGTGTCTACACGGTCAACGCGTTCCTGATCTGGGGCGGCGGCTACTTTGCCGCGCACGGTGCGCTGGACTACTCCGGTGGGTATGTGATCCACTTGGCCGCAGGGGTTTCAGGGTTTGTGTTCGCCGCAGTGATAGGGCCGCGATTGCAACGAGATCGCGAGGTCGATGCCCCGAACAACCTGCTGATGGTTGCGGTGGGCGCCGGCCTGCTGTGGCTGGGTTGGAACGGCTTCAACGGCGGGGACTCTTACTACGCGGGCGCCGACGCCTCGGCGGCTGTGCTGAACACGAACCTGTGCACGGCCGTGGCGATGATGGTGTGGATCGCCTGGGACTACATCTTCCGTGACAAGCCCTCGATGCTCGGTGCGGTCAACGGAATGATCACTGGCCTGGTCGGCATCACTCCGGCGGCCGGGTTCGTCAATGGCTGGGGTGCGATCATTATCGGAATCGTCGATGCGACCATCGTATGGATGGCGATTCGCTACCTCAGTCGGGTACGACCATTCCGAAACGTCGACGATACCCTGGGGGTGATCTTTACGCACGGTATCGCCGGACTCTGCGGTGGTCTGCTGGTAGGGCTGCTCGCCGATCCGGCCATCGTCGAGTACATCGGGGTGCATGGCGCGTCGAACCTGCCCGGAAAAGCCGGGCTGCTGATTAGCGGCAGCTGGACGCTGCTGCGTTGGCAGGCCGAGACGGCCCTGTGGGTGATCGCTTACACCGCAGTGGCTACGTTCATCATCCTGAAGGTGGTTGGCATCTTCATACCGCTGCGGCTCTCTGACGAGGAGCTGGAGATCGGCGATCACGCGATCCACGGCAACGAGGTCTACCCCTCGGACGTGCCGACGCTCGGCGGCCCGCATGCGCCGACGTGGCAGCCCGGCGCAGCGCCGGCTGGCGCATAGGCAAGGACGCCACACAAATCTGGGCGCGTCCACCTCCTCGGGCGCGCCCAGATGCGGCAATAAGACGGCTACGGCCCCGCTTCGGTGGGGTCGCAGCCGTCTGTAGGGCATGCGCATGGCTCTGAGTACGTAGCCCCGCACAGGCGGGGCTTGCCGCGCGGGGATCTCAGGTGCTCGCGAGGCCTACCGGACAGGCAACGCCAGTGCCGCCCAGCCCGCAATATCCGCCGGGGTTCTTCACGAGGTACTGCTGGTGGTAGTCCTCGGCGTAGTAGAACGGGTGCTCGCGGTCGGCCGGGGCGATCTCGGTCGTGATCTCGCCGTGGCCGGCCTGCCTCAGCACCGCCTGGTAGGCATCCCTCGACGCCTCCGCCGCGGCTCGCTGGGCCTCGTCGCGCCAGAAGATCGCCGAGCGGTACTGGGTGCCGATGTCGTTGCCCTGGCGCATCCCCTGGGTGGGGTCGTGTCCCTCCCAGAACAGCTTCAGCATCTCCTCAAAGCTCGTGACCGCCGTGTCGAATGCGACGAGTACGACCTCGGCATGCCCGGTGCGTCCGCCGCAGACCTCGCTATAGGTGGGGTTGGGGGTGAGCCCGCCGGCGTAGCCGACTGCGGTTGTGTACATACCGGAGGCTTCCCAGAAGAGCTTCTCGGCGCCCCAGAAGCAGCCCATGCCGAAGATCGTCGTCTCTACGCCGTCGGGAAACGGTGGCTCGAGCGGCGTGTGGAGGACCTCGTGGAGCGAAGGCACAACCATCTCCCGCTCTCTGCCGGGTAATGCCGAGGATGCGTCGACGATGCTTGTCTTGTCTCGTCCAAAGAAGCGCATCGACTCCAGGCTAGCCGATGGGCGAGGTGCGTCCCGTGGGCTCACGCGATCGCCGTGCGCAGATCGAGAAATTTCGTGAATTCATGTTTGAACTCGAACGAGCGGGGCAACATCGGAGTGAGGAGCGCAGCATCAATGTCTTCCTCGCCTCCTCTCCGGATCGGCCCGCTTTCCCCCGGCGGGCCGATCTCGTGAGAGCGCCCATCCTTGGTCTCGTAGCATCTCGGTCCAATGCGTAAGCCTTGCCTCCCGGACGATCATCGAACGCGTCGGCTGATCGAAGTGGTCGAGGAAGGTCGCGAGTCGCGAGAGCGGATGAAGGGATTCGAACCCTCGACCTTCGCCATGGCAAGGCGACGCTCTAGCCAGCTGAGCTACATCCGCGCGATTACGTAACTATAGGGGAGGATTTGGGCCTCCGTTGGGAAGGGGGCTCCTCACAGCCAGCCGCCAATCGTGCGGCCAAGTGCCGCCGCGCCGATGCCGAGGGCGACACTCACAAGGACGTTCGTGGCCGCCGCTCTCTTGCGGCCGTCCCCGCTCAATCCGTGCGTCTCGAGCATCCATGTCGAGAACGTCGTATAGGAGCCGATCGCGCCTGCGCCGAGGAGTACCAGCGCGTTGCCGGTCAAGGCCAATCCCGTCACCAGGCCCAGCGCAAATGCGCCGCTCACGTTGACGGCCAGCGTTCCCATCGGGAAGGCCATGCCGACCCTCGCCGAGATCACGTCCTCCAGCACCAGTCGCCCAAGCGCGCCGAGGCTGCCCAGCGCGGCCACACCGATCCACACCGCCGCGCTCATCCTCTCACCCTCATGTTTCTCACGAGCAGCACGCCCACCGACACCGCCGCATATCCGCCCGCGACACTCGCCGCTATGTAGCCACCGGCCAGGCCGTAGCGTCCCTGATCGAGCATCTTGAGCAGCTCGACCTGCACGGTCGAGAACGTGGTCGCGGTGCTGCAGAACCCTGTTCCCAGCAGTCGATATAGCGGTATCGAGGCTTGGTCTCTGCGTCGCAGCCAAGCCAACAGGCAGCCCAACAGCAATGCTCCTGCCATGTTCACCGCGAACGTGGCCCATGGCCAGTTTCCTGTAACGGTCGGAAATGCCTGGCTCAGACCCACGCGGGTCAACGCCCCGACCGCTCCGCCGGTCGCGACCGCCACGACCTCCAGCCGTTCGATCCGCGGCCGTCCAGTGCTGTGGCCCAGGGCACCCTCGGCGGGCGCTGTCAAAGGAGGTGTTGTCGAAGTGATGGGATCCACCGAAATCTTCCCTGAGCTCCTCGAGCTCAGTTCGGTAGAAGCCATCAGCGGCAGAACCGCGGTTATGGAGCGGGCCTCATCGCTCTCCCGGCAGGCGATCGATCCACCGGACCGCGGCAGCCTACCGGACCTCGGCAGCCTACTGCACTGAATCCGCCAGCAGGGCGTTGCGAGGCACGTATCTGCCCCCGTCGCCCCGTGCCAGCAGCCCCATCAGCTCCAGCTCGCTCAGCGACGCGAGCACCGCGCCGGTGTCCTCTCTGCCTGCCGTCAGCTTCGCTTGCGTGTCCTTGCCCGCGCCCACGCTTTCAAGCGTTGCTCGCAGCCGGGGCTCGAGCTCTACGTCCTCTGGTGCCGGGATCTCTCTCTTGGCCTGGATCTCTCTCTTGGCCTGGATCTCTCTCTTGGCCTGGATCTCTCTCTTGGCCGGGATCTCTCTCTTGGCCTGGATCTCATCTTGGACCGAGCTTGACCGCCGTGGGGCCATCGGTTGCGGCGAGTCCCTCTCGTACAGCAGCTCCAACACGTCTTTGGGCCCTCTCACCAGCTGTGCGTCTTCCCGCAACAGCGCGTGCGTGCCCCTCGACACCGGCGAGGTGACACGTCCCGGGACCGCCGCCACCGTTCTATTCAGCGTTCGCGCGACACGCGCGACGGTCAGTTCACCTGGGCGATTATCGGCCTCCACCACGACCGTCAGCCCCGCCAGAGCCGCGAGCGTCCGATCGCGCGCCGCGTAGCCCCAGCGCCGCGTCTCACTGCCGCATGGCAGCTCAGCCACCGCGCAGCCGCGCTTAGTTATCCGTGCATACAGCTCTCGTCTTCTCGCCGGGCACCCAACATCCAAGCTGCCATCCATCACCGCCACAGCCTTGCCGTCCACTTCCAACACCCCCGCGTGCGCGGCGACCGCAATTCCGTCGCTCAGCCCACTCGTCACCGTGACCCCGCAGGCGACGAGGCTCCGTGCGAGGCTCTTGGCCATCTCCATGCCATAGTCCGTTGCCCTTCTGCTCCCGACGATCGCCACCGTCGGCGCCGCTGAAAGCTCTCTGAGCGTTGCCACCCCGCCCGCCACGTGCAGCATCCGTGGCGCCCCCGCGCCTGCGTCGCAGAGCGCGCGCGGGTAGTCACGGTGGTGGTGGCAGACCGCCTGCACTCCCTCCACGCGGCTCATCTCGCTCACCGCGAAACTCCTGTAGCACGCTTTCAGTTCCTCTCTGCGTTTGCCACCCACCGCTCTGAGCAGCTCCTCATCGCTGAGCTCGAGCAGCTTCAGGAGGCGCCCGCGGTCTGCGTTGTGGTAATCCAAGCGCGAGCTCAGCAGTGCCAGCAGCCAGCTACGTCGCAGGCAGTCCGCGCACGCGGCCGCGGTCGCAGATGAGTCTTGCTTGGTCCTCACGCGGCACGGCTCCCCTCGATGCTCGGTTCTGGGCGCAGCGCCAGGGCAGTACCCAGGTCTTGCGAGCGCACGCGCTCGCTCCCGTTCAAGTCGGCGATCGTCCTTGCCACGCGCAGCACGCGATGCTGTCCCCGCGTGCTCAGCATGCCTCGCGCACAGGCGCGTCGCAGCATCTCCTGCCCTTTCTCATCGAGTCGCACGTGCCACTGCAGCAGGCGTGGGTCCATGTGTGCATTCACCCTCACTCCGTCCTCTCGCAATCGCGCCGCCTGGCGCTCGCGCGCCTGCATCACCTGCTCGCGCGCTTGCCTCGAGCTCGTCAGCGGCGCGGCGCTCAGCCCGTGCGTCTCGTCGCGCTCGAGATTGGTGATCAGATCGATGCGATCGAGCAGCGGACCGCTCAACCTGCGGCGGTGGCGCGCGAGCTGGGTTTCGCTGCACCTGCACCTTTCCCCCTTTCCGGCGTATCCGCAAGGGCAGGGATTGGTGGCTGCGAGCAACATGAACCGCGCCGGGTACACCGCCGCATGGTGCGCCCTGGAGATCGCCACACGCCCGTCCTGGAGCGGCTGGCGCAGCGCCTCGAGCGTCGGCCGCGCGAACTCCGAGAGCTCGTCTAAGAACAGCACCCCGTTATGGGCCAGTACGACCTCGCCGATCCAGCCACGCCGCGCGCCCCCCACCAGGCCCGCGGTCGTGATCGAATGGTGGGGCGCCCGGAACGGCGGGCTGCTCGCCAGTTCGCCGAACGTCCCGCCGGTGATGCTTTGGATCCTGGCCACCTCGATCGCCTCGGCCCTGCTCAGCGTCGGCAGGATCGAGGCCATGCGCTGCGCCAGCATCGTCTTGCCCGTACCGGGCGGGCCGCTCAGCAGGCTATTATGCCCTCCCGCCGCGGCGATCACCAGCGCTCTGACCGCATGGTGCTGGCCGCGCACGTCGCTCAGGTCCAGCCCCGGCACGCCTTGGGCATTCGTCGTGTCAGACGCCTGCGTCGGCCGCGCGGGCAGCGGGTCTCCGGGGCCGCCTTGAAGGATGCGGACCGCGCTGTGCAGGTGTTCGGCCACCGCGACCTCCAGACCCTCGACCAACGCCGCCTCATGGCCGCGTGCGCCCGCGAGCACCAGCGTGCTCAGCTCGGCGTCCTGGGTAGCTTGCGCCGCCGCAAGCGTCCCGTGACAGGCGCTCACATCACCGTCGAGCGACAGCTCTCCATACAGCGCGTGGCTCTCCAGGCGCTCGTCCGAAAGCTGCTTGCTGGCGGCCAGCACCCCACAGGCAAGCGCCAGATCGAGGCCAGGGCCAATCTTCGGCACGTCTCCCGGCGCGAAGTTCGCCGTGATCCGCCTGGCGGGGAACTCATATCCCGAGTTGACGATCGCCGCCCGCACCCGCTCGCGCGCCTCGCGCACCGCCGTGTCCGCGAGGCCGACGATCACGAATGCGGGCAGCCCTGGGCGGATGTCGACCTCGACGGTCACATGCCGCGTGTGCAGTCCTTCGATCGTGAACGTATGCGTCCGAGCAAGCATCGCTTTGCTTCCTTCCTGTCATCGCCGTTCTGGGCGGAGAAGGTGAAGCTAGGCCGTGCTTGGGACGGGACTCGCGATCGGACTGAGACTCGCCATCCAGGGGCCGTGTTGATTTTGCCCTGGATGTCTGAGGAGGACTAGAAATGCACCCGGGCGGGCGCGCTTGTAAACACGGCCGCCCGGGTGGCTGAAAACCTAAAACAGTTCCTACAGCCCCGCCGGATGGCGCGCCACATAACCAGCGGTGGAGGTCATCGAATCAGACCAGCGCGTGCCGGTCTCCTGCAGGGCGACAGTGTCGAAGCGTCTGCCGTCCACCACCATGAACGCGTGTTCTGAGTTCGCGTAGATCGTGATGTCCTTTCCCGGTCCGGCTTCGCCGTATGACTCGAGGCCGGTCGAGTCCTCGGGCGAGCTCAGCAAACCCCCGCCGTGCAGCGCATAGGAAACCGATCCCGAGCAGTCATATCCGGCCGACTGGAACGAGCCATGACCGCCACCCCAGATGTACGGTGTGGTCGCGATTTCGTTGCCGGCCGCAATCACGCGCGCCACCACGCCCGAGGATTCGCCTCCGCCGCCGCCCGCGGTGTCGCTGCTGGAGGAGCTACCGGAGGAGCCGCCCTGTGCCAGGGCGGATGCGGGCGGTTTGAGCGTGCTCTCGCCGCTCACGCCGATCACGCTCCATGTGGCGGGGCCGACGACGCCGTCGACGGCCAGCCCGTGGCGAGCCTGCAGGCGGCGGATCGCCGCCACGGTTTCCGGGCCGAGGTCGCCGTCGGGCGTGAGGTGCAGTGCGGCCTGCAGGCGCGCGACCGGGTTGCCGGCGCCCGTCGCCGTGCCTTCGTCCGTGCTGGACGTTTCGCCTGTGCCTGTGCCGGCGTCGGCTGCGGCGCCTGCGCTTGCATGAGGGTGGGACTGGGGGAGGGCCGATGCAGGCGGTGTCAGCGTCTGCGAGTCGCTGACGCCGATCACGCTCCAGGTCCCCGGGCCGACGACGCCGTCGACGGTCAGCCCGTGGCGGGCCTGCAGCCGGCGGACAGCGGCCTCGGTTTCGGGGCCAAAGTTGCCGTCGGGCGTCACGTGCAACGCGGCCTGCAGTCGCGTCACCGCGTCCCATGCGGCGCTTTCCTTGGAGGCTGTCGAGGACGACGACGCGGAAGACGCTTCGGTGTCGCTTGCCTGGGCGGTCGTGGCGGGAATTGGGGCCCGCCCGGCCCGCCCGGCCGGCGCTGCGCCTTCGCTCGATTCGGTGCCGCCCGTCGCGGCAGAGCCGCCTTCCGTATCGCTTTCGGGCTTCGTGGTGGACGTGTCCGTCACGAGCTCCGTCGCGGCCGTGGCGGCCGCCGAGGACGTGTTCGTGGACTGCGCTTCTCCGGGGATAGGGGCGTGGAAGCTCTGAAGCGTCGCCGTCGCCGTGGTCTGGCTGCGCAGCGTCGCGCTCGTCAGCGGGCCGACGACGCCATCGGTCGTCAACCCCCTGCTTGCCTGGAACTTCCGCACCGCTTCTTCGGTTTCGGGGCCGAAGATCCCGTCGACTTTGATACCCCCGAGAGCCCGCTGGAGCAGTTCGACCTGGCGGCCTTCGCTGCCGGAGCTCAGCGCGATGGTGTGTTCGGTCGTCGTCGGTGATCCGGCGGGCGCGGGGTCGACCGGTTCGATCGACGTCTGCCCGCTCGCCAGGCTGGCGGTGGGCCCGGCGGTCAGCGCCACGAGAGTGCCCAGCGAGAGCCGCTTGGCACGCGAGCTCGCCGGCACAAACCGTAACTCGGCCGCGCGCCTGCGCGCGCGAGAGCGGCCCAGCGACAGCTCCCAGTGCTCGCCCTCGGCCAGGTCGCGCAGGCGGTTGCGCGCGACACTCGACGCGGACAGGAGGGAGGTCGCGTCCGTGTTCCTACGGCCACGGCTGGCCCGCGCACGCCTGGCGCGCGAACGCTCTAGCGAAGCGTCCCAGGGGTCAAGATCAGCAAGATCACGCGGGAATCCCGGCATGCAAAGGCGTCCTTTCTTCATTGCTTGGCGCCTACGGGGTTAGCTGTCGGGCTCGCGTAAAGCTCTACGCTACGCCACACCTTGTGGCGATTCGCCCCCGCGACCAGCGGCCGCATTTGGGTCCCCCGCTCCCTCACCCCCAGGGGGTCAAGGACTCGGCACGAACGGTCCGCAAGGTAACAGGTCTCGCTGCAAGATGCATCACACATGCAGGTCTGCAACGTTTCTTGCCGACGACTAAGTTTAGGACTATTAGTGAAGTTCAAAGAATTTCATAGAACAAAATGAAGCTTGCTCCAGGGTGGTTCAGAGACAGGCAGACAAGATGAACCAACAGGCGCACGTGGCAACACGCGCTGATAAGTTCGTCTGATGCGCCGAGGAGGTCTCGATCCCCGCGTGCTGCTCTCGCTGATTGTGCTTGTTGTGATCGCGGGCGGGGTCGCGCTGCTGACTGTCGGCGGCCCGTCCACACAGGGCTCGCATAAGCTGGCAAAGGAAGCCGATTACCGCGCCGAGGGCGTGCTCTCGCCGATCACCGCCGCGCCGCCGTTGACCCTGCACAATTACCTGGGCCAGCAGATCAACATCGACTCCTATCGCGGCAAGGCCGTGCTGGTGACGTTTCTGTACACGAACTGCCCCGACATTTGCCCATTGATCACATCGAATTTGCGCGTCGCCCAGAACCTGATGGGCGCGAAGACCTCATCCAAAGCTCAGATCATCGCCGTCTCGGTGGACCCGCGTGGCGACACGCCCAAAGCCGTAGCCGCGTTTCTTGCCCGCCACGGGATGACCGGGCGGATGCAGTACCTGATCGGCTCGGCTCATGAACTCGCGCGCGTGTGGCAGGCGTGGGGGGTCGGGTCTGAACGGGATGCCGGCCAGCCACAGTTCATCAACCACACCGGGATCATTTACGGGATCACGGGTTCGGGCAAGCGGACAACTGTGTATGCGGCCAACTTCCAGCCGTCTGACATCGCCCACGACGTGCCCCTACTGGCCTCCCGCTGAGCGCTCGGAGAGATGATGACTCGCAGACCTTCACTTGAGCGCTATCGGTGAGATGACACGGCCGGCCGCCGCGTTCGTGCCGAGATGACCGCCCGGCGTTTACGCCTGCTCGGCTGGACGCTGATCGCGGCGGCGGTGCTCGCGGCGCTGATCGTCTTCGGGCTCGCCCCGGATCGTTCCGCCTCCGCCGGGCGCCCGGCGCCCGCGCTGCCGCGCGAGGATCTCGTGGGCCCGCCGACCACGCTCGCCGGCCTGCTGAGCGCCGCCAGAGGCCGGCCGGCACTTGTGCTCTTCTGGGCCAGCTGGTGCGGACCTTGCGCCCGCGAGGCGCCCGCGGTGGAGCGCTTTTCGCAGAGCCCGGCCGGGCGCGGGCGGATCGTGGGCGTCGACTGGAGCGACCCGTCAACGGGCGACGCGCGGTCCTTCATCCGCCGCTATGGCTGGACGTTCCCGATCTTGCGCGACTCCGAAGGCTTGGTGGGCAACTCCTACCGGCTGACGGGTTTGCCGACCACGTTCGTGCTCGACCACTCAGGGCATATCCGCATGACGCTCCACGGTCCCCAGGATGAGATGTCGTTGGAGCGGGCGTTGGCGAGCGTCAGCGGCGGCTGAGCAGACGGACCGTAGAGGGTCCCGCGACCCTAAAGTCCACCATCTGCTCTGGCGCGATCTCTTGCCTGCTGGCTTTGCCGACGAGCGGCTCGGGTTGCGCTCTCAGCGCGCGTCGGGCTCAGCAGTGCTCGGCGTGCCAGCACAGCCAGGCGACGTAGCCGTCGGCGACATCGAGCGTCGCGGCTCTCAAGGTCCCCGAGCGTCCATCCGGCCAGGCGCCCGGTCCCTCAAGACGCCGTGGGTCGTAGTCGAGCGCGTCACCGAGGGCCTTCGCTAGCGCCTCCTTGCTCGACCACAGCGACGTGATGTGGCGATCGCGGTCCGCGTCCTCAGGCGCGGCCTCTCGGGCCGCGGCCGCGGCGCGCTCCTCAGGCGTGCGGATCGAGTCGGCGAACGCCTCGTCGCAAGGGGCGATGTGCTCGATGTCGCACCCCACTTGGGTGGTGTGCCAAGCCAGGAGCGCCAGGGGAAAGCTGTAGGAGCGTGACGTGAACAGCGCGCCCGTATCCGCGCTCAGCTCACGTGCGTGCTCGCGCAACACGGTCTCATCGCATAGGCCGATCGTGCGGGCGTCGATCAGCTGCACCTCTGGAAGTCGCTCTCCAGCGTTCAAGGCCAGCAGCGGGTGCCCCTGTGACACGCGCATCACCCGCTCGGATGCGCGTTTGAGTGCGACTCCCATCATCGCGATAGCGCCATCGTCGCCGCAGACATCATCTGACTCCCCGGGTGCTCATATGCTCGTGACGGGAGCGCCGTGCCAGCGCGTGCCGGCGGGCAGCTCCTCGCCGCGCAGCACCATCGAGCGGCCGCCGACGCAGGCGCCCGCTCCGATCACGGTATCGGGCAGAACGGCCGAGCTCGGCCCGAGCGTCGAGCCGGCGCCCATCCGTGTGGGGCCGATGCGCAGCAGGCGGTCGTGGAAGAGGTGCGTCTCGATGCAGCCATGACGATTGACGACGCAGCCGTCGCCCAGATCGACGAGATCGAACTCGGTTATCGCCATGGTTTCGCACCAAACCCCGCGCCCTACCTTTGCGCCCATCGCCCGCAGGTAGAGCGACATCAGTGGCGTGGCCGTAGCGAAGCTCATCAGCCAGAAGCTCGCAAGCTGCTCCTGGGCGGAGTTGATGAGTTCGTCGCGCCACACGAAGAACGACCAGAGTGGGTGCTCGCCGCAGCGGTAGCGGCCGATGATCGTCCACTTGAAGATGACCGTCAGCGCGGTCGCCACGATGCCCCCGGCTAGCAGCACCAGCGGGGCGATAGCCACCTCAGCGAGCACGCCAAGGCGCATCCCGATCGCGTCGAGAGCGAGGAACACCACCCAACCGATCAGCATCGACGCGGTGCTGGGTAGGAGGATCCGCGTCAGGTCCATGACACCGCGAGCTAGCAAGAGACGCAGTGGCGGGTTCGTCGTGCGCGCCGGGTCGGGTCTGTCGGGGATGCGTGGGAGCTCGAGCGCGGGGTTGCCGAGCCAGCAGGTACCGTCGGCGCTGCGCGATGGCGGCACGGTGAGCAGGCCAACGAGGCTGTCGTTGCCCAACTTCGTCCCTGGCCGCAGGATGGCGCCGTTGCCAAGGAAGCTGCGGTGGCCTATCTCGATCGGCTTCAGCTCAAGCCAGCCATCGCGGGCGCGCGCCGCCGAGAGCACGACGTCGTCGGTCGCGAAACTGAGCTCCCCGAAGGAGATGAGGCTGTTCAGTCCCACCGCCGTGGATATCTCGGTCCGGCGCCCGATCTGAAGACCCATGAGCCGCAACCAGGAGCGCGTGTAGAGCGAGCAGAAGAGCGGAAACAGGACCACACGCGCGGTCTTCAGCACGTCTTCGCTGAACCACAGCGCCCAACCAACCGACCCGTCCTCGCGATGCCAGCCCGGACGCAGGAGCCGCCAGATCACGCGAACCGTACCGGCGACGAGCAGCGCGTAGGAGACGAGGAGCACGGTTGTGAGGGTGAATGCCTCCAGCCCCAGCACCGCGGGCGAAGTGTGCAGCGTCGGGAGGGGCTCGCCCAGTGCATCGAGGGTGAGGATCCCCGCCAGGAGGGAAAGCAGCAACAGCAGTCCCGATCCGGACAGGCCGAGGGCGAACATCGCTCGCCAGAAACGAGCGTTCCGATCGCGCGCCGCTGGCTGCGCTGGCCAGCTCTCGCCCGCCTGGCCTTCATAGCGGGCTGGCGCGCCGCCCCAGCGCTCGCCAGGCGGAATGGCGCCCGAGACGACGCTGCCGGGTTCGATCTCGGCTCCAGCGCCCACCAACGCCCCAGGCATCAGCAGCGCCCTGGTGCCCACGCGTGCCCCGGCACCGATACGCACCTCGCCCACGACGAGCTCCTGGCCGTCGATCCACCAACCGTGCATGTCGACGTCCGCTTCGAGGGTCGCGCCCGCGCCGATCCGAACCAATGAAGCTGGCTGGGGAATCGTGCCGAGGCGAGCTCCCCGGCCGACCTCGGCGCCCGCGAGGCGCGCGTAGCGCTCCGCCCACGGCGTCCCGGCGAGGCGCCCAATCCCGCAGACCTCGGTGAGCTGCTCGACGAACCAAACACGACAGGCCAGCCACGAGTGGCGCGAGTAGCGTCCGGGGCGCAGATCGCTGAGCAGCGCCCACTTGGCGAGCAGGACGATGCTGGTACGGCCCATGGGGCTGCAGAGCAAAAGCCAGCCACCGATCAGCCAGCCCCAACCGAGCTGGGGCATGCCGGCGCCCACGATGTTGCCGTAGGCCAACACGCCGATGATCCACTGACTCGCCTGCAGCACGGCCAGCGCGAGGACGCCCATGAGCCGCACCGCGCCCCAGCGTCGCGGCAGGGCGGGCGGCGTGACGGCGCCCAGATCGCAGGCTTGGCCGAGCTCGTCCAGGCGCGCGGCGAGTTGCCCAAGCCGCCGGTGCTCGTAGACGTCTGAGACGGCGATCGTGGGGAAGCGCTCGCGCAGCGCCGAGACGAGCTTGGCGACCACGATCGAGCTGGCGCCGATGGCGAAGAAGTCGGTGTCGGCGGCGATCGGCACGGGACCGAGCTGCTCGACCCAACGTTCGGCCAGCCAGGCCGCGGTGGGGCTGAGCGTTGGGTCGGTGGCGTCCGCGATGTCCTTCAGCGGCCACGGCAGGGCCCCACGATCGACCTTGCCGGAGGTGGTCGTGGGCATCGCATCGAGGACGGCAATCAGCGGCGCCAAGCCGTCGGGTAGCTGCTCGGCTACCTGCGCGCGCACGTGGGAGGGGTGGACGTCGCCGACGACATAGCCGACCAGGATCTTGTTTCCTCGAGTGGTGCTCTGAACCGCGGCTGCCGCCGCATGGACGCCCGCGACGGCGCTCAGCTGCGCCTCGATCTCACCGAGCTCCAGGCGACGTCCGCCGAGCTTGACTTGGTCGTCGGATCGCCCCACGAAGTCATAGCCCTCGATCGTCTCGCGGACGATGTCGCCGGAGCGATAGGCGCGCTCACAACCAAGCGCGGGCAGGGCGGCATAGCGCTCGGAGTCGAGCGCCTGGTCCAGATAATGCCCGAGGCCGACACCGCCGATCGCAAGCTCGCCGGGCTCGCCGAAGGGCACCTGATTGCCGGACTCATCGACGACGGCGACATGCCAGCCATGCAGCGGCCAGCCGATCGTGATGGGCTCGCCGGAGCAGATGCGCGCGGCGGTCGTGACGACCGTGGCCTCCGTCGGGCCGTACGTGTTCCAGACCTCGCGTTCGGTCGCCAGGCGCCAGCCGAGCTCCGCCGGGCAGGCCTCCCCGCCGAGGATCAACAGGCGCACGCCGGCGAGCGTCCGCTCATCCCACATCGCGGCGAGCGTGGGAACGGTCGAGACGACGCTCACCTCGCGCTCGGCCAGCCAGGGCCCGAGGTCCGCGCCCGAGCGCACGAGCGCGCGCGGGGCGGGCACGAGCGCCGCCCCGGTTGACCATGCCAGCCACATCTCCTCGCAGCTCGCGTCGAACGCGACGGACAGGCCGGCGAGGACGCGGTCCTCGGGGCTGACCGTCCACAGCTGCGCCTCGGCGTCGATGAACGCCACGGCGGAACGATGGCTGATCGCGACGCCCTTCGGTTGCCCGGTCGAGCCTGAGGTGAAGATGATCCACGCATCGTCATCGACGCTCGGCCCACGTTCCTCACGTTCGTAACCCGCGCGCGTGCGGGTGCGGGTGCGCGTGAAGCGCAGGTCGCCTTCGAGCACACCGCAAACATCCGCCTGCTCGAAGATGCCCAGCGCTCGGGCCGGCGGATCCTCGGCGTCGACGGGCACGTAGGCGGCACCGGCGCGCAGGACCCCGAGGATCCCTACGTACAGCGACGAGCAGCCGCTGGCCAGGCGGACCCCGACCCGCTCGTCCGGGCCCACCCCGGCGTCCCTGAGATCGTCGGCCAGGCGATCGACGGCGTCGGAGAGCTGCGCGTAGGTGAGGAGCGCATCGGGGGCGTCGATCGCGACGCGGGTGGGATGACGAGCGACCGTCTCGGCGAAGATGTCGATCAGGGAGCGTGCGTCACGCACCTCGCCCAGCAAGGATCGCGGCCCGGCCGAAGGCCGCCAGCCGGTTGTGTCTTCGGTAGTCGCCATGCCGCTGAAAATGTAAACCCTGTGTAAGAGCCTAGTAGCGGTCTGGCCGCTGTTTTTTTGTGGGCGTGCTGTTGGCTGCGTCTGACCACCGAGCGGGCAGATCGCGGCATCATGATCATGGATAACCCCGGCCTTCCCTTTCTGACTCCCCTTGACCAGGAGGTCTTCCGATGATGGCCCAACAATGCACGCACCTCGACCACGTCCACATCACTCACCTGCCCGAGGAGGTGGAGGGCTGCGAGGACTGTCTCGCGGTCGGCGGTGAGTGGCTGCATCTACGCATCTGCCTGGAGTGCGGGCGCGTGAGCTGCTGCGATGACTCGCCGAACCGTCACGCCAGGGCGCACGCACGGCACACCCAGCATCCGATCATCCGCTCGATCGAGCCCGGCGAGGACTGGTCCTGGTGCTTCGTCGATCAGACCGCGATGCGCATCGACGGAATCGAAGGCGTGACGCGCATCCCGCCCTCGCCGCTCGGCTGACCGCCCGCGGGCCGCCGTTCCGAGCGCGTGAGCGCCGCTCGGAGCGATACTCACGGCCATGGCATCCGCCACAGTCGACTCCGCGGGCCGCGACTCCGCGGGCCGCACGGCCTGGGCGCGCAATCTCGGCGCGCCTGTGCGGGACTTCCTGAGCACCGAGACCGGCGGGGCGGCGGTGCTCGTCGCGGCCGCGCTCGTGGCGCTCGTCTGGGCCAACTCGCCCTGGCCGCACTCCTACGAATCGTTCTGGGGCACGCATCTCACGCTCAGCCTGGGCGATCACGCGCTGTCGGCGAGCCTGCGCCAGTGGGTCGACGAAGGCCTGATGGCGCTGTTCTTCCTCGTCGTCGGATTGGAGGCCAAGCGCGAGCTCGACCTCGGCGAGCTGCGCGAGCGCAACCGCATCGCGATTCCGGTGATCGCGGCGCTCGGCGGCATGGCGCTGTGCGTGGGCGTCTATCTCGCGATCAACGCCGGTGGCAGCGGAGCGGGGGGATGGGGCACGGCGATGTCGACCGACACCGCGCTGGCGCTGGGCGCGCTCGCGCTGGTGGCGCCCAACAGTGGGACGCGACTGCGCGTCTTCTTGCTGACGCTCGCCGTGGTCGACGATCTCGTCGCGCTGGTCGTCATCGCCGTCGCCTACAGCACCCATATCTCACTGCTCGCGCTGGTGATCGCACTCGCGCTGTTTGCCGCTCTCGTGCTGCTGCGGTTCGTTCCCCGCTGGCGAGAGCCCGCGGCGGTGCTCGTGGGGCTCGGAGTGTGGCTGGCGATGTTCGAGTCCGGTATCGATCCCGTCGTCGCCGGCCTGGCGATCGGGCTGATAACGAGCGCCTACCCGCCCGCGCGCGACGACCTCGAGCGCGCCACCGAGCTGACACGATCCTTTCGCGAGCAGCCCACGCCCGAGCTTGCCTACATCGCCCAGCGTGGCCTGACCGCGACGATCTCGCCGAACGAGCGGCTGCAGTACCGGCTGCACCCCTGGACGAGCTTCCTCGTGGTGCCGCTGTTCGCGCTGGCGAACGCCGGCATCCACGTCAACTCGCACGTGCTCTCAGACGCGGTGAGCTCACCGGTGACGCTCGGGATCCTGCTCGCCTACGTGCTCGGCAAGCCGCTCGGCATCCTTTCCGCCTCCTGGCTCGGCACCCGTCGCGCGCTCGGCGGCTCCTCGCGGCTCGTCGTCACCTGGCCTGGCCTAGCGGGTGCGGGCACTGTCGCGGGCATCGGCTTCACCGTGTCGCTGCTGATCGCCGCTCGCGCCTTCAGCGGTGAGCTGCTCGCTCAGGCGAAGCTCGGCGTTCTCGCCGCGACGATCGTCTCACCGCTGGTGGCGTGGATGGTATTTCGGCTGATCGCGCGGCTGCCGGCGGCGGTGCGGGCACGCCAGTTCGGGCGCACCGCCGCGCAGCTGGTCGACCTCGCCGAGGACGTCGACCCGGAGCGCGACCACATCCGCGGCGCCGCCGATGCCCCGGTGACGCTCGTCGAGTACGGCGATTTCGAGTGTCCCTATTGCGGGCAGGCCGAGTCGGCGATCCGCGAGCTGCTCGCCGATTGGGGCGACGAGCTGCGCTACATCTTTCGCCACCTGCCGCTCAGCGACGTGCACCCCTGGGCCCAGCTCGCCGCGGAGGCCGCCGAGGCCGCCGGCGCGCAGGGGACGTTCTGGGAGATGTACGACCTGCTGCTCGCCCACCAGGGTGAGCTCACTCCGCGCCACCTGCACGGCTACGCGCTGCAGCTGGGGCTGGACGTCGAGCGCTTCGCCGAGGAGCTGCGCCGGCACACCCACGCGGCACGGGTGAGCGAGGACGTGGCCAGCGCCGACTCCAGCGGCGTCTCAGGGACGCCGTCGTTCTTCATCAACGGTCGCCGTCATGCCGGCGTCTATGACGTCGCAACGCTCAGCGCGGCGGTACGGGCCGCTCGCGCGCGCGTGCTCCCCACAGCCCAGCGCGCGTAACCGTGTGCGATCGAGCTGGCCCGATCGCACACGCACACGTTGCTGCCCGCGCCGCGCCTCGCCGCTCGCGCTAGCTGTTCTTGCAGCTGGCGAGCGCCTTTTCCTTGTCCGCAGCGGGGATCGGCGCGAGGTTGATGACTTCCACGCAGACTTCTTTCGCGGCTGTGCGTGCCCCCGCAAGGTCGCCGTGAGCGGCTTTGTTGCAGATCCCTTCGACCTTCGCCTTCACGCTTGCTGAGAGGGTTGGCTCCCTGGCGATGATCGACTTGCAGATCGCCACGTACTGGGCCACCCCCGCGATGCTCGCGGGGCCACTCGCGGCACTGCTCGGAGTGCTCGGAGTGGTGGCTGGGGACGTCGACGTTTTTGCGGTGGTCACCGTGGTGCTCTGTGCAGGCGTCGAGGTCGCGGCAGGTGTGCTGGCGGCCGTTGAGCTGCTCGTGGTGGAGCTGCTGCTCCCACACCCGGAGATGAGCGCTCCACAGAGCAGCCCGGCGAGGAGTAGTGGCGATCGCGTTCCGATCATTTGGTCCCCCTTGATTGAGAAAACGCTCGCTCGCGGGACTGTGAGCCGGCCGGCGAACGCCTGATTCACCAAGGCTAGCGAGTGCACCGAGAACTGGTCGTTACGCGAGGATCGCGACGCCCTCCCTGGATCCGCGTACCCCGGTCACCTGGCTGGGAGAGGAGAGGTCATCCACTGAGTATTTGGCTTCATTCGTTGACCAAATACATCCACAGCAGGTCGTATTGGTTCGCCCGCTGGAGACAGCGTGGTGACTCAGCGCACGATGCGGATCACGCTGCGGCGATTGCGCGCCCGGCCCACCGCGGTCGCGTTGGATGCGACCGGATCGCTTTCGCCGTACCAGCTGAGTGCGGTCCGCGTCGGGCCCGGACGCAGTCCAAAGAGCAGTACGCGCGCGATCGCCTGCGAGCGCCTGCGCGTGAGGGCCAAGTTGTAGGCGCGGCTGCCGGTCGCGTCGGCGTAGGAGGCGATCGAGACGAGCCGCGCGCCGCGCGCGTAGTGGCGCAGGCCGCGCACGAATGCGGCCATCCGCGCTGAGAGCTCAGAGCAATCGAGGCAGAACGTCGCGGTCGCCGGGATCGTCAGATGCACGACCGGCGCTCGCGTCGCGCTCGGGGAGACGGTCACCGTGGTCGAGTCGCTCGAGCCGTGGTCGTCGCGCACGGTCAGCGTCACCCGATAGGAGCGGTGGGCGCTCGAGAAGAAGCGATGAAAGCGCGAGCTGGTGCTGACCACGTGGCCGTCGAGCGTCCAGAGATAGGAGACGATCGTGCCATCTGGATCGATGCTCAGCGTCGCATCGAACGCGAAAGTCTCACCGCGGCCGGTCCGTGCCCCGGCGGTGGCAACGGCGTTGGCGGTCGGCGCCACTGGGGGTGCCGCGGTGTTTGTGCTCACGGGCGTCGTGGTTGAGGATTGGGTCGACGGCGGCGGCTGCGCTGGGGGTTGAACGGGTGGCGGTTCGCTCGAGATCGCGATCGACACGGGGCGAGCTCCGGTGTTGACGGCCATCGGCGTCTTGGCTTCCAGTTCGCCTGCGGAGTCAAAGCCGAACTGCAACAGCCCATCGGTGCCCGATGAGTCCAAGTCGGTTACATACACGCTCTGTCCGTCGGGGCTGATCGCAAGGCCCCAGGGCAGGCTGCCGGCTGGCGCGGCGATCGTGGTTCTGAGTGTCAGCGTGCCATCAGGACGGCGTTCGAAGCTCTGCACAAACCCCGCAGCTTCTTCTCCGGGCACCTCGGTGGCGATCAGCTCGCCACCTTCGGGGATCAAGCCGATCGAGACCACGTAGTCGGAGGTCGCCACGTTTTCGGGGCTGAGCGGCGAAAGTGTGCCATCAGCGCCCACCGCGAGTTGCTTCAAATCCTTGCCGTTTTCGACGATGTACACGTTACGACCGTCGGGGCTGATCGCGAGCCCATACGGCTTGAAGCCGATCTGGATGCTCGCTGGACTCAACGGATGCAAGGTCCCGTCGGAGGCCACTTCAAACTGCCAGACATAGCCCGTCTGTTCCCCGTCTACGACATAGGCATAACGGCCATCGGGAGCGATCGCAATCGCGGTGGCGCCTTCGACTGGCACTGACGCTGGGCTCAGCGGCGCGAGCGTGCCGCCGGGGCCGATGGCGAACTGTGCGACAGCGCCGTTGCCTTCGAAGTCCGTCACATAGGCAAAGCGACCGTCGGGGCTCACAGCGATCGAAGTCGGACGGGCAACAGGCACACTCGGCGGGGTCAGCGCCTGCAGGGTCCCGTCTACGGCGATCGTAAACTGCGCGACCGATCCGCCTTCAGCTTCGGTGATGGCATAGAGATTGTGGCCGTTCGGGCTCGCGGCGAGCGCGTCCGGGTTGCCTTCAGTCGCGATGCTCGCGGGTGTCAGCGGGGCGAGCAGCCCTCCCGTTTGGCTGGCAAACTGCGAGATCGTCTGATCGCCCTCGTTGCCGACGTAGACGAACTCGGCCCGGGCGCTGCGGACACCGAGCGAGATCGTCATGAGCAGGACGAGCAGTGCGAGCGCGGCTGTCCGCGTGGCATGCGTCCGGTGGTTGGCGACGCTCGTAAATTGGCCCTGAGGACCGATCACGGACCCCAGCGAATATGCGCGACGGCGGCCGATGAGTACCACGGGGCCTGTATCGGCAGCTCGGTCGGATCCTGGAGCGGGTGCTCAGAGGTCCGTCTGTGGACACCACTTTCAAACTGCAGGAACCGGTGCAGACGGTCTTGCTGAGCGCCTTGCAGTGGATGTTTTTGGCTTATCTAAGAGGTATTTGAGGATATGAAGTGCTCTAGATGGCTCGAGGTTGGGAGGCTTTGGCAGACCCTCGAGGAGGAGGATTTTGGCGGATGGGCCTGTGGGTTCAGTCGATGGCCTGCCCGTTGGCGGTGAGACCCACCGCGATGTTGCCGCGGGTGGCGTTGGAATAGGGGCAGACCTGATGAGCCGCACGGACGAGCTCGACGGCGGTCGCGGTGTCGGCTACCGAGGGCAGGGTCACATCGAGCTGAACGCCGAGCAGGAAGCCGCCTTTGCCGTCGGGGGAGAGCGAAACCTTCGAGTCGATCGCCGCGTCCCTAGTGTCGGCCTTCGCGCGGCGCGCGACGACGCCGAGGGCGCCCTCGAAGCAGGCGGCGTAGCCGACGGCGAACAGCTGCTCGGGGTTGGTGCCACCGCCGGGACCGCCCATCTCGGCGGGGATGCGCAGATCCACTTCGAGCGCGCCGTCGCTGGTGCGCCCGTGTCCCTCAGCGCGTCCGCCGGTTACGTGAGCCTCCGCTGTGTAGAGAGTCTTGGTCATCGATCGCTGCACCTCCGGTCGTGTTGACACTGACGACGCGAGCCTAGCCCGGTTGCCTTCGCCCGGGCGCCCGGGCAGCACAGCGCTTCACTGCACCAAGACATCATCCGGCCTTCGGCCGGGGGGACCCATCATGATGTGGTCCGGCCTGCGGCCGGGGGGGCCCACCTCCGCCGGCCATGTGGCCGGCTCCGGCACCATCATGATGTGGTCCGGCCTGCGGCCGGGGGGGCCCACCTGCGCCGGCCATGTGGCCATGATTTGGTCCGGCCTGCGGCCGGAGGGGGCCCACCTCCGCCGGCCATGTGGCCGGCTCCGGCACCCCAAGGCACCCCTCAGGGCACCCCTGGGCACCCTAGGTGGAGTTCCTCTAGGGACCTTGCGTCTTCGACCACTCGGCCTTGTGTGCGCGCTTGGCCGCCTGGTAGTCGATCAGGGCCTGCGGTGAGTCGACGTCTCCGAGCGTCGGATGCGCCGGCACCAACTTGGCCGCGGTGGCCACGCCGAAGCGCTTGGCGAGCACGGCGCCGAGCGCCTTGATCTTCATCTCGCCGAAGCCGGGGAGGGCGGCAATGTTGGAGCGCAGCTCGCGGGCATCGGCTGCGTCGGTCCATACGCGCGCGGCTTCGCCACCGTATTCGTCACGGACGTTTACGGCGAGCTCGTGCACGCGCTTGGCCATGGCGCCGGGGAAGCGATGGACGGCGGGTTTCTCGCGGAAGGCCGGCTCGAGGTCGAGCTTGGCCAGCTTGTCGGCGTCGAGCGTCCCCAGTCGTTCCCTGATCGCCAGCGGGCCCGCGAAGGCCTTCTGCACGCTCACCTGCTGGTCGA
>Ga0208696_1000044_pt1 | contig 117177 bp, 113 predicted proteins | sample Sb_taG_9_FD_187711 | JGI IMG/M metagenome (GOLD analysis project Ga0208696, IMG submission 187711) | Peat soil microbial communities from Weissenstadt, Germany - Sb_50d_b_LC metaG (SPAdes) (version 2) | ecosystem: Environmental > Terrestrial > Soil > Wetlands > Peat | place: Germany... | reverse complement strand
GTGTTCATCCAGCGTTTGTTCACCTCGTACCTGCCGCCGATCTGGGGCTGGGCCACCCTGGTCTGGATGCGAAAGAGAGAGTACCTATAAGCACCGCCGAACCGGAGCGACGGAAGGAATCGAAGATTTTAGGCGGCTCAGGTTGCCGTTGGAAGACCTCTGCCGCAGGATGTGCGGCCGGGCGAGCTGGTTTAGGCTCAAGAGAGCCAAGGTTAAGGGGCCGGAGGCGCCATGGAGAACGGTTCACCGCCAGGTGCCCCGACGGACCCGACCACACGGGAGGCGGCCGAACCGTTCGCGCGGATGGCGGCCAGCTTCGAGGTCATGGGGCGCGACCGCGGCTTCGCCCCGGCCGACCGCCGCGCCGTGGTCATGGCCGGGGTCGCCGAGTACCGGGACCGGATCGCCATCGCCTCCTACCTCGGCAGGAGCGATGCCTTCGACCGGGCCATAGCCGACTTCTCCGTGGCATACGCCGACCAGACCGAGCGGGATTACGCCGCGTTCAGCGCAGCCGTTGACTCTGGGCGACTGGTCGCCCAGACCGGGCTGTAGCCGGGTCAGGGCCGCACCGTGAGCCTCGCCGAATATCTCGTCTTGTTCGTGCTCGTCGCGATCATGGGAGCAGGCCTGCCAGGCCCAGGCGATGCGTCGCTGATCGCGGCGGGCACGCTGGCCGGAGAGGGCAAGCTCAATATATGGATCGTGCTGGCCACGGCCATGGCCGCCTGGATGCTCGGTTCGGTCGTTGGATATGGGATAGGTGTCCACGGGGGTCGCCGGCTACTCGACCACCCGGGACGGCTCGAGAAGTCACGCCTGAAACTGCTCGCCAAAGGCGACCGTGCTTTCGGCCGTTATACCTTTGTGGCATCGGTGACGATGCCGGCTTTTGTGTCTGGAATTTTCCGGGTGCGGTTCTACGTATTTATGCTCGGCGCGCTCACCGCTGGCATCGGCTGGATCGGGATGTACGTCGGGCTCTCGTACTTTCTCGGCGAAGAAATCGCGAAGCACATCGGAAAAGTTGGCACGAAGGCGGTGATCAGCGTGATCGTGGTCGTCGTCTTGGGACTGTGTATCAGGGCGGCGGTATCGAGGTGGCGCAACACCCGGCAGGCACGACCGGCCGGGCACGTTACGCCCTGACGAGGCGGCTCCACACGGGATCGCCGCCGGCCCGTGCTCGCCGGGGCCGCGCCGCCTGGATCATGAACCGTTCGCGATGCCCCGGGCGTCGAAGGCCACCCTGATCCGGGTAATCTTGCCGTCCTCGACGTGCATCCAGTTCGCTACCGGAACGGTCTCGGCCACGCTGGTGGCCAGGTCGAACCAGGTCAGCACGTCGGGCCCGTCGTGGAACACCTTGCGTACCTTGAGGCCGGTCATGATCTGCGCCATGCCCCGCAGTCCCCGCAGGCAGTCGTCGCCGCCCTTCACCCTCGCGAGCGGCCCGGCGAAGTCCACGTCGTCGGCCAGCACCGAACGCAGCCGGGTGAAGTCACGCGCCTGCCAGGCATCGAAGTAGGTCGCGGCCGCGGCCGCGGCGTCCGTCATGAGTGGTCCTTCCTGTCGTCGCGCTTGCCTCCAGCGTGCCGCGGCATGATCGAGAAGTCCACGAGATAGTTTTTGTCGATACCGGAAGCACTCGTTATTGATACCGGTCGAGCTAGCGATTGAGAGCGCGGCGGTAGCGGAGTTCGGTGACGTCGCCAAGGCGATGGAGCACGTTGGTGGCGCCGTCTGGCGCGAATCCGGCCCGTTCGTAAAACCGGCGGGCACGGCTGTTGTCCCGCAGCACCCACAGCGTGATGGACAGGTAGCCTGCTCCGGAGGTCCTGGCCAGCACCCGCTCCATGAGCGCGCGGCCGGTGCCGCTCGACCACCAGGCTGGGCGGACGTACAGCGCGTAGAGCTCGGCGACGCTGCCGTCCCGGCCGCCTGTGGTCAGCGGATGCGGCCAAGGCGCGCTCAGCACATCCGTCTCGGGACCGAAGGAGGCGTAGCCGACGATGCCTGACGCGGTCGGCTCTCCGGCTTGACCTGGGTCTTCTTGGCCAGTGGCCACCGCGACGAGTATGCGCTGCCAGGGCCGGGTCCGGAACGTCTGCCGTACGCGGGCGCCGTGATCGGGGGCGGTGACGCGGTCGATGATCTCGGCCGGGATGATGCCCTCGTAGGCGGCGAACCAGCCCTCCCGCTGCACCGCCGCGATCTGCGCCGCATCCGCCGCCGAACCGGCCCGGATCACCACCACCCGGACAAAGCTATCGAATCCGCAGGGCGAGGAAGAAATCCACCTGATCGTTCAGGCTTGACAGGTCACGCCCGGTCAGCTCCTCGATCCGCCTGATCCGGTAGCGCACGGTGTTGACGTGCACGTACATCTTCGCCGCGCACGCGTTCCAGGAGCCGGAGCAAGCCAGGAACTCCCGCAGCGTCGGCAGCAACTCGGCCCGGTGCCGGTCGTCGTAGGCCACCAGCGGGCCGAGCAGGCGCTCGCGGAAGGACCGCAGGACGCTGGCCGGGACGGTGGCCAGCAAGAGCTCATGTGAGGCCACTTCGTCGCTGGTCACGACCGAGATGGCCGTGCCGCCCCGGAGCGTGGCCAGCCGTTGCGCGCTGCCGGCCTCGTGCCACGCGCCAGACAACGCGGTCACGCCCTCGGCCGGCGCGCTCACCCCCACGGTGAGCCTGATCCGGGAGCGGTCGGATTCCAAGACCGGCTGCGCCCCGCGGATCGCGGCCGCGAACAGGTGCGCGGCTGAGGCGGTGTCGTCCGGGGCGGGGTCGTCCGGGGCCGGGTCGTCCGGGGCACGATCGCCCGGGAAAGGGACCAGCAGGACTATCTCGTCGCCGAGCGGCGCGACGAGAGCCCCCTCCGCGACGGGCAACGCCAGTTCCCCAGCCAGGTCGCAGCGCCAGCGATCGGCGTTCGGGCCGGTCACCATCGCCGACGCCGCCGCGCTCATGGCGGCGACCAGGTAGCGTCCGTCGGGAGGCAGCCCGGCCGCGCGCATCAGCGAGGCGATCTCGGCCGGGGCGGCGCCCTCGGCATTCCCGGACGCGAGCATGGTGACAATCGCCTCGGCCAGCCTGCGGTCGCCGGTCCGGGCGGCATCGAGCCTGGCCCGCTCGAGCGCCACGTCCGCAGCCAGTTCGGCCACGGATTCCCGCAGCTCATGCGGCCAGTCCTGCTCGCGCCCCGCGCAGGCGAGGAACCAGCTGGTGATCCTCGGCTCGCCGCCCACCCCGAACAGCGTGTACTTCCCCGCGCCCGCCCCCGGCGCGCTCACCTCGCTGGGAGCGGGCAGCCGGTCCGCCTTGAGGTACTCGCACGCCAGCCGGAGCGCGAGCGGCCCGGGCAGGGACGCGCCGGTCCCGCCCACGACCCGGCCCAGCCCGGTCAGCAGCCAGCATTCCACCCCGAGCTCGCGGCCCATCAGGCGGAACATCGCATCCAGCCCGGCGCCCTCGGCCACCGCGGAAAGCAGCAGCCTGCGCCGCCCGAGGACCCGGGTCATCGCGGTCGCCCGGTCGCCGCTCAGCCGCCGTCCCACCTCTTCGGTGACGGCGGCGAACGAGGTCTCGGGCGGCACCGCGAGCAGGGTGATGCCGTGCCGCCCGCACGCCTGGATCACCTCGGCAGGCACCTTGCCCAGAGCCTCCCCCGCGCCAAGCGCGGCGACTCCGGCTTTGACCAGCGCCGACACGAACCGGTCGGCGTCGCCAGGCTCCCGGCACCAGATCAGGCCGGTCAGCACCAGGTCTCCTGGCGTTAGGTAGCGGCTGGGATCGGGTAGGTCGGTGGTGTACACGCGCCGGATCGTCCGGTCCATGCCCGAGACGTCGGTCAGCAGGCTGAGGCCGAGACCAGGCACATCGAGCAGGTCCCTGACCCGCACGGAATCACCTCCAGCGGTGAAGCGTTCCCGCGCACCATAACCCGCCATTGTTTAGCGAAAGCTACAAAACGGCCTGAGCCAGGTTACCTGTGATTCAGTTGGCGGGCGGCTACCGGCTGTTCGGCCGGGCCTGATTGGATGTTCGCATGGCGAACCTGAGCCCGCGGGCGCCCGCACCCGCCACCCTCAGTTCCTTCAACGCGGCGCCGGCGCAGGACGCCGAGCGGGACGTCCTGGCGTGCTGCGCGTCAAGCACGTTCGCGAAGGCGATCGCCGGCGGCCGGCCCTACCGGGATCCGGCCGCGCTGCGAGCCGCCATTGACACCGCATTCGACGCTTTGACCTGGGGCGATATCGTCGAGAGCATGAACGGGCATCCGCGGATCGGCGATCGTGCCGCCGGCAGCGGGATGTCGGCCGCGGAGCAGTCGGAGGCCGCGGCGGCCAGCGACCAGGTACGGCAGGGGCTTGCGGAAGGAAACCTCGCCTACGAAAAGCGCTTCGGCCACATTTTCCTGATCTGCGCCAGCGGCGCGAGCGGCCAGGAGATGCTCGCCAGGCTGCGGGCCAGGCTCGGGAACGATCAGGATGCCGAACGGGCCGTCGTGCGTGCGGAACTGCTGAAGATAACCCGCCTGCGGATGACGAAGCTGCTGGGCCTGTGACGCTGTCCACGCATGTTCTCGACGCGACGACCGGGCGTCCCGCGGCGGGTATCCGGGTCTGGCTGGAACGCGGCGGCGACGGCAGGTGGGTGCCATCCGGCCAGGGCCAGACCGGCCCCGACGGGCGGCTTCGCCTGCCTGGCGACGAGAGCGCCGGGCAGTTCGAGCCTGGCATCTACCGCATCACGTTCGCCAGCGGGGCTTACTTCGGCGCGCGCGGCTCGGCATCGTTCTACCCGGAGGTCACGATCACCTTCGAGATGACCGAACGGGACGAGCACTACCACGTGCCGCTGCTGCTCAGCCCGTTCGCCTACTCCACCTACCGGGGAAGCTGATCAGCCTAGCCACCCGCCATCGCGCCCACGATCAGGTACGGTTCGGCGCCGGCCACGACGGCCTCGGGCAGCGGGGTGTCCGGCTGCTCATGCGACAGGTCCTGTTCGCAGGCGAAGAACCTGATGAACGCCCGCCGTTTCCTGGTCCGCTGGTCGCGGATGGTGCCGCGTAGCATCGGGTACCTGGCTTCCAGTGCGTCGAGCACCGAGCCCTGGGTGACCTGGCCCGCGACGTCGAGTCTCACCTCGCCGCCGACGCGGGCCAGGGTCCGCAGGTGCGCGGGCAGCGCCACCCGGATCACGTCAGCGCCCCGGTCCTGACAGGGCCGGTCCTGACAAGGTCTGCACCTCCACGGACAGCACGGCGGGCAGGTCGCGGACGATCGGCTCCCAGCTGTCCCCGGAGTCGGCCGAGGCGTACACCTGTCCCCCGGTGGTGCCGAAGTAGATCCCGCAGGAGTCGAGGGAGTCGACGGCCATCGCGTCGCGGAGCACGTTGACGTAGCAGTGCTCCTGCGGCAGGCCCTTGGTGAGCGGCTCCCACTCGTCCCCGCCGGTGCGACTGCGGTAGACCCGCAGCCTGCCCTCCGGCGGGAAATGGTGCGAGTCGCTGGTGATCGGCACCACGTAGACGGTCTCCGGCTGGTGGGCGTGCACGTCGATGGGGAAGCCGAAGTCGGTCGGCAGGTCTCCGCTGACTTCGCGCCAGGACTCCCCGGCGTCGTCGCTGCGCATCACGTCCCAGTGCTTCTGCATGTACAGCACGGACGGGCGCGACGGGTGCATCGCCAGGTTGTGCACGCAATGGCCGACCTCGGCGTCGGAATCCGGGATCCCTTCGGAGCGCAGGCCGCGGTTCACCGGCCGCCAGGTCTCACCCGCGTCATCGGACCGGAACGCGCCCGCGGCCGAGATGGCCGCGAAGATCCGCCCGGGCCGGGACGGATCCAGGATGATGGTGTGCAGGCACATCCCGCCTGCCCCCGGTTGCCACGACGGCCCGGACTTGTGGCCGCGCAGCCCCGGCAGTTCCTGCCAGTGCCGCCCGCCGTCGGTCGACCGGAACAGGCCGGCGTCCTCCACCCCGGCGTAGACGGTGTCCGGGTCGTCGAGCGAGGGTTCCAGGTGCCAGACCCGGGCGAACTCCCACGGGTGCGGCGTGCCGTCGTACCACTGGTGCGTGCCGGGCTCGCCCTGGTAGCTGAACTCGTTGCCGACCGGCTCCCAGGTCACCCCGCCATCATCAGAACGCTGGATCACCTGCCCGAACCACCCGCTGCACTGCGAGGCGTACAGCCGGTCCGCGTCGGCGGGCGACCCCTTGAGGTGGTAGATCTCCCAGCCGGCGAAATGCGGCCCGCTGACGTCCCATTTCTCACGCTTGCCGTCCGAAGTCAGCACGAACGCGCCCTTACGCGTCCCCACCAGTACACGTACACCGCTCATCGGCAAACCCCTTTCACAGGCGAACTGGCACGGTTCTTCGCGGTTCTGACGACGGCCAGGCCGCGGAATCATCGGCAGCCGCCTGTATATTTATCGCCGCCCGATCGGACGACGCCCCGAGACATTCCGCAACCAATGATTGCGGCGGTAAATTAAAAATTGCGCCATACGGTCCCGGCATTCACGTCACAGCTATTCAGGCTGTGGCATTGATGGTAAACCCGATGCGAGCTGACTGGCTCAGCTCAGCCCGGACCACAGATAGCGGACGCCGATGGCGATCACCATGACGCCCACGATCCGGCGGATCAGCGCGTCGGGCAGGCGGGACTGGATCCGGGCCCCGGTATAGCCGCCGGCCAGGCCGCCGATGCCGAGCGCGACCCCGGTGGCCCAGGCCGGAGCCACCGGGCCGTGCAGGTGCAGGGACAAGATCGTGAACGTCACCACGCCCGCCACCGACGTCACGAACGTCGAGGCCAGCGCGGCCGGGGCCACCTCGGCGGCCGGGCGGCCGGACCCGATCAGCAGCGGTGACAGAATCGAGCCACCGCCGATCCCGTAGATGCCGCCGACACAGCCCACCAGGGCCGCCACCAGGATCAGCACCGGTGAGGGGATCGCCAGGGGCAGGCGGCCCGTGTCGCCGTCGCGAGGCGGGTCCGTCGCGGCCAGCCATATGCCCAGTGGCAGCAGGACCCCGCTGATCATCAGGTCGAAGACGTGCGCGCCGGGAAGCAGGACGACGCGGATGACCGATCCGGCGACCACGCCGGGGACGGTCCCGGCGATGAGCACCAGGGACAGGCCGCCGCCGGTCTGCCCCTGCCGCCAGTACCGGTACAGCGCCCCGGGGGTCGCGACCACGTTGTAGAGCAGGTTGGTCGGGGTGACGGCCGGGCTGGGTGTGCCCAGCACGCTCACCTGGAACGGGAGCAGCAGGACGGCACCAGAAATGCCCGCGGGCGTGGCCATCAGCGCGATGGCGAAGGCTGCCACCAGGGCCACAGCCTGCGTCCATCCAGCGCCGAGCACTCGGCCACACTAACCGGCCCTGGGCCGGTCCGGTAGCCGATGACTGGCGAATTTGCGCAGGTCAACCGCTGTTGGCGAGCCGCCGGGCCGGTCCGGCCCGGCGGCTCCGCAGTCAGTTGGCGACGAAGATCATGCCCTGCGGCTCAAGTCGGGCGCCACGGACCTTCACCGGCGTGATCTGGCCGGTGTACATGTTCAGCTGGCCCAGGTAGTTCGCCGGGAACCCCGGGGCCGGGCAGGTGGCAGGCGCGTTGTTCGCGTCGCACGGGGTCACCGCCACGAACACGGTGCCCGGCCAGAACGTGCCTGACAGCACGTCGACGGTGTCGCCGTCGTGGTCGGCAGCGTAGAAAGCCCCGTGCCAGGCCGTGGCCCAGGCGGTGTCGTCGACCGACTGGGACAGGGCCAGGACCGACAGGCGCTGGTACCTGGTACCGGCGCCGTGCACGTAGATCTGCTCCTTGTCGCCCTGGCTGGTCAGCATGAAATCGCCGCCGAACCGGGGTGCGAACGACGGCACGACCTCGTTCGAGTCGGGGTCGGTGAGAGCCAGCTTGACCGTCTTGCCGAAGTGCGGGCCGTTGGCGGCGGTGGCGCCGGACTCGTCGTAGAACAGGGCCCGGAAGAACGCCACGTGCGTGGCCCGGTGCAGGGTCACCGAGTACACCGCCGGGTAGGCCGGGTTCGGCGCGGCCGCCCCGGTGGTGCCGGGCGCCGACGCGCTGATCAGCATCTGGCCGTTGTAGAAGGAGATGGCGTCGGTGCCGCCGTGATGCGGCAGCGGCTTGCTGTACGAGTAGTGCGTGACCTGGCCGCTCCACGGGTCGATGCTGTACAGGCTGGAATTCGCGTCTTCGTTGACGGTGGCGATGACCTGGCCGGTGTACGGGTCAGCGGTCAGCCCGTCGCACTTGCCCCGGATGTCCCACTGGTGGACCACCGTGCCGTTCGGCGCGAACTCGACGATCGTGCTGTCACGGTTCCCGTCCGTGCTGGCCTGTCCCTGCGGGCCCACCCCGTTCTGGAAACCGGTGAACAAGTTCCCGCCGGTCATGGTGATGTCGTCGGGCTGGGTCAGCGATTCGCGGTGCTGCTTGCGGGATCCGGCCCGCGTGTACCAGTGGTGCAGGCTCTGGCCGGACAGGATCTGGCGCACGTAGTACGTCGGCCCGCCGGTATGGGCGCTCGCCGGGAAGGCGAAGACCACCGTGCCCAGTACCAACGCCGCCACCGAGCCGACGGCCGCCATCACCGTCACGACGCCTCTTGTGACCGCGCGCCCAGCGGCTTCGCGCATTCCAGGCCCCCTTCTTGTCTGGTTGTGTCCACTTTTATCGGATATCCCGAGCGTGTGGGCAGTTGTTACATGACTGAGAGATGAACGGAAGCAAAATGATCAACCGAGCCGAAGGGCCGCGGCGCCCCCCCCGAGCGAGCCAAAGGGCCGCGGCGCCGTCTGGACTGAGGAGCGACGAAGGAGCGACGAGGGAAGACGGCGCCTCAAAGGCGGCCCGGAGGCGAGCGAGGGGGAGAATATGGCTGTGCGCACATACGGACTGCGGTTTGACGTCAACTGCTCGATCTTGTTCACCGAGCTGCCGCTGCTGAAGCGGCCCGCAGCCGCTCGGGCGGCCGGGTTCGACGCGGTGGAGTTCTGGTGGCCGTTCGCGGACCCGGTGCCCGGGGACCACGAGGTGGACGCCTTCACCGGGGCGCTCGCCGACGCGGGGGTGCGGCTGGTCCTGCTGAACTTCGCCGCGGGCGACATGGCGGCCGGTGACCGCGGGCTGCTGTCGCTGCCGGAGGGTTCGGCGGCGTTCCGGGACAACATCGACGCCTGCGTCGGCATCGCCGGGCGGACCGGCTGCACGATCCTCAACGCGCTGTACGGGAACCGCGTGGACGGCCTGCCCGAGGGCCGGCAGGACGACCTGGCCACCGAGAACCTCGCGCTGGCGGCCAGGGCAGCCTCGGCGGCGGGCGCCACTGTCGTCGTCGAGGCGCTGAACTCCTACGACAGCCCGCGCGCGGCGCTGGTCTCCAGCGCCAGCGCCCTCGCGGTGATCAGTAAGGTACGAGCCCAGGCCGGTGTGACCAACCTTGCCTTCCTGGCTGACCTGTACCACCTCGGCAAGATGGGCGAGGACGTGGCGGGCACGCTGGCCCGCGACGCCGCCGACATCGCGCACATCCAGGTCGCCGACGTGCCTGACCGCGGCGCGCCGGGGACGGGCGAGCTGGACTACGAGGCGCTGTTCGGGCAGCTCGCCGCCCGGGGCTACGCCGGCTGGATCGGCTGCGAGTACAAGCCGTCGGACCCGGCGGACAGCTCCACGAGCTTTGGCTGGAGGTGACAGGCGTGTCTCGCATCGGATTCATCGGCCTGGGCATCATGGGCAGCCCGATGGCCGCGAACCTGGTCCGGGCCGGCCACCAGGTGGCCGGGCATGATCACAAGCAATCCTCGATGGACCGGCTCGCCGCGGCCGGCGGCCAGGCGGCGGCCACGATCGCCGACACGGTGGCAGACGCCGAGGTGGTCATCACCATGCTGCCTGACTGGCCGCAAGTGGAGGAGGTAGCACGAGGTCCGTTCGGGATATTTGAAACCCTGAAAGCCGCGGGTGCTCAGGGCGTCCTGTATATCGACTTCTCCACCGTCAGGCCGCAAACCTCGCGTGAGCTGGCACGGGCCGGGGCTGAGATCGGCGTCCGGGTTCTCGACGCGCCGGTCAGCGGCGGCGAGGCCGGCGCGATCGAGGGCAGGCTGTCCATCATGGCGGGCGGGGAGCCCGCCGCCTTCGAGGCGGCCCGGAGCGTGTTCGATGCGGTCGGCGCGACGTTCGCCCTGGTCGGCCCGCACGGCGCCGGGCAGGTCGTCAAGGCGGCCAACCAGCTGGTGGTCGGCGGCACCTATGCGCTGGTGGCCGAGGCCATCGTGCTGATGGAACGCTCGGGCGTGGACGCGCGGGCCGGGCTCGACATGCTGGCCGGCGGGCTCGCCGCCAGCCGCATCCTGGACCTCAAGCGGGAGACCATGCTCGCCCGCGAATTCAAGCCGGGGTTCCGCATCGACCTGCACCACAAGGACATGGGCATCGCGATGGCCGCGGCGCGGGACGCCGACGTGTCGCTGCCGACGACCGGGCTGGTCGCCCAGCTCATCGCGGCGGCCCGCGCGCAGGGGTACGGTGCCCTCGATCATTCGGCGCTACTGAAGGTCATCGAGACGCTGTCTGGCCACGCACGGGCCGGCCAGGCGGGAACGGGGTCCGGTGACGTATGACCTGGTGGTCCGGTCCCGGCGGACGGTGCTGCCTGACGGGACGCGCGCGGCGGCGGTCGCGGTCAGCGGCCCGTCCATCGCGGCCGTCGAGGACTACGGCGCGCGGCTAGAAGCCGGCCGCGACGTCGACCTCGGCGACCTCGCGTTGCTGCCGGGCCTGGTCGACACCCATGTGCACGTCAACGAGCCCGGCCGGACCGAGTGGGAGGGGTTCGCCACCGCCACCCGCGCGGCCGCGGCCGGCGGGGTGACCACGATCTGCGACATGCCGCTCAACTCCATCCCGCCTACCACGACGGTGGCGGCGCTCGAGGAGAAGCGCGCCGCGGCGGCCGGGAAATGCCGGGTCGACGTGGCGTTCTGGGGCGGGGCGGTGCCGGGCAACGAGGGCTCGCTGATGCCGCTGCACGAGGCCGGGGTGGTCGGGTTCAAGTGTTTCCTGCTCGACTCGGGCGTACCCGAGTTCCCGCCACTCGAGGTGGCGGACCTGCGGTCCGTGCTCGGCTCGCTGGCAGGAGTGGACGCGCTGCTGATCGTGCACGCCGAAGACGCGGCGGAGATCAAGAAGGCCTCCGGCCGCGACTTCGGCTCGTTCGTGGCCTCCAGGCCCCCGGTCGCGGAGCGGCGCGCGATCGAGAAGGTGATCTCGGCTGCGGCCGCCACCGGGGCGCGGGCCCACATCGTTCACCTGTCGGCGGCCGAATGCGTGGCCATGATCGCCGGCGCGAAGGCGGCGGACATCCGGCTGACCGCGGAAACCTGCCCGCACTACCTGTATTTCGCGGCCGAGCAGGTGCCGGACGGCGCCACCGAGTTCAAGTCCTGCCCGCCGATCAGGGACGCGGTCAACCGGGAGGCGCTGTGGCGGGGGCTTGAGGCGGGCGTGATCGACTGCGTTGTCTCCGACCATTCGCCCTGCCCGCCCGAGCTCAAGTCCTCCGGCTCGGGAGACTTCGGTGCCGCGTGGGGCGGTATCGCTTCGCTCCAGCTCGGCCTGTCCGTGGTGTGGACCGTCGCGCGGCGGCGCGGCCGGACGCTGGACGACGTGGCCCGGTGGATGGCGTCCGCCCCGGCCGCGCTCGCGGGCCTGCCGGCCAAGGGGCGGCTGGCGGTGGGCTGCGACGCCGACCTGGTGGCCTTCGACCCCGACGAGGCGTACGCCGTGGACGCCGCCCGGCTGCATCACCGGCATCCGGTCACGCCATACGCCGGGCGGACGCTGACCGGACGCGTGAGGCAGACGTGGCTGCGCGGCACCTCGCTGCTGGAAGGTAGGGGTGAAGCGGCAGTTGGGCGGCTGCTAAAACGGGGATGAACCGTATATGGACGACCAACTTCTTCCCGACTTGCTCCGGCTACGCGGATCCGTGGTGGCGGCGAGCGATGAGTTCTTCGCCGCGAAAGAGAACCTGATCAAGCCGACCGCGCCGGTCTTCGTGCCGGATACCTACGGCGCCAAGGGACAGGTGTACGACGGGTGGGAGACCAGACGGCGGCGCGGGCCCGGCGGGACGCTGCCGGAGCGCACCGCGCGCGACTGGGTGATCGTCCGGCTCGGCGTGCCGGGAGTGGTGCGCTCCATCGTGGTCGACACCGCGTTCTTCACCGGCAACTACCCGCAGGCGTGTTCAGCCGACGCGTGCTCGGTGAGCGGGTATCCGTCATTCGCGGAGATCGCCGGGGACCCCGAGGCGGCTGACTGGAAGGAGATCGTGCCGCGCGTGCTGGTGACCGGCGACGCCCGGCACGCGTTCAAGGTGAACGCCGAGCGCAGGTTCACCCATGTCCGGCTGAACATCTTTCCCGACGGCGGGGTGGCCCGGCTGCATGTGCACGGCGAGGTGGTGCCGGATCCGGCCCTGTTCGAGGGCCTGACCTTCGACCTCGCGGCGCTGGAGAACGGCGCGGACGTGGCGGCCAGCAGCGACCAGAACTCCTACTCCCCGCCGCGCAACCTCATCTCCCCCGGCCTGTCCCGGGTGATGGGCGAGGGCTGGGAGACCCGCAGGCGCAGGCGGCCCGGGCACGAGTGGCTGGTCATCCGGCTGGCCGGGCAGGGCGTCATCGACCTCGCGGAGATCGACACGTCCTGGTACCGGGGAAACCAGCCAGACACGGCCTCGCTGCAGGCGCTGGACGCCACCACCGGCGCTTCGCTCAGCGACCGATCCGCGTGGCGCGACCTGCTGCCGCCAGTCCGGCTGCTGCCGGACACCCCGCACCGGTTCCGGGTGACCGCCGCGCCAGCCACTCACGTGCGGCTGAACATCTTCCCCGACGGGGGCGTGGCCCGGCTGCGGCTGTACGGATCGCTGACCGAGGACGGCCTCGCGGCCATGCGACGCCGCTGGGAGGAAACCGCCTGACACTTATCAGGTGACGAGAATGCGCTCGCATGATCTTATTGGCCAATGAACCACGTGGTGATCGCCCCGGACAAGTTCAAGGGAACGCTCGCCGCCGCCCAGGTGGCCGCGCACGTGGCCACCGGACTCGGCCGGGCCTGCCCTGGACTGACCACCGTCCAGGTCCCGGTCGCGGACGGCGGCGACGGCACCGTCGACGCGGCCGAGGCCGCCGGGTTCCGCCGTGTCGAGATCGGGGTCCGCGGGCCCACAGGAAAACCCGTCACGGCCTCGTTCGCGCTGCTCGACGGGACCGCCGTCGTCGAGTCGGCGCAGGCCTGCGGGCTGACCAGGCTGCCGGGTGGCACGGCCGCCCCGCTGACGGCGACCAGCCGCGGCGTCGGAGAGCTCGTCCTGGCCGCGGTCCGGATGCGCGCAAAGCGGATCGTGCTCGGCCTCGGCGGCGTGGCCTGCACCGACGGCGGCGCGGGCCTGGTCACGGCGCTCGGCGGCAGGCTCGTCGACGAGTCAGGCATCGAACTCCCGCCGGGCGGGGCGGCGCTGGCGCGGCTGCACCGGCTCGATGTCTCCAAGCTCAGGGACCTGTCGGGCACGGAGGTGATCGCGGCCACCGACGTGGATAACCCGCTGCTCGGGCCGCGGGGCGCGGCCGCGGTCTACGCGCCGCAGAAGGGCGCCTCGGCCGAAGACGTGACGCTGCTGGAGAGCGGCCTGGCACGCTGGGCGGACGTGGCCGAGCAGTCGCTCGGCTTCCGCAAGCGGGACGAGCCTGGCGCGGGCGCGGCGGGCGGCCTCGGTTTCGCGGTGCTGGGCTTCCTCGGCGCCACTATGCTGCCGGGCATCGACCTGATGCTGGACCTGCTCTCGTTCCACTCTTACCTGTCGGGGGCACGGCTGGTCATCACCGGGGAGGGCGCGCTGGACGCCCAGACGCTGCACGGCAAGGCGCCGGCCGGGGTGGCCCGCGCGGTCGCGGCGGTCGCGCCGGACCTGCCGGTGGTGGCGGTGGCCGGGGTGTGCTCGCTGACCCCCGCCCAGCTCCGCTCGGCAGGCATCGCGCGTGCCTACGCGCTCGCCGACATCGAGCCCGACCTCGCGCGCTGCCGCGAGCAGGCCGGTCCGCTGCTGGAAGACCTGGCCGGACTCCTCGCCCGCGACTGGATCACATCCTGACACACCGACCGGGCGAGTAGATCGCACTGTGACACCTGGCTAAACGAGCGGACCGGCGGGATCACTGCCTGGTACGGGTGAGGAGGTCGTATTCGGCCAGGGCCGCGGTCACCGCGTCGTCCTCGGTCGGCAGGGCACGCGCGCGGTCGGCGGCCGCCTGGCGCAGCCGGGCGGCCAGCGCCGGGTCGGTGAGCACCGCGCGAACGGCATCGGCCAGCGGGGCCACCTCACCCGGAGGAACGAGCAGGGCGGCGTCCTCGCCGGTGAGCTCGGGCGTGCCGCCGACTCGGGTGGCGACGATGGGCACGCCGGCCCGCAGCGCTTCCTGCAGGATGAGCGGCTGGCCCTCCCATACGCTGGGCAGCACGAACACGGCGGCCGAAGCCAGCAGGGCGGGCACGTCATCGCGGTGGCCCGGGAACCGGACGTCGAGCTTCAGCCGGGCCGCCTGGCTCGTCAGTCCGGCCTCGAGCGGCCCGTCGCCGACGATGACCAGCAGGGGCTCGGGCCGCATATCCCGCCAGGAGGCAGCGGCATCAAGCAGGGTCCCGAACCCTTTCTGGGCGGCCAGCCTGCCGACGGCAAGCACGGTCGGGCGGCCCGGACCGGCGAAGGAAACCACGCGCGTTTCCGCGGAAACGTTTCCTGTGGCGGCCGCCCGACGGCGCCCGGCATCCTGCGGGACGGGAACGGCGTCCGCGGGAACCAGGGCGCGGCCGACCCGGCGGGCACCTGAGGCGCGCATCCGTTCTTCCAGGTCCGGGGACACGCACAGCACCGAGTCCGCGGTGCGCGCCACGATCAGCTCGAGCACGCGGTAGATCGCGCCGGTGACACCGCCCGCGGCCGGAGCGTTGTGCACGGTGACGACCAGGGCGGGCCGGGGGTGGTACACGTCGGGCCGGACAAATGTCAGGGCGATCGCGGTGAGCGCCCCGGCTCGCAGGCCATGCGCGTGCACCACGTCGGGTCGCCAGGCGCGGATCAGGCGGCGCAGCCGCGCGATCGCCCGCAGGTCACGGAGCACGCGCGGCCGGTCCGCGATCTCCACCGGGGTGAACCCGGCCTGAGCGCTGAAGCCAAAGTCGCGGTCGGTCTGCGCGGGGCCGAACACCTCGGCCGCCACGCCCCGCGCCGCGTACCCGCCCGCGAGCATCCGGACGTGCCGGGCGGTGCCGCCGGTGCTGGTGCCGAGCACGAACGCGACCTTCATGTCCGGACCCTCGGGGGGGTCTGGGGGGGTCGTCCCCCCGGGGCAGCACGGCTGCGCAGCACCGCGCGCAGGTCCCCGCCATCAGCGACCGCGACCACCGCCAGGAAGGCCACCAGCACGGCCCCGCTGGCCAGCAGCGTGACAGCCACGTTGGGCAGGAATCCCGTCACCCGGACCCCGATCGTCACGCCCAGCCCAGCGGCGGCGCCGGCCAGGGCACCGGCCAGCCCGGCGAGCGCGGCCCGCCCGCAGCCGCGCAGCGCGTCAGGGCCGCGGAACCGGCGCACCAGGACGAGCAGCGCGACCCCGGAACCGGTAAGCCCGATGGTGGTGCATGCCCCGAGCCAGGGCAGGACCGAGGACTGCGGGACGAACGGCACAATGCACAGGTCCGCCACGATCACCAGCAGCCAGCCGCCGCCGACTGCCAGGGCGGCGGCCCGGTTTCGGCCATCGGCGTAGAGCACCCGGGACAGGTTCGCCGTCAGGCCGTACCCGACGAGTCCTGGCGCGAACGCGGCCAGCGCGATCGCCAACTGCCTGGCGTCCGCGGCCTGGTGGGCGTGCGACTGGAAGACCCGCGCCAGCGGAATGCAGGTGCCGGCCATCCCCGCCGCTCCCAGCCAGGACGCGACCATGACCGCGCGCGTGGACGCGGCGCTGGTCGCGTCGAAACGGTCGGAACGCGCGGACAGTTCGGGGAAGGCGCTGGTCGCAATCGGCACGGCCAGCACGGCGTAGGGCACGAAGAAGACCGCCCAGGCGAAGCCGTAGAGCACGAGCGCGCCGCTGCCGCCGTAGGAATTAGCCAGCACGATCACCACCACCACCGAGGCGTCCTGCGCGATGAGCGTGGTCACACCCGCGGCGGCCAGCGAACGCACCCGCGCTCCGACCCCGGCCGGGAACCGCAGCGCGGGCCTCAGGGCCAAGTGCAGCCGAGCGGCCGGGATGAGCGGCGTCGCGACCAGGGCCGCGACCCCCGCCGTGGTCCCGGCAGCCAGCACGATCCAGGCCAGAGCGGGCACCGGCCGGTCCATGTTCTGATAGCCGCTCCCGGCCACGCCGAACCAGAAGTAGGCGCCAATGACGACCAGGCTGGAAAGCACCGGCGCCAGCGCGGGCGCGGCGAACCTGCGGTGTGACTGCAGGATGCCGTAAAGAACCACGGCCAGCCCATAGAGCAGGATCTGCGGCGCGAACACCACCAGCATCCGCGCGCCGAGAGCGACCATGCTGGCCCGCGGGCAGCCGGGTGTCCCGCCAAGCAGCACTGACACCAGCGGCCGCGCGACGGCCGCGACCAGCACGCTGACCGGGACGAGCAGCAGCACCGTCCACGTGAGCAGCGCGGCGGAGGTCTGCCGCACTTGCTCGCGGTCGGTCCGCCCGTCCGCGTCGGCCGACTCGGCCCCGGCCGGACCCGGGATCCCGGCCAGCGCGGGACCGGCCAGCACGGGCACCACCACCGCGGTGAGGGCACCGCCTATCACGATGTCGTAGATGATGTTCGGCACCATGTTCGCCGTGGTGTACGCGGTACCCAGGCATGAGGCCTGGACCGTGTGCGCGAACACGACCTGGCGGCCGAACCCGATGACCCGCGCCAGCATCGTGATCGCGCCGATTAGCAGCGCGGCCCGGCCGATCCCCCCGCCCCGCTGCCGAGCGCTCCCCCGCTCGGCCACGGGCGCCGTCATTCTTCCGGCGGCGTCAGGTCGTTTTTTCCGGCCGAACGGGCGTTGGTTCCCGCCCTGGCAAGACGCGTGTTCGGGCGCTGAGCCGGAACCGTCACGGCGGGCAGCTGCGGCGCGGGCCGCCGGCCGAGCATGTCCAGCCAGCGCAGCGCCGGGGTGCGCTCGATCACCTTGGTGAAGCTGACCTTCTCGCTCGCCGCGGTCAGCCCGGCGATCCCGGCGAGCAGCACGATCCGGGTCGGCCGGGACAGGCCTGCCGCCGCCGAGGCGCCGAGCATCGCGCCGAGCGCGTTGGCGCCGGCGTCACCGAGCATGGCCCGCTCGCCCAGGTCCTCGGGCAGCAGGGCCAGCGCTGCCGCCACAGGCGCCGCGACGCTGTCCTGGCCGGCCGCGCCGATCAGGGCACCTGAGGCGACGGCGACCTTGACGGCCCGGCCTGGCCGCAGATCGAACAGGTTGAGCAGGTTGGCGCCCCCGGCCACCAGGCCGGCGTTGATGACCACGTCCGCGGGCGAGCCTCCGGCCAGCACGGCGCTGACGATCCCGGTGGCACCGATGCCGCCCAGTTTCACCGCGCCGGTGGTCACCTCGCCATGCCGCAGCGCTCCCAGGTGGCCACGGAACCCGCGCCGGTCCCCGGAGCCAGCCAGGTCGTCATAGGCCCCGAACGCCGCCGCTCCCGCTCCGCCGATCGCGATCGCGGCGCTCGCGCGCCAGCTCGCCGATCCGGTCAGCCGCCGGGCCAGCACGCCAGCGATCGCGCCGGCCGCGACGGCGGGTCCCTCCAGCAGGGTGACCGGCTCGCCCCGGTGGTTGGTGCGCGACCATGTCTTCGGGCCGCCTGGCGGACGCCGGTTCATGGCGGAGTACGCGAGCCGGGCCGCCCCCGCGGCGGCCGCGCCTGCTGACACGGAGGCGATCAACCGGACACTGCTCAATTTTTGGCCTTCTTTTTCGTCGAGGACGTGGGCGTCGGGCTCGGGGACGCGGTCGGCGTGGGCGCCGGGCTCGGGGCGACGGCGGTCGCGCCGTTGGCGGTGAACCCGTAGCTGCCGGCCTTGCCGGTGGCGAGCTGCGCCGCGAGCGCCTGGATGGCGACAGTCTGCCCCGACACCAGGTCGGCGTCGTCGACCGTGGACACCTGGTTGGCCACGCTGTTCGACCGCAGCACCGCGATCGGGCTGCCCGCGCCCGAGCCCGTCGACGAGCCCACGACCACGGTGGCCGCGCTCTTGGCCGCCAGTTCCTGAGTCAGCGGGATAAGCACCTGGTCCAGCTCGTTCGCGCTGCCGTCCGACGGCGCGTTCTGCGGGGTCACCACGATGACGAGGGTGGCCGGGGTAGCCGGCTGCCCGGTGATGCTGAGGAACTGGGACGCGGCGTAGGCCTGGAGCATCGTCCCGGCGTCGGCTCCCTGGCCGCCAGCGGACTGGCTGCCCGACGACCCTGGTGACGTCGATCCCGCCGACTTGGCCAGGATCTCGCTGGCGATCACCTGCGCGGCCTGCTGCTGGTAGGTCGCGCTGGTGTCCAGCGTGATGTTGGCGGTCTGGGCCACGTCCAGGGTGGTCTGGTTCAGGCTGTCCTGCGTCGTCCCGCTGGTGTCGAAGAACTTCGGCGCCAGGTTGATCTGCCCGGTGACGGCGGCCCCCGCGTCGTTCGCGGCGGTGCTAATTCCGCTGACGACGGAGGACTGGGCGCCCGGCTCGGTGACGATCAGCAGCTTCTGGCCGGTCAGCAGGTCACGCAGCACCGCAGGCTCGACCGCCTGGGCGTATGAGTCGTCCTGGGTGACCTGCTGCTGGGCCGCGTCCCGCTGGCTGGTGACCTGGCCCAGCTCGTTTTGCAGCTTCGCGGTGGTCCGGTCCAGGAAGTTGTACGCGGGTCCTTGCAGCTCGGTCGAGCCAAGGACGATCCCGATCGCCAGCGCGAGGAACACTGCCACGATGGAGACGAGATGGTAGCGAAAGTCGATCACTAGAGTTTTCCGGTCAGCCAGTAGGTAAAGGAATGCCAGGTCGCTTCGAAGTATCTGGCGAGGATGGGGCTAGCGGGCGAGAACACCACGGCGACGAACACGGTCACCGCCGCGGCGAGCACCAGCACGAGCAGCGACCAGCTGGAGATCCGGCTGTGGTACAGCTGGTGCACGCCCCGGGCGTTGACCAGCTTCCCCGCGACCCGAAGGTGCGTGATGAACGTGCTCGACATCCCCGGCCGGCCCTTGTCGAGGAACTCCTCCAGCGTGTGGTGCGTGCCCACCACCGCGATCAGGGTGGCCCCCTTGGCGTCGGCGACGAGCAGGGCGACGTCCTCGCTCGTCCCCGGGGCAGGGATGGTGATGGCGTCCAGGCCGAGTTCACGGACCCGGGCCAGCCCGGGGGCGCGGCCGTCCGGGTAGGCGTGCACCACGAGTTCCGCGCCGCAGCACAGCGCCTCGTCGGACACCGAGTCCATGTCACCGAAGATGGCGTCGGGCTGGTAGCCGGCCTCGATCAGCGCGTCCGCGCCGCCGTCCACGGCCACCATCACCGGCTTGTACTCGCGGATGTAAGGCCGGAGAGCGGCGAGGTCTTCGCGGTAGTGATAGCCGCGCACCACGACCAGCACGTGCCGGCCGTTCATGTCCGTGTCCATGTCGGGCGCCGGGATACCGTGCGTGAGCAGTTCGTGCTCACGCCGGAGGAATTCAAGGGTATTCGCGGCGAACGACTCGATCTGCACCCCGACCATGGCCCGGGCCTCGGTCATCGCCGCCTCGACCAGTTCCTCGGTCAGCGGCGTGCCCTTGGCCACGACCGTATCGCCGAGGTAGAGGGTTTCGTTGTCAAGCCGGACCACGGCACCATCGGTGATCCGGACGAGCGCGTCGCGCCCGACCCCGTCGATGACCGGGATGCCCGCATCGAGCAGCAGTTTCGGGCCGAGGTTGGGGTAACGCCCGGTGATGCTGACCGAGACGTTGACCACGGCCGCGACCTTGCGCCTGATAAGCTCCTCGGCGCTCACCCGGTCCAGGTCGGAATGGTCGATAATGGCGATCTCGCCCGGGTTGAGGCGCTTGGTGATGTTCTTCGTCTTGCGGTCCACGCGCGCGACAGCGATGATACCGGGGGGCTCCTCAGCCTTACCCCGGAATAGCAGCGGAATCCTCGCGAACGGTGCCTTCATCGAGTTCCATCCTGCCAGAGCAGTAACGCGCCACCGGCCATGTTGGTCATTACGGCGTGTCATTAATGTGGTGACTGAACGTCACTAGCGATCGCGTGCCGTGTGCCGCAAGGTACCACCCGAACCTGAAACTTGCCTGGGAGGACGAATAGCCCACGCCCCGCTGGGCAGCGCGTACAGGGCCCTTCCGGGCCCTGCGCCGACCCGCCGGGCCGGGCTCTGGGGTCCGGCGAGATGAGTCAGGTAGTGTTGAAATCGTGATCAACGGGGTGCAGTTTACCGAGGACGACGCGGAAGCGCACGTTCACGGTATCTGCTTCAAGACGGGCCCGCCGGAACGAGTGGGCGTCGAACTCGAGTGGCTAGTGCGCGATCACCGCGATCCCGCACTCCCGGTGCAGGCGGAGCAAGTAGCCGCTACCCTCGCCGGTTTTGACAGCCATTCGGACGAGGAAGGCTACTCAGGGCAAGCACCACAGCCCGTTCGGTATCAATCTTCTCTTCCTTCTGGTGCCTCGCTCACGGTCGAGCCTGGCGGGCAGCTTGAGCTCAGCTCGGCGCCCGCCGCTACGCTCGGTGAGCTTCTTGAGGTCACTGGGCGCGACCTGGCCGCGTTGCGTGACGCGGCTTCGGCGGTCGGCCTTGAGCTTTGCGGCTACGGCCTCGACCCGCTGCGCCCGCCCCGGCGTGTGCTCGATCTGCCGCGGTACGTCGCGATGGAGAAATTCTTCGACCGCGAGGGCCCGTGGGGCCGCCGGATGATGTGCGGCACCGCGTCCGTCCAGGTGTGCCTGGACGCCGGCGACGACAGCAAGAGCCAGTCCGGATACCGCGCGCGCTGGCGACTGCTGCACGCGATCGGGCCGGTGCTGGTGGCGGCGTTCGCCAATTCCCCGCTGCGCGTCGGGCGGCCGACGGGCTGGCGTTCGGCCCGCCAGCAGGTGTGGGCCAACATGGACCCGGGACGGACCCGGGCCCCGGCCCTTCAGGCGGCCGACGGTGACCCGCGCGACGCGTGGGCCGCGTACGCGCTGGACGCCGAGCTCATGTGCGTCCGCGAACCCGGGTCCCAGGACTGGACCGCGCCGCCGGGGCTGACCTTCCGCAATTGGCTGCGCGACGGCGGTTCGGGACCGCTGCGGGCGCCCACCGCCGAGGACCTGGAGTATCACCTGTCCACCCTGTTCCCGCCGGTCCGCCCGCACGGGCACATGGAACTGCGGATGATCGACGCGCAGCCGGGTGACGGCTGGATCGTGCCGGCGGCGGTCGCCACCGCCCTGACCGGTGACGAGCGTGCCGCCGACGCCGCGCTGGCCGCCGCCGAGCCGCTGTGGGAGGGGGCGCCCGACGCCCAGGACCCGTGGCTTCGGGCGGCCAGGTGCGGTCCTTCTGATCCGCGGCTCAGCCAGGCCAGCAAGCAGTGCTTCGAAGCCGCCGACGCCGCGCTGGCCCGGTCGGGCGCGCCCGCCCCGGTCCGGCGGGCGGTCGCCGACTTCACCGAGCGCTACGTACTGAAAGACCGATGTCCTGCCGACGACCAACTGGACGGAGTCTGAAGATGACGGAGTCACAGATCGACCCAGAAACCCTGCGGGGGGTCATCGCGCGGGAACTGACCGGCGCGCGGGCGCGGACCTCGCTGCTTACTGACAGCGTGGACGAGGCCGACCTGGTCAGACAGCATTCGCCGCTGATGTCCCCGCTGGTCTGGGACCTCGCGCACATCGCCAACCAGGAAGAGCTCTGGCTGCTCCGCGAGGTCGGCGGCCGCGAGCCGATGCACCCGGAGATCGACCCGCTGTACGACGCGTTCGAGCACCCGCGTGCCGAACGTCCCACGCTCCCGCTGCTGCCGCCGGCCGAGGCGCGGGCCTACGGGCACGAGGTGCGCGGCCGCGTGCTCGACCTGCTCGAGCGTGCTCCGCTGACCGGGACGCGGCTGCTCGGCGACGGGTTCGCGTTCGGGATGATCGCCCAGCACGAGGTGCAGCACGACGAGACGATGCTGATCACGCACCAGATCCGGGCCGGAGCGCCGGTGCTCGCCGCCGCGTCTCCCGGGCCGGCGCCCGCCGACGCGTTCCGGCTGCCGTCCGAGGTGCTCGTCCCCGGCGGCCCGTTTACCATGGGCACCTCCACCGAACCGTGGGCGCTGGACAACGAGCGGCCAGCGCACACCGTCGACGTGCCGCCCTTCTATCTCGACACCACCCCGGTGACCTGCGGCGCCTACGCCGAGTTCATCGAGGACGGCGGGTACGACGACCCGCGCTGGTGGACACAGGCCGGCTGGAAGCAACGGCAGAAGGCCGGGCTCACCGCGCCGCTGTACTGGCGTCAGGACGGCGGGCAGTGGACCCGCCGGGTCTTCGGCCGGCCAGAGCCGGTCACGCCGGACGAGCCGGTACTGCACGTGTGCTGGTACGAGGCCGACGCGTACGCCCGCTGGGCCGGCCGCCGGCTGCCGACCGAGGCCGAGTGGGAGAAGGCGGCCCGGTACGATCCCGCCACCGGCCTGACCCGCAGGTACCCGTGGGGCAACGCAGACCCCGAGTCGTCGCACGCCAACCTCGGCCAGGCCTTCCTGCGCCCGGCGCCGGTCGGCTCCTACCCCGAGGGGGCGGCTGCGTGCGGGGCCAGGCAGCTGATCGGAGACGTCTGGGAGTGGACGAGCTCGGACTTCCTGCCGTACCCGGGGTTTGCGGCGTGGCCGTACCGGGAGTACTCGGAGGTGTTCTTCGGCCCTGAGTACAAGGTCCTGCGCGGTGGGTCGTTCGCGGTCAGCCCGGTGGCCTGCCGCGGCACGTTCCGCAACTGGGACTACCCGATCAGGCGGCAGATCTTCTCCGGCTTCCGCACTGCCCGCTCAGCCACCCTCTCCTCCGGGGAGACCGCCCCCCGGAGTCCCCGGGAGACCGCCTGATGTGCCGGCACCTGGCCTACCTCGGGATCCCCGCGACGCTGCGGACGCTGCTCATCGACCCACCACACGGCCTGTACCGGCAGGCCTGGGCGCCGCGCCGGCAGCGGTACGGGACGGTGAACGCGGATGGGTTCGGGGTCGGCTGGTACGCGCCGGACGACCCGGCCCCGGCCAGGTACCGCCGCGCGGTTCCGATCTGGGGGGACGAGTCCTTCGCCGACATCGCCCGGGTGACCAGGGCGGGCGCCGTGCTCGCGGCGGTGCGCTCCGCGACGGAAGGCACCGACCTGGGCACCGCCGCGGTTGCGCCGTACACCGACGGCCGCTGGCTGTTCAGCCACAACGGCAAGGTCGAGGGGTGGCCGGATTCGGTCGCCGGGCTGGCCGCCACCCTGCCCGCCAGCGCGCTGCTCGGCCTGGAGGCCCGGGTCGATTCGGCGCTGCTGTGGGCGCTGGTGCGGCACTGGCTCGAGCTCGGCGCGACCGCGGAGCAGGCCCTGGCGGAAACCGTCCTGGCGCTCCGCGCGGCGGGCGTGACCGGCCGGTTCAACTTCCTGCTCACCGACGGCCAGTTGATCGCGGCCACCGCCGCGGGCGACACCTTGTGGTACCGGTCCGGGCCCGCGGGCGCGTTCGTGGCGGTCGCCTCGGAGCCCGGTGACGACGAGCACGGCTGGACCGAAGTCCCCGACAGCTGCGTGGTCGCCGCCACGCGCCAGCAGGTCAGCGTGGCTGAGATCGCCGCGCTTGACGGTCATGCCATCCAGCACCAGGTCATGCAGCACCAGGACCCCGAAGACGGAAGGATCGCGATCCGATGACATCCCTCGACCGCCGACTGCCGCCTGGTTTCCTCGCCGAGGCCCTGCGTGCGGACGCGCTGAGCGGGCTGACCGCGGAACCGAAGTCGCTGCCGCCTAAGTGGTTCTACGACGCGCAGGGCAGCGCGCTGTTCGACAAGATCACTGAGTTGCCCGAGTACTACCCGACCCGGGCCGAACGAGAGATCCTGCACGCCACCGCAACCGGTATCGCCGGGCAGACCCGGGCACGGACCCTGATCGAGCTCGGTTCCGGGTCTTCGGACAAGACCAGGCTGCTGCTCGACGCGCTGCGAGCCGCGGGCACGCTGCACTGTTACGTGCCGGTCGACGTCAGCGAGCCGGCCCTGGCCGCCGCGGGGAAGACGCTGTCCGCGGAGTACCCGGGCCTGGACGTGCGGGCCGTGGTGTCCGATTTCGAGGAGCGTCTCGGGTTCCCGGCCGACGGCGACGCGCCAGCACCCCGGCTGGTCGCCTTCCTCGGCAGCACGATCGGGAACCTGGAGCCCGATCAGCGGGCCGCTTTCCTGGCCCGGGTGCGGGGCCAGCTCCGGCCGGATGACTTCTTCCTGCTCGGCACCGACCTGGTCAAGGACGAGGCCACGCTGATCGCCGCGTACGACGACGCGTCGGGGGTTACCGCCGACTTCAACAAGAACGTGCTCGCGGTGCTGAATACCGAGCTCGGCGCCGATTTCGACCTGGACGCCTTCGAGCACGCCGCGGTGTGGGACGCCAGCGCCGAGTGGATCGAGATGCGGCTACGGTCGCTGGCCGCGCAGACGGTACACCTGCCGGCTATCGGGCTCACCGTCGACTTCGCCGACGGCGAGGAGATGCGCACCGAGGTGTCGGCCAAGTTCCGCCGGGCGGGCGTACAGGCTGAACTGGCCGCCGCGGGATTCGCGATGCAGTCGTGGTGGACCGATGCCGAGGCTCAGTTCGGCCTGTCACTCTCGGTCCCCGCCTAGGCTCACAGGACACGGCGGCCCTGGCTAGGCACGCTCCCCGGCAGATCTCATCGCGGACCCGTGAAGCTGCGTACTGTGTGGTGTGGTGCCGACCGCACCAGCGGGGGTTGTCGAGGAGGCCGGCATGGGCGAGTCAGCCATCGCAGTGCGCGGACTGCGCAAGAGCTTCGGCCCGAAGGAGGCGGTGGCCGGGATCGATCTGGAGATCGCGGCGGGTTCCTTCGCCGGGCTGGTGGGGCCGAACGGGGCGGGGAAGACCACGTCCCTGTCGATGATGACCGGCCTGCTGCGGCCGGACGGCGGCCAGGTCCTGATCAACGGGCTGGATGTGTGGGCCGACCCGCCCGCCGCCAAGGCGGTCATCGGGGTAGTGCCGGCCGAGGCCCGGGTGTTCGAGCGGCTGAGCGGTGAGGAGCTGCTGGAATACGCCGGGCGGCTGCGCGGCCTGCCGCTCGGCGAGGCGCGCTCCCGGGCCGCGCAGTTGCTGGGCGTGCTGGACCTCACCGCGGACGCCAAGCGCCTGGTCGCCGACTACTCCACCGGCATGCGCAAGAAGGCCACCCTCGGCTGTGCCCTGATCCACAACCCCTCGGTGCTGTTCCTGGACGAGCCGCTCGAAGGCGTCGATCCGGTCTCCGCCGACGTGATCCGCCGACTGCTGACCCGCTTCGTCGGCTCCGGCTCGACCGTGCTGTTCTCCAGCCACGTCATGGAGTTGGTCGAGCAGGTCTGCGACCACGTCTCCATCATCGACAAGGGCCGGATCGTGGCCACCGGGACCACCGAACAGGTCCGGGGCGGCAAGACGCTGCAGCAGGCATTCATCGACCTGGTCGGTTCGAGGGCGGACGGCGGGGAGGGACTGTCGTGGCTCGGCTCCTCGTCCAACTGAAGCTGCGCTTGCTGCGCAACGCGCTGCGCTCGTCCACGCAAGCCAAGGTCTCCTTCATTGTCAGCACGATGTTCGCCGTTCTGGTCGCGGTCGGCACCTTCGCCGGCCTGGCGGCGCTGCGCGGCCACAGCGCGTCGGTGGATCTGACCACGGTCGTCTTCACCTTGTTCGCGTTCGGCTGGCTGATCCTGCCGCTTCTCGCCTTCGGTCTCGACGGCACCTTGGACCCCGCCACGCTGGCCCTCTATCCGCTGCGCACCCGTCCGCTGGCGGTGGGCTTGCTCGCCGCCTCGGCCACCGGTGCCTGGCCGGCGGCCAACGTGGTCGGCCTGCTCGGGGTGACCGTGGGGCTGGCCCACGGCGGGTTCGGCCTGTTCGTCGCGCTGCTCGCTGTCCTGCTGGAGGTGCTGTTCTGCATCACGCTGGCCCGGTTCGTGACCACCGCCCTGGCCGGGCTGCTGCGCTCACGGCGCGGCAAGGACTTCGCCGCGTTCCTGATCATCCCGATATTCGCCCTCTACGAGGTTTTCACCCAGGTGGTGCCCAAGCTGACCGCCGAGGGCAAGCTGACCCCGGCGAGCTTCGCCGGGGTCGACGTGTGGATGCGCTGGATTCCGCCGGGCCTGGCCGCGCATGCGATCCAGGACGCCTCGAACGGGCACCCCGGCACCGCGTTGCTGCGGCTGGCATTGCTCGCCGCCGTCGTCGTCGTGCTCGGCCGGTTGTGGATCGGATCTCTCGGCCGTGGCCTGGTGACGGTCGATACCAGCACGCAGTCCTCGGCGGTCCGCGGTGCGGCGCTGCCGTTCGGCCGGTACGGCCTGCGCGGCACGGTGGCCGCCCGGTTCTGGATCTATCAGCGCCGCGACCCCAACTCGATCATCTTCTGGTGCATCACCGGGGTCGTCATGATCGCCGTGTCCGTCAGCACCATCCTGACCCCGAAGTATCTCGGCGGATTGCTCGGCAGCGCAGCCCTCGGGGCCGCGCTCATCGCCGTCCTCCACTCCAATTCGATCGGGATGAGCGGACCGAGCTTTGGTTTCGAGGCGATGGCGCTGACCGGACGCCGCGCCCTGCGCGCCTATTTCTCCGGCCAGAACATCGCCCTGGGCATGATCGCGGTGCCGCTGCTCACGCTGATCTCCTTCGGCCTCGCGGCCGTGGCCAAGCATCCGGTGGACGGATTCCTCGGCATGGCGGTGGATCTCGCCGGGATCGGTGCGGGCCTCGCCCTGGGCAGCGTCTTCGCCGTCACCACGCCCTACCCGGTGGAGAAGCGGGTCGGCAGTCCTACTCCCAGGCCGGTCGACGGATACATGGGCTACAGGCTCGCGGGCACCTTCGGCAGCCTCTTCGGCACGGTGGTGGCGGTCATCCCGGTCGTGCTCGGCGTGGAGTTCACTCGCTCGGATCCGGCGATGGTCCGGATGCCGGTGCTCGTGCTGTGCGCCGCCGGGTACGGTATCGCGCTGGCCTGGGTCGGCGTGCGGATCGCCGGCCGCGTGGCCGAGCCGAGGCTGCCGGACCTTTACCAGATCGCCGTCCGCAGCAAGCTCTAGGCTGGACAGCACACGAAGAGGTGATCTGGACATGGGCTCGTACGAATCCACGATCGACACACTGGCCGGGGAACTATCGCGGATCGAGGCGGTCTTCCGCGGTCTGACGGACCGGGAGTGGGCCACACCCACGCAACTGGTCCCTGTTGACCCGGACCTGCCCCACTGGACGGTGTTCGAGCTGGCCGGGCACTTCGACATCTCGATCGGCCTGACCCGGATGCTGATCGACGGGCGCGGCGACCTGCAGCCGGCCCGAGATAGGACCAGCTTCTTCATCAATCCGCGTTCAGAAACAGGTCCTGTCGTCTACGAGTACGCCTACACCATCGTCCAGGGCAAGACGCCCGCGGACATGCTCGATGTCCTGGCCGGGACGTTCGCCAAGACGATCGAGGAGAGCCGGGCGGTACCCGCCAGCACGGTCGGGCCGGGTTACTTCGCGCCCATGCAGGTGGACGAGTTCGTTGCGAGCCGGATCGTCGAGGCAGTGGTGCACGGCTTGGATCTGACCCTCGCGCTGGGCCGGGACCCGATCGCCTCATCCGAAGGGCTTGCGCAGACCGCGTCGATCCTCGACGACTTGCTGGCGCGGCGCACCCTAGGCCGGCGCCCTGCCGATCTGGCCGATGACCTCGCCTGGGTGCTGGCCGCCTCGGGCCGCGCTGAGCACGCCGACACGAGGCTGCCGCTGATCGGGTAACGAGCCACCCCGCTGCGCCTTGTTCCTGGCTGCGGTATAGCCGAGCAGAGCCGCGAGCCCGAGCGCGCTGCGGGGAGCGTAGGGGACGCGCCACATCCCGCCGTGGGCGGCCGCGTGCGCCTCGTCTTGCCAGGGATGTGCCTGCTGTGGGCCGCCGCCAGTATGCAGGTCATGGACGAGCAATGCCGCCATGAGCGTCTTGGTGGCAGCGGGTTCGAAGACCTCGAGGCCGAACCGGGGCGCGCCTGCGTACGCCGCCGCCAGCACCCGGTTTTTGGTGACCGACCGGGTGCGGGTCGGCGGGGCGACGTTCATGGACACGGTCGCGCCGCCGTCCCGCGCTAGTGTGGCCCGCCAGCGCTGCAAGCGCTTGGCCAGGACGTAGTTCGGCCCCTGCTGAGGAACCAGGCCTGGCCCAGTGCTGAGGTGCTCCGGCGGCCGCCCTCCGAGGCGGGAAAGGCAACTCCGGCGGCCGCGCCGCCACTCATCTCGCTCATGCGATCGTCACCAGACCATCATGGCGCGAGAATTATGATCCGGGCGATGTCGAAGATGGCCCGGCCGCTCCGACCTGGTGGTGAGGGCGCTCCGACAGGGCGCACGGAATACCGAGGGAGACACCGGTGAAGTACTTGATGCTGATCTACGGAAACCAGGAGAAGTGGGCCTCGATCCCGGCCGAGGAGTGGCCGGCGGCCATCGCGAAGCAGGACGCGTTCAACCGCAAGTACCAGGCCACCGGCGAGCTCATCGGCGCCTACGGGCTGGCCGACGCGGTCCAGGCCAAGCTGGTGCGCCGGGAGAACAGCCAGCCGGCCGTGACCGACGGCCCGTACCTGGAGACCAAGGAGTACATCGCCAGCTTCTACCTGCTCGACTGCGAAACCGAGGAGCGCGCGCTGCAGATCGCCGCCGACATGCCCTGGGCGGACGTCGAGCCGGTCGAGTTCTGGCCGATCATGCACGAGGCCAAGCCGGACCTATGAGCGCGGGACTTTGAGCACGAGCCAAGGCGACGTCGAGGACCTGCTGCGCGAACTGGCGCCGCAGGTCCTCGCCGCGCTGGTGCGCCGGTACGGGCAGTTCCACCTGTGCGAGGACGCCAGCCAGGAAGCCCTGCTGGCCGCCGCGCTGCAGTGGCCGGCCGGCGGGCGGCCGGAAAACCCGCGCGGCTGGCTGATCACGGTCGCCTCGCGGCGGCTGATGGACCAGGTTCGCAGCGAGCAATCGCGGCGGACCCGCGAGGAACTGATCGCGGTAGCTACCCCGCAGTCCGAACTGCTCGGTCCCCCGGCCGACGCCGAACTCCCCGACAGCGACGACTCGCTGGCCTTGCTGTTCGGCTGCTGCCATCCGGAGCTGTCCTCGCCCAGCCAGATCGCGCTGACCCTGCGCGCCGTCGGTGGCCTGTCCACCGTGCAGATCGCCGCGGCGTTCGGGGTCCCCGAGGCGACGATGGCGCAGCGCATCAGCCGGGCCAAGCAGACCATCTCCGGCACCGGGTTCGACTTCAGCCTGCCGGCCGGCGCGGAGCGGACCGAACGGCTGCGGGCCGCGCTGCACGTGCTCTACCTCATCTTCAACGAGGGTTACACGGCCACCGCCGGGGACGCCCTGACCGTGCCGACGCTGTCGCAGGAGGCGATCCGGCTCACCCGCTGGCTGCACCGGCTGCTGCCAGACGACGGCGAGGTGACCGGCTTGCTGGCGCTGATGCTGCTGACCGACGCGCGGCGGCCGGCCCGCACGCGGCCCGACGGGTCCCTGGTGCCGCTGGCCGAACAGGACCGGCAGGAGTGGGACCACACGCAGATCGCCGAGGGAATCGCGCTCATCAGCGCCGCCCTGTCCCGCGGTGAGGTCGGCCCGTACCAGCTGCAGGCGGCCATCGCCGCCGTCCACGACGAGGCCAAGGCCATGGCCGACACCGACTGGCCGCAGATCCTCGGACTTTACGACCTGCTGGAACGTGCCGCACCGAACCCGTTTACCGCGCTCAACCGCGCGGTGGCCGTGGCCATGGTGCACGGGCCGGACGCGGGGCTGGAAGTCCTCGCGACGCTGGCGACGGACAAGCGGATGGCCCGGCATCACCGGCTGCTCGCCGCCCGGGCGCACATGCGCGAACTGGCCGGCGACACCGACGTGGCGGCGGCCGACTACCTCGACGCGGCCCGCCGCGCGACCAGCCTGCCCGAACGCCGCTACCTGGCCCTTCAGGCCGGGCGGCTGACCCGCTAGCGGTGGAGCTCACCGCCACTGAGGTCACGGCTGCCTGGTCCCGGTGGCGTGCTATCTCGGGCTGACTGCCGCTGTCGGCCGCATAACCGCCCGGGCTACCAGCCCGATGGAACATCGAGCCGTCTAGATGCGACGGCCAGCTAGATGCGACGGCCAGACTCCTCGCCTGGCACGACATACGGGGCTTGCCGCGAGGACGGTGTCCGTCGCGTGCCGTACCTCACAGTACCCGCCGGTGCTGATCTTCTCATCAAGCACGTAACGACCGCCGAGGACCGCTCCCGCCAAGGCCATCAGCGCTGGTTACCGTGGCGCGCGACTTTAACCACCGGCCGGTGCTGGCATGATCGTAAGCATGACGGTCGTGAGGATCAATGCGATTACCGTGCCCGCCGACAGCGGCGACGAGCTAGCCCGCAGGTTCGCCGCCCGGGCCGGCGCGGTGGACAACCAGGACGGCTTCGAGGGCTTCGAGCTGCTCAAGCCGACGGACGGGCGGACCACCTGGCTGGTGGTGACCAGATGGCGGGACGAGGCGGCGTTCCAGGCGTGGATGAACTCCCCCGCGTTCGGGCACGGGCACCGGTCGGCCGCCGAGCGGGCCGGCGGCGAGGCGCCTCCCCCGGTCGGTGTCGGCAGCGAGCTATGGTCCTACGAGGTCGCCGGCGGATCGTCCGGCTGAGGGCTAGCCTGCGCTGGCCCCGAACCGCCGCAGCAGCGCGCTCTTGATCCCCGGCCGTGACCCGAACACCAGCAGGAACAGCGCCTCGCGGGCGAGCCGCTGCGAGTGCTGGTCCACGGTGACCGACCGGCTTCCGTCCCGCACCGCCAGGGCCGCCGCGGCCCGGACGGCCAGCTCCGAGGCCGCCGCGCGGGCCTCGGCCATCGCGGTCGCGTCGGCGGTGATCGCCTCGTCCAGCCGCTCCCGGCAGGCGGCCAGCTCGTCGTCGAGCGGCCCGGGACCGAGCAGCCGAGCGCACCGGCTGACCAGGCCTAGGGCGAGCGACCCGTTGATGCGCATCCGGTCGGGACGCAGGCTCTCGGCCGGATCGAACGGCACCTGACCGGCGAAGCGCTCCGCCGGGACTCCGACGCCGTCGAAGCCGAGCCGGACGGTGACGCTCGCGTTGACGGCGGCGAGCCGCTGGCGGGTCACGGTGAGCCCGGGCCGGCCGGCCGCGTCCAGGATCAGCGTCACGATGCTGTCCTGCGGCCCGCGGGCCTGGACCAGCAGCAGGTCAATCAGACCCCAGCCGGTCACCCACGGCGCCTCGCCGTCCACCTGCCACCCGCCGCCGGAGGGCCGGGCGCGCAGCAGCGGCGGTCCGGGGATGATGCCGGCGAGGGCGATGCCGCCGCGCACCTGACCCCGGCACGCCGGGTCGAGCCACTGGTCCCGCAGCGCCGCGGGCGTGCCTTCTGCCGCCAGGGTCATGGCCAGTCCGCGGTGCTGCAGCCAGACGAACGTGGTGGCCAGGCAACCGCTGGCTAGTTCCTCGGTCACCGCGCAGGTGGCCCTCAGGTCCAGGCCAAGCCCGCCCGCCTCGACCGGGACGGACGCCCCGTACAGGCCTTCCGCCGCGAGTGCGTCGAGGTGGGCGACAGGGAGCACGTCCAGGCCGTCGACCCGCATCGCCTCGGGAAACAGCAGATCATCGGCGAGCCGACGGGCAACCGCGAGAACGTCCCGCGATGTCGTGGTCATACGGTCCAGGCCGCCGCGAGCTTGTCCATCACCGCGTTCAGGCTCGCGTTGATGACCTGCCGGGCCGGGTCGGCCAGGTACCATTCCGCGATCTCGCGAGCGCCCTGCTCGAACGGGATCACCGCCCGCCAGCCGGGCACGATGCTGCGCACCTTGGCGTTGTCGAACACCATCGAGTGCGCCTTGTCACCCAGCAGCCCCGCGCCCCAATCCGGGTCGGCGGCCGCGATCGCGTCCGACGGCACGTGCACCAGGCGCGCCGTCACCCCCAGCGCCGCCGCGAGGTCCTCGGCGATCTGGTTCCAGGTGAGCACGTCGTCGGAGGTGATGTGGATGGCCTCGCCGAGGGTCCGCGGGTGCCCGAGCAGCGGGACGAACGCGCGGGCGAAGTCGTCGTGATGGGTCAGCGTCCACAGCGACGTGCCGTCCCCGTGGACGATGACGGGCTTACCCGCGAGCATCCGGCCCAGCGCCGTCCACCCGCCGTCGAACGGCACCGTTGTCTTGTCGTAGGTGTGCGAGGGCCGCACGATCGTGGCGGGGAACCCCTGCTCGCGGTAGGCGGCCACGAGCACGTCCTCGCAGGCGATCTTGTCGCGGGAGTACCGCCAGTACGGGTTGCGCAGCGGCGTGGACTCAGTGACCGGCACCCGCGCGGGCGGCGTCTGGTACGCCGACGCGGAGCTGATGAACACGTACTGCCCGGTCCGGCCGCGGAACAGCTCGATGTCGGTGCGGACGTGCTCGGGGGTGAAGGCCACCCAGTCGGCCACGGCATCAAATTCAAGATCATTGATTTCATCCCGAACGGACCGCGGTTCCCGTATATCGCCCCGCAGCATCGTCACGCCGGGTGGGAGTGGCCGGCTGGCGCTCCGGCCCCGGTTCAGCACGAACAGCTCGATGCCGCTGTCGACGGCGACCTGCGAGCACGCCGAGCTGATGACCCCGCTGCCCCCGATGAACAACACCCTCAGATTTCCCATGCTCCTACGCTAGCCGGGCGGGGCTCCCTTACGCCCGGCCGGATCCTTCGGTAGCTTGAGGCCATGCAGAACCGGGACGGATGCGCGCGACGGGCGCGCCCGATAGCCATGGGCGCGCGCTGACATGCACGTGGTCGGCATGGTGCTGCACCCCGAGCGGGACTGCAGCGGGGCGGTCGGGTCGATCCTGGACTGGGCGGCTCGCCGGGAGATCCAGGTCCTCGGCATCGATACCGAGCTCCGCAGGCTCGCCTGCACCGCCGAGGCGGTGACCGCCGAGGAACTCCGCCAGCGAGCCGACCTCGTGGTCAGCCTGGGCGGCGACGGAACGATGCTGCGCGCGATGCGGCTGGCTGACCGGCAGCGTTCCCCGGTCCTCGGGGTGAACCTGGGCAAGCTAGGCTTCCTGGCCGAAGTGGACGTGCCCGACCTGGCCGACGCACTGTCCGCGATCGATAGCCACGAATTCACCACCGAACCGCGCCTAGCCGTCGACGCCGTCGTCGGAGGCCAGCTGATTACCGCGTTCAACGACATCGCGTTCGTCCGGTTTCCCGGGCATAAGACCGCCGCCATCGCGGTGGAAGCCGCGGGCGGTCCGTTCGTCAGCTATGCCGCCGACGCCATCGTCGTCGCGACGCCCACGGGCTCGACCGCGTACAGCTTCTCCGCGGGCGGGCCCATCGTGAGCCCCGCGGTGGAGGCTCTCCTGGTCACGCCGGCGGCCCCGCATTCGGCCTACAACCGCGGGCTTGTCGTCTCGGTCGATGACCAGCTGACCTTGAACATCCTGCCGACCAGCGGCCGGCTCGCCGTGGAGGCCGACGGCAACGTGGCGGCCAATGTGGAACCCGGTGACCGGATCCAACTGCAGCCGCGTCCCGGCGCCGCCTATGTGGTCCGCCTCGGCCACTCCACGTTTTACGAGCGGGTCAGGCGCAAGCTGCGGCTGACCGACTCAGCGGAGATCGCCGTCGGCTGGCCATGACGGCGTAGCCCGGATCTGACGGCGAACCGGAGATGCCGGCCACCGCCGTCCGCGCCCAGCGCATCCTGCTGGCCGCGGTCTCGGGGTGCTCGCCATACTCCTGCGCGACCCGGGCCGCGCAGCCCAGATCGCCGTACGCGCGGGTGGCCGCGGCGATCGCCTGCTTGACCTGCACCGCGCTTGGCTCGTCGGAGCGCTGCAGCGTGGATGCGAAAAGCGCGTCGGCCCCGGCGGCGCTCATGCTCAGGTGACACAGCGCGGATCGCATCGTGGGCCTCCTTCTACCCAGGGGCCTGACATCCCCCGGCTGCCCGGCCGGCCGTTGCAGCGGCCGGCCGGGAAGCCCGCGCCTGCGTCAGGCCGCAGGCGCCCCTCAGCAAGTCGGAGGGCCGGACGGCACCTGTGATACACCCCCTGCGGCGCCAAATCTTCTGGCTCCGGTACTCAGCGATGACCAGAGCGGGGCGGCATATGATGTGACGGCGCGGCCGGGGGCCTCGAGGCGGCGATGCCAGCCGGATCAATCGTGGAAGAGGTGTGTCGTGGCCGAGGCAGAGGGCGGGCGATGCGTCCAGGAAGGGTGCATCGCTGGCCTGGACACCAGCGTGGCGCATCCGGCCCGGGTCTATGACTACTGGCTCGGCGGCAAGGACAACTTCGCCGCCGACCGGGAGGCCGCCGAGCGCGTGCTGGCCGTGGCGCCGGGCCTGCGGTTCCGGGTGCGCGCCAACCGCGCCTTCCTCGGCCGGACGACCAGGTACCTGGCCGCCGAGGCCGGCATCCGCCAGTTCCTGGACATCGGCACCGGGATCCCCACCGGCGACAACACGCACGAGGTAGCCCAGCGAGAGGCCCCGGATGCCCGGGTGGTCTACGTCGACAACGACCCGATCGTCCTGCTGCACGCGCAGGCCCTGCTGCGGAGCACCCCGCAGGGCGCGACCGACTACATACAAGCTGACCTGCGGGCTCCCGGGCTGATCCTGGACCGGGCGGCGGCCCTCCTGGACTTCGGCCAGCCAGTGGCGGTCATGCTGCTGGGGGTACTGCACCTGATCCAGGATTCCGAAGACCCGTGGGGCATCGTGGCCAGGCTGATGGCCGCCACGCCGACCGGGAGCTACCTGACGATCTCCCATCCCGCGATCGATATCCACCACACTCAGGCGGACGCGCAGCGGGTTTACAACGAGCGCGTCTCCACACCGCAGACGATGCGCACCCGGGAGCAGGTGGCCAGGTTCTTCACCGGTCTCGAGCTGGTCGAGCCAGGGCTGGTGCAGGTGCATCAGTGGCGGCCGGACCCCGGCGACTTCACCCCGGAAGGGGTCGTATCCGCGCACGGCGCCGTGGCGCGCAAGACCAGCGCCTAGCCGGCCGGAGGCGGGGTGGTGCAGCCGGAACGCATTGTCGGTTGGGTGTGCGATCCTGAGGCGGCGCCGTGCCGATCCTGGGCCCGGCGTCCGGAAAACCTGACGGCTACCTGATGAGCGCTTGTGAGGCTCGCTCGATGATCGCGTCGAGGTCATCTCGGCTGCCCACGCGGTAGAGCGGGCCTCCGCCGTCGGACAGCAGCTGGCTCACTATCGCGACCCCCCGGGCCGGGACCGGACCTTGCTCCGCGAGGAAGCCGGCCAGCCCCGCCAGCTCAGGCGCCGACCGGGCGATCCGGTCCCGGCGGAGCGGGAGAAAAGGCTGGCGCGCGAAGGTAGCTGACGGTCCGGCGACCAGCCGCGGGCGAGCGTCCGGGGACGCGGGCGCGGCCGTGGCCGCGGCCACAATCCGGCGCAGGCTCGCGGCCAGGTCGCGACGGAACTCGACGGAGGTCAGGAACATGGCCCGCGCGGCCAGGATCGCGCTGGCTTCTGGCCGGACGCCATCGGCCAGCTGACGGTCAAGGCGCACCGCCAGGCCTCGCGCCAGCCACCGGTGCCAGGGCCGCAGCCGCCGGACAGTCAGGCGGCCGAGCTCGTCGTCAAGCAGCACATGCATCGCGCCACCTCCGATCTCGTGACCTTTAAATCAATTATACTGGTCATCAGTGACCTGTAAATAGATTTAACAGGTCACGTCTGGGAGATCGTATGCGTCACCGGACGAGCCCGTCGAGTACGAAAGCTGGTGATCATGGCGGCTAGCCTGATCGGCATGACGTTGCCGTCGTGGGCGTCCCATCTGGAGCACAAGCTGGCGCCGCCGCCGCTGCTGCTCGTGCAGGCGTTCGTCAACACGCTCGACTTGGACCTGCGCACCGACGTGCTGGCCCACGCGGACGACGCCCGGGCGTGGCTAGCCGACGCGGGCCTGCGCGACCTGGGGCCACGCCCGGGGCAGGCGGATCCGGGCTTCGCCGCGGATCTCCAGCTAGCCCGCGACGTCAGGGCGAGCCTGCGCGCCATGATCGCGTACAACACCGACGGCCGGCCGCTCGCCGACGCCGAGCTGCGGCCCCTGGAGCAGGTCACGAAACAGGCCAAGCCCCGGCTGGAGGTGACCGCCGACGGCCAGGTCAGGCTGGGGACGGGGATGCCCGCTCCGCGGCTGGCGGACGGCCTGGCCGGGCTGCTGCTGACCATCCGCGACGCGCAGGCCGACGGCAGCTGGGACCGGCTGAAGCTGTGCGGCAACCCGGACTGCCTCTGGGCGTTCTACGACCGGTCGCACAGCCGCCGGGGCGCATGGTGCGAGATGGCCTCGTGCGGCAACAAGCTCAAGAACCGGAACCTGCGCGCCCGCCGCGCCCAGGCCAGCTAAGCCCTGCGGGCCGCCTCGCGCTCGCGGGCCGCCAAGGTCAGCAGTTCGTCCGCGTGCGCCTGGCCGAACTCGGAGTCCTCCAGGCCGCCCAGCATCCGGGAGAGTTCGCGGACCCGGCCGGGCTGGTCCAGCCGGACCACGCCGCTCGCGGTGACCACGCCGTCGCCGGACTTCTCCACCACCAGGTGGTTGTCGGCGAACGCCGCGACCTGCGGCAGGTGGGTGACCACGATCACCTGCGAGGAACGCGCCAGCCGCGCGAGCCGCCTGCCGATCTCCACCGCCGCCTTGCCGCCGACCCCGGCGTCCACCTCGTCGAACACGAACGTCGGCACCGGATCCGCGCCGGCGAAGACCACCTCGATGGCCAGCATGACACGGGAAAGCTCGCCGCCGGAGGCGCCCTTGTTCAGCGGCAGCGGCGGCGCGCCCGGGTGCGCGGCCAGCCTGATCTCCACGTCGTCGGCCCCGTGGGGGCCCGGCGCGTCGAGCTCGCTGACCACCGCGGTGAGCGAGCCGTGCGGCATGGCCAGCGCGGTCAGCTCGGCGGTCACCTCCGACGCGAACCGCTCCGCCGCCGCCGAGCGAAGCGCGGTCAGCTGCCCGGCCCGCGAGACCACCTCAGCCCGCAAGGCTGCCTCCTCCGCAGCCAGCGCGGCGATCTTGTCGTTGTCCCCTTCGAGCTCGGCCAGCCGCACCCCGGCCTGCTTGGCCCAGTCGAGCACGGCGGCCACATCCCCGGCGGCCGCCCCGTAGACCCGGATCAGCCGGCCGAGCGCCGCCCGGCGTTCCTGCACTGCGGCCAGCCGGGCTGGGTCGGAGTCCAGCGACTCGGTGTAGGAGGCGAGCTCCCCGGCCACGTCGGAAATCAGGTAGCTGGCCTCGGTCAGCCGGTCGGCGAGCCCCGCCAGCACGGGGTCATGGGCGCGCACTGCTTCGAGCGCGCGCCCCGCGGCCCCGAGCAGGGTGACCGCGTCCGAGCCGTCAACCGAGGCCGACGCCGGGTCGCCGAGCAGCGCCTCGTGCGCGGTGGTGGCAGCCGCGTGCAGCGCGTCGGCGTTCGCCAGCTTCTCCTCCTCCGCCAGCAGCGCCGCGTCCTCACCCGCCACGGGGGCGACCGCCTCGACCTCGGCCAGGCCGAGCCGCAGGGTCTCCGCCTCGGCCGCGCGCTCCCGCTCGGCCCGCGTCAGCGACTCGAGCTCCTCGCGGACCGCGCGGTGCCGGCTGAACACCCGCCGGTAGTCGGAGAGGGCGGCGGCCAGCTCGGGCCCGGCGAAGCGGTCCAGCGCGTCCCGCTGCCGCCCGGGCTTGAGCAGTTGCTGCTGATCCGACTGCCCGTGCACCGCCACCAGGTCGTCGGCCAGCACCTGAAGCAGCGACACCGGGACCGAGTGTCCGCCCGCGAACGCTCGCGACCGGCCCTCCGCCGACACCGAGCGGCTGAGCACGAGCGTGGATCCGTTGTCGTCGAGGTCTCCCCCGGACTCCTCGACCTCACGCGCCACCTTGGCGGAGACCAGCAGTCGCCCCTCCACCGAGGCGCGCGCCGCGCCCGGCCGTACCCGCGCCGGGTCGGCCCGGCCGCCGAACAGCAGCCCCAGCGCCGTCACGACCATGGTCTTCCCGGCGCCGGTCTCTCCGGTCAGCGCGGTGAACCCGGCCGAAAGCTCAAGCACCGCATCGTCGATGACGCCGAGGCCGGTGATCCGGACTTCCTCAAGCATGCTCGCCTGCGTCCTCCCAGGTACGGCCGCGCCAGCCCGCCACGGACAGGCCGAACTTGACCACCAGCCTGTCCGTGAAGCTCCCGCCGTGGGTACCCGGCGCCTGCAGCCGGGCCAGCAGGACCGGCAGCGCCCCTCGGCAGACTTCCATCCGGGCCCCGGGTGGCAGATCGACCTTACGCCGACCATCGCACCACAAAACCGCCCCCGATGTCTCGGACGCCACGATCAGCTCGACCGCGAGGACCGACTGCGGCGATACCACCATCGGCGGGGCGAACAGCGTGTGCGCACTGATCGGCACCATGAGCAGCGCCTCCACCTCGGGCCACACCACGGGCCCGCCCGCGGAGAACGCGTAGGCGGTCGAGCCCGTGGGGGTGGAGCACACCACCCCGTCACAGGCCCAGCGGGACAGCGGGCGGCCATCGACTTCGGTGATCACCTCGATCATCCGCTCCCGGGCCGCCTTCTCCACCGTGGCCTCGTTCAGCGCCCAGGTGGAGGCGAGCACCGCGCCGTTGCTGAGTACGGTCACGTCGATCGTCATCCGCTCCTCGACCGCGTACTCCCGCGCCACCAGACGGTCAACGGTATCGGCCAGCCCGTCCGGCTCCGCCTCGGCGAGGAACCCGACGTGACCGAGGTTCACCCCGATCAGCGGCACCCCGGCCGGGCGGGAGAATTCGGCGGCGCGCAGCAGGCTGCCGTCGCCGCCCAAGACGATGACGAGCTCGGCGCCCTGCGCCGCGTCGGCGTCGGCCGGCACTTGTTCGGCGCCCGGGGAGCCGAACTCGCCCGCCAGGGTGCGGACGGCGATGCCGGCGGCGGTCAGCCGCTCGGCCACGAACCGGGCGCTGCGCAGCGCGTTCTCCCGCCCGGTGTGCGCTGTCACCAGCACCGTCCGCTGTCCCACTAGCTGGGTCCCTCCTCGATTGCCCGCTCCAGCTGACCTTCGTCAAGCGGCGGCGCGCCCCGTCGCAGCCACACGAAATATTCCACGTTTCCCGCGGGCCCGGGCAGCGGGGAGGCCGTAACCCCCAGGACGCCCAGGCCAAGCTGGCCCGCCGCGTCCGTTACCCGGCGCACCGAGGCCGAACGATCCGCAGCCTCCCGCACCACGCCGCCCGCGCCCACCCGGCCCTTACCCACCTCGAACTGGGGCTTCACCAGCAGAACGAAATCCGCGTCCGGCGCGGCGCAGGCCGCCAGGGCCGGGAGCACCAGGGTGAGCGAGATGAAGGACAGGTCAGCGACCACGAGCTCGGGCACCGGGGTCACCCGGTCCAGGGTCCGCACGTTGACCCGGTCCAGCACGGTGACCCGCGGGTCGGTCCGCAGCGACCAGGCCAGCTGGCCGTAGCCGACGTCGGCCGCCACCACGTGCGCGGCCCCGGCCCGCAGCAGCACGTCGGTGAACCCGCCGGTGGACGCGCCCGCGTCCAGGCACGGCCGGCCGGCCACCACCAGGCCCGCCGGGCCGAAGGCCGCGAGCGCCCCGGCCAGCTTGTGACCTCCGCGGGAGACGTACCCGGGTTCCCCGGTGTCCGCGATCGTGATCGGGACGTCCCTGGCCACCTGGGTGGCGGGCTTGGCCGCCCGCTGTCCGGCCACCGTCACCAGGCCGGCCGCCACCAGTTCGCCAGCCTGCTCCCGCGACCGGGCCAGGCCGCGCCTGACCAGCTCGGAGTCCAGCCGCACCCGTACTGAGGTCAAGGCTGTCCCTTGGCCATGCCCGGCTCGACGGGGCGGTCCTGGCCCTCGTTGAGTTCGCCCAGGATGTCCCTGAGCTGCCCGTGCACCTCTTCGAGCACGGCAACGTGCTCGTCCGCCGGGGTGCCACGCAGGCGGCTCAGCCCGGCCACGGCCGCGTCCACCCGGTCGTCCCCTGTCGGTGGCAGGTCGCCCGCCGTCATGTGCTGGTCCGAGGGGGCGACCCCCCGGAGCCCTCCGCTCCCGGGGGGATCCATCTCCCCGGGCCCCCCTGGCAAATATTCCTCGTCCATGTGCGCTACCCTCCGCGTGGAACGCTACCGTCCGATGTTGACTAGAGCGAGGCGCACATGGCTTCAGCTGAGGAGTGCCGCGAGGCGCTACAGACCCTCACCGGCCGACTGGCGGAGATGAACCCGCAAGACCGGGCCAGCTACTTCGGCAAGCGGTCGATGAGCTGCCATGTTACCGATCTCGGCGTGACGTTCGTGACCAGGTTCACCGACCACGGCGCTGAGCCGGTGACCCAGACGACGGTGGACGAGCCGCCAGCCGATATCAGGCTAACCGCCTACAGCGACGACGTCATCTCGCTGGCCGCCACCCCGGCCAACATCGCCCGGATGTGGATCTCGGGCCGGGTCAAGGTCCAGGCCAGCATGCGGGACCTGCTGGCCCTCCGCAAGCTTCTGTAGCTGGGAAGCTTCTGTAGCGAGCGTTTACCTGGTCACGCCCGCCTGGTGGAGGTCGGGGTTCCCGCTACCGATATGTTGTCGAGCCATGGGCGACCTGATCCTGCTCAGGCACGGTGAGACCGAGTGGAGCCTGGCAGGCAAGCACACCGGGCGGACAGACATCACGCTCACCCCGCACGGCGAGGCCTCCGCGGCGGCGCTGGCCCCGCTGCTGGCCCGGCGTCACATCGTGGCTGCTTTCACCAGCCCTGCCCAGCGCGCGGCGCGGACCGCGGCGCTGGCTGGCCTGGCTCACGCCAAACACGATCCCGACCTGTGGGAATGGGATTACGGCGGCTATGAGGGGCTGACCACGCAGCAGATCAGGGAAACCAGGCCCGGCTGGTACCTGTGGCGGGACGGGGTGATCCCCGGCGTCGCCGAACATCCCGGCGAGACCGTGGAACAGGTAGGCGAGCGGGCCGACCAGGTGCTCGGCCGGGTGGAGCCACTGCTGGCCGACGGCGATGTCGCGCTGATCGCGCACGGGCACGTGCTGCGCGTGCTCACCGCCCGCTACCTGCGCCTGGAGCCGACGGGCGGGCGGATGTTCCGGCTGGACACCGGGACGGTCAGCACGCTCGGCACCGAGCACGGCGAGCCGGTCATCACGTCCTGGAACGTGCCGCCCCCGGTTGGATGATCAGCCGGTCAGTTCCGCAGGACGAGACGCTGGTGCCTGACGCCGGTCAGGCAGACGGCCAGGCCGAGCACGCCCACGTCGCGCAGCGCCGTGTCGGACAGGCCGGTGACGGCCAGCGCGATCACGATCTCCAGCATCAGCACGCTGGCGATCGCCGCGGCCGCCCGCGGCGAGATGCCGGCGATCAGCGCCGCGGCCGTCACCAGCAGCACCCAGCCGTGCGCCAGCACCAGGATGACCGCCAGCGAGGACGACTCGGCGACGACCGGCACGTACTGCGTCCAGTCGCCGGGCAGCACCAGCTCGTGGTACCCGAACCAAGCGAATACCACGCCGAGCAGGATCCGCCCGGACACCGGCGCCCACTCTGCCGCGACCGCGCCCGCACGCTCGGCGACGCTGGCCAGCCCGCCGGCCGGAGTCGGGGCTGGACTGGCCGGAGCCTGGACTGGCTCGGCTGGCTCGGGCGACACGGACACCGGGAACTTGGGCCGACCGGTAGCCCAGGGCCTAGTCGCGGGGGGCTTGCTCATCGGGCCGCTCCGGTGCCGATGACGTAGACCGCGATCCGGCCGGACTGCTGATCCACCGCCTCGGTGCCGCGGTGGGTCCAGCCGAGTATGGCCAGGGCGAGGCCGATGATCCCGACGAGGATCAGCACCGTCAGCCCGCGCGGTCCAACCGGGCCAGTCATTCCTCAGGCTCCTTGCCGTCCTAAGGCGCCCTGGGCGGGGCGCGTCTCCTCCCGCATCCAGTTCAGGTACGCGGCCGAGCCCGCCACGATGGGCAGCGCGACGATCTCGGGCTCGTCGTAGCTGTGCCGTTCGGTGATGAAGGTGGCGAGTTCGTCGTAGCGGTCGGCCGGGAGCTTGAGCAGCACGAGCCACTCCTCGGCGCGCTCAAGACCGTCTTCCCACCAGTACACCGACGCCACCGGGCCTGCCACCTGCGCGCACGCGGCCAGCCTGGATTCGACCGCGGCGCGGGAAAGCTCCATCGCCTCGGCCCGCGAATCGGTCGTCGTCTGCACCTGGAGGTACTGAACCTCAAGGTCCGCCATGGCACATGATGGTACGCGCACCGTCCCTAGTACTCTGTGCCCGCACGCCTCCGGGGCTGCGACGGGATCTTTCCGGGTTGAGAGGAGCGCGGATGGAACTGGTGCATTCCGGGAAGGTCCGGGAACTCTATGCCGACGGCGACGACATCATCATGGTCGCCTCCGACCGGGTCAGCGTCTACGATGTGGTGCTGCCCACGCCGATCCCGGGCAAGGGCGAGGTGCTGACCCAGCTCTCGCTCTGGTGGTTCGGGCAGCTCAGCGACGCGATTCCCAATCACGTGATCTCCGGCACTGACGTGCCTGAGCAGTGGGCGGGCCGGGCCATCAGGTGCCGCCGCCTACGGATGCTCCCGGTGGAGTGCATCGCCCGCGGCTACCTGGCCGGGCTGGGGCTGGCGTCCTATAACGAAACCGGCACGATCTCAGGCGTGCGGCTGCCGCCTGGCCTCGGCGAAGGCTCCCGGCTGCCCGAACCCGTCTTCACCCCCACCACTAAGGCCGCGGCCGGACACGACGAGCCGATGACCCGGGCAGAGGTGGCGGCACTAGTCGGTGAGCCGGTGGCCGCCGAACTCGAGCGGGCCACCCTGGAGGTCTACCGGCGGGGTGCCGAGCTGGCCGCCTCGCGCGGCATCGTCATCGCGGACACCAAGGTGGAGTTCGGGCTGCTCCCGGACGGGACGCTGATGCTGGCCGACGAGCTGCTCACGCCGGACTCGTCCCGGTTCTGGCTGGCCGAGGAGTGGCAGCCGGGCCGTCCTCAGCGCTCACTGGACAAGCAGTTCCTGCGGGACTGGTCGGCGCGGCTCGACTGGGACCGCCGACCGCCGGGACCGCCCATCCCGCCCGATGTGGTGGCCGCGACCCAGGCGCGCTACCAGGAGCTCTACACGCGGATGACTGCCCGTGAGTGACCCCGCCCTCGGGCATAGCGCGCGGTAAGGCAATCTATAGCCTGTGCCGGATCCTCAGGAAAGGTGATGCGATGAGCGAGCTCAAGACCGAGGCCGAGCCGGCCGAGGTAGGCCTGGATCCGGACCGGCTGCAGCGGATCGGCCGGCACTTCGCTCGCTATGTCGACGACGGCAGGCTGCCCGGCTGGCTGATCACGGTGAGCAGGTACGGCCGCCTGGCGTACGTGTCGAGCTACGGGTCCAGCGACGTCGAGGCCGGGCGGCCGGCCGGGACGGACACGGTGTGGCGGCTGTACTCGATGACCAAGCCGATCACCTCGGTGGCGGCGATGATGCTCTACGAGGAGGGCGGATTCGAGCTCACCGATCCGGTCAGCTCGTTCATCCCGTCTTTCGCCGACGTCCGGGTCTACGCCGGCGGCTCGGACCTGCGGCAGGTCACCGTCCCTGTCACCGAGCCGGTGCGGATCTGGCATCTGCTCACCCATACGGCCGGCCTTACGTACGGGTTCCACCGGGTACATCCGGTGGACGCCATGTACCGGGCCGCCGGGTTCGAGTGGTCCGCGCCTCCCGGGGCGGACCTGGCGCGGGCGTGCGACCTCTGGGCGGGCATCCCGCTGCTCTTCCAGCCCGGCACGGAGTGGAACTACTCGGTCGCGACCGACGTGCTCGGCCGGGTGATCGAGGTCGTGTCCGGGCAGCGCCTGGACGAGTTCTTCGCGGCGAGGATCCTGCGCCCGCTCGGCATGACCGACACCGGCTTCTATGCCGGGGACACGCAGCTGCCCCGGCTGGCCGCCCTGTACGCGCCGGGGAGTGGCGGTACCGCGGTCAGGCTCGACGCCCTGGGCGACGCCGCCCGCCGCCCGCCGGCCATGCTCGGCGGAGGCGGCGGCCTGGTCTCGACTGCTGCGGACTACCACCGGTTCACCCAGATGCTGCTGAACCGTGCGGACAGCCCGGCCGGAGAACTGGACGACACGCGGCTCCTGAGCCCGCGCACGGTCGGCTATATGACCCGCAACCACCTTCCTGGCGGCCTTGACCTGGAGACGTTCGGCAGGCCGCTGTACGCCGAATCCCCGTTCCGCGGCGTCGGCTTCGGACTTGGCTTCGCCGTCGTCATCGACCCCGTGCCAGGCAAGGTGCTGTGTACCGCGGGCGAGCTGTCCTGGGGCGGCGCGGCTAGCACCACGTTCTGGATCGACCCGGCGGAAGAGCTGACCGTCTCGTTCTTTACCCAGCTTCTTCCCTCCAGCACCTACCCGATCCGCCCTCAGCTGCGCCGGCTTGTGTACCAGGCGCTGACCAGCTAGACCGGTCGGTCCTTGGCCAGGCCCGCAGCGGCGGAGCGCTCGCGCAGCAGCGTGAGCATGGCCGGCGAGACGTCCACGGCGGTCACGTGCCCGAACCGGCGGGCGGCGGCGAGCGCGAACTGTCCGGCGCCCGCTCCCAGGTCCACGACGGCAGAGCTCGCGCCAAGGCCGTGGGCCTCGAAGGCGTCTAGGTCCTCGGCCGGGTCGGGGTAGCCCTGCTTCCGGTCGTAACCGGCCACGAAGGCGGGGTCGAGGTGCTCAGGTCCGGCATGCGCCAGTTCGTCGATCATCCATGCCTCAGTCACGATGCCATTGTCCCGAGCACGGCAAGTCGTTCCTATGTCCGTGGCCGTAGCGCGATATACTCCATTATCGTATAATTCATTTTCGTGATATCCGAAAGTGGACTACCTGATGCGGTGCTGGCATTGCAGCGAGCCACGCATCGCACGCTGCATGCGCTGAGCGCCGCGCTGGCGGACCTGAACCTGTCGGGAGCCGAGATCAACGCGCTCGCGAACCTCGGCGACGGCGGGACCCTCAACGTCCGCCAGCTCAGTGAACGGACCGGCACCCGGGCCAGCACGCTGACCGGCCTCCTGGACCGGCTGGAGAACCGCGGCTACCTCACCAGGGAGCTAGATCCGGCCGACCGGCGCTCGTTCCGGCTGCCGCTGACCGAGGCGGGCCAGGCGGTGGCCACCCGGGTGCTCACCGCGATCGGGGACCTCGAGCGCGAGGCGCTCTCCCGGCTGTCCGCCACCCAGATCGCCGGCTACCACGCCGTCATCTCCGCCCTGCAGGAGGCCTGCTAATGCCCCGTCACGAGGCTCCGCTCCCCCGCCGCGAGACTCCGGTCCCCGGTCATGAGGCCGCGGCCGGATGGCACGGTTCGGCTGAGGCCGAACTGGCCGAGATCCTGCCCGGGATCACCGGTCCCAGCGGGCAGTTCCGGCACCGGCAGCACATCAACCTGGCCTTCGTGGCCGTGCGGCGCTACGGCATGCCGGAGGCCACGGCCAGGATCTGCGACTGGATCCAGCGCATCGCCGCGTACGAGCGGGCACCGCAGAAGTACCACCACACGGTCTCCCGCGCCTGGGTGGAGATCGTTGCGCATCACGTCGATGCCGACCCGGCCTGCGCCGACTTCGACACCTTCGCCGCGCGCAACCCCGCACTGCTCGACAAGCGCCTGCTCGGCAGGCACTACCGGTCATCGACCCTGGCCGCCGACCCGGCCCGGCACGGCTGGGTCGAGCCCGACCTCGCGCCGTTCCCCTGGACCGCTCAGGGCAGCCTTGTCTAAGGCAGCACGGCCGGCTGACCGACCGCCACCGTCCGGCTGGGTCAGCCCTTAGGCCCGGGCGGGCTGGCCGCGCGGCGGCCGGGACGGCGGCGTCGTATGGCCACGATCGCCGACGCGGCCATGGTCGCCACGCGATGGCCGACCGGGACCTTCCCGGTGACGGGCGCCTCGGGGGCTGGTGCCACAGGGGCCGGCGTTCCAGGGGACGGGGACTCGGCGGTTGGCGGCTCGGAGGTCAGCTCAGGGGCTGGTGGTGAGGGTCCGCGGGGAAGAACGCGGTTCACCTCGCCTGACCTGTCGGCTGGCGGGCGTGAGTAGAGCCCGGTTTGCCAGGCCGGCGACGAGATCACCTGGGTGGGCGCGTCGGCACTGCGCTCTGCCGGCCTGGAGGCGCTCGTCAGCCGGTCCAGTAGCTGCTGCGCGGTCGGGCGGCTCTGCGGGTCTCTAGCCAGGGCGGCTTCCACCAGCGGTCGCAGCGAGTCCGGCACTGCGGCGACGTCGGGGTCGCCATACATGATCCGGTACAAAATGGAGTGGGCGTTCCCGGCGCCGAACGGCGACCGTCCGGTGGCCGCGTACGCCACCGTCACGCCCCAGGCGAAGATGTCGGCCGCCGGACCGGGGTGCCCGCTGATCTGCTCTGGGGCCATGAAACCCATCGAGCCGACCATCATGCCGGTCTTGGTCATACCGGTCGTGTCTTGCCCGCGGGCGATGCCGAAGTCAATGACCTTCGGGCCGGCGTCGGTCAGGATGATGTTGGACGGCTTGAGGTCCCGGTGCATGATCCCGGCCGCGTGGATCACGGTCAGCGCCTCCGCCAGCCCGGTCGCCAGGCCGTGCAGCATGCCGGGATCGACCGATCCGTACGCGTCGATGTGCTCGGACAGCGAAGGACCCTGGGCGTATTCGGTGACCACGAAGGGTGTCGACGACTGGGAGTCGGCTTCGATCACCCGCACTGTGCACGCTCCCTTGACCCGCACCAGCGCGGCCACCTCGCGGCCGAACCGCCGGCGGAACTCCTGGTCACCGGCCAGTTCCGGGCGCAGCACCTTGACCGCGACCTGGCTGCCGTCCCAGGCCACGCCGAGATACACCACGCCCATGCCGCCGGAGCCCAGCCTGGCGGTCAGCCGGTAGTGCCCGATCCGTATCGGGTCGTCAGGCCGAAGAGGCGTGCGAGCCAAAGAACTCTCCTCCCGAAAGGTCAATGGTGGCGTCCAGGCAGGCCAGCACACAGTCCGCATACTAGGTTCCTACCGTATCGACCGGGAGCGTGCCGGGCCGTGGCCGACCGGAAGACGCGAACGACGAACTGCGACTCTGGCGTCAGCGGTGCGGAAGGGCCAGGAGGAGGAACTGACGGCCCTGCATGGTGGCCGTCGAGCCGATGCCGGTGACGGCCGAGCCGGACGAGACCAGCGCGGTGACCGCCTGACTTCCGCCGCCGCCAAGGCCGCTGACCTGGGCTGGCGTCCAGGTCAGCCCGGTGGCTGAGGTCCACGTCACGACGGTCTGCTGACCCGGCTCGCCGTACTGGCCCGCGGCGGTGAAGCCGCCGGAATCGGCGGTCAGCGCCGTGATCACCGCGTTCGGGCCGGGCGGGCTGAACGGCACCTGCCGCCAGCTCGCGCCACCGTCGGAAGATTGTTCGGCGAACGGCACGGCGATACCCGCCTTGATCTCCTGGCCCAGGGCCACCACGTGATTCCCGTTGATCGCTATCCGCTGGAGCACGGCGGAGGAAGCGCCGGCCGGCAGCGCCAGGTCGATCGTCGTCCACAGCTTGCCGTCGCTGGTGGTCCACACCGCGGGCTGGTTGTTGTGCGAGCCCGCCGACACGAACCCCTGCGGGTCGGCCGCGACCGCGAGGACCTGGATCGGGCCGCTCATCACGTTCATGTCCTGGGCTTTGGTCCAGGAGGTCAGGTCCGGTGACCACCAGACGTCTGCCGCGCTCGCGCTGTCCGGGCCGGCCGGCCGTCCGACGACCGAATACCCGGCCGGGCCCGCCGCCACCGCGATGGCCGAGACCTGGCCCAGGTCCTTCTCGATGCCCCCGCGGGCCCGCTGCCAGGTCGTGCCGTTCGCCGAGGTGAGGACCACCGGGCCGGGCACGCCCACCGCGAGCCAGCCGGACGAACCGTAGGTCACGCTGGTCAGCGCCGTCAGGCCCGGATAGGCGGAGACCAGCGACAGCGAGGAGACCAGACGCCAGGCACCGCCCGGCGTGCCCTGCCAGACCGCCGGGTAGCCGTCGGCGCTGCCCACGGCCACCATGGTGCCGGCGGGAGAGACCGCGGTGCTGTTCACCGCGAGTTCCGGGACGGTTTCACCCTGGACGGAGACCGGGTGGACGCTGCCCGCGGTGGTCGCCTTGAGGAACACCGGCTGCTGGCTGACCGTGTTGCCGTGCGTGGCGCCGACCGCGACCACGGTGCCGTCGGGGGCGACCGTCACGCTGGGCATCGACTCGCCGGTGGCTTGGCCGAGCGATCCGGTCGGCTGCCAGGCGGCGCCGGTGCCCGTGCTGGTATAGGCCACGAAGCGTCCGGTCGCGGTCTGGCCGACCACGGCGAAGCCGTAGTCGCTTCCCTTGACGACGCCGGGGCTCCAGCCCGCCGCCGCGCCGATCGTTCCGGCGTACTGCCACGCCAGTCCGTTCAGGGAAAAATATGCCACGCCGAATGCGGTGCCCGACGATGGACCGCCGCCCGGCCTGACCGCGATCAGCGCGGCGTTGTCGAAGGCCAGGCCGCTGATCGTGTCACTGGCCTCGTTACTAATCGGTATGTTCACCCGGGTCCACGCCGACCCGCCGTCCGTGCTCAGCCACGCAACGGAGTAGGTGGCCCCGGCGGCGGCGACCGCGCCGGCGATCAGCGTGTCGTCACCCCGGTAGGTGGCGTAGGAAATGTTCTGAACGGCCTCGCCTGCCTCCGCCAGACCCAGGTCGGCGGCCGTCATCCGCTGCCAGGTCAGGCCGTCGCGCGACGTCCAGATGACCGCCTGCGTCCCGCCGCCCGCGGCGTTGCCCTTGCCCGCCGCCAGGAAGCCGGTGGCGGTCTTGGTGACCACCCACACCGCGTCGCCGGGCAGCTGGGGGGATACGCCATGGGTCGACGCGAGCGTCCACGACGCCCCGTCCGGGCTGGTCCAGATGGCCTGCGGGCCGATCGCCAGCCAGCCGCCCGGGCCGCCGGCCAGTAGCGTCGCCTGATGGCCGAACGGGACCTGGACCCCTCTACCTCCGCCGGCCGCGTGCAGCGGGGCGAGGCGCCAGGTCTTGCCGCCGTCGGACGAGACGAAGAACTGCTGGCGGACCAGGCCATCGCTGGCCTGCGAGCCTAGGGCCACGATCGTGTTGCCGGAGGCGACGACGCGGTTGAGGGTCTGGAAGACGCCGCGCGGCTGCTGGCCAGGGTAGGTCGCCAGGTTGGCCGTGGTGGCGCCCTGCGGAGCCAGCTGGTTCGCGGTCAGCTGGCCGAGACTGAAAACGTGGCCCATCAGCAGCCCGGATATCAGGGCGGCGACGGCGACCACCACGACGGCCGGCACCCCGATCAGGGTCATCCGGCGGCTGAACCGGCCTCGTCCGAGGGTCCGCGGCCGGGCGGAGGGCGATGCGGGCTCGAAGAGGAGGGATCCGGTCGGCGGCCGGCGGGCGGGACCGGGCCGGTTGGTACGGCCCTCGTTGGCACGGGGCCCACCGGTGCGGGGCTCGCTGAGGTACGACTCGCCGGTCCGGGGCTCGCTGGTGGAGGGCTGGCTGGTGCGGGCCTGGCTGACAATGGGCGCGCTGGGGACGGGCGCGCTGAGCACGGGCTGGCCGACGTGGGGCTGGCTGACACGGGGATGGGTTGACGGCCAGGTGTAGGCCAGCACGGTCTGAGCGGGATGGTCCTCACGGGCGGCCGGGTCGGTCAGCAGGTCCAGCAGCTCATGCGCGGTCGGCCGCCGCTGCGGATCCTTGGCCAAGGCGGCCATGACCATCGTCTGCAGGGCCGGAGGGACCGCGGTGACGTCGGGGGAACCGTGCAGGATCCGGTACACGATCGCCACGGATTCCCCGGTGCCGAAAGGCGGCTGCCCGCTGGCCGCGTACGCGACCGTCACGGCCCAGGCGAAAATGTCGGCTGCGTGGCCGGCCCGGCCCGTGACCTGCTCCGGAGCCATGAAACCAGCCGAGCCGACCATCATGCCCGTCTTGGTGACAGAAGTCGCGTCCAGCGTCTGGGCGATCCCGAAGTCGATGACCTTCGGGCCGCTCTGCCCTAGGATCACGTTCGACGGCTTGAGGTCTCGGTGCACCACCCCGGCCGCATGGATGGCGGTCAGCGCCTCCGCGAGCCCGGTGGCCAGGCCGTACAGCATGTCGGCGCCGAGTGGCCCGTTGGCGTCGATATATTCCGACAGCGAGGGCCCGGCAGCGTATTCGGTGACCATGAACGGCCGCGACGAGTTCGTGTCGGCCTCGATCACCCGGACCGTGCACTCGCCTCTGACCAGCATCAGCGAAGCCACCTCACGGCCGAACCGGGCCCGGAATTCCGGATCATCGGCCAGCTCGGGGCGCAGTACCTTGACGGCGACCTGGCTGCCGTCCCCATCCGGGTAATTTGGGTCATTGGGGGCAAAGCCGAGGTACACCACCCCCATGCCGCCCGCACCCAGCCTGGCCGTCAGCCGGTAGCGTCCGACCCGCGAGGGATCATGATCCCTGAGCGGCTCGCGAGCCAACGAGGCCCCTTCCCCGAGTGACAATGGTTACGCCTGCGGTGCCATGTGCAATACGTTCTGCGGGGCATTTATCCCAAATGCTGCTTATGTCACCTTATTCGGTTTTCTCTGCCCCGGCTAAGTCCAATCATTACATGTGTCTGACGGACCAGGTAATGTTCGGCGGCCGAAGGCCCCCGTCTATGTCAGCGAGCCTGAGCTTGGCGCCGCAGACGAGATCAAACGTCTCATTTGCTGAGACGTCACCCAGACCAAGCCGAGGTCTCGTTCCGCAGGATCGACCCGGTGGCCTACCTGGGCTGACCGCCGCGCCGGGCCTGCGTGACGCTGACCGACACGGCGAGCAGGACGGCGCCCCACGGGCCCGCTACCCACAGCGGCCAGGGGTAGATCAGTTGGGCGGTGGTGGCGGAGACCAGAACCCAGACCACGAGGTTGATGGACACGACCGCACCCCAGATGGTCCACAGCACCTTGAGCGGCGCGGGAAGGCCAGCGAAGCCCCGTCGGCTCACGGCAGCGGCGTGCGAGGTGGCGGGCGGATGCACGGGCGGCGCGGCCGGTGGCCCGGCCGGTTCCCGCTGGGCCACCGAGCCGGTCTCTGGCAGGTCCGCGTACAACGGGGCGAGATCGCCGTAGGTCACCGCCTCGGATGCCAGCCCCATGCGTTCGAGGTACTCGTCCATCTTCAGGCGGCCCTCGTCCAGGGCAGTGCGCAGGCGCTCGATAACCTCCTGACGATCCGCGTCCGAGGCCCGCATCCGCTGGCGATCATCCATAGCGCCCCTCCGCCTGATGTCGCTTATCTACCCCTTTTTACAGGATAGCCGGGGCGAGGCCGGCGTTGCCGCGATGTCGCGTCGGCTGGCAGCATGACGAGGTGGACTACCTACTGGCGCAAGTGAACATCGGCCGGATGCGTGAGCCGCTGGACAGCCCGCTGCTCGCGGACTTCGTGGCGGCCCTTGACCCGGTGAACGCGGCAGCGGACGCGGCCCCCGGGTTCATCTGGCGACTGCAGACCGAAGACGGCAACGCGACCGCCGTGCACGCGTTCGAATGGGACCAAGCCGGGAGCGCCGGCGTCCTGGTCAACATGTCGGTCTGGGAGTCGGTCGAGGCACTCGCCGCATTCGTCTACTCCGACGCCCACCGCCAGGTCCTCGGGCTGCGCCGCCAGTGGTTCGAGCGGATGACCGAGGCCTATGTCGCCCTGTGGTGGATACCGCGCGGCCGCATTCCGACGACCGATGAGGCCGAGGAGCGGGTGCTGCATTTGCGCGCGTCCGGGCCTACGCCGTACGCGTTCACGCTCAGGGAGCATTTCCCGCCGCCCGACGTAGCCGGCTTCGGCCCGATCCGCAGCCCGGAAGAATGGACCTGCCCCGCCTGATGATTTTTTCGAGCAAGGCCGCTACTCCGTTGCGGGTCAGTGAGCGTGAGATAGCTCGTGTCCCGCCGCCGCCTGTTGCTGGGCGGCGGTCCCGGTCTTGCCCGCGTGCGCGATGCCGGGTTCCTGGTTCACCGGGACGTGCCCGGCAGTGCCGGGTCTTACCGTCCCTCCGAGGCGTTTATCCTCTCCGTCCCACTGACGGCGAGGCCGAGCAGGTTCCGTGCCGCGTTCACGTCCCGGGGGCGCGGACACGGTGACGGATACCGTGCGCGAGGTGACCGGAGCCGATCCCCGCCCGATCCAGGACTGGCTCACGACGCGCGCGCGAGCTTCGTCGGACGGCCGGCGGACCTGCCCCCGCCGGCCTTCTAGGCCGCTGTCCGGTGACGGCGAGCGGGCCGCGCGGGCTAGTCGGAACCCCAGTGCGGCGGCCGCTCGCGATAGAGGCGCTCATCATCGTCCGGCGCGGGCGGTTCGCTCCAGCCGACGTCGGTATCTTCCTGGCTCTGCGTCGGCAGTGCCGGGTCGTCGCTCTGGTCCGGCGGGCTGACGCGGGTCGGGTGCTTCGGTGCTGCGTCCGGCGGCATGCAGCCATCATCCCAGGAGCGGCCGGTGACCCCGCGGCTGGCCATGAGACTCAGCGGCCAGGCCGGTTCGCTGCCGACCCATCTCCGCCCATGACCGGGGGCATCACGGTGGGATACCGGGCCGACGACCTCCCCCCGCAGAGCCCCCGGATCGACGAACGCCGCCGCGACGCGGCCGACGTCGTCCACCGCGGGCAGTGGGGCCGCCACAGCTAGCGGCGGTGTGAGAGAGTTGCGGCAGTACCGACGGGGGAAGGGGTGCCACAGATGCAGCCGATGCCGGAGGACTGGGGCAGGGCCGTCGCGGTGGTGGCTCACCCAGACGATCTCGAGTACGGCGTCGCCTCGGCCGTGGCCCGGTGGACCGGCCAGGGGAAGCATGTCTCCTATGTGCTGGCGACCCGAGGTGAGGCAGGTATCGCCGGCATGGCTCCCGACCAGGTCGGCCCGCTGCGGGTGGAGGAAGAGCGCCGCAGCGCCGCGGTCGTCGGCGTGACCGAGGTCGAGTTTCTCGATCACACGGACGGGCTGGTGGAGTACGGGATCGCGCTGCGACGCGACCTGGCGGCCGCGTTCCGCAGGCTGCAGCCGCAGGTGATCATCACGACGAGCTTCGACCTCACCTGGGGCGAGGAAGGCCCGGTCAATCACGCCGACCACCGCGCCGTCGGGCTCGCCACCCTGGACGCCTGCCGGGACGCCGCCAACGAGTGGGTTTTCCCCGAGGCGGGCCCGCCCTGTACCGGCATCAGCGACGCCTACGTGGCCGCGGTCGCCACGCCGACTCACTTCGTGGACGTCACCGACACGATCGACGCGGGCGTCGCGTCGCTACGCGAGCACCGCGCCTACATCGAGGGCCTGGGCGGCGAATTCGATCCCGACGAGTTCCTGAAGAACATGGCGGGCTACATCGGCCTGGGCGCCGGGTGCGAGTACGCCGTGGCCTTCCACCGCTATCCGATGGGCTAGGGCGTGTTTCAAAGTGGGTGAGTGGCCAGGGATGTCTTGATTGCCGACGTCGGCCCGGCATGGCTCGCGGCCGGACGGGCAGCCGCAGGCAACGCCAGCGCCGGGCTTATATTGACTCCGTGAAGCCGCCCCGTCGCCTGTCGATCCCGGGCTGCATCGGCTGCGGGGCGATGAGGCAGTATGAGAGCTGCGCGGGGGCCTGCCGCGAGCGCAGGCTTGAGCTGGTCAGCGGCGGTGACTACGACGAGCTGACGGCGGCCGCGGCGGCCTGTCGTGTTCGCATCGAGGGGCTCTGGGATGTTGTCGGGGAGCTGGCGCGCAGAGAGCCAGGCCCGGGCGAGTGGCGGGCGACGTATGAGGCGGTTCGGCAATCGGCGCGTTCAGCGCTGCGACGTTTCAGGCCCGCGGCCGGGGGCCGCGACGATGAGCTGCGTTCGCCCGCGGAGACCGTGCTCGTCTGGCGATGTCAGGACTGCGGAGGCGTTGATGCTCCGCAGGAGTGCATCGATGTTTGCATCTGGGGTCCGGTCGACTGGGTGGATGCGGCCTCGTATGAGTCCGAGCGGTCGCGGGCCGCTGTCGATCGCGAGGTTGAGCAGTCGCTGGCTGGGCTGCTTCGCAGGTTGGCGTTCGCGACGCCGCGTGACGGGCAGTGGGAGCGAAGCTGGCGTGCCGTTCAATCGCAAGCGCGGCTCGCTCTCCGATCAAGGGAAACACGCCACGTTGCGAACGAGATGTGACGAGACAGGTCCCGGCCCGCCGGCCGAGCACGGCAACCGTGCTCCGGGATGTTCGATACGGTCTTGCCGACGGCGGGGAGCACGTTGAGGAAATGTGTCGGCGGCCAGGACGGCCCCCTCCGGACGCGGTCACGGCCGCTGAGCAGATTGGAGGTACCACCGGACATGCAGAAGTTCTCGCTGGAGGCCCTGGGTCATCAGCTGATGGAACGGGCCGGCTCCGCAGGCGGAGGTCACACCGCGGACACGGTTGTCGGCGGCCACGAGCGGATACTGCGCCAGACGGTCATTGCGATGGTCAAGGGCGCTGTCCTTGCTGAGCATGAGAACCCGGGCGAGGCGACCGTGCATGTCTTGCGCGGACGAGTGCGGTTGTCGGCCGGGGACCTGTCCTGGGAGGGGCGGTCCGGTGACCTGCTTGTCGTGCCGGACGCGCGCCACAGCCTCGAGGCTCTGGAGGCCTCGGCTGTGCTGCTGACGGTCGCCAAGGTGCCGTGACCGCTGCTTACCGCGACCAGGCAGCCCGAGATCAGCGAAGCGGCCATTCTCGCCAGGCTGCTCCGGGACTGGCCGAGCGTCGGGTGACGGTCACAAGCGGCCCGCGGGGCGCCGCCGGGCTGTTTGGGCTCAGCCGGCCAGCAGGACGCCGAGGAACAACGCGGCCAGGGCGCTGAGGCCGGTCAATGCGCCGCCTGCCCGATCACGGCGGCGACCTGATCGTGGAGCGACACGGCGGCGGTGAGGCGGTTATCCACGGTGAGGTGCGGAGCGGCCGGCGCGGTCCCGATGCGCATGGTCCGGCAGAACTCCTCGAACTCCGCCATCTTGGCCGAGTCACGCGCCAGCCCGCGGGCGGAAAGCCGGTGCCGCAGCGTGTCCTCGTCTGACCTGACCCAGACCAGGCGCACGGGCTCGCCGCCGAGTCCGGCGACCCAGGACCGCCACCGCTGAGCGTCGTGGATCTGCCCGGTAAAGGGGCCGGACAGCAGGACCGGACAGCCGTGGGCGCGGATCTCGCGGGCGGTTGCCGTCATTCCGGCGTACTCGTGGACCTTGACATGGTCGTCGTACCACGGCCCCTCGCGCTCGCCCGGCGGGCGGCCAGCGGACGCGAGGATAGCGGCCACGAACGATCCGTACATCGTGTCCTTGTCGAGCAGCGCCGGAGTCGGCTCGAGCGCGGCGAGCAGCAGGCCCGCGACCGTGCTCTTGCCCGCTCCAGGCGGTCCGGCCACCACCCAGGCCGGCGCGTGGGCGCTCACGAGCTCAGGATGACCCAGCTGTGCCCGGGCACCAGGGCGGGATCGGCGGGCCGGGCGCCCGGGTCGGGGGTCTCCGCCACCGCGAACCCGGCCGCGTCGACCGGGAACCGGAACGAGGTGTCGCCCGTGTTCAGCAGGACAAGTATCCCGGCGTCGTCCGCGGCGGCCCGGAAGGCGATGGCTTCGTTGGTCAGGTGCTGGACGGACGTCCGCGCCCGGACCAGCCACGGGTGGCGGCGGCGGAAGCCGATGAGGCGCTGGTGCAGCCGGTAGACCGGCCAGCCATCGGGCAGTAGCTCAGCTGGACTGGCGGGGAAGGCCGGGCGGATCTGGTCGTCACCGCCGGCCCATTGTTCCTTGATGCCGCGGAATGCCTGCTCGTCGCCGTAGTAGATGCTCGGTATGCCGCCGACGGTGAACAGCACGGCCAGCGCGTGGCCGAAATGCCGTTCGTCTGCGAGCTGGCTGGCCAGCCTGGTCACGTCGTGGTTGCCGGTGAACGTCTGCGGCATGACGCCGTCGAGCACCTGGTTGTGCCGGTCCAGTACCCAGGCCAGCTCGAAGAAGTTCCTGTCGTTCAGCGAGCTCCAGATCGCCTTCCACAACTCGTACTGGGTGACCGAGTCCAGGCCGCTGTCCGATGCGTAGGCCGCGTAGTCGCCGTGGATCATCTCGCCGAGAAACCACGCGCCGGGATGCGACTCCCGGACTCTCGGCAGCACCTTGGACCAGAAGCTGGCCGGCACCGCGTATGCGGCGTCAAGCCGCCATCCTGCCGCGCCCCGGTCGAGCCAGTAGGTCATGACCTGAGCCACGTAGTCGAGTACCTCGGGCTCCTCGTGATCGAGGGCGACGAGCTGCTGATGACCCTCGAACGTCGCATACTCGCCGCTGCCCGGATCGCGCCGGAACCATCTGGCGGCGGGCGAGCCCGGCCCGCCGGCGAGCGCGGCCCGGAATGCCGGGAACGAACGGCCGACATGGTTGAACACCCCGTCGAGAACGATGCGCACGCCACGGCGGCCGGATTCGGCAACCAGATGGTCGAAGTCCTCCTGATCGCCGAGCCGGGGGTCTACCTCGAAGTGATCGACGGTGTCGTAACCGTGGGTCTCGGCCGCGAAGATCGGCCCGAGAAGCAGGCCCGAGCAGCCGAGTTCGACCGCGTAATCGAGCCATCCCTCCAGCTGCCGCAACCGGTGCCGGACGGGCTCCCCCGCCGCCAGCGCCGCCTTCTCCGCGCCCGCGAAGCCCAGCGGGTACACATGCCACCAGATAGTGCGCTCAGCCCATGACACCACCCGGGTAACCATAGCTGGCGAATGTGACAGGCGGGATGTGCGGGCTCCGCGCGACGGCTGGCCTTTAGTGAACGCTGGGGTCCGGGCCGCCGATGGCTTGCCCGGCCGGGGTCCAAGCCTCGGCGTCCGGCCTGGTCTCCGGGGAAATGAAGCCGAGGATGGCAGCGCCGGTCAGCACGGCGGCGGCCAGGCCGAAGGCCGCGGGGTAGCAGACCGAATCGACGAGGAAGCCTCCGGCCACGGGCCCGATGACGGAGCCGACATCACCGGCCATCTGGTAGGACGCGACCAAGGTCCCGCCGCCGTTGTCGATGATGTCGCCGATCACGGCCGCCGGGGCCACGTCCAGCAGGCCTGAGCCGAAGCCGGCCACGGCCAGCGCGGCCAGGAACGCGCACGGGCCGGGCAGCAGGGCCAGCATGACCATGCCGACGGCCGAGATCGCGCAGCCGGCGATGATGACCGGGCGCCGGCCGAGGGTATCGGCCACCCGGCCGCCGGGCACCAGCGCGGCGCCGTTCAGCGCGGCGAACAGGAGGAACCCGATCCCCGTCCAGACCGGCGACCGGTGCAAGACCTCCCGGACGAACAGCGGCACGAGGGCGCCGCGCATGCCCAGCGCGCCGAAGCCGTCGGCCAGGTTGGCTGACGCCGCGGCCCGGTAGGCGCGGTTGCGCATCGCGCGGCCCAGGGTAGCCAGCGAGCGGACTTGCGGCCGACCGGCTGTCGCGCGCCGGTGGTTCGGCGTGCGGCGCAGCACGACCGCGGCCAGCACGGCGGGCACGACGAGCAGGCCGCCGTAGATGAAGAACGGCGCCCGCAGCGACCACGCCGCGACCAGGCCGCCCACCGCGGGGCCGCTGATCCCGCCGAGCAGGAATCCGCCGCTGAACAGGCCGCTGGCCCGGCCGCGCTGATCGCCGGGCACGCTGCCGAGGAGCAGGGCCTGGGCGCTGATGCTGAACATCGCCGAGCCCACCCCGCCGCCGCCGCGCAGCAGGAGCAGTTCCGTGAAGCAGCGGGAGAACCCGGCCAGGACGCTACTCACCGCGACCAGCGCTATACCCGCCGCCATCACCCCGGGCTCGCCGAAGCGGTCCGCCAGGCGCCCCGCGGGCAGTGCCCCCACGACCCGCATCAGCGCGAATACGCTGATCACGCCGGCCGCCGCGGTCACGTTTACGCCAAACTGGCGGGCGAAGGCGGGGATGGCCGGGGCGACGATCCCGAACCCGAGTGCGACTGTGAACGAGACCGCGGTAAGGACCGCCACTTCCGGCGGCAGATCGCGGAACGGGCCTCGCCGGGCACCACGCACGAAACGGCATTGTGCCAGCTAACTCGCGAGTACCAAAGGGACAACCGTTCCCGGGGCACGCAGCCGCCTCGTTTGGGACAAATCTTGACAGGAACCTGCCGCGGCCGTCAGCCGTGAGCAGCAGCGGGCACAATGACGCCATGGCATCACACGTCGCACTGCTGCGAGGCATCAACGTCGGCGGCCGGAACAAGGTCCCGATGACGGACCTGCGCGAGGTCGTGACCTCGCTCGGGCACACCGGGGTGACCACCTACATCCAGAGCGGCAACGTGCTGTTCAGCACCGCCGACATCGACACCGCCAAGCTGGCCGCGGCGCTCGAGTCGGCCATCGGCGAGAGGTTCGGGATCTGGTCCTCGGTGGTGGTCCTGAGCCGCGACGAACTGGCCGAGGTGCTGGCCGGCAACCCGTATCCAGATGAGCCAAACCCCAAGCTGGTGCACGTGGTGTTCCTGAACGCCGAGCCGCCGGAGGACCTGCTCGCCCGCATCGCAGCCGCCGAGAGCGCCGCCGCGGCCAAGGGCAGCCGGGACACCGTCCGGGCGGCCGGCCGCGCCCTCTTCGTGCATACGCCGGACGGCTACGGGACCAGCGAGCTGGCCCAGGCACTGTTCCGGATCATCAGCGCTCCGGGGAAACAGAAGAAACAGGAGCTGGCGGCCACGGCCAGGAACTGGGCCACGGCGACCAAATTGCTGTCCCTGTGCGAGGAGAGCCGGTGAAGCGGGCGGTACTGGTGACGGGGGCGTCCCGGGGCATCGGCCGGGCGGTGGCGCAGGCGTTCGCGGAGCTGGGCGACCGGGTGGCGGTACACCACCGCGGGTCGCCGGAGCTCGCCCGCCAGGTGCTTTCGGGGCTGCCAGGCGGCGGCCACACGGTCGTGCAGGCCGACCTGGCTGACGCCGACGCCGTCCGGCGGATGGTCGACCAGGCTCGGGCGGACCTCGGCGGCCTGGACGTGCTGGTCAACAACGCCGGGATCTACGCCTGGCATCCGATCACCGAGGTGTCCTACCAGCAGTGGCAGGACGCCTGGCGCGAGACCCTCGCCGTCAACCTCACCGGCGCGGCCAACGTGACCTGGTGCGCCGTGCAGTACATGAAGGAGACCGGCGGCCGGATCGTCAACGTGACCTCGCGCGGCGCGTACCGAGGCGAGCCGCGGCATCCGGCGTACGGGGCGAGTAAGGCCGGCCTGAATTCGTTCGGGCAGTCGATGGCACGAGCCCTGGCGCCGCTCGGCATCGCGGTCGCGACCGTCGCCCCGGGATACGTCGAAACCGACATGGCGGTAGACGAGCTGAACTCACCGCGCGGGGAGGAGATCCGGGCACAGAGCCCGTTCAACCGGGTCGCGACGCCGGAGGAGATCGCGGCCGCCGTCGTCTACCTGGCCTCCGCCGAGGCCGAGTGGGCCAGCGGAACCATCCTCGACCTCAACGGAGCCTCCTACCTACGGTGACGGCTTTGTCAGCAAGGGCGCGTCAGCGAGGCGCGAGGTTTAGAGCTGGCGGACGCCGTCCGGGGACGGGGTCGTGGGCAGCACGGTCATCACCCGGCCCCAGGCGAGCTCGGTGCCGGCCGCCAGGCAGCCGTCGACCACCGCGTCGGTGCCCAGGGCGCTGACCCTGATGGCCGGCATGACCGGCGCGATCAGCTCCAGCTCCCGGGTGACCACCTCGGCGAAGCCGGGCGCGCGGCCGATCCCGCCGCCGAGCACGATCAGGTCGGGGTCGACCACCGTGATGACGGCGCAGATCGTCTTGGCGATCAGCTGCGCCTCCTCCGCGACCACGGCCATCGCCCGCTGGTCGCCGCCGGCCGCGGCCTCGAAGACCCGCCGGGCCGACACCGGGCCGCGCATGCCGCCGCGGCGGGCGGCCCGCACGATTCCTGACGCCGACGCCGCCGCCTCCAGGGTTCCGCGCTTTCTGGCCTCCTGCTCGTCCGCGCCGGACCCGCCGGACATGGGCAGGAACGCGATCTCCCCCGCGACGCCGTGCGCCCCGCGTAGCAGCTGGCCGCCGAGGACCAGCCCCATGCCGATGCCGGTGCCGATGTGCACGAAGGCGAAGTGATCGACTTCGCGGCCGTGGCCGAGCGCGCGCTCGGCCAGGGCGGCGGCATCCACGTCGTTCTCCATCACCAGCGACGGCCCGAACGCCTCCCGCAAGCCGGCCAGCGCCGCCGGGCGGTCCCAGCCGCGCAAGCCGCCGGTGAGCTTCATCGCGTTTCGCCGCGGGTCGTACACGCCCGGGCTGCCGATCACGGTCTGGGTGATCGCCGAACGGGACACACTCGCGTTCTCGCACAGCATGTCGGCGAGCCCGACGAGCTCGGCCACCCGGCTGCGGACGCTGGTAGCGCGGGCCCGTAGCGACTCCCTGGCCCTGATCTCCCCGGACAGGTCGGCGATCGCGCCGCGGACGTACTCGTGCCCGATGTCCAGCCCGAGCACCAGGCCCGCGTCCGGCCTGATCTCGTACAGCCGGGCCGACCGGCCAGGGACCCCGGTCCGCTGGCCGGCGATCCGGACCAGGCCCGCGCGCTCCACGTTGTCCAGGGCCAGCGACACGGTTGGCTTGGACAGGCCGGAGACCCGGGCAAGTTCGGCCCGCGAGCAGGCGCCGCGCTGGCGGATGTGCTCGAGTAGGAGCTGCTCGTTCATCGCCCTGATCAGCGATGGTCGCGCCGCGAACAGGACCGCGCCGGAGTTCTCCGGAGGTGGAAGAGCCGATGCCGACTCCGGCCGCTCGGCGGCGGACGCCACCGCGGGCTCGACCGCGGGCGTACCTGCCGTCATGGCTGTCACGGCGACCTCCTCCATCATTGCGCTGGACATCCAGTGCCCACCCATATGCCAGAAATTACGGGCTTGGGGTGCCCCGAAGTTACAACCTTGGGTCAGTTCGTCGGGACCCTTGTCCCGGACAGATAGTTAGGATACTGTCCTAACAAAATTCGCGGAAGGGGTAACTGGTGACGGGCCGCGGAAGCTCCCCGCCACGCGGGATCCGCTCCGCACACACAGGCCGCTACGTAACCAGATCGCTATGTGACCAGAGATCGCTATCCGGCAGACGTTCCGGCACGAACAGACGTCGATCTAGCGCGGAGGACCGCTTTGTGCGTAGGCACTGGATCTCAGCCCAGACACTGGCTCTGCGCACAGTTAGGACGAAAACGGCAGTAAGGACGAACGGTATGAGACGCCTCACCAGATACGGGGTTATCATCGGGGCCGGCCTGCTCGCGGTCGGCTGCAGCGCCGGCTCCGGTTCCAGCTCGAGTTCAGGCTCCAGTAGTGGCAAGACATCGACAAGCAGCGTGCTGACCATCTCCAACGAGAACGGCGCGCTGTGGACCTGCGGATTCAATCCGTTCAACGGCTCAGATAACCTCCTGTCGGTCGGTTTCACCTACGAACCGCTGGTCTACGTGAACCCGCTGCAGGACGGCAAGACCACGCCCATGCTCGCCACTTCCTGGAGCTGGGGCGCGGGTAACAAATCGCTCACGTTCACGATCCGCCCGGGCGTCAAGTGGAGCGACGGCACGCCGCTGACCGCAGCCGACGTGGCGTACACCTTCAACCTGCTCAAGAAGGACCCGGCCCTGGACCTGACCGGGGTCTGGTCGGTACTGTCCAGCGTCACCGCTACCGGCTCCAGCACGGTCTCGATGAATTTCAGCACCGTCGCGGTGCCGTACTTCTACTACATCGCGGACCAGACGCCGATCGTGCCCGAGCACATCTGGTCGAAGCTCGCCAACCCGACGACCAACCCCATCAGCCAGCCTGTCGGCACGGGTCCCTACCTGATGAGCAAGTGCAGCCCGTCGAATATCACCTACACCGCCAACCCGCACTACTGGCAGCCGGGCGAGCCGAAGATCGCCAAGATCCAGTACCCGGCGTACACGAGCAACAATACGGCCAACGACGACCTGGCTAACGGGAACGCGCAGTGGGGCGCCCAGTACATCCCGGGCATCCAGGCCTTCTACACGTCCAAGAGCCCGAACTACCACTACTGGTTCCCGCCCACCGTCAACGTCTCGCTGATCCCGAACCTGACCAACCCCCTACTGAGCAACGTCAAGGTTCGTCAGGCCATGTCGTACGCGATCAACAGGAGCCAGGTCTCCAGCATCGGCGAGTCCGGCTACGAGCCGCCCGCGAACCAGACCGGCATCGTCACCCCGACGTTCTCCAGCTCAGTGAACAACTCGGCCCTCGCGGCCTGGGGCACTGGCTATGACCCGGCCAAGGCGAAGGCGCTGCTGGAATCGGCTGGCTTCCACCTGGGCTCCGACGGCATCATGGCGAACGCGGCCGGGCAGAAGCTGGCGTTCACCGTCGACAACATCGGCGACTACTCCGACTGGGTTGCCTCGATGCAGGTGATCCAGCAGGATCTCAAGGCGGTCGGCATCCAGATCACCCCCGACAACCTGTCCAACACCGACTTCGACGCCAACGTGTACTACGGCAAGTTCCAGCTCGCCTACTACGACCAGCAGACCTTCGGCCCGAGCGCGTACTACGAGCTGAACAACTGGCTCAACTCCGCGAACACGGCGCCGGTCGGCAAGGTGGCCGCCAGCAATTACGAGCGCTACAGCAACCCGGCCACCGACGCCCTGCTTAACAAGTACGCGACCACGACGAGCACGGCCATGCAGCAGCAGATCATGAACCAGATACAGCAGGTCATGTTGAGCTCCGTGCCCATCATCCCGGTCGTGGAGGCCGTCGACTGGTACCAGTACGACACCGGGTCATTCAGCGGCTGGCCCACGCCCGGCAACCCGTACGCCCAGCCATCCGCGTACAACTACCCAGACAACGAGCAGGTGCTGCTGCATCTGTCGCCGAAGTAAGTTAAGGCGCCGCGGGCCAGGGACCCCGGGAAGTCCCTGGCCCGCGGCCCAGGAAGACCCCATCCACCTCCCCATCGCCTTCACGGGAGCCAACGAGCTTGAGATATGTGCTGCGCCGCCTCGGTTTCTTCGTCCTCACGCTGTGGGCGGCGCTTACCATCAACTTCCTCCTGCCGCGGCTGATGCCGGGGAACCCCGCGCTGGCCATGATGTCGAAGTTCCACGGCGAGCTCAGCCCGAAGGCGCTGAACGCCCTGGAGATCCTCTTCGGGGTCAACTCGCACGAGAGCCTGCTCGCGCAGTACTTCGGCTACCTGCACCAGATCCTGACCGGCAACTTCGGCATCTCACTGAGTGAGTACCCGGCGTCCGTCACGTCCGTCATCGGCAGCGCGATCTGGTGGACGCTCGGCCTGGTCGGCATCGCCACGACCCTGGCCTTCATCCTCGGCACCGGCCTCGGCATCGTCTCGGCCTGGCGGCGCGGCGGAAAGCTGGACAGCGTCGTGCCGCCGGTGTTCGTGATCATCTCCGCGATCCCGTATTTCTGGGTGGCCATGGTGCTAGTGCTGATCTTCGGCATCACCCTGCACTGGTTTCCCAGCGAGGGCGGCTACTACGTCACCACCGATACCCCCGGCTTCAACCTCACCTTCTTCCAGGACGTGGTCAACCACGCCTTCCTGCCCGCGATGGCCCTGCTGATCACCACGATCGGCACCTGGATCCTGACCATGCGGAACACGATGATCACCACGCTGGCCGAGGACTACGTGCGGATGGCCCGGGCCAAGGGACTGCCGGGCTGGCGCATCATGCTCGACTACGCGGCCCGCAACGCGATCCTGCCGAACCTGACCGGCTTCGCGATGTCTCTTGGTTTCGTAGTCAGCGGCGCGATCCTGATCGAGTACGTGTTCAACTATCCCGGCGTGGGCTACATGCTGCTGCAGGCCGTGTCCGGCGAGGACTACCCGCTGATGCAGGCCCTGTTCCTACTGATCACCGTCGCGGTGCTGGTCGCGATCCTGGTCGCCGACATCCTCACCGCGCTGCTCGACCCGCGGACAAGGGCGGCGCGTTAGCCATGGCCATGCCAGTTTCCGGGGTTCCCACCCAAGCCCCCGCAGCGCAGGTGCCCGCCGGCCATGCGCTGGCCCGCGTCGGCCGCGCCTTCCGGTCCAGCCGCAAGGCGACCGCGGGAACCATCCTGCTCGCGATCTTCATCCTGATCGCGCTGTTCCCCGGCGTGATCGCCCACGACAGCCCGACGGCCGACGCCTATCCCCCGCACCTGGGCGTTTCGACGGCCCACCTCCTCGGCACCAACGCGTACGGGCAGGACCTGTTCGCGCAGGTGGTGTGGGGAACCAGGAACGTGCTGATCATCGCGTTCGTGGTCGGGCTGGCCGCGACCGGGATAGCGGTCCTGATCGGCATCGCCGCGGCTTATCTCGGCGGGGGATGGGACGGCACCCTCGGCGTGCTGACCGACGTACTCCTGGTCATCCCGCTGTTCCCGTTGCTGATCATCATCGCCGCCTACGCACACGGCGGGACCACTGTGGTACTTATTGCCGCTATCACCCTGACGAGTTGGTCCTACACCGCGCGCCAGCTCCGGTCGCAGGCGCTCACGCTGCGTAACCGGGACTTCCTGGAGGCGGCGCGGGTGCGCGGCGAACGGCGTCTTTACATCATCGTGGTGGAAGTCATCCCCACCATGACGTCGCTGATCGTGGCGAGCTTCTTGACCAACGCGCTGTACGCGGTGCTGCTCGCGTCCAGCCTGCAGTTCATCGGCCTCGGCGACCCGAACACGGTGAGCTGGGGCACGACGCTGTACTGGGCGCAGAACAACGCCGCGCTGCAGACCGGCGAGCCGCTGTGGGCGATCGCGCCCGGTGCCTGCATCGCCTTGCTCGGCACCGCCTTTGCCCTGCTGAACTATGCCTTCGACGAAATCGGCAATCCGGCCCTGCGGCCGGTGAAAAAGATACGGAGCCAGCGTGTCTGACGTGCCGGTGCTTGAGGTCAGCGGCCTGTCCGTGGACTACCTGCTGGACCGCGGGGACGTCCGGGCGGTGGATGACGTGTCGTTCACGGTCAGCCGGGGCGAGTTCCTCGGCATCGTGGGCGAATCAGGCTGCGGGAAGTCAACGCTGCTGTTCGCCGTCGCCCAGCTGCTGTCCCCGCCCGCCCACGTCGCCGCGGGGACCGTCAAGTTCGAGGGGACGAACCTGGTCGGCTTGACCGACAAGCAGCTCTCCGCGATCCGCTGGCGGGACATGTCGGTCGTCATGCAGAGCGCGATGAACGCGCTGAATCCGGTCAAGTCGATCGGCGCGCAGTTCAAAGACGCGCTGCAGGCACACGGCCGGCCGTCCAGGGAAGAGATCGCCACCCGGTCCGCCGAGGTGCTCCGCATGGTCGGCATCGACCCCGTGCACCTGAAGAGCTACCCGCACCAGCTGTCCGGCGGGATGCGGCAGCGCTCGATGATCGCGATGGCGATGCTGTTCACCCCGGACCTGATCATCATGGACGAACCCACGTCCGCGCTCGACGTGGTGGCGCAGCGCTCGCTGATGGTGCAGATCAAGGAGCTCCAGCAGACGTATGGCTTCGCGGTCATCTTCGTCACCCACGACATGTCCCTGATCAGCCACTTCTCCGACCGTCTCATGGTGATGTACGCCGGCCAGATCGACGAGCTGGGTGCCACCAAGACGATCTTCGACCGGCCGCGGCACCCGTACACCCAGGGCCTGCTGGAAGCCTTCCCGTCCATCCACGGCCCGCGCGTCCCGCTCAAGGGAATCCCGGGCAACCCTCCTGACCTGGCCATGGTGCCGACTGGCTGCCGGTTCCATCCGCGGTGTCCGCACGTGATCGAACGGTGCACAGTGATCGCACCCGACCTGTACCCGGTGGACGGAGACCTAGTGCGCTGCTTGCGCTGCCAGGACGGGAGCCTTAGCTGATGACTGACTTGCTCAGGGTCGAGCACCTGACCAGGCACTTCAAAATCGGCGGGGCGCTGTCCCGCCGGACGCTCTACGCCGTGGACGGCGTCAACTTCAGCATCGGCGAACGCGAAATCGTGGCGCTCGCCGGGGAGAGCGGTAGCGGCAAGTCCACGATCGCCCGCTTGCTGGCCAGGATCTACAAACCGACCGCCGGCCAGGTCTTCTTCGAGGGCAAGCCGCTGTCCGCGATCCGTTCGCGGCGCGACGGGCTGCGCTACAGCGGCCTGGTGCCGATGGTCTTCCAGGACCCTTTCGCCTCGATCAACCCGGTGTTCCGCGTGCAGCACGGCATTCTGCGCAGCCTCAAGCTGCACCGTCCCGAGCTATCGGCGAAGCAGCGCCTGGACGAGGCGGCCCGGGTGTTCAAGGTGGTCGGGCTCGGTGCCGACATGCTGCAGCGCTTCCCGTACGAGCTGAGCGGCGGCCAGCGGCAGCGGGTCGGCTTCGCCCAGGCGCTGGCCATGCGGCCGAAGCTGATCCTGGCCGACGAGCCGGTCTCGATGCTGGACGTGTCGATCAGGATCGGCCTGCTCAACCTGATGGCCAAGCTGCGCGACGAGGAGGGCGTGTCCATCCTCTACATCACCCACGACATCGCCAGCGCGCGGTACGTGGCGGACCGGCTGATCGTGATGTACGCCGGCCAGATCGCCGAGACCGGACCGATCGAGGACGTGCTGGCCCACCCCCGGCACCCTTACACCCAGCTGCTGCTGTCCGCCGTGCCTGATCCGCGCGCGCCGCTCTCCGTGGCCGCCGAGACCGACCGCGGCGAGCCGCCCAAGGTCATCGACCCGGCGCCGGGCTGCCGGTTCCGCTGGCGGTGCCCGCTGGCCATCGACACCTGCGCGCAGGTCACGCCGGAGCTCGCCGAGCTGCGTCCCGCTCATGACGCGGCCTGCCACGTCGCCCAGACCAGTGCCGAAGAGGTGAAGGCGTTCTCATGAAGCTCGCGGTGATCGGCGGCGGGTCCACCTATACGCCGGAGCTCGCGGACGGGATCGGCCGGCTGCTGCCCCAGGTAACCGAGTTCGTGCTTGTCGACCCCGACCCCGGCCGGCTCGCGTCGGTCGGACCCGTGTCGGCCCGGATCATGGCCGCCCACGGCCACCCCGCCCGGGTGAGCTGGACCGGGAGCCTGGACGAGGGTGCCGACGGCGCGGACGCGATCTTGTTCCAGCTCCGGATCGGCGGCCAGGCCGCCCGCCAGCGCGACGAGACCTGGCCGCTGGACTGCGGCTGCGTCGGGCAGGAAACCACCGGCGCGGGCGGGCTGGCCAAGGCGCTCCGCACCGTGCCCATAGTCCTTGATCTGGTCGAACGGGCCCGGCGGCGGGCTTCGCCCTCAGCCTTCATCATCGACTTTACCAACCCGGTGGGGATCGTCACCCGGGCCCTGCTTTCCGCAGGCCACCGTGCGGTCGGCTTGTGCAACGTGGCCATCGGGTTCCAGCGTGACTTCGCCTCCCTGCTCGGCGTCTCACCGGACCGGGTCTCCCTCGGCCACGTCGGCCTGAACCACTTGACCTGGGAGCGCTCGGTGTCCGTGGACGGCGTGGACGTGCTGCCCGAGCTGCTGGACAAGCACGCGGACGAGATCGCGCCGCATACCGGGATGGCCGCGGACTTCATCCGGCACCTGGGCATGGTGCCCTCGTACTACCTGCGCTACTACTACGCCCACGACGCCGTGGTCGAGTCGTTGCGCGGCGCGGTCACCCGCGCCGAGGAAGTCGCCCGGCTGGAGACCGAACTCCTGGAGCTGTACGCGGACCCGGCGCTTGACACCAAGCCGCCCCAGCTGGCGCAGCGCGGTGGTGCGTGGTACTCCGAGGCGGCTGTGGACCTGCTCGTCTCGCTGACCAGCGACCGGCGCGACGTCCAGGTGGTCAACACGGGCAACGGCGGGACGCTGCCGTTCCTGCCGGCCGACGCGGTGATCGAGGTGCCCGCGGTGGTGGGCAGCGGCGGCGCCGTCCCGGTGCGCGTGGACCCGGTCGATCCCCTGCTGCGCGGGCTGATCGCGCACGTGTACGCGTACGAGGAACTCGCGCTCGACGCCGCCATCCGCGGCGGCCGGGACCGGGTGTACGACGCGCTGCTCGCGCATCCGCTGGTGGGCCAGGCGGACCAGGCGCAGTGCCTGACCGACCGGCTGATCGCGGAAAACGCCCGATACCTGCCCTGGGCATGAGGAGATCCCGATGAGAGACCGCCGGCGCACCTTTACCCTGGCCGGAGCCGCGACCGCAGCAGTAGCAGCCGTCACACTAGCCACTTCCGCTGTCCCCGCGCTCGGAAGCGCCCGGGATTTGTCTGCGGTTTCGGGGGTTATAGCACCCAAAACCGTAAACAAAGCGCCGGAAGTCCGGGTCAACCAGGTCGGGTACGCAACGGGTGCGCCGAAAGTAGCGTTTGCGATGCTGCCCGCGAAGGCCGCCGCGGTGCGGTTCGAGGTCATCACGCCATATGGCGTCGCTTACCGCGGCACGTCCGCCGATGACGTGGGATCGTGGAACTCCGGCTACCAGGCGGTGTACCAGCTCAGCTTCTCCGGGGTGCGTACGCCGGGGCAGTACCAGGTCAAGCTCCTCTCCCCCGGCAGCGCGGTCTCCCCCGCGTTCACCATCGGCGACGGGGCGCAGCTGTACCAGCAGCTGGTGGACAACGCCGTGCAGTACTTCACCTCCGAGCGCGACGGGCCTGATGTCGACTCCGCGGTCCTTGGCCGCCAGCCCGCCAACCTGACCGACGAGAACGCCTACGTCTACGCCGACCCGGCCTACGACAGCAACGACAACCTGCTCGGCACGCTGAAGAAAATCGGCGGGCCGGTCGACGTCTCCGGTGGCTGGTTCGACGCCGGCGGCGGCTACGAGAAGTTCGCGTACACCGCCAGCTACGCTGACGCGCTCATGCTGATCGCCGCGCGGGACTTCCCTGGCACCTACGCCGGGCTGCAGCCGGAGGCGACGTTCGGCCTGCAGTGGATCACCAAGCTGTGGAATCCCGTACTCAAGGTGCTGTACGCGCAGGTCGGGATCGGCAACGGCAACGCGAGCAACACGATCCAGGGCGACTACAACTTCTGGTTCCTGCCGCAGCAGGAGGACCGGATGAACACCTCGCCCGGCGGCAACCCCGGGCCGACCGCGTACTACGTCAAGTACCGGCCGGTGTTCGAGGCGGCACCACCTGGCAAGCCGGTCAGTCCCGACCTGGCGGGCCGGTTCGCCGCCGACTTCGCGCTCGGCGCCCAGCTGTCCGCCGGGACTGACCCGGCGCAGGCCGTGCACCTGCTCAGCCTGGCCCGGGGCGTCTACGCGATGGCCAAGACCACCGACGTGGGGCAGCTCGTCACGGCGTTCCCGCACGACTACTACCCGGGCACCCAGTGGAAGAGCGACATGCTCTGGGGCGCGGCCGAGATCGCGCTGGCCGACGAGGCAACCGGCGCCCCGGCCGCCCGGCTGCGCGCGGACCTGACTACCGCGGCCCGCTGGGCCGGGGCGTACATCGCCCAGGGACACACCGACACCTTCAACCTCTACGACACCGGCGCGGTCGCCGAGGCCGAACTGCTCCAGGCCATGCAGCAGGCCGGAATCTCCTGGTGGAGCCCGATCGCCCCGGGCGCGCTGCTTGGTGACCTAGCTGCGCAGCTGCGCACTGGCGAGGAGCAGGCCAAGGGCGACCCGTTCGCGCTCGGCACGCAGCTAGGTGCCTCCGACGCCTCGCCGCACGCGTTCGGCCTGTTCATCACCGACGCGCTGTACCAGAAGTACGGCGGCTCCAGCCAGTTCGAGTCGTTCGCGCAGCAGCAGCTGAACTTCGCGCTCGGCGCGAACGGCTGGGGCAGTTCCTTCGTGGTCGGCGCGGGCACGGTGTTCCCGCACTGCATGCAGAGCGAGATCGCCAACCTGGCGGGCTCGCTCACCGGGACCGGCAATATCCAGCTGGGCGCGACCACCGACGGCCCGAGCAGCCCGGCCAACTTCACCGGCCTGGGCACGGTCTCCGGCATGCGGGCCTGCAGCGCGGGCAACTTCGCGCCGTTCAACACCAAGGCCGCCGCCTACGAGGACAACGTGGTCTCCTGGCCCTCGGTCGAACCCGCCGACGACTACACCGCCAACTCCCTGCTGGCCTTCGCCCTGGGCGGGGCTGGCCTTGGCTGACAACCCGCTACTGCCCCGGCCGGAGCCGCGGGCTCTGCGGCCCGCCGTGCTGGCCATCGACGGGGGCAACAGCAAGACCGACGTGGCCCTCGTGGCCGCCGACGGCACGCTGCTCGCCTCAGCCCGCGGCCCCGGCATCAACGCCCATGAAGTCGGCGTCGACCAGACGGTGCTGATCCTGGACGCGGTGGTCAAGCAGGCCACAGACCGGCTCGACCGGCGTTACCGGCCGGGCAGGTCCGGCTGGGTCGCGCAGCACACGGTGGCCTGCCTGGCCAATGCCGACCTGCCGGACGAGGAGGCCGAACACGCCGCGGCGGTCCAGGCCCAGGGGTGGAGCGCCACCGCCACGGTGGTCAACGACACCTTCGCCATCCTGCGCGCGGGCCTCCTGGACGCGGCCGAGCCGCACTGGGGGGTCGCCGTCGTCTGCGGCGCGGGCATCAACTGCGTCGGTGTCGCGCCGGACGGCCGGGTCACCAGGTACCTGGCCCTGGGCACGATCTCAGGTGACTGGGGCGGCGGCTACGGCCTGGGACTCGAGGTTCTCTGGCACGCGATGCGCGCGGAGGACGGCCGCGGCCGGGACACCGTGCTGACCAGCTACCTGACCAGCCATTTCGGCGTGGACCGGGTCGAGGAGATAACGATCGGCATCCACCAGGGCAAGATCGGTGACGGCGACCTGACCGGCCTGGTGCCCTTGCTGCTGCGGGCGTCGGATGAGGGCGATCCCGTGGCGCGGACCGTGGTCAACCGCCTCGCCGACGAGATCTCAGTCATGGCCGTCACCGCCATGCGGCGGCTCGGCCTGACCGCCCTGGCGACTCCCGTCATCCTCGGCGGCGGCGTCGTCACCACGAGGAACCCGCGGCTGATGTCGGGCATCACCCGGCAGCTCGCGGAGGCCGCCCCGGCCGCCGTGGTCCGCGTGATCGACGTCCCGCCGGTGGCGGGCGCGGCCCTGCTCGGCCTGGACCACGTGAACGCCGGTCCTGCCGCCGCCTCCCGGCTGCGCTCCTCTTTCGAGAGCTAGCTTTCGCTGGTAGAGGAGGTGACGGCGGGTTTAGCGTTAATGAGGTAGCGGTCGGCGTTGTCGCCGAGCAGCTCCCGGGACAGCTTGGTGAGCAGATCGCCGAGTTCCGCGTACTCTTCCGGCGACCAGTCGGCGAGCAGCTCGCGCAGCCCTTTACGGCGTGCCGCGAACAGCCGGTCGGCGGCTCCGTGGCCGGTGTCGGTGAGCAGCAGCGTCCCGTTTGAGCGGACCACCATGCCCTCGGAGACCAGCCGGTCCACGAAGGGACGGCCGTAGTCCATGCTCACGTTGGCCTGCCGGGCCAGTTCCTCGCCGGGGACCGTGCCCTGCTTGGCCAGCCGGGTGAGGATCCAGCAGCTCCCGGGCGGCAGGTCGAGGCCGGCCAGCGCCGCCAGCCGCTCGTAGCCGCGCCGCCTCATGTCCGCGCTCGCGAACCTAGTCAGCGAGCGCTCCACCTCATCCACCGAGGAGCGCTCGGACGAGGCCGCCCCCAGCCCCTCGCCGAGGTTGGCCGACCTCGTGACCGCGCGCAACGGCACCTCGCGCAGGAACCAGGAAAGCACGAACGCCACCAGGGCGACGGGGATCGCGGCCAGGAAGACCGGATGCAGGGCCAGCGAGAACGCGTGCTGCACGTCGGCCCTGACGACGGCGGGCAGCTTCCTCAGCAGGGCAGGGTCGGCTGCGGCGCCCGAGGCGCTGACGCCGCCCGGCAGCGTGACCCCGTGCAGTGCCGAGGCCAGCTCGCTGGCCAGCCGGTTCGAGAAGATCGCGCCGAAGATCGACACCCCGAACGCCCCGCCGATGCTGCGGAAGAAGGTCACCCCCGACGTCGCGGCGCCCAGGTCGGCGTAGTCGGCCGCGTTCTGCACGGCGATGACGAGAACCTGGATGATCAGGCCCAGGGCGATCCCGAGCAAGAAGAAATAGGTGCACATAAGCGCGGTCGAGGTATGCTCGTCCAGCCGGGACAACAGGAAGAGCGCGACCGTGAGCACCGCGGTGCCGACGATCGGGTAGACCTTGTACCGGCCGGTCCTGGCGATGAGCTGGCCGCTGGCCACCGAGGTGATAAGCAGGCCGCCGACCATCGGCAGCAGGTAGACGCCGGACAGCGTGGGCGTCACGCCGTGTACTACTTGCAGGAAGAGCGGCAGGTACGAGATCGAGCCGAACATCGCGAACCCCGCCGCGAGGCTGATCGCCGCACAGACGGTGAACACCGGGTTGCGGAACAGCCGCAGCGGCAGCACCGGCTCGGACGCGCGCTGGGCCGAGAGCCACCAGCCTGCGAGGAGCACGATGGCGGCGGCGAACAGCCCGATGATCGTAGGGGAGTTCCACGCGTAGGTAGTGCCGCCCCACGAGGTCGCGAGCACCACGCACACGGCGAACCCGGCGAGCAGCGTGGCGCCCAGGTAGTCGATTTTGTGCTTGCGCCGGGTCGAGGTGGCGGGCAGCACCACACTGACCACCACGAGGGCGACGGCCCCGATCGGCAGGTTGATGTAGAACACCCACCGCCAGGAGAGGTTGTCGACGAAGAACCCGCCGATCAGCGGGCCGATGACGCTGGCGACCCCGAAGACGGCGCCGAACGCGCCCTGGTACTTCCCCCGCTCGCGCGGCGGGACGATGTCACCGACGATGGCCTGGGCCAGCACTATAAGGCCGCCGCCGCCGACGCCCTGTAGCGCGCGGAACGCGATCAGCTCGCTCATGCTGCGGGAAAGCCCGGACAGCGCCGAACCGATCAGGAAGATGACGATCGCGGCGATGAACAGGTACTTCCGGCCGTACTGGTCGCCGAGCTTGCCCCACACCGGGGTCGTGGCCGTGGTGGCGAGTATGTAGGCGGTGACCACCCAGGACAGGCGGTTGAGGCCGCCCAGGTCGCTGACGATGGTGGGCAGCGCGGTGGCGACGATCGTCTGGTCCAGCGCGGCCAGCAGGATGGCCAGCATCAGCGCGCTGTAAATGACCAGCAGCCCGCGCGGCTGCGCGGGCTGCTGGTCTACTGCCTGGCTGGCCACCACGCGCGTTTCCCCCGTTCAGCAGAACCGGAAGCCGAAGCGGAATATTTAACGCGTGATACCCCGGCCTGCGAACAGGCAACCGCTGGGGGAACTCAGGCGCCGCTGATGTCGCTCGCGGAGAGCGGGACCACGTGCCACACGCCACCGACGCCGTTACCCGCCACCGACAGCGGCTTCGCGCCCTTGAAGGTGTAGAGCGGCAAGCCGTCGTAGGTGATCTGCTCGACGCCGCCCGCGCCCTTGACCACGCCGAACGTGCCCGGGAAGGTGTCGGCGGGCCCGGCCTTGGGCGTCCCGGTGACCGGCGGCCAAGCCTCCGCGCAGGAGCCAGTGCAGGTCGGCGCGCCGCCCTTGGTGTCCTTGTCGTAGGTGTAGACCACGGAGCCGTTGGCCTCGGCGAGCACGAATCCGACGGACGATTTCTGCACGACCATGACGGTCGTGCCCACCGGCGGGAATATCACTGCGCCGCTGCTCGCCTGCGGCTGGGCCGAGTGGCTGGACTTCGCGGACGCCGACGATCCCGCGCTCTTGGTCGCCGTGGCCGCCGCCGTCGCCGACGCCGGACCCGATGATCCGCTGCTCGCCGGGGCCGAGCCCGACCCCGCGGCCGAGGTCGAACCCGACGATCCCCCGCACGCGGCTAGTAGCAGGACCAATGAACCGATCCCGGTCGCTGCGGCCCACCCGCTCTTACGCATAACGTCTCTCCAATTCCAGGGATGACTCGTTCCTCAGGCAAGCCCGTCCAGGCCTTCCGGGGCGAGCCGAACACTAAAACGCTCCCGGGCCGTCATCGCGACCGGCCCGGGAACGCTGGATCCTTCGGCGTGAGATGTCAGCCGCCGGCGATGTTGCTCTTGGACAGCTTGATCACGTGCCACACGCCGCCGACGCCGTTGCCCGAGACGGACAGCGCCTTCGCACCCTTGAACATGTACAGCGGCATGCCGTTGTAGGTGACCTGCTTGGCACCGCTCGCGTCCGAGACCGTACTGAGCATGCCCAGGCCGGTGTCAGCCGCGCTCGCCACGGGGTTGCCCGTCAGCGGCGGCCAGATCGCGGCGCAGGAGCCGGTGCAGGCCGGCGTGCCTCCCTTGGTGTCCTTGTCGTAGGTGTAGAGGACCTGCCCGTTGGCCGCGGCGAGCACGTAGCCAAGGGCGGACTTCTGCACGACCAGCACGATCGACCCCGGCGGCGGCACGCTCACCTCACTGGTCGGCTGGCCATTGGCCTGGGCGGTCGTGGTCGTGGTCGGGCTCGAGGTGCTCGACGATCCCGACGATCCCCCGCACGCGGTTAGCAGCAGTACTAGCGAACCGAGCCCGGCAGCTGCTGCCCACCCGCTCTTGAGCATAACGACTCTCCATTCAAGGTTCAGTGGTTCCTTGGGGCGCCCCGGGGTCCTTCCGAACGCGACCCCGTTCCCAATACGCCGGAAACGTACCAGACTGCCGGGCCGGCCGGCGGCTTCTTAGCCGCTACTTAGTCATCCGGCCGCAGAGCCAGGCGAGAGACATCGGGTAACGATAGTCGATGCTCATGTGCCCCGCCTCAAATAGCTCAAAATGCACCAGGTCATCGGCCACTCCGATATCCCTGAGCGCGGCACGGAAGGCCCCGGCGCCGAGGTCGAGGTGATATTCGTCCCTCGTGCCGGCGTCGATCCAGATGGCCCGCAGCCCCCGCAATGCGTCCGCGTGGGACGGCACCATCCGCACTGGGTCCCAGTCCAGCCACCGCTGCCACGCGGCTGGCCGGAGCACTCCGGTCACCGGGTCGAAGGGCAGTTCGACGGTACCGTCCTGGCTCGCGGAAAAGCACGCCGCCACGCCGAGCAGCCCGAGCAGCGACATGTCCTCCTCTTTGGTGAAGGCCACCCGGGAGTTGAAGTCGTCCCACCAGCGCCAGATATCGCCGTCGTAGCGGCGCAGGTGCCGCACCGCGGTGGCGAAATCCGGGATGTAGCAGTACTCGTACAGTGAGTCACCGGCGTGCGTGGCCAGCGCACCGAACAGGTCCGGCCGGAGCATGGGGGTGATCATCGAGCCGAACCCGCCGCTTGACTTGCCCATGATGGCCCGGTGCGCCGCGTCGGGCAGCGTCCGGTACCGCGCGTCCACCCAGGGCACGACCTCGTCGCACAAATAGGAGTGGTACCGCCCGGTGCCGGGCGAGTCGACGAACTGGCTGCCGCCGTAGCGGGTCCACGCGTCGACGTAGACCACGATGGCCGGCGGCGCGTCGCCGCGGGCGAACACGGCGTCGGCGGCCTCAGGGAACGGCTGCCGGTAAGCCGACCGGTTCCGCCACATGGCCACGTGCCCGGTGTAGCCCTGGATGACGTATACGGCCGGGAACCTGCGGTCTGGCTCGTCGTCGTACCCCGGCGGCAGGTACACGAGCAGCGGCCGCTCGTGCGGGTCGCCGAGGGGGTTGCCGCGAAGCAGCTCGCTGCTGATGACACGCTCGTCGATGCGGCCGGCGAGATCCGCGGACCAAGGCAGCACGGTTCCTCCCAAGGGGGGTCCGGGTGGATGGGTCCCCCGGGCTAGCCTAGGTGGGCGAGGATGGCGGCGGTGACGGGACCCGGCGTCTGGTAGGGAGCCAGGTGCGAGGCGCCGCGGATGACCCGGAGCCGGGAGTCCACGATGCCGGTGGCGGTCGTCGCGCCCTGCCACGGCGGCGCGGCCTGGTCCTCGGCTCCCGCGATGACCAGGGTGGGCGCCTTGATCGCGCCGAGCGCGGGGCGCAGGTCCATGCCGGCGATGGCCTCGCCGCAGCCCGCATAGCCCACCGGGTCGGTGCCGTGCAGCATGTCCATGACGAACGCCACGGCCGCGGGCTGGCGGACGATGAAGTCCGGGGTGAACCAGCGCGGCGGGACCATCTCGCTGATCGCTGCCATCCCGCCCGAGCGCACCAGCGCGGCCCGGTCCAGCCACGCCTGCCGTGACGGCATCGGGGTGATCACCGCGCAGCACACCACCAGCGAGGAGATCCGTTCCGGCGCGTTGGCGGCGAGCCATAGCCCGATCATCCCGCCGATGGAGATGCCGCAGTAGGCAGCCGTGGTGACGCCGTATTCACGCATGAGGGCGAGCACGTCCGTGCCGAGTTCGGCGATGGAATAGGGCCCGGGCGGGGCATCGGATTGCGCGCCGGGCGGCCCGTGCCCGCGAAGCTCGAACCTGAGCAGCCGGAAATCCTGGCGCAGCACCAGGGCCGGGGCATCCCAGATCGCCCTGCTGGTACCGATCGGGTTGGCCAGGATGATCACGGGTGCGCCGTCCGGACCCTCGATCGAGGCCGCCAGGCGCACTTCAGACATCGAAGAAGACCGTCTCGCGGTCACCCTGCAGCCGGATGTCGAACCTGAGCTCCCCTTCCGGTTCGGGCACCGCGATGAGCGTGGCCCGCCGCGCGTGGGCGGCGATGGAGCACAGCACCGGGTCGGCGGCGTTGGCGGTCTGCTCGTCGGGGAAGTACATCCTGGTCACCACGCGGTCGAGCAGGCCGCGCGCGAACACGGAAACGTCCAGGTGCGGCGCCTCGATGCTGCCGTCGGGGGTGGGCAGCGGCCCGGGCTTGAGCGTGACGATGCGGTACGACCCGTCAGGCGCGGTCGGGCACCGGCCGAAGCCGCGGAAACTCTGGTATCCGCCGGGCGCGGGGCCGCGCGGGTCGTCGGGGTGCGCGAACCGCCCGTCGGGCGCGGCCTGCCAGGTCTCGATGAGCCCGTCCGGGATGATGTTCCCGGCGCCGTCGTAAAGCCGCCCGATGATCGTGATCGCCCCGGGGGTGCCTTCAGGCACCACGAACGGGCCCTCATCCCACGGCAGCCGCATCGCGAAGTACGGTCCTACCGTCTGGGAAGGAGTCATCCCTGGCACGTCGTTCGTTCCTTTACTCGAAGACGGTCGCGTCGCGGCCGCGCAGCACGATGTCCCAGTGGTAGCCGAGAGCCCACTCGGGCTGGGTCAGCTCGATGTCGAAGTCGGCGATCATCCGCTGCCTGGCCTTCTCGTCAGGCACCGAGTTGAAGATCGGGTCGAGCGGCAGCAGCGGGTCGCCGGGAAAATACATCTGGGTGACCAGCCGCTGGGTGAACGCGCGGCCGAACAGCGAGAAGTGGATGTGCGCCGGGCGCCAGGCGTTGTAGTGGTTCCCCCACGGGTAGGAGCCCGGCTGGATGGTGACGAAGCGGTACCGGCCGCCCGCGTCGGTGATGGCACGCCCGATCCCGTCAAAGTTCGGGTCGAGCGGCGCGGGGTGGTGCTCCCGCGCGTGCCGGTAGCGCCCGCCCGCGTTCGTCTGCCAGATCTCGATCAGCGTGTCGGGCACGGGCCGGCCATCCGAGTCCAGCACCCGGCCGGCCAGGATGATCCGCTGCCCCTGCGGCTCACCGCCGTGCTGCGTGGTCAGGTCGGAGTCCGTGGGGGCGATCAGGCCGTCGCCGAGCAGCGGCCCGGTCACTTCGGTCAGCCGGTGCGGCAGCAGCACGAGCGGCTGCCTCGGGTGGCGCAGCGCGGTCGAGCGGTACCCGTCGAAGTCCAGCGGCGGATGCAGGCCCGCCGGACGCTCGTACGACGGCAGGACCAGCTTGCCGATCTCAGTACTGGCCCGGGGGGACGACCCCCCCAGACCCCCCCGCGAGGGCGTGACCTGGGACGTCGATACGTCAGCGGTCATTGGTGACTCCTTGCTCGCATTCCTTGGAAGCGCCGGAGCGCGTCTAGCTCGGCCGGGGCGGGCACGGCGATGATCTCCGGCTCTGCCGCGATGGCCAGGTCCCAGCCGGTGCGCTCCTTCGCGACCGAGGCAGACACACCCGGGTAAAGACCGGTCAGGGTGAACTCGAGCGTCTCCGGATCGGGCTCGAGGACGCCCAGGTCGGTGATGATCTTCTTGGGTCCGGCGCCGGTGAGTCCGAGCCGCTCGCGGTCCCCCGGGCCCGACCCGTAGCCGACCGAGGTGACGAAGTCGACCCGTTCGACGAACGAGCGGTGGCTCTGCCTGACCACGACGATCACCTCACGGCACGAGGCGGCGATCTCCGGCGCGCCGCCCGCGCCGGGCAACCGCACCTTGGGGTTACGGTAGTCCCCGCCGATCGCGGTCGTGTTGATGTTGCCGAACTTGTCGATCTGAGCGGCGCCGAGGAAGCCGACGTCGATGCGGCCGGGCTGCAGCCAGTAGTTGAAAATCTCCGGGACGCTCACCACCGCGTCCGCCGTCTCGGCCAGCATGCCGTCACCGATCGACAGCGGCAGCTGGGCGGGCTTGGCCCCGATCGTTCCCGACTCGTAGATCAGCACCAGCGAGGGCGCATGCGTGGCCCGGGCCAGGTTAGCGGCCGAGCTGGGCAGCCCGATCCCGACGAAGCACGTCATGCCGTCCCGTAGCGCACGGGCGGCGGACACCGTCATCATCTCGTCAGCCGTGTAGGTCACCGCCTGGTCCGCGCTCACCTGCGATGTCATAGCCGCCCCGCCGGTACCCCGTAAACCTGTTCGTCCAGCCACCGGGTGAACGTATCGCGCTCACGGGCGATGGCGTCCCAGGCCACGTAGTAGTCGTTGTCACGGACCGAGTAGCCCAGCGCGTAGGAGGGGTGCGCCCCGTCCGGCGCCCGTGCCACGAAGCTCACCGTCCAGCCGGGCAGGACCACCGCCCCAGGACGCGGGTCGAGCTCGTCGACAATCTCCTCCACCGTCACCACCGAACGTGCCGACGCCAGCACGGCCTCCTTCTGCACGCCGGTGATCCCCCAGAGCTGGACGTTCCCCGACCGGTCGGCGCGCTGGGCGTGGATGACCGCCACGTCGGGCCGGATGGCCGAGACCGCAGTCAGCGTCTCGCCGGTGAACGGGCAGGTGATCGGCTTGATCGTCGGCCCCTCCATGACCGGTACAGGGCCGTGGCCGCCGTTGAGCGTCTCCGGGCGGTACAGGTCGGTGCCGTTGTAGCCGCGCAGCACCGCGAACGGCAGCCCGGACGCGCCTGCCACGTAGCGGTTGGCCATCCCCGCGTGGCTGTGCTCCTCTATCTCCAGCGGGACCGGCCAGGAATGCTCCACCGCGTCGCGGAACCTGTGCAGCGAGCCGACGCCGGGATTGCCGCCCCAGGAGAAGATCAGCTTGCGCGCGCAGCCCGCGCCGATGAGCTGGTCGTAGATCAGGTCCGGCGTCATCCTGATCAGGGTGAGGTCACGGCGCCGCTGCCTGATCACCTCGTGCCCGGCGGCGAAAGGGATCAGGTGGGTGAACCCCTCCATCGCCACGGTGTCGCCGTCATGGATCGCCCGCTCTACGGCTTCGGCGAGTGAGACGATCTCCGCCATGTCCCTCCACGGTAGTTTGCCTACGCTAACGATAACTCCTCAGCGGTCGCCATGAGTACAGCCGTTCGCATGTCGGACGCACATGTGTGGCCAGCGGACAACGTCCCAGCTTGCAGCACTGGGGCCGCCGACAAGAGCGTAAGCGGGCTCGCCTGGTTGAGGTGGGCCGACTACGTTCGGTCATCGACTGCTGCGGCTTCCGCGAGCGCGCGCTGCGCGACCGGGAAGGCCCGGTTGGCGACCGGCACGCCTGCGTACACCGCGACCTGGAGCAGAACCTCCTGGATCTGATCCGGCGTGAGGCCGTTGCGCAGCGCGGCCTTGACGTGCATGGCCAGCTCGTGCTCGTGCTGCATGGCGGCGAGGACGGCCAGGGTGACGAGGCTGCGCTCCTGGCGTGACAAGCCAGGACGGGACCAGATCTCGCCCCAGGCGTAGCGCGTGATGAGGTCCTGGAACGGCTCGGTGAACGGGGTGGTCGCCGCCACCGCCCGGTCGACGTGCTCGTCCCCGAGGACCTCACGCCGTACCGTCATCCCGCGCCGGGCGCGCTCGGTGTCATCCACTGGGGGCCTCCCATGATCGGTGCGCCTCGAGGGCCGCGGTGATGAAGGCATTCGTCGCGCCCAGGTAGCCGGCCGGCTCGAGCGCCGAATCGATCTGCTCGGCGGTGATGCCAGCCGCCGAAAGCCGTTCCTCGAGCTTGGGCACGGCCAGCAGCACGTCGCTCAGCGGCAGCCCCGCGCCCACCGCCCGCGCCCCCGCCTCGGCCACCAGGTCGTGCGCCTGCGCGCCGCCGAGCACGCCGGCCAGCAGCGAGGAGACATGCTCCGCGAGCGGCAGGCCCTTGGTCGCGGTCAGGTTGGCGGCCATCCGAGAGACGTCCACGACGAGCCCGGGCAGCAGCTCGGCCGCCCAGCTCGAGGCCGAGCCGGTCAACCGGAGCAGGGCGGCCAGCGGCTCCCACTCGGCGTGCCAGGCGCCGGCCGCGCGCTGCAGTTCGTGCTCGCTGTTGCTGACCAGGATCCCGAGCAGCCCAGGGACCTGCCTGGTGCAGCCCAGGATGGCGATCGAGGCGACCGGGTTGTGCTTGTGCGGCATCGCGGAGGAGCCGCCGCGCCGCGGCGACGCCGCGGGCGACTGCGGATCGGGCCCGCGCTGATCGGCACCGCGCTGATCGGCACCGCGCTGATCGGCACCGCGGGATGCGGTCGGCCCCCCGCCGGCCGGCCCGGCCGAGCTAGCAGAGCCCTCGCTGATCTCACCGACCTCCGCCTGGGCCAGCAGGGTGACGTCCCTGGCGATCTTGCCGAGCGCCGCCGCGACCCGGGCCAGCGCGACGCCCAGGTCGATGATCCGCAGCCGGTCCGTGTGCCAGGGCAGCACGGGCAGCGCCAGCCCAAGTTCCTCGGCGAGCAGCGCCGCGACCTGCTGGCCGGCCTCGCCCAGCGAGGCGAGGGTGCCGGCCGCGCCGCCGAACTGGACCGCCAGCCGCCGCGAGCGCACCGCCGCCAGCCCCTCGCGAGCATCGTCCACGCTGGTCAGCCAGCCCGCCGCGACCAGGCCAAAGGTGACGGGAACGGCCTGCTGGAGCAGCGTGCGGCCAATCATGATCGAAGCCCGGTGCGCCTCGGCCAGCCCGGCCGTCGCGTCGGCCGCCTGGGCCAGGTCGGCCAGCATGACGTCGATGGCCCGCTTGGCCATCAGCATCGCGGCGGTGTCCAGGATGTCCTGGCTGGTGGCCCCGCGATGCACGGCGCTGACCGCGGTCTGGGGCACCCGCCGGGCCAGCGCGCGGGCCAGCCCGGGCACCGGGTTTCCGGTCAGCGCGGCGAGTTCGCCGAGTTCGTTCGGGTCAAAGTTGTCGGCCTTAGCCGTCGCGGTGACTGCCTCGCCCGAGCCCGCGGGCGCCAGCCCGGCCCGCTCGAGCGCCCGGGCCAGCCCGGCCTCGGCATCCAGCATCGCCTGCAGCCACGCGGTGTCGCCGGCCTCGACGCCGCCCCGGGCGAAAACCCCGCCGAACAACCCTCGCGGGTTCGGCTCCTGTTGGTCAGGCATGTCCGAGATCCGTCCTCTCCCGTATCCGGCTCACCACCATAGACCCCACCCGCCTCCCCACTCCTGTCATCATGGGTACAGCTACCTCGCCTACAGGCGTCCGATGTGTTGTTGTCCTCCTCGGCCGTAAGGTGGAGGATTCCACCTCACGCTGGATGGAACGCGCGTCAAGGTCCGCAATTCACCCGCCCGGAAACCCGGACCGTCCAACGCACTCACGGCATCCCGCCGTGATGCTTCTTGCCGCGTTCACGTCAGCGTCAGCGTTGCCACCGTAAGCCGGTCTGGCTCTCGCGAGATTCTTATCCACGTGCCCGTACGCCGAACACCGCTGGCTCGTGAACGCGGGATTGACTTTCGCAAGCCGACCGGGGCCTTGTCCTCCAGGAGTCGCGCTAGCAGGCCCCTCAACACCACAGAAATTCGAAGCGAGGTGAAGCGGCATTCCCTCCCCCAGCATGAAAGCCGAGGTCTCCGTGATTTATCGTCTGATCTTGACATCCTCCAACGCCTTAGGGGCGGGGATTCCAGCTATGCGACGAGGAGGCCGTCGTGCTGAGGTTCGCGGTTCGCAGGCCGGGCTACCCCGTCGCCTCCCCGCGCAGTCACGGCGTGCCCCGCCGCGATGTTCCGTGCCGCGTTCACGTCGGCGTTGCAGGCGAAATTGCAGGCCACGCAGGCGAAGAGGGCTTGGCTCTTGCGGCTCTCCACTGCGATGTGCCCGCACGCCGAGCAACGCTGGCTCGTGTATGCGGGATTGATCTTCTCTATCCGGCCGGGAGCTTTGTCTTCCAGCCGTCTTACCAGTCGGCCCCATCCCGACCGCATGATCTCGCGGTTCAGCCCAGCTTTCTGGCGGACGTTCTTGCCGGGCGAAGCGACACTTCCGCGTGCCGAACGGGTCATGTTCTTGATGCGCAGGTCTTCGACGCGGATCACGTCGAAGCGGCGCGCGAGATCGGTGCTGGTTTTCTCGCACCAGTCTTTACATGTGTCAGCCTCGCGGGCCCGCAGCCGGGCGATGGCCAGCTTTACCTGCGCGCGGCGATTAGACCCCAGCTTTGCCCGCGCCAGTCTGCGCTGGAGATGGCTGAGCCTATGCCGCCGTCGAGGACTGAGCCGGGGAACACACAGCATCTCGCCGGTAGACAGCGCCGCGCTGACATTCACGCCACGGTCGAGTCCCGCCACCTCGCCGGTACCAGGGCCGGGAACCGACTCCGGTATGGCGGCGAAGGCGATATGCCAGCGTCTGGCGCGGTCCAGGGTCACGCGGTACGATTTCACCCCATCAGGCACCTTGCGCGACCAGCGGAACCGGACCCAGCCGGCCTTCGGTATCCAGGCTTCACCGGTTTTCCGGCTGAGCCGACGCACGTGCCCAGCCTTCACGGCGACAATTCGGAACCCCTCGTCACGCCCGGCCTTGCGCCAGGTCGGCTTGCGATGCGTGCCCGCGAAGAGGTTCCGCACAGCCTGGGCGAAGTCCCGCAGTGCCTGCTGCTGGATCATCTGGCTGCCCGTACGCAGCCATTCGAACCCCGCCCGGGCCTCAGTGAGTTGACGCGCCTGCTCCAGGTAACCGGGCGCGCGGTTGCGCCCGGGCCGCCACCAGGAGTGCTGCTCGACCGCGAGGTTCCACACGAACCGCGCATGGGCGCAATGGTCCCGCAGCACGGCTTCCTGGACAGCTGTAGGCACCAGGCGGTAACGGGACATTCAAACACTCTATCGGGAACTACTGACATTTCGGAGGAGGTGAAGCGGCGTTTCCTCCCTAGCCTGAAGACCGGGGTCTTCACGCCGCGAATCTGATGACCAACTATGTTCCTGGCGAATTCCGCCTCCCGCAGCGTCGGCACCTTGTCACCGAGATCCCAGGCCCTGTCTCACGTGAGCTACTGGCCAGGCGCGAGCGCGCGGTGGCCCGCGGGGTCAGCACCGTGCTGCCGGTGTTCGTCACGGACGCGGGCGGCGGGGTGATCGTCGATGCCGACGGCAACTCCCTGATCGACTTCGGAGCCGGGATCGCGGTGGTCTCCGTGGGCAACGCGGCCCCCCGGGTGGCCGCGCGGGTGGCGGAGCAGGCGGCGAGGTTCACGCATACCTGTTTCATGGTGACGCCGTACGAGGGCTACGTCGAGGTCTGCGAGGAACTCGCGAGGCGGACGCCGGGGACGTACGAGAAGCGCTCCGCGCTGTTCAACTCCGGCGCGGAGGCCGTGGAGAACGCGGTGAAGGTCGCCCGGCACGCCACCGGGCGGCAGGCCATCGTTGCCTTCGACCACGCCTACCACGGGCGCACCAACCTCACCATGGCGCTCACCGCGAAGAACATGCCCTACAAGGACAAGTTCGGGCCGTTCGCAGGCGAGATCTACCGGATGCCGATGGCCTACCCGCTGCGGTGGCCCGGCGGCCGCGAGGCGTGCGCGGCGAACGCGCTGGAGGTGGTCAAGAGCCTGATCCACACCCAGGTGGGCGAGGACAACGTGGCCGCCCTGATCATCGAGCCGATCCAGGGCGAGGGCGGGTTCGTGGTGCCGCCCGACGGTTTCCTGCCCGGGCTGGCCGAGTTCTGCCGCGAGAACGAGATCGTGTTCATCGCCGATGAGATCCAGAGCGGGTTCTGCCGCACCGGCGACTGGTTCGCCTGCGAGCACGAGGGAGTGGTGCCCGACCTGGTCACCACGGCCAAGGGCATCGCGGGCGGGCTGCCGCTGGCCGCGGTGACCGGGCGCGCCGAGATCATGGATTCGGTGCACGCGGGCGGCCTGGGCGGGACGTACGGCGGCAACCCGGTGGCCTGCGCGGCGGCGCTCGGCGCGATCGAGACCATGGCGGCGGAGGACCTCGCCGGGCGGGCGCGCCGGATCGGCGACATCATGCTGCCGCGGCTGCACGGGCTGGCGGAAAAGTACCCGGTCATCGCCGACGTGCGCGGCCGCGGCGCGATGCTGGCCATCGAGCTGACCAGGCCCGGGACGCTCGAGCCGGACCCGGCCACCACGGCGGCCGTCGCCCGCGCCTGCCATCAGGCCGGGCTCGTCACGCTGACCTGCGGGACGTTCGGCAACGTGATCCGCTTCCTGCCGCCGCTGGTGATCGGCGAGGACCTGCTCGACGAGGGGCTGTCCATCCTCGAGGACGCCTTCGCCGCGATCTGAGGGGCGGATGGCTCTGGAGGCGCCGGCGGACGCGCGGCGCGAGGAGCTGACCCGGCTGGTCATGGCGGCGGAGCCGACGCCATTCTGGCTGGACCGGCCGGACGCGCCGGCGGCCCGCGAGCCGCTGCGCGGCGACTTGGCCTGCGACCTGGCGGTGATCGGGGGCGGCTTCAGCGGGTTGTGGGCCGCCCTGCTGGCCAAGGAGGCTAATCCGGGCCGATCCGTGGTGCTCATCGAGGGCCACCGTGTCGGCTGGGCGGCCAGCGGGCGCAACGGCGGCTTCTGCGAGGCTAGCCTGACCCACGGCGCAGCCAACGGCCGGGCGCGGTTCCCGGCCGAGTTCGGCACGCTGCAGCGGCTTGGCGCGGAGAACCTGGACGCGATCGAGGCCACGCTCGACCGCCTCGACATCGACTGCGACTTCGAGCGGGTCGGCGCGCTCACCGTCGCCACAGAGGACTACCAGGTCGCGGAGCTGCAGGCGGCCGCCGAGGCCAACGGGACCATGTTCCTGGACGCCGCGGCAGTGCGGGCCGAGGTGAACTCCCCCACCTACCTGGCGGGCACCTGGGACAAGGAAGGCTCGGCCGGCGTACAGCCGGCCAGGCTTGCCTGGGGCCTGGCCGGCGCCTGCGAGCGGCTCGGCGTCCGGATCGCCGAGCGCACGCCGGCCACCGGCCTGGCCAGCGACGCGGACGGCGTGACCGTCCGCACCAGGCGCGGCGTGCTGCGGGCCAGGCGCGTGGTGCTCGCCACCAACGCGTTCCCTTCGCTGGTCAGGCGGCTGCGGCCGTACATCGTGCCGGTCTATGACTACGTGCTGGTGACCGAGCCGCTCAGCCCGGCGCAACTCGGCGCGATCGGCTGGCGGAACCGGCAGGGCGTCGGCGACGCGGGCAACCAGTTCCACTACTACCGGCTGACCGCGGACAACCGTATCCTGTGGGGCGGCTACGACGCCATCTACCATTTCGGCCACGCCGTCCGCGAGGCCTACGACCAGCGGCCCGCCACGTTTGCCCGGCTGGCCGATCACTTCTTCACCACGTTCCCGCAGCTGGAGGGCATCGGGTTCAGCCATCGCTGGGGCGGCGCGATCGACACCTGCACCCGGTTCTGCGCGTTCTTCGGCACCGCGCACCGCGGCCGGGTCGCCTACGCTCTCGGCTACACCGGGCTCGGCGTGGCGGCGACCAGGTTCGGCGCGCGGGTGATGCTCGACCTGCTGAGCGGCGAGCCGACCGAGCTGACCCAGTTGGAGATGGTCCGCAGCAAGCCGGTCCCCTTCCCGCCCGAGCCGCTCGCCTACCTGGGCGTGCAGGCCACCCGCTGGTCCCTGGCCCGGGTCGACCGCCACTCCGGCCGCAGGAACCTGTGGCTCCGGGCGCTGGACGCGGCCGGCCTGGGCTTCGACTCCTGACGTGTTCTCCTCCGTTGTTCTTTTTCAGCCGACGGATGAGGTCGGGGTCGGCGACCCAGGTGCGCTGTTCGCGGGTGGTGCCCTCGTCCTCCCAGGCCTGCCCGATGAGCTTGTGCGTGGTGGCCAGCACGCGGCGGGTCCCGGCCAGTTCCACCAGGGGCTGGGGGTAGGGGGGTGCATCAACCACAGGCCGCCGTCGGCGGGGGCGGCGATCCGATACCGCTCGTCCTCATCCGCGCCCAGTCCCCTGCCAGGACTGGGCCCGCATCCGTCGTAAGAGGGTACGGAGCCTCGCGGGCTCCTCAGCCTCAGTCGCGCTTCCGGTTCCGGCCGTCGCTCACGCGCCAGTGGACGGTAAGGGTGAGACTGACGATCGCGACATATTCCCAGATGATGGTCTGAACCTCCGGCGGAAGCAGCCCAACCTTCAGAGGCAGCAGGATCGTGCACACCCACAGCACCACGAGGAAGACCGTCTTCGCGTCCAGCGGCATGCCCACCTCGCCGTGGGTGGCCTTCCGCACGGTCAGGGCGTCCGCGTCTGACATGACCACCGATGGCGGCGGCGCGGTAGCGCCCGCCGTGGCCGCTGATACGGCGATAAAGACGTCGCGCTGCTGCCGAGGGGGCCAGAGCAGCTCGTACAGTCCGGCCCTCATGACCTGCGCTAGCTCCAGCTCTCGCAGGGCCGGCTCAAGGGCAGCCCGAGCCGCGCGGATCTCTTCTGCGTACTGCTGGGCGGCCTGGATTAGCGGTTGCACCCGCCGGATCTCATCCGCGTGCCGCTGCGCATCCTGCAACATCGGCAGGTACGGTGCCACCTGCTGCAGCAGAGCGCTGGCTTCCTGCATGGCCTGCAGCAGCCACGGCGGCATGTCTCTCTCGTCCATCGCCATAAAGGTTAGCCAGCGGCAGGGCGTCATGCTGCTACAGCGGGACGGCCGTGCGCAGCGGGAGGCAGGGCGCGCTCTCCTCTAACGCCAGGCCTGCGCGCATGCCGCGCCGTGCCTACTGGGCGCGGAAGCCTGCAAGCGGCGCGGCGGACGCCCAGGCTAGCAGCGTGTGGCTGGCCCCCGGGGCGGTCTGGCCGCTGCCACTGGCTTTCTTGGGCCGGTGTCGTGGCTGCCGGTCAGGTGCGGCGGCACGCGATTCCGGCTAGTACGCGGCCGGTGCGGTGGTGCGATACCGGGCCGGGCAGCCAGGGCCGCCAGGTCTGCGCTTCGGTCAGGCCTGGGCCTGTCATGTCGAGCCCGGCGAAGAACGAGGCGATGTCTTCTGGGGTGTGGTTGATGAAGGGCCCGGCGGTGTATTCGGCGGCCAGCTGCTTGGCCAGCGTTTCGTCGTCATAGCGGGCCACGGAGATGACCAGGCAGCTGCCCGGCGCCATGGCCTGCGCGTACCCGGCGGTGACCTGCCGGGCGGCGTCAGCGTCCAGGAAATGCAGCACGGCCCCCAGCAGGACGGCGACCGGCCTGGCCGGGTCGATGACGGCCCGCAGCCCCGGGTCGGCCAGCACGGCGGCCGGGTCGCGCAGGTCCGCGGCGACCGCGGCCACGCCGCCGCTAGTGGCCAGCAGCGCCCGGGCATGGGCGAGCACCACCGGGTCGGTGTCGACGTAGGCCACCGCGGCGGCCGGGTTCACCGCCCGCGCCACCTGGTGGGTGTTGTGCACCGTGGGCAGTCCGGCGCCCAGGTCGAGGAACTGGCCGACGCCGTGGCCTGCCGCCCAGGTCACTGCCCGGGCCAGGAACGCCCGGTTTTCCCGGGCCATCGCGCGCAGCGGCGGGTAGATCCGCAGCAGCCGCCCGGCCTCGGCCCGGTCCGCGGCGTAGTTGTCCTTGCCGCCGAGCAGGCAGTCATAGACCCGGGCCATGTTCGCCACGCTGGCGTCAAACCCCGGGCTCATCGCGTGCCTGCCAGATCGCCGGGGGCATGGCTGTCCCGGCGGGCTGCCAGGCGCGGGCTCCGGGCCGTCCGGGCCGGGACGCGCCACGCGGGCTCCGGGATCGTTGTGCTGGCGGCGCTCACTGGTGTTCCTGTCTGGCCGGGACGGGGCGGCGGGCCGGGCCGTCGTCCGGTCCGGCAGGGCAGGGCGCGCGGCACTGCCAGCCGTAGCCGGGCCGTCGCGGGGCCCGGCTGATGCTGTGTCCGGCGCATCACCGTGCACGGGCGCCAGGCGCATGCGGTCCTCAGCCGTCCGCAGGCCGGGCACCCGGCCGCCGGGCCGGCATAGTGATCACGGCCCTGGCGGCACGTCATGGACGGCGGCGGGTCCGTCATCTGGCACGCCAGGCACGTCCGCGTCGCGGCCGGGTCCTGCATCTGCGCTCCTTCCTGTCCAGCGCCGGCACCCGCCGTCGCGGTCACATCCGTTCCCCGGCCGCGGGCGCGCTCGGGTGCCGTTCCCGGGCGGCGGAGCTGGCCGCAACCGTGGCGTGGGCACCGGGCTGGCGCCACATCGGCCACAGCGGCGGGCCGTCACCGGGCAGGTGAAACGGGCCGCCGGGCAGCAGGGCGTACCCGTGCGCCAGGTACAGGTCCCGGGCGCGCACACTGGAGGCTTCCAGGTAGGCGGGCGTGCCCGGGACCTGGTCCAGGACCGCATGGTCGGCGGCCAGCAGCGCGCCCCCGGTGCCCTGCCCTTGCCGGTCCGGGCGCACCGCCAAGATCGCCAGATGCCAGTGGCCGGTCCCGGCCGGGTGGTGACGGTCCAGCACCGCGTCGAAGATCCGGAACCGGCTGGCCCACGGGCCGGTCACCGCAGCCAGCTGGGTGTCATAGCCGTCCGGCGGTCCTGCGTCCTGGTCTCCGGCGGGGACCCACAGCGCCACTGCGGTGCGGCCGGGGGTGGTGTGGACGACTCCCCGGGCCAGAGCGTGCTCGACATAGAGCCGGAAGTAGCCAGGGAAGACCTGGCGGCGGCCAGCCGGGTCCGCGACCAGCCATCGGGACGGCGCCAGATCATGGAACGCGTCGGCGATGACCTGGCTCAGCACATCCAGGTCGCCCGGCTCAGCCCGGATGACGGTCTGGTCCGTCCCGCCGGGGCGCAGCGTGCGGGGCAGGGTCATGACCGGGGCCTGCGGCGGGCGGGCGCGGTCTGGCCGGTGACGGCGTGGGCGCCCAGCCCGATGGCGGCGTAGACCTGCGGGCGGCGGGCCCGCAGGACCAGCCCCCAGGCCAGGCCGGTCACCGTGACGGCGGCGTAGCTGCCCGGCAGCGCCCACGCGGCCGGGTCACCGGGGCCGGCGCCGAGCAGCGTGCCGTAGTGCAGCACCGCGAGCACCACGATGCCGCCAAGCAGGACCGCGGCCAGCGCGGGGGCGACCAGCCGCGACCACGCGGTCTCGCCGCGCGGGTCGCGGGCGAAGAACGCGATCACCGCGACCGCGGTCAGCGCGAGCAAGATAAGTATGCCGAACCCTCCTGTGGTGCCCAGGCCGAAGAACAGGCCGGTCACCGGGTCGCCGTGGGCCAGCGCGTACGCCGCGATGACGGCCAGGCCGGTGGCGCTTTGCGCTAGCGAGGCGGCCTTGGGGATGTTGTTGCCGCCGGTGCGGCCCAGCGCGGCGGGCAGCACGTTCTCCCGGCCCAGTGCGTAGATGTACCGCCATACCGTGTTGTGGAAGGCCAGCGCGGCGGCGAACAGCGAGGTCAGGAACAGCCACTGAGCCGCCTGTGACAGCCCTCCGCTGCCGCCCAGCCCGAACAGCAGCCCAGGTCCCTGCGCCGCGGCCGCAGCTACCACGTGGCCGTCGCCGGCGCGGGCGGCCATCGCCCAGCTGACCCCGGCGTACACCACCGCGATCATCCCCAGCGCCAGGTACGTGGCCACCGGGACCGTCCGCCGGGCGTGGCGGGCTTCCTCGGCCAGCACCGGGGCCTGCTCAAAGCCCACGAACCCGAGCACCGCGACCACGGCCAGCACCGCGAAGGTGCCGGACCCGGCCGAGGTCAGCGCGTGCGGGGACAAGGATGCGAAGCTCAGGTGCCCGCCCGCCGGGGATGCCAGCCCGCCGATGGTCTCGGCGAGGATGACGATGATCTCCGCGCACAGCAGCGCGCCCAGGACCCGGCCGGTGATATCCACCCGCGCCAGCCCCAGCACGGTGACCACCGCCCAGGCGGCCAGCGCCCACGCCCACCACGCGGCGTGCCACCCCAGGTGGGCGGCGGCCTCGGCGGCGGCGTTCGGCCCGAACGCCCCGTACAGCCCGACTTGCAGGAACGAGTAGGCGAGCAGCGCCACCAGCGCGGCGGCCACCCCGGCGGGCCGGCCCAGGCCCCGGGCGATGAGCGCGTAGAACGCCCCCGCGTTGGTGATGTGCCGGGTCATCGCGACATACCCGGTGGCCCATACCGCCAGGATCACCGCGATCGCCACGAACGCGGCCGGGATGCCGGTCAGCCCGGTCGTCGCGTACGCGGTCGGGATCACCCCGGCCGCCACCGTCAGCGGCGCCACGCCGGCCAGCACGAAGAACAGCACGGCCGGCACGCCCAGCCGGTCCCGCGCCAGCGCCCGCGACACCGTGCCGGGCCTGGACCCCGCCGTTTGCATTCGGGACATCAAGGGACTCCTGATTCCTCTGGATCCTGACAAAGGGGATCGTTCACCTGCGGTGGGAAAGAACGGCGCTGTCAACGGCCGCCTGAACCTGGGCGATCAGCTCGCGCAGGCCCGGATCGAGCCGCCGGGCTGCCTGCCCCGCCTCCAGTCCGGCCGGGACCAGGTACTGGGCCAGCCGGAACCCCAGCCCGCACCCGGCCGCCAGCCCGGCCAGCACCGCCCCGTGAGCAGACCAGGGCCGGGCCGGGTCCAGCGCCGAGCGGACCCGCAGCAGCGGCGCGAACGCCCAGTCCGGATCCACCGGGACCCATCGCGGCGCCTGCCACGGCAGGCGGCCGCCAGCCCGCGTCAGGTATCCCGACCGCGTCAGGCGGGCCGCTACGTCCTGCGCGGCTGTGCGGGCCAGGAACAGCAGCCACTCCGGCACCGCAAGCAGTTCCGGCTCGCCTGTCACCTGATCGTGTACCCGGCGGGCCAGGTCGTCGGCGGGCCGGGCACGGCAGGCGGCCACCATGCCGCCGGGGCGCATGACGATGCTGCCGCCCAGCGCCAACTCCGCCAGCAGCGCGGCAGCCAGCCCCGTGCCCAGCGCTCGCGGCTGCAGCAACGGCCTGCCGCTGACCTCGTGGTGGGCCATCAGGTACAGGTCATCGGCAACCCGCCCGGTCCCGCCCAGCCCTGCTCGATCTGTATCCCGGTGATCCGCGGACCCGGGGACCAGCGGCGCCCTCACCAGACCTCCCTGCTCCGCCCGCGCGCCGCGGCGGCGGCGGCCGACCTTAGAGCATCGTCAGCTGGTACCGGGGGGCACGCTGGCACCCCGGCCGCGACGCCCGGCACTGCGGGCGGTTCCATCTCGCGCATACGGCCGGGCATCGCCGCTGGATACAGCGCCGCTGCTACAGTGCCTGGCGGCGCGGGAAAACGAGGGAACCCGATGAACTGCCTGGTGTAGACGCCAAAGACGACGACCCACCGTGGATTGTCCTGTTCAATTTGCTGCGCGATATCGCGGGACTCGTGGTCGCTGGTACCCGGCATGGTCCAGACAGTACGAACCGGGCCGTTTCCGGGCCAAGGGATTTGCTTGGTTTTGCTTCAAGATTTTCCTGCTGCCAGCCGGTCGAAGGCTCCCGCCAGGATCGTCCGGGCTTCGGCGCCGTAGACGGCCAGCGCTGCCAGCCGCTCGAAGGCCCGTCCGTACAGCGCGATCTCATCGGGCCGTACCAGCGACAGCTCAGCGCTGTAGGTGTCGAACTGGGCGAGCGCGTCATCCAGGATCCAGAAGCCGTTGTTGAGCGGCACCCGGTACGGCGCATCCAGGGGGATGATGCCAAGCCGCAGGCGCGGCAGCTTGAGCACGCTCAGCAGATGCCCGAGCTGGCCTGCCATGACCTCGGTGCCGCCGACGTTGGTATGAAGCGCTTGCTCACCGAGCACCATGTGAAAGTGACGATCGCCGTGGGTCAGTACCCGCTGGCGCTCCAGCCGCGCCGCTGCTCCTTCTTCGGCATCATCTGGCACCCGCACGAAGTCAATGAACGTCGACAGGACCGCCACCGCATACTCGCGGGTCTGCAACAGACCGGGGACGACGGCGGGCTCATAGATGCGAAACACCCTGGCCCGCTCATACACGGCAGCCGAGGCTTGCTGACGGCGCCTGGTGCCACCCCGCATGATCCGCCGCCACTCGGCAAACTGCGTCTCAATGCTCCGCGCGGCTGCGATCAGGTCAGGGAGCTGGTCAAGTACCTGGCAATGCTCGCACCAGATGCGCAGGTCTTCCTCGGATGGCGTCTGCTTACCGTGCTCGATCTTTGAGACCTTGGACGGCAGCCAGCCCGACAGGTGCGCGAGCGCGGTGGCGGACAGGCCCGCGTCCCTGCGGACGTCACGCAGACGTATCCCCAGGGACGCCAGGGCCTGATCGGCGGAGGTGGTCAAGGCCGCCGATACCGTCAGAGGGCGTACCGGGCGTAGGGAATCGCCCGGTCCCACACCTGGTCACGAACAGCCAGGCACTGCTTGAGCAGGTCCGGGTCAGGCTCCAGGGCGAAGCCGCCGGTCCTGCCATCCGCAGAAAACACGCTCAGGACGAGCGTGTCGTCATCCAGCAGCCAGTAGTCCTCGTCCGGCAGCTCGATACCGGCGGTGAGGTGGCGCGGCAGATAGCGGATGTCTTCGCCGGCCTTAATGTTCAGCGGGGAGACGTCCAGGCCCCAGCGGATGTAGTCGCTATGCGGGATGGATGCCAGCCTCACCCGCTGCACCCGGGCACCTGCCACCGTGGCCCGGCGCAAGAAACCCAGCCAGTCCTGGTGCCAGGCGTAGTCGTCCGGTTCACCACGCAGCCACCGGCCGAACGGCTCGTCCTCGGCCGCGACGTTGTAGGCGTCTCGCTGCTCTAGGTGGAAAGCTCGCTTGCCAGTGCATGCAAGCGCTTTGAAGTCCTCATAGCTCAGTGGCTCCATGGGCTTCCTTCAAGTGGCGCATCAGCTTCTTAGGGACACGGATGACAGCCTCCCCCTCCGGTATGGCTCCGACCTGGCCCAAGGCACCCGCATCGAGGGTGAAGCCCTGGATCACGTACTGGCCGTCATCGGTCTCCCACAGCGTGGGGGAGTTGCCGCCCTGCGTCTCCTTGCCGAGGAACGTTAGCCGCATCGGTCGTCCTTCCGTCTACGAACTTGCCCGGTTTTGCTCGAACCCTGGGTCCGATGCTGGCTCAGGACGGGACGATCGTCAAGGTCTGGACCGGAAAAGATTGCCGGCCTGACCCGGTAAAGATGGCGCGGAGGGGATAGATGGAGATGCGCGTAACGTGGTTACGCTTGTGTTTTGATTAGTCCTGTCATAATTACGTTACTCGTGAGATCAGGCCTTTGTGTGGGCAGCAGTGGCTTATGGCGCCGTCCCGGACGATGCGCCCGGCTCCGGCATGCTGCGCCAGATGCGCGAGTTGCGCGCCCTCGTTCCCTGTATCAGCAGTACTGGCAAGCCAGCAGCAAAGACCGAAGCCGACCGCATCGAGGACCTGATGCCAGGAACGCCGAGCGAACCCTCAGCCAGCCTTCAGCGTGACCGGAGGCGGGCAATCAAAGTCTGCGGGTATAGGAGAACCGGAGCCCGTTCGGGCCAAAGATGTTTCTGGGGACTACGGCGGTCAGCTCATGCCGATGGTGGAGGCCGAGCGGGACCTGGGGTCGCGGGCGCGCCAGGAACCGCGGGCCACGCTGCCCAGGAACGTGTCCACGGCCCGGTTGAAGACGTCGGGTTCTTCCAGGTTGGCGGTGTGGCCGGTGCGCGGCAGGACAGCCAGGCCGGCGGTGGGGATGGTCCGCTTGAGCATCAGCGCGGGTTCCAGGCAGCCCTCGTCCTCGTCGCCGACCAGCACCAGGACCGGGATGGCGACCTTGGCCAGTTCGTCGGTGAGGTCGTACAGAGACGGCCGGGCGGCCTGCACGCCCCGCATGGTCAGGGCGCTGCCCAGCGAGGAATGCCCGGCCAGCGCCGCGGCGAACTCGGCCCACCCGCGCGGGTTCTTGTTCTGGAACTGGACCCGGGCCGGCCCGATCGCGTACCGTTCGGCGACCTTCGCCGCGCCCTCGGCTGCGAACGCGGCGGCGGTGAGCACCGACTCGGCGCGGAAGGCGTCGGCGCGATCAGGCGGGGCGCCGTAGCCGGCGCCCGCGACGACCGCCGAGCTGACCCGCTCCGGGTGCCGGAGCACTAGGTGCAAGGCGGTGAAGCCGCCCATGGACAGGCCGACCACGTGCGCCTTGTCGATGGCCAGGCCATCGAGCACTGCGATCGCGTCCGCGACCGCCCGCTCCTGGGAGTACGCGGCCGGATCGGTGGGCACGTCGGAGGGCGGGTAGCCGCGGGCCGCGTAGGTGACGCAGTGGTAGGCCACGGAGAAGAACCGGACCTGCGGCTCCCAGCTGCGGTGGTCTCCGGCGAACTCGTGGACGAACAGGAGCGGCTCGCCCTGGCCGGTCTCCTCGGCGTGCAGCCTCACGCCGTCGTCGGTCACGATCGCTGGCATGGTGGCTCCCCTAGGTCTGGCTGCAACCCTGTTCCGGATTCTTCTTTTACCGGATCCGCTCCCATAATGTGCTGATATGTCCGAGCCGAGGCGGCGGCGGCGTCTCCTTCGGTCAGCGCGGCCAGGATTTCGTCGTGCTGGCGGGCGGACTCGGCGTGGGTGCGTGACACCCGGGGGCCGCCGTGCAGCGCGGCCCAGAGCAGCCGCATCAGCGACAGCAGCAGCGGGCTGCGGGCGTACTCGTACACCATGAAATGGAACTCCCGGTTCAGCTCCGCGTAGCCCGGGTCGTCGTCGGCCAGCGCGCGCATCTGGTCGTTCAGCTCGCGGAGCCGGTCCAGCCCGCGGGGGTCGATCTTGCGTGCGGCCAGCGACGCACCCAGGGACTCCAGCGCCGCGCGGATCTGGAAGTTCTCCTCGACCCGGCCTTGCTCGGGCGCCACCACCGTGAAGCCCCGGTGGGTGTCGCAGACCAGCAGCCCCTCTGATTCCAGCCGCCGCATCGCCTCGCGAACCGGGGTCTGGCTGACGCCGAACCGCTGGGCCAGGTCGCGCTGGCGCAACTGTTCCCCCGGGGCCAGCTCGCCGGTGATGACCAGCTCCCGGATGAGCGCGGCCACCAGGTCGGTCTTGCTGATGTAGCCGGGGACTTCGGTGGTCATGCCCTGCCTCCAGTGACTGGGCCTCCGGTTGGTTGCGCGAGGGCCGCGAGGGTACAGACCCGCGCCGGGGTGAGCGGCAGCTGGCCGACGCCGCCGGCCAGGCCCAGCGCGTCGCGGACCGCGTTCGCCACCGTCGCGCCGACCGCGTTGATGCCGCCCTCTCCCGCGCCCATCACGCCGAGCGGGTTGCCCGGCGAGGGGGCGTCCTGGGACAGCAGCACGTCGACCGGCGGGATTTCGGCCGCGGTGGGCAGCCGGTACTCGATGAACGTGATCGCCTGCGGCTGGCCCGCCTCGTCGTAGCCGAACTCCTCGAAAAGCGCTCCGCCGATGCCCTGGGCCACGCCGCCTCTGAGCTGGCCCTCCACCAGCATCGGGTTGATCGCGCGGCCCACCTCGTAGGCGACCAGGTAGCGCAGCACCCGGACCTGCCCGGTCCCGGCGTCCACCTCCACCACCGCGGCGTGCACGCCGTAGGGGTAGGTCATGTGCGAGACCTCGAACCGGCGGCGGGCGGACAGTCCCGCGGGCTCGCCTTTCTCCAGGTAGCGGCTGGCCGGCGCCGCCGCCTTGGCGATATCGGCCAGGCTGAGGCGGGCCGTTTTGGCGTCCGGGTCGCCGCGGACGCTGACCGACCCGTCGGCCAGGTCAAGGTCCTGCTCGGCGGCCTCCAGCACCCGCGCGGCCAGCTGCAGCGCCCGCTCCCGGACCGCGAGCGCGGCCTGGTGCACGGCGCTGCCGCCCACCACGGTCGACCGGGACGCCCAGGACCCGGCACCGAACGGCTGGGCGGCCGTGTCCCCCGCCGTGACCCGCACGGTCCGCGGGTCGACACCGAGAGCGTCCGCGGTGATCTGCGCGAGCACCGTCTCGATGCCCTGGCCCAGCGAGGTCCCGCCGGAGTGGACGTGCACGGCGCCGGACCTGCTCACGGTCACGTCGGCGGTCTCCTGCGGCCCGAGGCCGCTCTTCTCCACGAACATCGCCAGCCCGAAGCCGCGGAGCCTGGCGCCTGTGCTGGTGCCTGTCGTGGCGCGGGCCTGCGCGCGGTAGCCGAGCCGGTCGGCCTCCTTGACCGCGGCCGCGAGCAGGGCCGGGTAGTCGCCGGTGTCCAGGATCAGGTCGGTGCCCAGGGTGCTGATCGGGCGCTCGTGCGGCATCTCGCGTGGCGTGAGGAGGTTCCTTCTCCGCAGCTCGATCGGGTCGATGCCGAGCCGAGTGGCGGCCACGTCGAGCAGGTGCTCGCGCGCCGCCGTGCCCTCGAACCGGCCCGGCGCCCGGTAGGTGCCGCACGGGGTCTTGTTGGTGAGCACCACCCGGACCCGGCCCCGGTACGCGGGCACGCGGTAGGGGCCGGGGAGCATGGCGGCGGTGAGTTCGGGCACCGCGACGCCGTGGGTGCGGCAGTAGGCGCCGTTGTCCTGGATGATGTCGTCCCTCAGGGCGGTGATCCGGCCGTCGGCGGCGAAGGCGGCGGCGACGCGGTGGTACTGCTGGCGGGAGTGGTTCACCGCTATCAGGTGCTCGGCCCGGTCCTCGGCCCACTTGACCGGGCGGCCCGTCTTGGCGGCCAGCCAGGGGATCAGGAAGTCTTCCGGGTAGAACTCGCCGCGGACCCCGAACCCGCCGCCCGCGTCGATCGCGTGCACGCGGATCAGCGTCTCGTCGATGCCGAGCATGTCCGCCAGCAGGTCACGGTTCCACACCGGGACCTTGGTCATGCCGAAGATGTCCAGCGTGCCCCGGTCCGGGTCGGGCACCGCCAGCAGGCAGCGGGGCTCGAGCGGCACGCCGCTGTGGCGGCCGATGGCGAGCTCGATCGCCACGACGTGCGCCGCGGCGGCGAAGGCGGCGGCGGTGTCGCCGTAACCGCGGGTGAGTTCGGCGGCCGTGTGGTCCTTGTCGTTGCTGGCATCGAGCACCGGGGGTTGGTCCGTGATGTCGATCCCGACCAGCTCGGCGGCGTCCTCGCAGGCGTACGGGTCGTCGCCGACCACGACGGCGAGCGGCTCGCCCACGTAGCGGACGGTGTCCGCGGCGAGCACCGGCTGCAGGAAACGGCTCAGGTCAGTGCCGGCGATGGCGAGCCGGACCGGGATGACCAGTTTTCCTGGCAGATCCCTCGCGGTGACGACGGTAGTGATCCCTGCGGTCTTGACGGCCTCGGTGACGTCGAGCTCGCGGAGGAGACCATGAGCAGAAGGGGACCTAACGATCCTGGCCCACAGCTGTCCCGGAGCGCTGAAGTCGTCACCGAACCGGCCGCGGCCGCGCAGCAGGCGGGGATCTTCCTGCCGTGGCAGCCGGGTTCCGATGACGGTCATGGCTCGTCCGCGGGTTTACGGCCCGGGTGGCGGGCGCGCGCGGTGGCCAGCACCGCTTCGATGATGCCCTGGTAGCCGGTGCAGCGGCACAAGTTGGCGGCGACGAGCTCGCGGGCGCGAGCCTCGGTAAGCTGCGTGGCGTCTTCGGCGAGGTAAGCCTCGGCGAGCATGAGGAAGCCGGGAGTGCAGAACCCGCACTGCAGCGCGTGATGATCGCTGAACGCCTGCTGCAGGTCCGACAGCTGCTCGCCGTCGGCCAGCCCCTCTACGGTGCGCACCTCGGCGCCGTCGGCCTGCACCCCGAAGACCAGGCAGGCCCGCACCGGCGCGCCGTCGAGGACCACCGTGCACGCCCCGCAGATGCCGTGCTCGCAGCCGAGGTGGGTACCGGTGTAGCCGAGGTCGTGGCGGAGCATGTCGGCCAGCGTCCGGCGGGCCTCGACCACCAGCTCGTGCTCGCGGCCGTTGACCTTGAGGGAGATGGCGTGCATGTCCTTCACGGGACGGCTCCAGCTTGGTTCAGGGCGGCGCTCAGGTCCTGCGGCAGCACCGGGATGTGGTCGAAGCGCACGTCGGTGTCGGACAGCGCGTCGTTGATGGCGCCCAGCACGGCGGCCGGGGCGCCGATCGTGCCGCCCTCCCCCATCCCCTTCGCGCCCGTCTCGCTGAACTGAGAGGGCGTCTGCAGGTGGACGATGTCCACGGCGCACATCTCCGCCGCGGTGGGTGCCAGGTAGTCCATCAAGGTGGCGCTGACCGGCTGGCCTTCGGGGTCGAAGCGGACCCGCTCCAGCAGCGCGGCCGCCGCGCCCTGGGTGACGCCGCCGCGCACCTGCCCGTCCACCACCATCGGGTTGATGACCACACCGCAGTCCTCGACGACCAGGTACCGGCGCAGCCGGATCGCGCAGGTGCCCGGGTCGACCACCACCATGGCCACGTGGCAGGCGTTGGAGAAGGTGCCGGGCGGGTCGAACGTGGCCCTGGCCTCCAGCCCGTAGCGCAGGTCCTCGGCCAGCCGGTGGGCCTGGAAATGAACCAGCCTGGCCAGCTCGGGGATGGGAATCGACGCGTGGTCGTCGCCGCGGACGCGGGCCACGCCCTCGGCGAGCTCGATGTCGGCCGGGCTGGCCTCCAGCTGGCTGGCGGCGATCTTCCTGAGCTGCCCGGCGACCACGTCCGCGGCCCGGCCGGCCGCGCCCCCGCCGATCACCACCGAGCGGCTGCCCCAGGTGCCCCAGCCGTAGGACGCGAGGTCGGTGTCACCCTGGCGCAGCCTGACCTGGCCGGGGTGGACGCCGAGGCGGTCCGCGACGATCTGCGCGAACGTCGTCTCGTGCCCCTGGCCATGCCCGCAGGTCCCGGTGGTGACGATGACCTCGCCTGTCGGGTCCATCCGGACCAGCGCGGTGTCATAGCCGGGGGTCATCCGCATCCGGCGCTGGGACATGGTCGGGGTCCCGTAGGCGGTGCGCTCGGAGAAGCAGGCATAGCCGATGCCCGCCCGCAGCCCGGCGCTCCTGAGCCTGTCGCGGTCGGCGGCCCAGGCCTTTTCCGTCACGATCTGCTCGGCCAGGTCGAGCGACTCGCGGTAGCTGCCCTCGTCGTAGGTGATCTTGTTGACCCCGGTGTAAGGGAACTCGTGCTTGCCGATCAGGTTGGCCCTTCGCACCTGCAGCGGGCCGATCTCGAGGGCGGCCGCGGCCTTCTCCATCAGCCGCTCCATGACCAGCACGATCTGCGGCCGCGACACGCCCCGGTACGGCGCGGCGGGAGCCTTGTTGGTGGCGATGGCCCGGCCCCGCGCCCGGTACGCCGGCACCTTGTACACGCCGGGCAGTTCGGTGGCGGCCATCAGCGGCTCGACCGCGCAGGTGAACGGGAACACCGAGTAGGCCCCGGTGTCGCAATCGATCTCCGCATCCAGCCCGAGGATCCTGCCGTCCTGGCTGAAGGCGGCTTTCACTCGGTAGCGCTGCTCGTGGCCGTGGAAGGCGGCGGTCAGGTTCTCCTGGCGGTCCTCGGTCCATCGCACCGGCCGCCGCAGCCGCAGCGCGGCCGCCGCCACGGCCACCTCTTCCCGGCCGACCACGCACTTGAGCCCGAACCCGCCGCCGACATCCGGAGCGATCACCCTGATGGAGCGCTCCGGCAGGCCGAGGGCCTGCGCGACGCCGGAACGGACCTGGTGCGGGACCTGGGTGGAGACGTGCATGACCAGCTGATCGTCGCGGTCATCCCATTCGGCCAGGCAGGCGCGTCCCTCCAGGGGCAGGGCGGCGACCCGGGCGCTTGAGAAGGTGGCGCTGACGGTGACGGCTGCCCCGGCGAAGATCTCCGGAAGGCGGTCGTCGTCGAACATCAGCAGGTCGACCAGGCAGTTTCCGTGGTCATGCAGCCTGGGCGCCCCGGCGGCGGTGGCGGTTTCCATGCTCGCCACGGCGGGCTGCGGATCCCAGTCCACCTCGACGAGCTCGGCCGCGTCCTCCGCCCGGTAGGCGTCATCGGCGATCACCACCGCCACCGGCTCGCCGACGAACCTGACCTTTTCTCCCGCCAGGATGGGCATCGCGGTGGGGACGAACTCGTCCCGTTCCAGCATCGCCAGCAGGTAAGGGCACCCGAGGCTCTCCGCGGTGAAGAGGCGCTCCACCCCAGGGGCCTGGCTGGCGGCGGTGCCGTCGATCTTGTTGACCAGGGCGTGGGCGTGCGGGCTGCGGACGAACGCCGCGTGCAGCAACCCCGGGCGGGTGAGGTCGCCGACGAACCGGCCCCGGCCCAGCAGCATCCGGCGGTCTTCCTTGCGGGGCAGCGCGGCGCCGATCCAGCCGGTCACGCTTGAACCTCGTCCCCGGGCTGGCTCGCCTCGGCGAGCGCGCGGGACACCAGGGTGGCGGTCAGCCTGCGCCGGAACCCGGCGTCGCCGTGCGCGTCGTCGGGAGGGTCGATCTGGCCGGCGGCGTGCTCGCCCATGGCCTGCCAGGTCGCTGCGGTGGCCGGCTGGCCGCTCAGCGGATCCGCGTTCACCTCGACGGGCAGCGGGCCGACGCCGCCGAGCACCACGCGCCCGGACCGGCACACGCCGTCCGCGACGTCCACGGACACCGCGGCGGCGACGACCGCGAAGTCCCCCTGCCGCGGGGCGAACTCGGTGAGCGCCGCGCGCTCGGCCGGCTCGGGAAACCAGATCTCGGTGATCATCTCGTCCGGGGCGGCCGCGGTGCTGTAGTACCCCTCGAAGAAATCGGCGGCCGGGACAGTGCGCTGCCCGTCCGGTCCGGTGAGCATGATCCGGGCGGCCAGCAGCACCGCGAGCAGGCACCACTCCGACGCGGGGTCGGCGTGCGCTATGCTGCCGCCGAACGTGCCCCGGCTGCGGATCGGGTAGTGACCGATCCACCGGGCCGACCGGGGCAGGACGCCGAACCCGTTCAGCACGGCCGGGTCGCGGCTGGTCTCGACCGTGCGGTGGGTGGTGAGCGCGCCGATGCGCAGCCCGGCAGCGTCGGCCGCGTCGGCCCGCAGGTAGCTCAGGCCGTCGATCCTGGACACGTCCACCAGCGCGGTGGGCCGGGCCAGCCGGAAGTTCATCATCGGGACCAGGCTCAGGCCGCCGGCCAGGATCTTTGCCTCCTCGCCCAGCTCGGCGAGCAGCGCGACCGCCTCGGCCACGCTGTGCGCGCGATGGTAGGCGAACGGCGCTGGCTTCACCTGACTCCTCGCAGGGCGGGCGAGTCCCGGCCCTGTTCCGCCGAGGCTCAGTTCATTTGGTATACCATATTTCAGTCATTTCTGGAGCCCCCCGATTCTGGAAGGCTCCCCGGATGTCGTGAGCTACGTATTCTGGAGAGCCCTACATTCCGAGAGCCTGAGCATGCCGCATCCTCATCTGACGGTCGAGACCAGCCCGGACGGCTACCGCTGGCTTCGCCTGTCCCGGCCGGAGCGGCGCAACGCGCTCGACGTGAGCCTGCTGCGTGCCGTAGCGGACGCGCTGGCCTGCGAACCCGAAGCGCCCGTGGTGCTCGGCAGCACTGATCCGCGGGTGTTCTGCGCAGGGGCCGACCTGACCATCTCCGATGCCGAACGGGCGGCCGTCTCCGACCTGGTCTACGACTGCTGCGAGACCATCGTCACCAGGCCCGGGCCGGTGATCGCGGTGCTGACCGGGCCGGCGGTGGGTGGCGGCGCGCAACTGGCGGCCGCGTCCGACCTGCGCATCGCGGGACCGGCGGCGCGGCTGCGCTGGACCGGCCCGCCCGGCCTGGACCTCACGGTGGGCGCCTGGCTGCTGCCCGACCTGGTCGGCCGGGCCACGGCCATGGACCTGGTCCTGACCGGTCGCTGGGTCGAGGCGGCCGAGGCACTCGCGCTCGGCCTGGTCAACCGCGTCTGCGACGACCCGGACCTCGCGGCCGGCCAACTGGCCGCCGACCTGGCCGGGCGAGGCGCCGGCGTCAAGGCGGTGATGGCGGCCGGCGGGCTGCTCGACCGCCTGCGGGCCGAACGGTCGGCTAACCGTTCGGCCTGGGCCCGGGTGACTGCGGCAGCCCCGCCGGCCACGCCGAGCCCATGAGCGGCTACGGGGACTGGAGCCTGGCCGGGTGGCGGACGCACCTGCCCGGCGTGGCCAATGTGCACGACCATGTCGCGGGGCTGGGTGACGAGACCATCCCCGCGCTGGCGGCCGCGGCCGCCAGCCGGGTGCCGGACCGGGTCGCGGTGACCGTGGACGGGGAGCCGGTCACCCACGCCGGGCTGGACGACGAGTCCGGCCGGGTGGCCACATGGCTGGCCACGCGGGTGCACCCCGGGGACCGGGTGCTGCTCGCGGCCGGCGCCAGCATCGGATTCGTGCGCTGCTACCTCGGCGCGCTGCGGGCCGGGGCCGTGGTCGTGCTGGCCAACCCCGCTTACACCGCCGCTGAACTCGGGCACCTGGTGGCCGACTCCGGCGCGGTGCTGGCCTTTACCGACCCTGAGCCCGCGCGGCGGCTGGCCGGGCTGGAACCGAGCGGATCCGCGCCGCTGCTGACGGCAGACGTCCGGGAACTGCCCGAACGAACCAGGCCTGCCACCGGGATCGTTCCCCGGCCGGACGATACGGCGCTGCTCGCGTATACCTCGGGCACGACCGGCAGGCCCAAGGGGGTGCCGCTGACCCACCGTCAGGTGGCGGTCTCGATCCGGGCGGCGATGGCAGCCTGGGGATGGCATTCCGATGACGTGCTCGTGCACGCGCTGCCGTTGTTTCACCAGCACGGCCTGGGCGGACTGCACACCGCGCTGATCGCCGGCGGCACCGTGCACATCCGGTCGAAGTTCTCGGCGGCCGACCTGGTGCGGGCAGTCGGCGACGCCCGTGCCAGCGTGCTGTTCGCGGTGCCCACCATCTACCAGGCGCTAGCGGAATCCGCGTCGGCCACGCCGGCCGCGGTGGCCGGTCCGATCGCGGTGGCCGGTCCGATCGCGGGGCTGCGGGATCTGCGCCTGGCGGTATGCGGTTCGGCGCCGCTGAGCCCGGCGCTGGCCGGCCGGCTGCCCGCTGTCCTCGGGCGGTTGCCGCTCATCAGGTACGGCACGACCGAGAGCGGGCTGGACGTCTCCAACCCGGTCGCCGATCCCCTCGGGGACACCATCGGGGTGCCGCTGCCCGGCATGCTGGCCAGGATACGGACCACGGACGGCGTGGCGGATCCAGGCGCGGACGGCGAGATCCAGCTCCGCGGGCCGCAGGTCTTCACTGGCTACTGGAACGACCCCGCGGCCACCGCGGCCGCGTTCACCCCGGACGGCTGGTTCCGCACCGGCGACATCGGGGCCGTGGACCCGGTCACCGGGCACCTGGTGATCCGCGGCCGGACCAAGGAAATGATCATCACCGGCGGCCTGAACGTCTATCCCCGCGAGGTGGAGATCGCGCTCGAGAGCCATCCGTCGGTGGCGGAGGCGGCCGTGGCGGGCGTCGCGGACGAACGGTGGGGCGAGCGGGTGACCGCCTGGGTGGTCCCGGCGGACGGGCACGGGTTCGACGAGGCCGCGCTGATCGCGCACGCCAGGACGCTGCTGGCGGGGTACAAGTGTCCCAAGCGGGTGTTCCGGGTGGCGGCGCTGCCCCGCAACCAGCTCGGCAAGATCGTCCGCAGCGCTCTGCGCTAAGTCCCGGTCAGGTCCTCCGCCATGACAAGCCAGGGCCGCGTCAGGCTACCTTTGCTCGATCCAGCCGTAGCGCATGCGGCCGATGATCTGCACGCGGAGGACGACCGGCACGCCGGGCTCGGCGGCCGGGCGGATCTTGACGTCGGCGTAGCGCACCCTCAGCACCCTCAGTGAATCACCATCCACGGCCACGCCCGGCCTGGTCACCAGGACCAGGGATCCGCCACGCATGTTCAAGTCGATACGCAGCGTGTCGTGGATGATCACCGCATCGGTGAAGTCGAGCCACATGTCGCACCACGACAACCGCAGCTCCAGCCGCTGCGGAACCACCCACCGGCCGGTGCGCCGGACCGAGCCTCCCCGCTGGTCGATCCGGTATACATCCTCGGCCTGCGCCATGGCCGCGCCCGGCATGCCCGGCGCCGCCATCAGGTCGGCGGTGAGGGTGGCCAGCTCACCGAGGGTGCGGGAGGACAAGGCCGCTTCCAGGCGCTCATCCAGCTCGTCGGGGGTCAGCCGACCCTCCCCGGCGGCGACGCGCAGTACGTCCATCACCCGGTCCCGGTCCGCGTCAGAGGCCCTCATTTCGGGCGACCAGCCGGGTCCGGAAGGCTCACCGGTCGGCCAGAAGTCTGCCGACACATCCCCTCCCGTGCCGCTTACGGCTCCGCGTTAGGCGCCGGTACGCACCCGGCGAGTCAACGCTATCTCGCGTAAGGACGTCGGCCAAGCTCACGTCCCTGTGGGTGGCCGCGACCGCGGGCAACTGGATCTTCCTTCTCAGTGATATTTGGTATACCATCCAGCTCACACCCGCGCCCACGACGGAAGACGCCGACCGGGTGTGACGCTGTAGCGAAGCGGAAGGGGTTGCGGTGGATCTGCGGCTAGACGGCAAGGTCGCCTTCGTCACAGGCGCCAGCAAGGGCATCGGCCGCTGCGTGGCCGAGTTCCTCGCCCGCGAGGGGTGCGACGTGGTCATCACGGCCCGGACCGCCGGGCCGCTGGAAGCCGCCGCGGAGAAGATCGCCGCCGACACCGGCCGCGCGGTGCTGCCGCTGGCCGGGGACATGAGCGTGACCGAGGAGGTCCAGCGCTGCGTCGACGCCACCCTGGAACGCTTCGGCACGATCGACATCCTGGTCACCTGCGCGGGCAGCTCACCCGGCGGCCTGCTCGAAGACCTGACAGAAGACCAGTGGATGTCGAGCCTCAACCTGAAGTTCATGGGCTACGTGCGGTCGGTGCGCGCGGTCATCGGCCACATGCGTCAGCGCGGCGAGGGCGCCATCGTGCTCGTCGTCGGCAACGACGGCCTCAAGCCCAGCTACTGGGAGATGACGGCAGGCGTGGCCAACGCGGCGGACATCAACTTCGCCTCCTCGGTCGCCGAGCAGTACGGGCGGTACGGAGTACGCATCAACACCGTCAACCCTGGCCCCGTGAACACCGACCGGTGGGACACGCTGGAGCGGGCCTTCGCCCGCGATAAGGGCGTGACCCAGGAGCGCGCGCACGAACTAGCGGAGCAGTCCATCCCGTTCGGCCGCATCTGCGAGCCGGAAGAAGTCGCGGCGCTGGTGACGTTCCTCGCCTCGCCGCTGGCCAGCTTCATCAACGGCGCCCACATACCCGTCGACGGGGCGCAGCGCAAAGCAATCATGGACCATTGAGGGAGGCTCGCCATGACTGACGCTACAAGCACCGCGGAGCTGCGGCCGCTTCAGATCGAGGCGAACGGCATCAACGTCATCGCCGAGAACGAACGCAAGGGCCACCCGCGTGACCTGTTCTGGCCGTGGTTCGCCGCGAACATCTCGGTGCTCGGCCTCAGCTACGGCGCGTTCGTGCTCGGCTTCGGCATCTCGTTCTGGCAGGCCCTCATCGTGGGCGTCGTCGGGATCGTGCTGTCGTTCCTGGCGTGCGGGTTCATCGCGGTGGCGGGCAAGCGGGGCTCGGCTCCGACCATGGTGCTCAGCCGGGCCGCCTTCGGGGTCAACGGTAACAAGCTGCCCACGGTGATCTCCTGGCTGCTGACCGTCGGCTGGGAGACGGTGCTCGTCATCCTGGCCACGCTGGCCACCGCCACCGTCTTCCATCGCCTCGGCTGGGGCGGTGGCGACGGGACCAAGGTCGTCGCGCTGATTATCGTGGTCGCGCTGACCATCTTCGGCGGCGTGATGGGCTTCGACCTGATCATGCGGATGCAGACCTGGATCACCATCGTGACCGGGGTGTTCACCGTGGTGTTCATCGCGCTGGTGGCGGACAAGATCCACTGGCATACCGTGTCCGGCATCCACGGCGGCTCGGCCGAGGCCCTCATCGGCGCGCTGGTCTTCATGATGACCGGCTTCGGCCTGGGCTGGGTGAACTGCGCCGCCGACTACTCGCGCTACCTGCCGCGCCGGTCCTCCGGCGCGGGCGTGATCGGCTGGACCACGTTCGCCTCGTCGGTCGCGCCCATCTTCCTGCTGGTCTTCGGGCTGCTGCTGGCGGGCTCCTCCTCCAGCCTGAGCTCGGCGATCGGCGCCGACCCCATCGGGGCGCTGGCCACGCTGCTGCCCACCTGGTTCCTGGTGCCGTTCGCGATCGTGGCGGTGCTCGGCTTGATCGGCGGCTCGGTGCTGGACATCTATTCCTCCGGGCTGGCGCTGCTCACCCTGGGCGTCCGGGTCCCCAGGTACGCCGCGGCCCTGATCGACGGCACGGTGATGACGCTCGGCACCATCTACGTGGTGTTTGTCGCACATAACTTCATCGGCCAGTTCGAAGGCTTCCTGATCACGCTGGGCGTGCCGATCGCGGCCTGGTGCGGGGTCATGCTCGCCGATATCGCGCTGCGGCGGCGGGACTACGCCGAACCGGATCTGTTCAACCCGAGTGGCCGCTACGGCGACATCCGGTGGATCCCGGTGCTTACGGTCATCGTGGCGACCGGAATCGGCTGGGGCCTCGTCACCAACAGCTCGGCCAGCTGGCTGACCTGGCAGGGATACCTCCTCAGCCCGTTCGGCCTGGGAGGCAAGACCGGCGCCTGGGCCTTCGCCAACCTCGGCGTGCTGGTGGCGCTGGCTATCGGCTTCGTCGTGACCCTGGCGTTCAGCCGCGCCGCCGTCCGCGCCGAAGAAGCGGCCCCCTTGCCCACCCCTGCTCGGGCAGGAGCATAGCAAAGGGTCTTCTTTCGCCGGGTATGCGACGTTTACCCTGGCAGAATGGGGATGCCCTCGCCAGGCTGGGATACGCTGGTCCACCAGACCAGGGTCTCGGCCCGGCGCCGCAAGCGCCGTCGCCGCCAGCGGCGGATGCTCTGGCTGCTGACCGCCGCTACGACGGCGGTGCTGGTGGTCATTGCCTTGTTCGTCAAGGACATTTCCAGGGTCCCGACCGTGGCCCGGCCGGCCGCGCTGTCCGCCTCGGCGCGGACCCTCGACCGAGGGGCCACATCGGGCGGGGCGCGGCACCGGGTGTCGCCGCGACGCAGCGGCCCGGCCGGGGCCCCGCAGGTGACCGACACCACATCGGGCCTGTCCTATCAGCGACTCCCCTCGCCCTGGAGCCAGGGCTGCCCGTCCGACCTGAACACGCCGATGTTCAACTGGAGCGCGGGCGAGAACGCCGTGGCCGGGCAGGTCAGTATCGGCGGGTCTGTCATCGACTGGCACGGCCTGGCCTGCTCAGGCCAGCTCCAGCAGCAGTTCGCTTACGCCGGCCCAGCGGACCTCGAGCCGACCGCGATGAGCCTGGTCGGCGCGCTTGATCCGGCCTACTACGGCGGGGTGCAGCACTCCCGCACGATCGAGGACAGCTCCGCGATGCAGGTCAGCGGGCACCTGGCCTGGATCGTCAAGTTCGAAATGACCTACCCGGACGGCGCGAGCCAGGGCCTGACCTGGAGCAGCGAACCGGGCGCCGTGGTGGTCGTCGACCTCGGCGGGAGCCAGGCCCCCGCCGTGTTCTACGTGTCGGTGCCCGCCAACCTCGGGACCCAGAACGTCACCACGCTCATCGACTCGCTCCGCGTCAGCTAGCTTTCCGCGATGCTGACGTTGCCGCCGCCGCTTTCCACGTTGATCTTGTTGCCGGACGACGAGCTGACCGGCACCGATGCGCTGTAGTCGCCGCCGTCGGTGCTGCTCGTGATGGCGTAGTGGGTGTTGCCCTGCGGGAGCACGATAGTGATGTCGCCCCCGTCGCTGATGATGTTCAGGTTCACAGGCGCCTTGGTGAACGCCAGCGTGACGTTCCCGCCGCCGGACTCGGTGGTGACATCCGGCGCCGACAGGTCGGTGCCGTTGACGTCGCCCCCGTCGGTGGAGAACTGCCGGATGCTGCCGAGGTCGCTGGCGGTCAGGTTGCCGCCGCCGGTCGTCACGTCGGCGATCCCCCCGACGCCGGAGACCGTGACGTCACCACCGCCGCTGTCTAGCGTGACGTTGCTGTCGATGCCGTTGACCTGCATGTTGCCGCCCTCGCTGGTGAGCTGGAGCGCGGTGTCCCGCGGGACGTCGAGGATCGCGCTCAGCCCGCAGTTACCGGTCGGCAGGCGGCAGTCGAGGTGGAAACCGTCCCCGCTTACCGTCAGCCGGGGACGGACGAGGCTGTACTCGACGGTGCCGGTCAGCCGGGCGATACCGCTCCTGGCCTGGTCCTGGTGCACGGTGATGTCACCGCCACCGCTGCTGGCCACCAGATGGCCGCCCTGGAGGGGGATGGACGTGTTGATCGCGAAGCTCGCCCGGCCGATCCCGGCGACGAGGCTGAAGGCGCTCCACGCGATCAGGGCGAGGGCGAACGGCACGCCGATCGCGAGGGTGACCCAGCGGCCCGGCGTCATCCGCAGGGCGGGCGCACGCGGCGGGCTGGACATAGGAGCGGTCATCATGGCTGTTCCCCGTTTCATCCCGTGCCGAGGTAGCGCAGGACGGCGAGCACGCGACGGTGGTCGCGGTCGCCGGGCGCAAGCCCGAGCTTGGTGAAGATGTTATTGATGTGCTTTTCCACCGCGCCGCCGCCGACGACGAGCGCGGCGGCGATGGCGGAGTTGGACCGGCCCTCGGCCATCAGCGCGAGCACCTCGCGCTCGCGCGGGGTGAGCTCACCGAGCGGGTGGCGGCTGCGGGCGAGCAGCTGCGCGACGACTTCGGGATCGAGCGCGCTGCCGCCCGCCGCCACCCGGTGCAGCGCGTCGAGGAACTCGGCGACGTCTGCGACCCGGTCCTTGAGCAGGTAACCGACCCCGTGCGGGCGGCCGGAGATCAGTTCGGTGGCGTACCGCTCCTCCACCCACTGGGACAGGACGAGCACGCCGACCTCGGGCCACTGGTCCCGGACCACCAGGGCCGCGCGCAGCCCCTCGTCGGTGAAGGTGGGCGGCATCCGGACGTCGACGACGACCGCGTCCGGGGTGTGCGCGGCCACCGCGCGCAGGAACTTCTCCCCGTCGCCCTCGGCGGCGGCCACCTCGTGCCCGGCCTCGGTGAGCAGCCGGGTCAGCCCCTCCCGCAACAGCACGGAGTCCTCCGCGATCACTACCCGCATGGCAGTTCCGCCGCGATGATCGTCGGGCCGCCGGCCGGCGACTCCACCGAGAGCCGCCCGTCCACCCCGGACACCCGGTCGGCCAATCCGGAGAGCCCCGGGCTGTGAGCGTCGGCTCCGCCGATCCCGTCGTCGCTGATCATGACGGTCAGCGTGCCCGGGTACCCGTGGCCTTCCACCAGGACCTTGGCGTGGCTGGCCCGGGAGTGCTTGGCCACGTTGGTGAGCGCCTCGGCCACCACGAAGTAGGCGACCGCCTCCACCGAGGACTTCGGCCGCACCGGCACGTCCACGTATACCTCCACCGGCACCGGGCACAGGGCGGCCAGGCCGGACAGGGCCGCGTCCAGGCCGCGCTCGGTCAGCACCGGCGGGTGCACGCCGCGGACGAGGTTGCGCAGCTCGGTGAGGGCCTCCTTGGCCTGGGCGTGCGCCTGGTCGACCAGTTCCCTGGCCGCGTCGGGGTCGTCGGTGAACTTCGCCTTGGCCCGGCCGAGCTCCATGGCCAGCGCGACCAGCCGCTGCTGCGCGCCGTCGTGCAGGTCGCGCTCGATCCGCCGTCGTTCCGCCTCGGCCGCGTCCACCACCCGTTCCCGGCTGATCTCGAGCTCGGTCACCCGGGCGGCCAGGTCGCTCGGCGGGCCGAGCAGGCGGCGGGACATCGCCGCGTCCGCGACCGCCAGCCCGCGGGTCAGCTGCGGCGCGGCCAGCAGCACCAGCAGGCCGATCGCCGCCGAGGCCGCCATCGTGGGCGTGCCGCGCAGCACGATGTCGCCGATCTCGGCGCCGCCGCTGGGCAGCGATGAGTTGTACAGCGGCAGCGTCAGCATGACCAGGGCCACGGCCCAGGCCACGACGCTGATCGTCGCGGCGACCGCACTGACGGGCAGCCGCAGCAGCGCGTAACCGATATCGCCCCAGGTGGCCCGCTCGGTAAGCATCCCCCAGCGCGGCACGACCCCCCACCGGTATCCGGCCCGGCTACCCGCGGGCCAGGCCGGGATCCGCGCGCCGAGCAGAAACCCGAACCGGGCCCGCTCGGCGGAGGCGAACCAGTCGGCGAGCCGCAGCGTCACGCCGAGGATCGGCAGGCCGACCAGCGCGACCACCAGAAGGCTGAAGCCGAGGCTGAGGCCGACGGTGATGACCACGACGACGACGAGCCCGATGAACAGGCCGGCCAGGTGGTGGATCATGGCCAGCCAGGTGCGCGGCGAGACCAGATCACGGACGAGGAACATGGCTCCGACGCTATGGCATGACACGTCCGGTTGCCCATCATCTGGACCCCCCGGAACGGGGTGAGGATAACCCCACCCGACCTTGGGCAGATTGCACCATGGTCCTGCGGATGGGCTGTCACCCAGTCTTTGGGCATGAATACGACGCAGCCCGCACGGGCTCCCATCGTGGAACGAGTGGCCGGCTGGTCCGCTCGGCATCGCAAGACTGCTGTGTTCGGCTGGCTGCTACTGGTCGTCGCGGCCGTGGTGATCGGGCAGCGGCTCGGCACCGACAATTTGAACAGCTACGACCCCGGGCAGGCGGGGCAGGCCGAGCGGGTGCTGAACCGTCCCGTCGTCCAGCAGCCCGACAGCGAGAGCGTGCTCGTCCAGGGACGTGTCGCTGGCCAGACCTACGGAAATGACCCGGAGATCCGCGAGGCGGTCCGGCAGGTGGTCGCCGCGCTGCGGGCGGTGCCCAAGGCCGCGGCCGGCATCCAGTCGCCGCTCACCCGCCCCGGCCTGGTCAGTGCCGGTCCTGGAGGGGGCCGGTCGGCGCTGGTCACGTTCAACGTCGCGGGTAACCCGGGGAACGATGATCAGGCGGTCGTGCCGGCCATGAACGCGGTTGCCGCCGTCGCGGCGCACCACCCCGGGCTGAAGATCGAGGAGGCCGGCGGCGCCAGCCTGGACCGGGCCACCGGCAGCATCACCAGCCAGGACTTCAGGAAGGCCGAGGTCACCTCGGTCCCGGTTTCGCTGGTCCTGCTGCTCGTCGTGTTCGGCGCGCTGATCGCGGCCGGCATCCCGCTGCTGCTGGCCGGCACCGCGGTGATCTCGGCGATCTCGCTGATGGCCATCCCCAGCCGCTGGCTGCCGATCGGCCAGACCACCTCCTCGATCGTGCTGCTGGTCGGGATGGCGGTCGGCATCGACTACTCGCTGTTCTACCTGCGCCGTGTGCGCGAGGAGCGCGCGGCGGGACACGACACCGCCGAGGCGCTGCGGATCGCCGCCCACACCTCGGGGCGGGCCATCGTGGTGTCCGGGCTGACCGTGATGATCGCCCTGGCCGGCCTGTTCCTGACTGGCATCGACGTGTTCTCCGGCGTCGCCGTCGGCACGATCATGGTGGTCGGCGTGGCGGTGCTCGGCTCGCTGACCTTCCTGCCCGGGATCTTGTCCATGCTCGGCAAGTGGACAGACCGCGGCCGGATCCCGTTCCTCGGCCGGCGGCGCACCGCGGCCCACGAGTCCAGGTTCTGGGGCATGCTGGCCCGTGCGGTGGTGCGGCGCCCGCTGATCTGGGGCGGCGTCGCCGCGGCCGTGCTGCTGACGCTGGCCGCGCCGGCGCTCTCCCTGAACCTGGAGGACGCGGGCATCCACTCGCTGCCGGCCAACGTGCCGGTGGTTCGCAGCCTGATGGACATCTCGCAGGCCTTCCCCGGCGGCCCCGAGCCGGCCGAGGTGGTCGTGACCGGCTCCGATCTCGGCGGCAAGCAGGTCAGCGAGGCCGTCGCCGCGCTGCACCGGGAGGTGGCGGCCACCCACGGCGCCATCCGCGAGCCCATCAGCACGGCGATGTTCGGGAACGACCAGGTGCTGGTCGTGTCGGTGCCGCTGGCGGGCAGCGGGACGGACGCCACGTCGAACAGCGCGCTGGCCACGCTGCGCACCCAGGCCCTGCCGGCCACGCTCGGCACGGTGCCGGGGATCAGCTACGCGGTGGCCGGCCTGACCGCGGGCAACCACGATTTCGACGCGCAGCTGGCGAAAACCGTCCCATGGGTCTTCGTCTTCGTGCTGGGTCTTGCGTTCCTGCTATTGATGAGGGCATTCCGTTCGGTCTATATCCCTGCTCTGTCGATCTGCCTCAACCTGCTCTCGGTCGGCGCCTCCTACGGCCTGATGGTCCTGATCTTCCAGGACGGTCACCTGCAAGGGCTGCTCGGCTTCACCGCCTACGGCGGGATCACGACCTGGCTGCCGCTGTTCATGTTCGTGCTGTTGTTCGGGCTGAGCATGGACTACCACGTGTTCATCCTGAGCCGGATCAGGGAACTGCGGGTGGGCGGCGCGTCGGCCCGGGCCGCGGTCACCGACGGCATCGCCCGCAGCGCGGGCGTGGTGACCAGCGCCGCGGTGATCATGGTGGCGGTGTTCTCGATCTTCGCCACCCTGTCCCTGATCGAGTTCAAGATGTTCGGCGTGGCCATGGCGGTCGCGGTGCTCATCGACGCGACCATCGTCCGCGGCGTGCTGCTGCCGGCCGGGCTGGCCCTGCTCGGCGAGCGGGCCTGGCCCCAGAGAGCCCGCGGGCCTCGGGGGCATCGCCGGGCCCGGCACGCCGAAGTGGCCCAGGCCGCCGCCGCTCCGGTGACCAGCGAAGTGCCGGGAATGAGCACCATCCGCTAAGGGCAAACGCCTCTGGGCCGGTCAGGGCATCACGCGCCTGGCCGGCCCAGAGGTTTGAGCCTCCTACGTGTTAACCGGGAAGCCGAGGTTGACGCCGCCGTGGCTCGGGTCGAGCCAGCGGGACGTGACTGCCTTGCCGCGGGTGTAGAAGTGCACGCCTTCGGTGCCGTGCACATGCGTGTCGCCGAACAGCGAGGCTTTCCAGCCGCCGAACGAGTAGTAGGCCATCGGGACCGGGATCGGCACGTTCACGCCCACCATGCCGATCTCGGCCTCGGACACGAACCGGCGGGCCGCTCCCCCGTCGTTGGTGAAGATGGCCACGCCGTTGCCGTAGGGGCTGTTGTTGACGAGGTCCACGGCGGCTTCGTAGGTGGGGGCGCGCAGCACGCTCAGCACCGGCCCGAAGATCTCGTCGGTGTAGCAGCTCATCTCCGGGGTGACGTGGTCCAGGACGCTCGGCCCGAGCCAGAAGCCCCCACCCACCTCCCCTGCCCCCTTCATACCGCCGATGACGGGGTGCACCCGGCCGTCCACGGCGAGCGTGGCGCCCTGGCGGACCCCGCTGTCCAGGTACGAGGCGACCTTGTCCCGGTGCGGCCCGGTGACCAGCGGCCCCATCTCGGAGCGCTCGTCGGCCCCCGGCCCGACCCGGAGCTTCGCCACCCGGTCGGCGATCCTGCTGACCAGTTCGTCGCCGACCGGGTCGACGGCGACCAGCGCGGAGACCGCCATGCAGCGCTCCCCCGCCGAGCCGAACCCGGCCGATACCGCGGCGTCCGCGGCCAGGTCGAGGTCGGCATCGGGCAGCACCACCATGTGGTTCTTGGCACCGCCGAGGGCCTGCACGCGCTTGCCCGCCTTGGTCCCGTTTTCGTACACGTACCTGGCGATGGGCGTGGAGCCGACGAAGCTGACCGCCTTGATGTCCGGGTGGCCCAGGATGGCATCCACCGCCACCTTGTCGCCTTGCACCACGTTGAACACGCCGTCGGGCAGCCCTGCCTCGGCCCATAGCGAGGCCAGCAGCAGCGACGCGGACGGGTCCTTCTCCGACGGCTTGAGCACGAACGCGTTGCCGCAGGCGATGGCCAGCGGGAACATCCACATCGGCACCATGGCCGGGAAGTTGAACGGCGTGATGCCCGCGACCACGCCGACCGGCTGCCTGATCGAGTACGAGTCGACCCCGGTGGAGACGTCCTCCGAGAACCCGCCCTTGAGCAGGTGCGGGATACCGCAGGCGAACTCGACGACCTCAAGGCCGCGGGTTACCTCGCCCGCCGCGTCCGAGGCGACCTTGCCGTGCTCCTCGGTGATCAGCTGAGCGAGGTTCTTGGTGTTCGCGCGGAGGAACTCGCGGAACGCGAACAGCACCGAGGCGCGCCTGGCCAGCGAGACGTGCCGCCAGTCACCGAACGCGTCCTTGGCCGCCTGGACCGCGAGGTCCACCTCGGCCGGCGTGGCGAAGTCGACCTGGCCGCTGACCTGCCCGGTCGCCGGGTCGTAGATGTCGCCGTGGCGCTCGGCCTCACCGTCCCAGGGCTTGCCGCCGATCCAGTGGGTAACGTACTTGGTCACTTGGCTTTCGTCTCCTCGTTCACCGCGGTGAGGGCGTCGGTCAGGATGCCGAGCCCCTCCTTCGCCTCGGCCTCGGTCAGCGTCAGCGGCGGCGCCATCCGCAGGGTGTGGCCGTACAGACCGCCCTTGCCGATCAGCAGCCCGCGTTCCCTGGTCGCCTCGAGCATCCTTCCGGCCAGCGGCGGGCTCGGCTTCCGCGTGACCGGGTCGACCAGGTCGACGGCGAACATCAGGCCCTTGCCGCGCACGTCCCCGGCGATGGCGGTATTTCTTGCCGCTTCCTTCAGGCCGTCGATGATGATCCGGCCGGTGACGGCGGCGTTGCGCTGCAGGTCGTGGGAGAGCACGTAGTCGAGGGTGGCGTTGCCCGCCGTGGTCGCGACCGGGTTCCCGCCGAAGGTGGAGATGCCGTTGCCGCGGATCCCGTCAAGCAGGTCGCCGCGGGCCACCACGCCGCCGATGGCGAAGCCGTTGCCGAGGCCCTTGGCGAACGTCATCGCGTCCGGGACGATCCCGTGCGCGGAGATGCCCCAGAAGTGCTCACCGGTCCGCCCCCACCCGGTCTGCACCTCGTCGGAGATCAGCAGGATGCCGTGCTCGTCGAGGACCTCCTTGTACGCCCCGAGCAGCCCGTCGGGCGGCATGGTGAACCCGCCCACGCCCTGCACCGGCTCGGCCAGCAGGCAGCCGACGTCGGCGGGGTGGATGCCGCCGGCCAGCAAGGCCCGCAGGTCCTCCACGCAGGCTTTGATGTAGTCGGCGTCGGAGAGGTTGCTGTAGGCGGCAAGCTGCCGGTCCGCACCATGCAGATAATGTGTGCCGAACGGGCTGTGGCTCGACATTTTCCAGGCCGCGTTGCCCGTCACGCTGACGGCGCCGAACGAGCGCCCGTGATAGCTCCCGCGCATGGCGAGAACCTCGTTGGCCTGGCGGGCGGTGAGCGCGGCGAGCAGCGCGGTCTCATTGGCTTCGGTGCCCGAGTTGGTGAAGAACACCTTGGCGTTTTTTATGCCAGACAGCCTGGCAATCTTTTCCGCGAGCTCGACCTGGCTGCGGATCAGGTACAGCGTCGAGGTGTGCACGACGCCGCTGGCGATCTGCCGCTCGACCGCGTCGCGTACCTCGGGTACGTCGTAGCCGAGCATGTTCGTGAGGATGCCGGCGAAGAAGTCGAGGTATCCGCGGCCCTGGGCGTCGGTGACCCGGCAGCCCTTGCCGCTGACGATCTCGATCGGCTCGTCGTAGTAGATACCGACCCAGTTGGGGATGACCGCGCGGTGGCGGGCGAGGAGCTCAGACATGGTTCCCAGTCTTCCTGGTGGTGTGGGCTCGTGTGAACTGACACTATGTAAGGTTTTTTCTGCTCAGCTTTACAGGTAGCCTCTTGCTCTGTGCTGCCCACCGTTGGTGACCTGCTCGGCCTCGACGTGATCCGCCGGGGCAGCCCGCAAGTGGTCGCGGGTTCTGGCGGCCTGGGCGCCCGGGTCCGCTGGGTGCACGTGCTCGAGCTGGCGGACGCGGCGCACCTTCTGCAGGGTGGCGAGCTGGTGCTGACCACCGGGGTCGCACTGCCCGCCGAGCCTGCGCTGCTCGCTCGCTACGCCGCTGACCTGGCGGGGGCCGGGGTGAGCGCCCTGGCGGTCGAGCTGGGCCGCCGGTACGTCGGGTCCCTGCCTCCGGCTCTGGTCCGCGCCGCGGCCGACAGCGGGCTGACGCTGATCGCCTTCGAGCGGGAGGTCCCGTTCGTCGAGATCACCGAGGCGGTGCACGCCAGGATCATCGACGCGCAGCTTGAGGAACTGCGCGCCTCTGAACGGCTGCACGAGGTATTTACTGAGCTATCCGTGGCGGGCGCCTCGCCCGACGAGATCGTCCGGCAGGCCGCGATCCTGGCCGGCCGACCGGTGATCCTGGCCGA